>Ga0182024_10024646_pt1 | contig 10677 bp, 6 predicted proteins | sample P32metaG_FD_120480 | JGI IMG/M metagenome (GOLD analysis project Ga0182024, IMG submission 120480) | Permafrost microbial communities from Stordalen Mire, Sweden - P3-2 metaG (Illumina Assembly) | ecosystem: Environmental > Terrestrial > Soil > Wetlands > Permafrost | place: Sweden: Stordalen...
AAGAATAAAGGCGCGTTGGCCGTGACCGCCGCGATGGCGGCATTTTTGGCCGATCCAAAGCCGTTCATCGACGGCACGAAAGACATCGCTCAGGTCGCCGCGGAAAACATCGGCAAGCCGCTTGCTAAAGTGCCGGGAGCGATCGCTTCCGCGGCGGCGAAGAATGCCGATTGGACCTTAGTCCTCATCGTCGTGGCGATTTTAACCACGATTCTACTCGCCTTCCGCTTCTCGCGGAAAACACGGCTCGCCCGCGCCGGCGAACGGTGATGACACTAACCTTGAGCAGTTGGGCTAGCAGGTCTTTCCTTGCGGAGAAGCCATAAGCCGCCAACACGGCCGTATCGAGCTCGGCGTGGGCATCCTTGAGCGGATTCTTGCCCGGCAATTCAAGCGTGCGGTATACAGCGCGCAGGCCGCCCGTCACCGCCTTGAGCGCGCGTCGTCGAATCTTTCGTACTTCGCGAACCGCGGCGGCCACGGAGTTGATCTGTGCCACTGTCGGCGATTGGGGCCACGGAAATGTGTCATAGACCGAAGGCGGAGTGTAGCGAAACCGCTCCGTCAGCTTTGAACACTTGGTTATGAACCAAAGCCAATGCGCCGCCGATTGCAGAATACCGAAGCTATAGTCGTCCGAAAACGCGAAGACAAAGAGCGAGCTATCGGGCCGGATCTGGGCGAAACAAATTCGAAGATGGGCCGCTTCGTCACCCGAGAACAGACAATAATCCGCGTGAGGGACCCGACCATGCGAATCATCTCGGCGCGATCATAAGAATGACGCCACAAATACCGCAGAAAAAGTTGATGGTGCGGCCGGAGCCCTCCTGCGGTTGTCTTGCCCTTCTTGGCCTCGCGCTCACGATCCGGAAGAACCTGTGTTTGAATCCTTTCGAACGGCCGTTTGAAGGCGCTAGCTTCGAGCACATCCATCGCATGAAAGTCGATTACATACCGAGTAGGTTGGCCGTCGCCGGACACCAAGTCGCGTCCAATTAGAAATGGGTGGATCACATTTGCGTTGCGTTTGTCCGCCGCAATGAGGTCGCGCGCTTCAGACTTCGATAAAACGAACGCATCGTGACCGGGCACCTGCCCTTGGAATACGCGTTGCGGCTCGGTGTTGCATTGAAGTTGCCTCGCCTCGCTCACATCGCACTGGTCGGACAAAGTCGAGCTTATGTAGTCCGTCGTGCGCAAGTCGAGTTCGTATTCCTTCGCGGCCGAACCCGTGGCCGCCTTTCGCCGCTTGGCACCGCGGAGCTGTTCGACCTTGAACCACAGCCGCCGCAGCTTCGGCAGCAGCGATTGCTTCTGCGTCTTCAGCCAATTGGCGATCGAAACATGCACATTTGCTTCGCCTGACCAAGGCTGGTTATCAACCGCCTCGACGATCGTGCTCGTCTTTGCGATGTAGTCCAAGCCGCCCACGCGCGATTGGTTGTTGCGGATATTCTGCGTTCCGACCAAACCGGCGCGCCCGGCCACCGGGTCGTCAGCGGTACACTCGGGCAATGCGTCTTGGGCCTTGCGAAACCAGTAGACGCAATAATCGGCCATGCCCGGCACTTCGGGATACGCGCGACGAACCGCGTTCACGTAATCGAGCCCCCGTTCGGGTTTGAGTCGTTTGACTCCAAGGAACGGCGGATTGCCGATGATCGCGTCGGCCGGTGGCCAGACTGCGGCGTTGCCTTGTTCGTCGATCAAAGCATCGCGGGCGAGGAAATTCCCGTCAAGATTATCGAGATGCAGCGGCGGCTCGACGGTGTGCAACTCGTCGATCGCAAGTTTCCTGGCGATCATCATCATGACCTTCGCCAGTTCGATGGCAAATGGGTTCACGTCGAGCCCAAAGAATTGCTCCGCGGTCACGAAGCCAAACATCCCTTGAGCGGCGTCGACGCGCTTCGACAACTCGGCAATCCGCTCGAACAACCGCGACTCAAGCCGTTTCAGCTCGCGATAGGCGATGTAACGGAAGTTGCCGGACCCGCAAGCGGGATCGAGCACGACGTAGCGATGCATGCGGTCAAGCAATGCCCTCAACCGGCGAACTGTCGTGGCATTTTCGATTTCATTGCGCCAAGGTTCGACGATCGTGGGACCAACGATCTTCATGATGTCGACCGGACTCGTGAAGTGCGCGCCGAATGCGTGGCGTTCTTCCTTCTCAAGCGAGTGCTCGAACAGAGTGCCGAAGATTTCCGGCCGGACCTTCGACCAGTCGGACTTCGCCGCCTGGCGGAGTTGGCTCAGTTCATCGGGATACAGTTCGACGAGCGCCGGTTCGGAAAACAAGCCGCCATTGAAATAGTCCACTCCCCTGAACCGCCCTCCCGCAACCAAACCGGGCGTGTTCATGGCGGAAAACAATCCGCCGAGCAAATCGAAACTGTCGGCCGGTTCATGGCATTCATCGAGCAGCCGGGTGACGAAATACTTCTCAAGCAGCCCAATGTCTTCGGCGAATAGCGCGACCAGCATTTGCAGCGTGAACCGTTGCGCTATCGAACGATCGACGCGCCGCACGATTAGCTTGTTGAAGCATTGCGCCAACAGGTCGGCCGCCTTGCGCGTGACCGCCTCATGATCGTTTCCGAATGTGGGCTGAATGCCGCGCGGAAACAGAAACGCCAACGGTCCCCAACGCTCCGACAACTCGGCGAGAGGAACCGTATCGACCGGCGAATCCATCTGGGTTTTGAAATCGTAAACCCAGAACTCATCGAAATTGCAGAGAACGACGTACCGAGGCCGGCCGGGAAACAAACGTGTCCAGTAGTCGAACGCCTGCCGATAATGCCGGCTGAGGTCGACGCCGCGCTTCTTCATTTCGATCAGCACGACCGGCTTCCAGACGAGATCGGCAAAGGCCGTCCCTCCGGCATCGGCCTTCTTGATGCGCATTTCGAGCGTCGCGCCGGCCTCTCTGACTCCCTTTTGGCCGAACGCTTGGAACAGGCGATCGAGGAAAAGCTGGGCTTCGCCCTTTTCGTCGCCGCTAATGCGCGGCGGCCCACACGACAAAGTCGACTAATCGCTTGCGACGTTCTTCGTGCATTCCAAACATGTTCAGAAGCCGGCTCACGGGTGCGCCAAAGCGTACACGGATAGACCAACCGGGCGCGAAAGTCGATTAGACTTCGCGACAACTCGGCGTTCCGACTTGGCCCGCCTTCTCGCGCGATGTTGTCCAGCAAAACCGGCGGCGCATAAAACCGCCCCGCCTGGATTTCAATCGTAAAACGCCGGCCCATGTTGGAATCGCGGCCAGGCGTCGGGGTCGTGGCCGGTGACGACTAGCGCGTCGGTCTTGTCGGCCAGCGCCTTGAGCTTTCGCACCGAACGCACCACGTCGGTGACGGATGCCATGAAGCCCGGCAGGGCCTTTTCGTTCCAGTGGTCCATCGTGTAGGCCGCGTCGACCGTCAACAGAATCCGGCCGCTGCGGGGAAGCGTGATCAGAAACGACTGATGGCCCGGGGCGTGGCCGGGCGTGTAAACCATCACGATCGAGCCATCGCCGTAGAGATCGTAATAGTCCGAGCCCTCGCCTTCGAGAAACTGCCACTTCAGCGCAGGCCGATCAAAATCCTTGCGGATATATCCCCCCGCGGCGAACCAGTCGGGAGCGAAGGCGTATTGATATTCGCACCGTTGCACGACGTGCGTGGCATTGGGAAACCGGCCGACGGCTCCCGTGTGGTCGAGGTGCAGATGCGATTGCAGCACGAAGCGCACGCTGTCGGGAGCGATGTTCATCCGGCGCAATTGGCTCAGGCAACCTTCCTGCTCCGTCATCACCGGCCAGTAGACATTGGTGATGTCGCCCCAATGGCCGATCGGATCGGTGGCGCATTCGACGGCATTGCCGCCATCGATCACCACGTTCCCCTTCGGGTGCGTGATGAGAAACCACGGGACCGGAATCTCATACGGCTCGCCCAGGCCCTGGTTCATCTTGATGTTGTGGAGCTTGCACCGGAGCGTGCCGGTCTGGAACATGTAGAGGCGAATGTCGGCCATGATTTTTCAGTCCGGTGGTTCAATCGTTGCAGCAAGCGGGCCAGTTTGCTTGCTAGAATTTCGCCGAACGACACGCGGCTGGCAATAGCCCGACGATAGGAAACCACTCGCATCTATGATAAAACGGCGGTTCGGAGTGACCGGCCGCATGGCACCGCACTTTTCGATCCCACGATTCATCCCTGGTGGCACGATGCAAATCCAAACGGCGATCTTGAACGCGATCGGCGCGCTGCCCCCTTATGTCGACACCAAACCGTTGTCGATCGAACGAATCGAGCTCGATCCACCCGGGCCGGGCGAGATTCTCGTAAAAATCGTCGCGGCGGGACTTTGCCATTCCGATCTGTCGGTGATCAACGGCGATCGGCCGCGACCGACTCCGATGGCACTGGGCCACGAGGCAGCGGGCATCATCGCGGAACTCGGGCCCGGCGTCGATGATTTGAAAATCGGCGATCATGTCGTGTTGGTTTTCGTGCCAAGCTGCGGGCATTGTTTGCCCTGCTTCGAAGGGCGGCCCGCGCTGTGCGAGCCGGGGGCGGCCGCTAATCTGGCCGGAACGCTCCTGTCGGGCCATCGCCGCCTGCGCCGCGAGAAAGAGATGATCAACCATCATTTGGGCGTTTCGGCGTTTGCCGACTATGCGGTGATTTCGCGTCGGTCGGCGGTGAAGATCGATCCCGAGTTGCCGCTGGAAGAAGCGGCGCTGTTCGGCTGCGCCATCATGACGGGCGTCGGCGCGGTGGTGAACACCGCGGGCGTCACTGCCGGGCAAACCGTCGCCGTGGTCGGCCTCGGCGGCGTCGGCCTGGCGGCGCTATTGGGCGCGCAGGCGGCGGGGGCAAGCCGCATCGTGGCGATCGATCTGTCGGACGAAAAGCTGGCAATCGCCAAGAGTCTCGGCGCGACCGATTGCTTCAACGCGACATCGCCCGACGTGGTCGCGGAAGTGCGCGAGGCGACGCGCGGCGGAGTGCAATTCGCCTTTGAAATGGCCGGTTCCGTGAAGGCGATGCAAACCGCCTATAGCGTCACGCGGCGCGGCGGCACGACGGTCACCGCCGGCCTGCCCCCGCCGCATCACACGATTTCGATTCCGCAGGTCCAACTCGTCGCCGAGGAACGCACGATTCGCGGCAGCTACGTCGGCACCTGCGTTCCCGCGCGCGACATACCGAATTTCATCGCCCTCTACCAACGCGGCCGGCTCCCCGTGAACCGCCTCCTCACAGGCCGCCTGCGGCTCGATGAAATCAATCTCGGCTTCGATCGGCTCAATGAAGGAAAAGCCGTGCGGCAGGTTGTAATGATGTGAGTGCTGCGGACGGTTGCAGGTAGCTATTTAGACCGGCCAGCGTTCGTACGGCAATGCGATGCACTTTCGTGTATGATGGGGGCATGGGCACTACGCCGCAACGAACTGCGTTTGCTGATTTCCTGCGCCGCCTTGCGGCCGGTACTTTCACAGCAATCGATTGGAATCGATTTGCTGTCACGCATTATCGCGATACTCGCCTAGAAGATATTCGGCGTGAGGTCGTCAGGATTTGCATAGAGAAGGCTGGCGCGCTTCAATGGTCTGATTCCGAATTTGCTGCTCTCCAGCATTGGTCACGCGAATTACGCGGTGGATCGGCGCCTAAAAATTCCCAGGATTAGGCTGACCCACTACCAAAAATTCCTGAATCTGGACTGACCCTATACCAATTCGCGGAAATGGTTGCCACCATTTTCTCGACCTGCTAGTCTGGATCATTATGACCATAGAGCTTTCTCCCCAGACCGAGCAGTACCTAGCCAACATCGTTGCCGAGGGTCTGTTTCCCACCAAAGAAGCGGCCCTTGAAGCCGCGGTCGAGGCCTTCCGCACGAGCACCGAATCACTTCCGCTTATTCCTGCCGAACACATGGATATGGTGGAACAGGGTATGGCTTCGGCCCTGGCCGGCCGCTCCCGCGAGTTGACCGACGCGGATTGGGAAAACATCCGAGAGCACGCGCGGCAAGCGGCAACCGATAACCGCCCCGGCAGTCAGTGATGCCACGAGCAATCTATACCTCGGAAGCCGAAAGCGACCTGCGGCAAATAACGGTGGTGAACAAGATTACCGCAAGGGTTCTCGCACTATTTCTTGTCGGCTCATTCTTTACGATTATCGGCGGCAGCAACGCATCGGCTGCACCGGCCGACGCGACGAGAGGCGTTTTCGAGACGCCGCTTTCCGCCAATAATCTCGATCCATCCGCATTCGCCGCGTGGGTCGATGGCAAGGAATCACCGATGCCGCAGAACGATGGGCCGCGGCATTGCGTTTGGACGCAAACGACGCATCCCGAGTGGGACGGCGTCGATTTCGGCGAGTCGAAGCAGCCGGGCATTCGCCATCTACGCATCGGCTTCAAGACTCCGCTGCTGCTCGGCGCGATTCTGGTGCGCGGCGGTGGCCGGCTCAGCGTGCTGCGGTCAACGGCAACGTACCCCGGCGATCTGGCCGACGATGGGCAATGGTCGCCGGCCGAGCGGATCAAAGACGGAAAGATTTCCAGCGATGAAGTCGGGCGTGAGGAATTCGCGGTCTGGGTCTTGTCGCCGAAAACCACGGTGCGCGCGATTCGTTTCACTCACGTCGCTTCGCCGACTGAAACCACGTATCACGGCTGGCTCGGCGGCGCGTTCGTGCTCGGCACTCGGATGTTCAACGCGGCGGCCAACGCGACCGTCGCGACCGGCAGCCACAACGACGCTGCCGCGCGCCTGAACGACGAAAGCAACAATGGCACCTGGGGCGCGTGGGACAATGGTCCCGACGGCGGCGCGCAAATCGTTTCTCCGGAGCATCCCGAATGGGTGCTGATGACCTGGCCGCAGCCGCGGCAGTTGCTCGGCGTCAATCTTCTCTGGGCCGGCTTCAGCGCGGCGGAAGTGCAAAGGTAGGTCGGCCCCGCCGATCGGCATCCGCGCGAAGCCACCGAGGCAGATTGGCGGACGCTGGTCCGTTCCGACAAAATCGAGAATTGGTATCCACTGCAACTCGGCGTGAATTGGCTCGACTTCGGCCAGACCGTCACCACCCGCGCCCTCCGCTTGCGGATTACGCATGTGATCGACGAAGCAAAGTCGCATCCACACGTGCATGGGAACACCCGCAATGGCCGCCGAGTGTGGCTTGGCGAGATGTTGGCGTTGTCGCCGCTGGGCGATGCCGATTTGAAATCGGTCGTCGCGCCGCCGGCGGTGGCCGACGATTCGCTGCACCCGCCAATTCCCGTGCGGTTCCATTTAGACGAGCCGCGATACGTGACGCTGGTGATCGACGACGCAAACGGCCGGCGCATCCGCAATCTCGTTTCCGAAACGTGGTATCCGGCGGGCGATAATGTCGCCTGGTGGGACGGCATGAACGACTTGCTCCGCGACACCGACGCCGCTCGCCACGGCATTTATCGGGTTCCTGCGCAACTCGCCGAGCCGGGCGAATATCAGGTCCACGGCCTGACGCGCAAGCCGATCGATCTCCGCTTCGAATTCTCGGTCTACAGCGCCGGCGATCCGGTTTGGGCGACGGCCGACCATCGCGGCGCGTGGCTGGCCAATCACACGCCGCCGAGCAGCGTGCTCTTCGTTCCGGCCGACAAAGCGCCCGGCGGCAAGCCGCTCGTCTTCTTGGGCAGCTATGTCAGCGAGGGAACCGACGGACTGGCTTGGGTCGATCTCGATGGTCACAAAATGGGCGGCGAAGGCTGGGTCGGCGGCAATTGGACCGGCGCGGCGCTGCTGGCCAGCGATGCGGGACCTCATGCGGTTGCGGGCGTTCATGGCTATGCCGCTTCCGCTTTCGAAGGCGAATTGCGAGTCACCGCGCTGACCGCCAACGGCGACCGACCGGTCATTAAATACAATCTTCCTGGCGGCAAAGAGGCCTCCGTGGTCAGCGGCCTCGCGGTACATGACGGAATCGTCGTGTGCAGTCTTCCGAAGCAGCATGAACTGTTGTTCGTCGATGCCAAGAGCGGAAAAGTATTGGGCACCGCCCCGTGCGATGATCCGCGCGGGCTCGGTTTCACCGCCGACGGACAACTGTTGGCCTTGGTCGGCAAGACGTTGTTGCGCTATCGTCTGCCCGAGCTTGGCCAGAGCGTGTCGCTGCCGCCGCCGAACGTTCTCGTGGCGGATGGCCTCGAAGACCCGCAACAGCTTGCGCTCGACGACCAGTCAAACATCTACATCAGCGATCGTGGCCGCAGTCATCAGGTCAAGGTCTTCACCGCCGCCGGCAAACCGCTGCGCACGATCGGCGCGCCCGGCGAGCCGAAAGCCGGGCCGTACGATCCGAACCATCTCAACAATCCGAACGGCCTCGCGATCGACTCTCGCGGACATCTTTGGGTCGCGGAAACCGATTTCCAGCCGAAGCGCGTCGGCGTTTGGACGTTGGACGGCAAGCTCGTCAACGCTTTTTATGGCCCAAGTGAATATGGCGGAGGCGGAAAACTTGATCCGCTCGACAAAACCCGGTTCTACTTCCACGGCATGGAATTCAGCCTCGATTGGCAAAGCGGCACGTCGCGGCTCGTCAACGTCTTCTTCCGCCCCGATCCGAAGGACTCGCAGTTCGGCGAGAAATTCCCCGGTGGTCCGCCGGAAATGCCGATCCAATTCGACGGCCGAAAATACTTTGCCAATTGCTACAACAGCAATCCGACCAACGGCGCCAGCGTCGTCACGATCTGGCAACAGCGCGCGGGCGTGGCGAAACCAGTCGCCGCGTTCGGCCGGGCCAACGATTGGGACCTGCTCAAAACCGCCGCATTCCAATCGCGCTGGCCCGCCGGCATCGATCTGAAAGGCGATATGTGGAAGAACCAATTGCTGTTCGTCTGGTCGGACCTGAACGGCGACGGCGTGGTTCAGCCCGACGAAGTTCAATTCTCCAAAGCGGCAGCCGGCGGAATGACAGTGGCGGGCGATCTATCGATAATCGCGTCGCGCATCGACGATCGCGCGATGCGATTCAAACCGACGCGCTTCACGCGCGACGGCGCCCCGGTGTACGACCTCGTCCACGGCGAAACGCTTGTGCCCAAAGCGCAAGCGCCGACAAGCTCCGGCGGCGATCAGGCGCTCGTGGCCAACGACGGTTGGACCGTGTTGACCGTCGCGCCGCAGCCGTTCGCGCCGCAATCCGTCGGCGGCGCGCTGAACGGCAAGCCGATGTGGTCGTACCCCGATCTTTGGCCCGGTCTACATGCTTCTCACGAATCGCCGCCCCCCGATCACCCCGGCGAATTGATCGGCACGACGCGCCTCTTGGGCGATGTCATCACGCCCAAGCACGGCGACGCCGGCCCCATTTGGGCCATCAACGGCAACATGGGCAACGTATATCTCTTCACCGCCGACGGCCTGTTCGTCGCGACGTTGTTCAAAGACGCCCGGCTCGGCCGCCCCTGGGCAATGCCGATCGCGCGCCGCGAAATGCTGCTCAACGATCTCACGCTGCACGATGAAAACTTCTGGCCCTCGATCACGCAAACGGCCGACGGCCAGGTTTATCTCGTTGACGGCGGCCGGACCAGCCTCGTTCGCATCGACGGCCTCGACAGTATTCGCCGCCTGCCAGGTTCCACTCTGCAAATCTCGCGCGACGAATTGCAGCAAGCCGCCGCGTATCAGCTTCAAACCGAACTCAAGCGCCAGCAACGCCAAGGCCCCGACAAGCTGACGGTGTCGATTCGTTCGACCCCGCCGACGGTCGACGGCAAGCTCGACGACTGGGCCGGCGCCTCGTGGGTCGATATCGACAAGAGCGGCGTCGCGGCTTTTTTCGACAGCAATTCCAAGCCGCACAACGTCACCGCCGCCCTCTGCGTGTCGGGCGATCGTTTGTATGCGGCCTACAAAGTCGACGATCCGAATCTGCTCAACAACTCGGGCGAACTGTTGCGCAATCTCTTCAAGACGGGTGGCGCGCTCGATCTGATGATCGGCGCCAACCCGGCGGCCGACCCTCGCCGCGATCATGCCGTGGCAGGCGACGAACGGCTGCTAGTGACTCGCGTCAAGGGAAAGACGGTCGCAATGCTCTATCAACCCGTCGCAACCGGCGTCAAAGGCGAGCCCGTGCCGTTCAGCTCGCCGCTGCGCACGATCCAATTCGACCGCGCCGAAGACGTAAGCGACCAGGTGCAGCTCGCTTCCACCGTCCAGAGAGATGAAAAAGCCCGTACCGAATCGGGAATCTTCGAGTTCTCCATCCCCCTGGCCACGCTCGGCCTCAAGCCGCAACCAGGCCAATCGCTCCGCGGCGACATCGGCATCCTCCGCGGCGCCGACTTCCAAACTCTGCAGCGCGTCTACTGGCGAAATAAAGCCACCGGCATCACGGCCGACATCCCGAGCGAAGCCGAACTAACGCCACAACTCTGGGGCGTGTTCGAGTTTGGGGGCTAGCGGTTAGGGGCGAGGGGCGACGGGCGAGGGGCGAGGGGTTCGCGCGTCCCCTGACCCCTGACCCCTGACCCCTAGCCCCAGTGGTTTGAAGCTAGCAATTTACGGCGATTGACCATGCATCAGCACTTTGGCTGTGGAAACATGCGATCCAGGTTTGGAGGGCGCGTTGCGTTGCCCACCGCGCTTGGAAG
>Ga0182024_10024647_pt1 | contig 10677 bp, 9 predicted proteins | sample P32metaG_FD_120480 | JGI IMG/M metagenome (GOLD analysis project Ga0182024, IMG submission 120480) | Permafrost microbial communities from Stordalen Mire, Sweden - P3-2 metaG (Illumina Assembly) | ecosystem: Environmental > Terrestrial > Soil > Wetlands > Permafrost | place: Sweden: Stordalen...
GGCACCGTCGATGGTCTCCATTTGGCCCTCAATGTCGGTGCGATGCTTATCACCTTTCTCGCCCTACTGGCGCTGCTCAATGCCATGATGGGGTGGACGCACATCCACATCGCCTGGTTTCCCAGTAGCCTGCAGCAAGTTCTGGGCTGGGTTTTCGCCCCTGTGGCCTGGCTGATCGGAGTCCCTTGGCGAGACGCGGGAACGATTGGCAATCTGCTGGGTACCCGCATGGTGCTCAACGAATTTGTCGCATTCGCGCAACTCGGAACGATAAAAGCCAGCCTCGATCCGCGGACCTTTACGATTGCCACCTTTGCGCTTTGCGGGTTCGCGAATTTCAGCTCGATTGGAATTCAGATCGGCGGCATCGGCGCTCTCGCGCCCAATCAAAGGGGAGCATTGGCGCGCCTGGGTTTGCGAGCGATGCTGGCGGGCACCATGGCAAATCTGATGTCCGCTTCCATCGCAGGGATTCTTCTTTCGGGCAGATAGCGATTGGGCCGGCGGAATCTCGTCGATCCTTGTTCTTCGGTTCTCGTTCCATGGCGCAGGATTTTGCCGATGAGGTTTTGCGATGGCGACGTTTCCTGGCTGTCATCGCAGCCTGAATCTAGAGCCATACGGGACTTGCCGGGAAACAAATAGGTAAAATGCCGCATCGATCTTTGCGAAGGAGGCGCGGTGCGCCGGTCGACACATCTGTGGTGGTTTCTTGTCTTCTCGTGGAATGCCGCCATGGCTGCGGCCCAATCCGGCACGACTCCGGAGCAAAGAGCCAGCGATTATTTCGAGAGCGTGACACGCCAACCCTCTCTCTTGCTGGTTTTTCTGCGGGATATGCCGAAGGGCGGTGATCTGCACAACCATTTGAGCGGATCGATCTACGCTGAAAATCTGATCGATTTTGCTGCCCAAGACGGCCTTTGCGTGGATCGTGTGTCCTCGTTGTTGAGCGCCGCACCGTGCGACGCGTCCTGCGACAGATCCGCCGATAGGCCTGCGGTTCGTTGCAGTTATGGCGACCAATCGCTCTACAACGCTCTCATCGACGCCTGGTCCATGCGCAATTGGCAACGGGGCCATGAGTCCGGCCACGACCACTTCTTTTCCACATTTGACAAATTCCGCGCTGCCACATTGAACCACGTCGGGGATGCTATCGCCGAGGCAGTGCAGCGGGGCGCCGCAGACCATCTGCGATATGTCGAGCTCATGCACACTGCGGATAACATGCAGTCGGCAGAACTGGGTGCGAAGCTGGGGAGGACATCAGATTTAGCGGCCGCGCGCGAGAAGCTTCTGTCGGGCGGCCTTAAGGATGTAATCGCCTCCACTCGGAAGCAACTTGACGGCGATGAGGCGAAGGTAAAAAGCATGCTTCAGTGCGGCACAGCCGCAGCGGCACCGGGATGTGAAGTGACAATTCGTTATCTCTATCAAGTCCTGCGTGGCCTGCCGCCGGAGTCAGTTTTCGCGCAGATGGTCACCGGCTTTGAACTGGCTTCGACCGATCCTCGCTTCGTCGGGATAAACCTGGTGATGCCGGAAGACTCGTATGTGCCCATGCATGATTTCGATCTGCACATGCGGATGCTCGACTATCTGCATGGTATCTATCCCAAAGTGCACATCAGCCTGCACGCCGGGGAGCTGGTAATGGGTTTGGTGCCCCCAGAGGGGCTGCGTTTCCATATCCGCGAATCGATCGAGCGCGGCCACGCGGAACGCATCGGCCATGGCGTTTCCGTCATGAGCGAACGCGAGCCGCTGCGACTGCTTCGCGAGATGGCGCAGCGTGACATCTTGGTGGAAATCTGCCTGACGTCGAACGATGTCATTCTGGGAGTGAAGGGTCCGCTCCCGCTCTACCGGCGCTATGGTGTTCCCGTAGCCCTGGCGACCGACGATGAAGGAGTATCGCGCTCCGATCTGACGCAGGAATACCTGCGGGCGGTGGAAACCTATCACCTATCGTATGTTGACCTGAAGGAAATGGCGCGACAAAGTCTCGAACATAGTTTCTTACCCGGCACCAGTCTTTGGGGGAATACGCGGCCGTTTCGCGCGGTCGGCGGCTGCGAAGCGGATCGGGCCCATGCTGGCCCTCCCTCTCTAGCCTGTCAAAATTTTCTGAATGCGAATGAGCGCGCACGTAGCCAATGGAAGCTGGAAGAAGATTTATCCGAATTCGAAGCGCAGTTTAGTGTCGCTGCCAGACCGAGGAAGTAGCCAAGAGCTGCCATGCCCGACGACTATACCCACGCTCAATCCGCCGCCGCATTTCTATTGGCGCAGACCCCGCTTCGGCCGCGCATCGGAGTCGTCCTCGGGTCCGGTCTCGGCGCTTTCGCCGACGATCTGTTGGACGCCGCGCGCATCCCATACGCGAACATTCCATTCTTTCCTCGCTCCACCGCCATCGGACATGCGGGACAAATGGTAATCGGTGCAACGGGCGGCATTCCGATCGCTGCGATGCAGGGAAGAGTGCATCTCTACGAAGGGTATTCTGCTCAGGAGGTGGCGTTTCCGATACGCGTTTTCGCAGGCTTGGGTATTCGCGCCGTGATCCTCACCAACGCCGCGGGGGGTATCAATCAGGAATATCAGCAGGGAGCTCTCGTCGTGATTAGTGACCACATCAATCTGCAAGGGACCAACCCGCTAGTTGGGGCCAACGAAGAGCGTTTCGGAGCGCGATTTCCTGACATGACGCAGGCGTATTCGAGGACTTATCGCGATATGGCTCTGCAATCGGCCCGCAAGATGGGCAAAACTCTCCATCAGGGGATCTATGCGGGCCTGCTCGGTCCGAGCTATGAAACGCCGGCAGAAATCCGCTATTTGCGGACCATCGGAGCCGATCTGGTCGGTATGTCGACGATTCCCGAGGTAGTCGCCGCGCGCCACATGGGATTGAACGTCTTGGCCATTTCCTGTGTAACCAATATGGCAGCGGGGATTCTCGACCAGGCGCTCAATCACCAGGAGGTGTTGGAGACCGCTGAGCGTGTGAAAGGAGACTTCATCGCGCTGTTGCAGGCGGTAATCTCGGAAATCGCAGCAGAAGTGGGTGGATAGCCATCCTTAAGACCTCTCCCCTGAGCGGCTATTTCTTTCGCCGCACAATCGACAACTTTACCGGCGGCTCAATCCCATAGATGGTTGCAAAACTCCCCTGGTTGACCGCTGCGGCCAAACGTCCGCGGGAATCGATATAGAGGAGAGGTTGCTTAAGGGGCACGTCGGAGAAGGTGTGGACGAATGGAATATCCAGTTCACGACCGCCGATCATGACGGGAACGATTTCTCCGCGGGCATACCCAAGTTTGAGGAAATCATCTCCACTGACATTGGTGACCAGATTTCCGAATGGTCCATCGGTGGCGATCACCTCGCCGCTCAGTCCGCGTTCGTCCAGTTTGGGAGGGGCCAAATCCAACCGAACCAGTTTGCTGATGTCCATCTCGGGCCCAGCTTGCTCCCAGTCTTCGCCGCGTGCCAAGTGCGCTCCGGCGGGAGAGAAAATATCCCGCCCATGAAATGTAGAAGACAGAGCCGCGCCGATCATCCAATGGGCATTCGTGATCTCTCTCGCACCTTCGATGCCATCTCGATCCTGCACCAGCGTCATCAAGCCGTTATCTGGAAGAACGAAATATTGTCCGCGCTTTGATTTTACGATGGTGGCCTTGCGAGTGCTGCCCACCGTCGGGTCGATGACCACCACGAACACGGTGCCGACAGGATAGTACGGGGTCGCGCCATAGAGGAAGCGAGCGCCATCCAGTATGGAGAATGGGGTCACCTGGTGCGTCAGGTCGACAATCCGCAACTGGGGAGCGATGGAATACATCACGCCCTTGCATATGTTCACGGAATCATCCACCATACCGAAGTCGGTCATGAACACGACCGTGGGCGGATATTTGGGTTCTCCCGTTTGTGCCATCAGATCGTGCGTTAGCAGGACGCCAGCCAGCGACAATGCGATCAGAATGCTGGCGAGCCTGTGAGCCATGGCGTTTTGAGACATAGGGCCTTCCGGGACAGTCCTTAGCTATTTTAACGATTGTTTCAAGAATCGAAGAACAACATCGACCCAGTTGGTTCGCCACCCTAGTGACCTAAACCAAGAGCTGTTGGCGCGAGTTGTCCCTCGGTTCTCGAGTCTGTGCCCGAGCGGTCCTCGGCGGTTTGTATCTCAGCGTGAGTTCGAGAGGATTGCGTTATGAGAGGAACAAAATTGAGGAGCCAGCGAAGCTTGATCCGCCCTCCCCTGGAATGGACCATGGCTGGGGTCCCAGTACTCCATCCGGCGATTCCCGTCTTGGCGGAGCGCGGCGGAACTCAACTTAAGACCCCGCGTCCGATCTTTCTGGTGGATACGCGTGAGCAAAACCCGTTTGATTTCTCACGTTTTGAAGGATGGTTCGCCGGCATTCAAAAGAAGCCGCTCAAGCTGGGGGACTACTCGGTGGCAGGACTTGAGGACGTCTGCGTAGTGGAACGGAAGGACCTTCCCGACTTGATTCACTCATTGACGGCCGAGCGCTCCGTTTTCGTGAATCGTCTGCGACTCATGAGCCGCTATCCCCATCGCCTACTCGTCATCACGGCGGCTCTGAGTCAAATAAAGTCCACTTATCCCTTCCCAGGGACGCACCCGAACCGTGTCACCCAGTCTCTGATTGCAATGCTCGCCGGTCTCCAAGTCCCATTTCTGTGCACGGAAACTCACGAGCTCGGCGAGGAATTGGTTGCGTCCTATCTCTACCAGGTTCACCTGTACCACTGGCTAGAAACCAATGATCACGGTCGGTTCTTCACCGATAACGACCTTTAGCCCGAATTTGGGTCGATGCAGCTGTGTACTGCTGAAACTAAACACTTTAAGTGCAGGTTAGGCTGAGCCGGAGCGAGTGCGATCGACTGCGCCTTGCAAGGTTCCTGAGGCCCTCGGGAATACGCACGCTGGCCTCAGGGATCAGCGACCAAGGCATTTGGGAAACTGACCCGGGCGCCACCGGAAAAGCCGGCGAAATAAATGCGTCGCTCGTCGAGGGCACGACGTGTGTGCGTGTCCTCGAACATGGCTGGGGCGGATTCGGCATCTACTTTCCACGATCGGTTTCGCGAATTATTCGACCCGAGCACTATGTAGCCATGGCGCTCGGCGGCATCCTTCATGAGTTCCACGGGAACATTTCCACGGCCGGCCCTTCCGGGTGGGCGGCACAAATCTGCCGCGGAACCAACACGCCGGGTGAAAGCGCCGGTTGAATCGGTCCAGCGGATCAGTTCTGCTGGGCCATAGACGAAATCGCCAGCGCCAACGTCAAAATGCAGCGCAGGCGCGCTTTGAACACGCCGCCGGTATAGACGAATGGATCACGGGTCCGACGTCGAATGCGAGTGGAGGGCGGCCGGTGAGTCTAGCCTTCTTCGAGGATGACCGTTCTGAGACCAGTGCCGAAGTAATGGGAAAGCGAGACGGCGGGGAGCAAGCACAGCCCATAGGCGTGCTCAAAAGCCTTATGGGGAAATGGGTAACGGATTACTGGTCGCCCGGGATTTCGCCAAAGGCTCAAGAATAGGTACTTAGCAGGGAAGCCATGTCTTTCGCCCCGCTTTCGGCGCTTTCTACCATTCTCTGTGTAGTGGCCTTCTTTTCGTTGGCTAAGGTGTTAACCGGATATCGATGTCGCAGTGCCCGGCGTAGGATACCGGAATGATGCCGCGATCGGTTCTCATTGTCGATGATAGTTCAGCGATGCGCCGTTCCGTTCGACAACTATTTGAAACATCTGGGTGGGAGGTAGTCGGTGAAGCCGAGAATGGAGAACAAGGTGTTCAGATGGCTGAGAAGCTCGAACCGGCGGTCGTCACCCTGGATGTTGCGATGCCAGTCATGAATGGGATTGAAGCCGCAAAGCAATTGATGGCCGAAGCACCTCAGATCCAGATCATTTTATGCACGGCATACGGAAGCGATGAAAGCTTAAAGAGGGTCCTCCGGCGCAGTGGCATTCATAACGTGGTCTCGAAGTCCGACGCCACGCAATTACTCGTCCCCACAGCCGAGAAGCTCAGCGTGCTAAGTGAATTCCTGGGTGGAAGTCTCTCGGCGCAGACGGGGTCACCCTAGAGCCATAAAAACCGGTAAAGCCAACCACGGCACACGAATAGAACTCAAAGAGGGTTGTAGTTTTTGTATTCCTCAGTTTCGCCTACCTTTGCCCAGCTGGGGGGCGCCAATCCCGCTTTTTTATTAACTGGGTCAAGGGTGGCTCGACCCCCTCCCAGGAGTGCGGCCGCAACCGCGAGGGGAAGGTCAGAATCCGGATTGTCGGGATGGACTGGTGGAGCTCGCTATGCTGCTTTTTTCTGTTGCTTCACCTTCGCCCATCTCGCCCTTTGAGCCGCTGCCATCTTCCTTCTAGCCTCTACTGAGACATGGCGCTTGGGTTTCAGTGTGGCTTTTCCGTTCGACGACTGCTTTGCCCATCGAGCCTTTTGCGCGAGGCTGATCTTTCTTCGGCCCGCTGCCGACAGAGTACGCCGCCTGCCAGTGCTATTGGTATATGCGCCGGTAAAAGCCACCAGCGCTGCATTCAGCGCTGACAGCTGGCGTTGCAGATAGTCTCGTTCTTTTGCTAACTGCTTAACAAGCCCGGATAGGTTAGTCATTTGTTTCCCTCGATTCTGGATTGTAGCAAAGTAATGTTGGGGAGCCAGCAAATCTTACCTTACACGCGCCCTTCGCAGGAGCCTTTGATCTTGCTAGCATAAACATTCTGGGATGTGCCGGTTGATCTGGAGAAAGGCGGGGCGATTCGACAATCCGACGACAGTTCCCGTTTCGGGAAATAGCTTCGAAGATTTCGGCCTCTGAGCGATGACATACAGCAAGCGCAGTTTGTTTCGAGAACGGAGAAACTTCGTAGAAGCAGTCGAAGGAACGTTCAGCCTACACTCGACCCTTGTATGACCAGGTGATTTTTATGCTAACGCAAGCGGAAAAAGGACGAACCTTTCGCGCACTCCATGAACGGGACACCGCTTTCATTGTTCCCAACCCGTGGGACATTGGCACCGCCCGCATACTGGCACAGCTGGGCTTTGAGGCGCTGGCCACCACGAGCATGGGATATGCCGTCTCCACCGGGCAGGAGGACCATACGATTGACTGTCCCGGGATCATGGAACACGTGTCGGTCATCGCTTCGGCCACCGACCTTCCCCTGAGCGCCGATCTTGAGAATGGTTTCGGAGACGCCCCCGAAATTGTCGCGGAAACGATCAGGCTTGCGGCGGCGGCCGGAGCTGTCGGAGGCTCAATCGAAGATGCAACCGGACGCGCGGAGCATCCGATCTACGAGCACGGCCTCGCAGCAGAGCGAATCCAGGCCGCGGCAGCAGCGGCGCGGGCGCTGCCCTTCACTTTCACCCTGACCGGGCGCGCCGAGAACTACTTGCACGGCCGGCCTGACCTTAGAGACACGATCGCCAGACTGCAGAGCTATCAAGAGGCGGGTGCGGATGTTCTCTATGCACCGGGACTTGCCAGCAAAGAAGAGATTGCCGCTGTAGTCAGCTCTGTGGATCGCCCGGTGAACGTCGTGATGGGGCTGCAGGGCCCTCAATTCAGTTTGGCTGCTCTTTCAGCGATTGGAGTCCGCCGCGTTAGCGTCGGCAGCGCTCTCTGTCGCGCTGCGCTCGGTGCCTTTCTTCGCGGCGCCCGGGAGATGCGGGAGCATGGCACCTTTACTTTTGCCAGTGATGGGGTGAGCCCTCGCGAGATTAGCGAGATGACCGCTAGGCGCTCTTCGATCAGCCTTTGACAGTCTGCTTTTCGGGCATCAGGTTGGCGGTATGCGGTCCGCAAGAAGTCCTCCAGTAAAGTACTGAAACAAAGGCAGATGTCTGATTGACGGGGGCTCCGCCACTGCGGTAATGGGTGGTTGCTAAGAGCACCAAGGTACGGTGCGTGAAAAACAAAACCTTCCGGTTATGCGAAGGCGCCCGCCGCTAGGGTTCCTCTGCGTGTGAGGATGTATAGCCCATGGTTTCTGCGCAAGAAACAGGGGCGAACACGTTCTTCTCTCTGGGTATGAGAAAGCTGTAGCTCGTTCCACTCAAGGACCCAGGGAGACGCCATGCAACGTTCCAGTACCCGGTTCCCAAGCTTTTTTCTCTCTGCACTGTTCGTCATTACTGCCATGGTGGCGATTCAACAGTTCCTGGCAGCCGGCAGGGAAGCCCTCGCAAACGCAACCTACTCGCACGGCGTGCTCAATCTAACCATCCCCTACCATGTCGCGCGGGGCGGTCGAGGGCAACTCACCGTGGAAGTTCTAGATCCGGAGGACCAGATCCTGGGGCGCTCCGAGCAGCAGGCGGAGGTGGCCGAAGGCAGCGGACACTGGCAAGAGGAGATCAATCTCCTGAAACCCCTGCCCGTTGAAGAACTGGTGTGGCAGCGGGTGCGCTACCGATTCGAATACAGTGACGGCGCGAGCGCACCGATCACGGGCATGGAATCAATTTCGCGAATTCTCCGCACGCCCGTGGTGCACATCCTAGGCCAGCAGGCCTACCTTGCCGGCGGCCAGGCTGCGGTTCGAGTGATTGTTTCGGATGCGAATAATCAGGTCATCGAGGGCCGCGCCTCCGTACGAATCGAATTACTAGTTCCCAATCAGAAATCGCAACTGCTTTTCACCGGCCGCATCAATCGGGGGGGGACCGCCGAACCGCAGTTCCGGTTTCCCGCCGCCTTGGTGGGCAGTTATCAATTGCACTACGTGGTCGACACTTCGATCGGTTCGACAGAATTCACCCAGACGGTTCGGCTGCAGGACAAAAGTTCGATTCTCCTCACCACCGAAAAGCCGATCTACCAGCCCGGCCAGACCATTCATGCGCGAGCCCTCGCGCTTGATCGCTCCAATCACCAAGCGGCCGCGAACCGTAAACTGACCTTCGAACTGGAAGACTCCCGCGGCAACAAGGTCTTTAAGAAGGCGACTGTAACTGACAAGTTCGGAATCGCCTCTGCGGAATTCGGACTCGCCGATGAAGTGAATCTGGGAACTTACCATCTCCGCGCGCTGATGGCAGGGGCCACGGATTGCGAAGGCGACGGTCCCGCCAATAAATCGGAGATCGCGCTAAGCGTGGAACGATACGTCCTGCCGAAATTCAAAGTCACCGTTGATCTCGCGAACGTAGAATTCGCCAACCACGACAACAAAAATAAGCACGGCTACCGCCCTGGCGATCACGTAACTGGAACGGTTCATGCCAATTACTTTTTTGGGAAAGCGGTGGACGGCGCTCAAGTCACAGTCAAAGCTTCCAGCATGGACGTTTCGGTGTTCGAGGGGGGCTCTGTTCAAGGCAGAACAGACCAAACTGGTACCTACCGCTTCGATCTTCGCCTGCCCACATACTTCGCCGGGCGCCCTATCAACCAGGGTGCAGCTCGCGTACTGATTGAGGCCACGGTCAAAGATTCCGCGGACCATATGGAAACTCGCGTCGAACCCATTACCGTCAGTGAATCGCCGCTGTTGTTCTCCGCCGTTCCTGAGGGAGGCGCGCTGGTCCCCAATCTGGAAAACCAAGTATTCATTCTGGCCTCCTATCCTGATGGAACGCCAGCCAGCGCCACCCTCAGTATTCACGTCGCTGGGGCCGTCGATCAGAGCGCGACCAGCGATCAGGGTGGCGTGGCCGTGATTCGCATTACGCCCGGGGTGGGAACCGAAGCCCTGGAGATTGAAGGACGGGACAAAGAAGGCAACCAGGCATCGAGCACAATCCAGCTGCAAACTCGGGAAGGCGACGAGCAGATTCTTCTGCGCACCGAACGCGCCGTCTATCACGCCGGAGACCGCATCGTAGTGAGGGTTTTTTCCACTAAAAAGTCGGGTGCTCTGTACCTAGACGTCGTCAAGGAAGGACAGACCGTGCTAACGCGCGATCTGGACATCGAAAACGGCGAGGCTGAAGTCTCGCTGACCGCCACACCGGAGTTGGCGGGTGCGGTGGACGTGAACGCATATGTGTTCGGCCGCAACGCGCAGCTGGTCGGTGACCATCGCCTGATCTTCGTCCAGCCCGCAGATGAGCTCAACATTGACGCCGTGGCCGATGCGCAGGTTTACAAGCCCGGTGGCGAGGCCCGCATACGCTTCCGCGTGAGCAACTCGAAGGGGGAGGGCGTGAGCGCTGCCCTTGGCCTGCAAGTGGTGGATGAGGCCGTCTTCGCGCTGGCCGAGAAACAGCCCGGATTTGCCAAAGTTTTCTTCTACCTGGAACAGGAAGTGATGAAGCCGCGCTATGAGATCCACTCCATCGGGATGCCGGAGGTCGTCGAGCCGGTGGACGAGTCAAAAGTCAAGCAACAAGACCGGGAGGCTCAGGCGTTGTTCTCGGCCACCGAACTGGTGAATACAAATAGCTTTGAAACGGAATTCGGCCGCGCCGTGCCGATGACGAAATATGCAGAGTACGCAGGACGCTACCAGGCGCGCTTCCTGGCGCAAGTCCCCGATTTGGCAGAAAGGTTGAACCGCGCCTACCGGCAGAACTCCGAAAATGGAGACATGACTAAGGTTTTCGCCAGAGTTGCGAGTGCTGGCGACACAGAGCTTCGCGATGCTTGGGGGA
>Ga0182024_10024648_pt1 | contig 10677 bp, 10 predicted proteins | sample P32metaG_FD_120480 | JGI IMG/M metagenome (GOLD analysis project Ga0182024, IMG submission 120480) | Permafrost microbial communities from Stordalen Mire, Sweden - P3-2 metaG (Illumina Assembly) | ecosystem: Environmental > Terrestrial > Soil > Wetlands > Permafrost | place: Sweden: Stordalen...
CATCGAGCGGAGTGGGAGCCGCCCTCGCCTCGCTTTATGCCGGTCCTGGTGTCTTCCTCGCATTGACTGGGCGCGATTCGGGCCGTCTCGCCGCCACGGAAGCGGACTGCGTCGCCAAAGGCGCCGAAGCGACGACATCCGCGCTCGACGTCACCGATCGGCCTGGACTGCGGGGCTGGATCGAAAGGATCGACGACGCCCACCCCATCGACCTGGTCGTCGCCAACGCCGGCATGATGGGACCTGGCCTTGGGGAAGACGCGATGCGGCGGATTTTCGAGGTCAATGTGCATGGTGTCTTCAATACCGTCATGCCGCTCCTGCCGCGTTTCCAGCAACGGCATTCCGGCCAGGTCGCGATCCTCAGTTCGCTCGCGGGCTTTCGCGGCATGCCGGGCGCGCCGGCCTATGCCGCGTCGAAGGCCGCGGTCAAACTGTGGGGCGAATCGCTCCGTCCCCAGATGCTGCCGCAAGGCGTTCATGTCTCGGTGATCTGCCCCGGCTTCATCGATTCGCCGATGACCGCGAAGAATACGTTCGTCATGCCGTGGATCGTCTCCGCCGAAGACGCGGCAGCCACCATCAAACGCGGCCTCGGCCAGGACAAGGCCCGCATCGCGTTTCCGTGGCCGATGTATGCCTTGATTTGGGCCGCCGCAGCCCTGCCGCCCAAATTGGGCGATGAACTGATCTTCTGGCGCCGCTTCGCGCGCAAAAGGCCGGCGAAGATCTAACCAGGCCGTGAACCCATAAACCTACCGGCTGACGCTTTGACTAGTGACCGCTATCTCCCGATAGCCGAACAAATTCCGCATCGCGGCGAAATGACACGATGGGCCAAAAGCCGACTTTAACGTGGCCCATCATAGGCTTATTTCGGCCGAAAACTGACCATGTGCTTTCGGCCACCAAACAATAAAAGCCGACGCTCGCTTCCAGTTGTTGGTTCAGAGCTCCGCGACATCGCCAACGCACGATGACACAATAGGGCAGACCCTAGGATTGGGCCTCCTGCGCGGCGATTGCGGGGGCCATGTGCTCCGGTTCGGCAGTGAGTCCGTATCGATAAGCGCCAAGGCCGGCGGCGGCGAGCAGCGCGATCACGATGAACCCCGTACTTACCCAAAGGCCGGCGGCATAACCGCCGGTAACGTCGAAAATCTTTCCCATCACCACGAGGCCGATGGAGCTGCTGACAATGAGAGCCGCCGCGACATAGCCGAAAATTTCGGCGAGTCGGCCGACGCCGAAATACCGGCTGACCAAATACGGCAGTAAGGCGTTCTCGGCGCCTTCTCCAAGGCCGAACAACACGGCACCAGCGACCATAACGCTCGGGGCGGGCGCAGCGGCTATGAGGAGGATGCCCAACGTAATCGGCACGAAGAAGATCAGGGCCACTCTCGGAGTCTGTATCCTATCGAGCAGCAGCCCGCCCCCCACCTGAGCGACCGCCTTGAGAAGCCCGAAACTCGAAAGGAGGAGGGTAGCCAGCGTGATCGACATGCCGCGGCCAGTCTGAATGGGTATCCAGTGCCCCAACACGCCGCCCGCAGCGAGACCGTTGGCCGCCGCGAGCAAAATCAGCAGCCAAAAATCCCGCATTTTCAGAATCCGAGGGATCGACAGCCAGGCTTCATCCTGCCCTGCTTCGGGAAGATGGGTTTTCGCGCCTTTGGTGTTGGGGGTCAGAAACAGCACGGAGGGAACCGTAAAGATGAGGATTACGGCCGCCAGCGCGAAATAGGCGGAACGCCATCCGCTGTGCTGGACGAAATACTGAGTCAGTAGCGGCGTCATGGCCGCGCCGAGGCCCACTCCCAGCCCGACTGAAATCCCGAGCGCCCGGCCTCGGGTCTTGGAAAACCAGACGGACACGATCTTGTTCACGCCGAACATGCCGGTGAATGACGCCGATGACCCTATCAGCAGGTAAATGAGAAAGGCGTGCCAGACGACGCCGTCGTTGAACGCAGCAAGGACATTGGCGAGGGCAAACACCGTCGCGCCCGCGATCATCACCGGCTTCGTTCCCAGACGATCGAGGACGCGGCCGGCGAGCGGTGTGACGACAACGCCCGCGATGATCGCGCTTACCAATATAATCAGCGGAAACTGGGTTCGCGCCCAACCGAACTCCTTGGAGATCGGGACAATAAAGACACTCACGGTGGTGGCGATGATGGGTGACGCGGTCACCATCGAACACAGCATACACCCCAGCAGCACAAGCGGCGCCGGTCGGGCCTGGAGGTCCTTCGAACTCACGGTGGCTTCCACTACACGCCTCCCCCAGTTGTCCCACTCCTCCCGTGCAGCCCATCGCTTTTGCGAGGGTGTGCGCGTTGCGCATTCCAGCTTTTCGGCGAAGTAGCCCCATGACCCGTTGTTATCGGTCAACCATAGCCGGGAGAGGAGGAACTGCCAATCCGATGCCCGCGACGCACCAAGCGGCGCGCCTGACGGCCCGCAAGGTCGGATGCCGATCCTGGCGTCATGGACGGTCTCGCTCTCGACCGTGGCCAGCGCCGGCATTGCCGAGTCGCAGGTCTTCGGCGATCGCCATGAACGCGTTGTATCCGCACGCTCCGTGGACGCCTCCGCCAGGGTAAGTCGACGCTCCACACAGATAGAGCTGTGCGATTTCTGTCCGGTACTGATCGGAGCCCGCGCGCAGACGCAGTGCCCGTTCGTAAGGCTGCGGCGGTCGGAACGCGCCGGCCACGATCATCTCGTTCGACACGTTCGGAGCATACCGCCCCCAGGTCGTGACGAACGCTTGGACATAGCTTTCGGCGACATCTGACCACGACTTCGCGTCGAGGGCATTCGGCGCGGGCATAAGCACATCCCCACCCGCCACATGCAGCTCGCGCGGGGCCTGGGATGCGTCCCAAAGGCTATTGACCCGCAGAGCCGCCGCCGGTGCGGGCAGCAACTGCCGTTCGATCTCTCTCAGATGCGCTAATGCGCGTGCGGCGCTCTCATAGCCGATGACGGTGCGGAAGCAGCGATCGATCGCAGGGTCCCAATGGGCGGAGCGATAGTGGGGCGGCGCCCGCAGTCCGAAGATGAGACTTCCAAGGCTCGGGCCATCCTGTGCGGCATAGGCTCTGACGCTCGCGCGCTCACGGGCGCTGAGGCTTCTCTCCGGGACCATGCCGAGAAGCGTTGCAGCCGAGCCCGCGCTGGAGGCGATGGCCTGCCGTGCCACTATTTCTCCGTGACCGGCGATCCCGACCGCAATTGCCGTTCCATCGCGAACGACGATGCGATCGGCGATGGTGTTCGTCATGACATCGACGCCGGCCCGGCGTGCCGCCGCCAAAAGCGCATCCGAATAGGTTTGCATTCCCCCAATCGGGAGCCGCCATTGTCCAACGAGCCAAAGCGTGAAGATAACGAACCCAACAGCCGATCCCGGAGTGTCCACCAACAAGCCGGTCTCCGCCGCGAGCTGATAGAAGAAGGCGCGGACTTCGTCGGCCTCGAACAGAGAATCGATGATGCTTTTGGCGGATTGCTTAGACGCGTCCCGGCCGACAAGGCCACGTGCGGTCTCTATCTGTTTTTCCGCCATCTCCCCGGTTGGCGGCGAATAGAGCGCGGTCGCCATCAGCGGGTCCAGGCCGGTCACCGCGGCCTTCAGGCGGGCGTAGGTGCGGGCGTCGCGCCGTGAATACGCTCTCAGGTTCTCGACCGACCGTTCAAGTAAATCATTTCGATGGAGGATGAGGGGCGGCCTGCCGTCGGCAAAAGCCATCCCGTGCTGGGCTTCGGGCGTGACGGTGCGTAGTCCGAAGTGTGCGAGATCGAAGTCTCGCTCGACCGGGTTTACCGCGCCGTATGCCAGGTAATTCGCATGCGGATTGTGCAGGAAGCCCGACCCTAGGGGCTTCTCGGTTCGCGCCATTCCGCCGACGCGGCTCGCCTTCTCGACAACGAGGGTCTGCAGGCCCGCGCGCTGAAGATAGAGCGCCAGGGTCAGGCCGTTCGGTCCGGCCCCTATCATCACGGCGTCGTATGCAGGCATCCGCGTCCTCAACTCGGGCAGGCGAGCCGTGAAACCGACTAACTGGTAGTGACGGGTAAACGCCCGGCAATGCCATGGTTGCCTAAGGTGGACTGCGCGAGCCGATCGTCCGTGCGAGCAGCGTGGCGATCTCGCGATTGAGCATGGGCCACGAGACCGGCGTGGGCGAGTGGCTTTGTTGGGGCTGCACGACAAGTCTCACGTCACAGCCGGCATCGCGAAGGCGATTGGCATAGAAGACCGCCTCGTCGCGCAGGACGTCCCATTCTCCCACATGTATCAGGGTAGGAGGCATGCCCTTCAGGCTCGGCGTCAGCACGGGCGATGCCCGCCAGTCAAAGGCGTCCTCCTCCCAATTTTGGCAGTATTGATGGTTTACGAACCAAGCGTCATCCCGCGTCAACGAATAGCCCGGCCCGCTGTTCTCATAATAGGATCGATACTCGCAGCGTTGGTCGAAGGTCGGCGCGAAGAGGCATTGCGCCGCTGGCATGGGGCCGCCGGCATCACGCGCCAGGATCGTCACGGCCGTCGAGAGATTGGCGCCGGTGCAGCCTCCGCCGATCCCGATCCGGTCGGCCGTTCCCCCGAGCTCGCGCGCATGGGCGGCCGTCCATCGGAAGGCGGCGTAGCAGTCGTCCACGGGAATCGGAAAGGGATGCTCGGGCGGCAGGCGAAAATCCACGCCGACAACAATGCAGTGAAGCGATTTAGCAAGCTGCAGATTGTTCGGGGTCATGGCATCGAGCCCCCCGAAAATGACGTAGCCGCCATGATGGATGTGCACATAGATTCCGCTGGGCCCCGGCCCCAAGGCTTTCGGCTTGAAGATGCGCAGGGGTATCGGTCCGTGGGGTCCGGGCGCCATCATATCGTCGTACGTCACGTCAGGATCATGCAACGCAGCAGCATTAACTGGCGGTAAGCGCGCGCGCATACCATCGACGCCCAGGACCGGAAGCGGAGGCCGATTCATAAGGCCGTTGTAATAGTCTTTGAGGACAGGGTCCGTGAGGCTAGCGAAGCGCTCCTGTCTTAGCTTTTCGTAGTCAGGCATGCGGTTTCTCGGCCTCCCGTTGTCGCGCCAGATCGATGTTCATCGCACCCGTGTCACGAACTTGCCCAACCTTGGACCAGTTGGCCCGGAAAAATCCCGCTTAATCGGGCGATGCGCTGGTCGGGGTTGCGCGCCCCCGATGAAGCACGATCGGCACTTGGTTGTTGCCGAGTGCGCAGTGAGACGAACCTTGTTGTAGTCTCCACGCTAAGCCTCGCATTTTCGCCGCGCCTCGTCGAGGCTCGTGAAACCAGTTGGCACCGCCGAAAGCGGAAGTCGATTTAGAGATTTAGCCGCAACGCAATCGGCCATAGCGGCTGATGACGCAACCTGAAAACGTGATTCAAGCTCCGAAACCGGAGCCTCGAATGATACGCCACGAACTCGGCGACTACCAATGGACCGCGATTGAGCCGATGCTGCCCAATAAGCCGCGCGGGGTTCGGTGTGTAAGCGACCGTTGCGTGCTCAATCTGGCGTTCGTCAAACTTCGCATCAATCCGAACTTGGCTGCGTGCTAATGAGTCCGCGCCAAAGATCAAGCCAATTCGTTAGTGCGGAGCGGCTTGTTGCTGCCGGAGCACCGCGATATTGCGGTCCTGCTCATCGAGCGAACGGGCAAAATTATGGCCACCCGTGCCATCGCTCACGAAATAGAGATCGTCGGTCGGCTCGGGCTGGACGGCGGCCAGGAGTGCCGCGCGGCCGGGATTGGCGATCGGCGTCGGCGGCAAACCCTTGTTGAGATAGGTGTTGTAGGGCGAATCGACCGCCAGATCGTCATGCGAGAGCGGACGGTCGAGCGGCTTTTCACCGCCATGGCTCAAGACATAGGCGATGGTGGGGTCGGCCTGCAACTTCATGCCGAGACGCAGCCGATTGACGTACACCCCGGCAATGCGGGCACGTTCCTCGGATTTGCGCGCCTCTTTCTCGACGATGGAAGCTAGGATCAGCGCGTCTTCAGGCCGCGAAAACGGTAAATGAGGGCTGCGCTGGGCCCACGCGTCGCGAAGCGCCGCATCCATCGCGCGCCGCATCCGCGCGAGCAATTCCTGGCGGCTGTCACCGAGCACGTAAAAGTAAGTCTCCGGGAGCAACGTTCCTTCGACCGGCGGTCCCCCGATGTCCCCGGTCAAGGCTGGCGCGGCCTTGAGCAGCGCGACGATTTCGGCGCTGGTTACGCCTTCCGGGACCGTCAGGCGATGGTGCACGACACGGCCGCTGGCCAGAAGCTCGGCCGCCGCGCTCGGGCTGATGCCGGCCGGGAACTCATATTCGCCCGCCTTGAGCTCATGATATTGGCCGGTGACATAGAGACCGACGATAAACACCAGGGGATGCGCGAGGACGTCATTGTCCGCGAGGCGCCGCGCCAGCGTAGGCACGCTTTCGCCATGGGGCAGCACGACAATTCGGTTGGTCGGCAACGGTCCCGGAGCGGCATAGTCGTGCAGCACCCAAAAAGCGGTGCCGAATACGCCCACCAGGATAATCAAGGCGAGGAGAAACAGGGACCGCATCGTGCCGAATCCGCTTTCGCGCGAGACCTATTGAACCCGGGCAAACACCAGGGAAGCGTTGGTGCCGCCGAATCCGAAGGAATTGGAAAGCGCGTAGCGAACCGGCCGCTCCTTGGCATGGTGCGGAACGAGATCGATGTCGCAGCCCGGCGACGGATCGTCGAGATTAAGAGTTGGCGGTACCACCCCGTCCCGCATGGCGAGTATCGAGAAGATCGCCTCGACGCTGCCGGCGGCGCCGAGCAAATGGCCGATCGCCGATTTGGTCGAGGACATCGACAGGCGATAAGCGTCATCGCCGAACAGGCGCTTGACGGCGCCGAGTTCGATTTCATCGCCCAGCGGGGTCGAGGTACCATGCGCGTTGATATAATCGATCTGGTCGAGATTCAATCCGGCCCGCTTCAGCGCATTCTGCATGGCGCGAAAGGCACCGCGCCCATCCTCGGCCGGCGCCGTGATGTGATAGGCGTCACCCGTCAGACCGTAGCCGACAATCTCCGCGTAAATCTTGGCCCCGCGCCGCTCGGCATGCTCCTTCTCCTCGAGCACGACGATTCCGGCTCCTTCGCCCATGACAAAGCCGTCGCGATCCTTGTCCCACGGACGGGACGCACGCGTGGGCTCGTCGTTGAACGCCGTCGAGAGCGCACGCGAAGCGGCGAAGCCGGCGATGCCAAGCCGACACACCGCGGCTTCGGTGCCGCCGGCGACCATGACGTCGGCGTCGTCCCACATGATCAAGCGGGCGGCGTCGCCAATGGCGTGCGCGCCGGTGGAACAGGCGGTTACCACGGCGTGGTTCGGACCTTTGAAACCGTAGCGAATCGAAACATGCCCGGAAGCGAGGTTGATCAGGCTCGACGGGATAAAAAACGGCGAGAGCCGCCGCGGCCCCTTCTCACTCAGGGTAAGCGCGCCTTCGTTGATCCCCGGCAAGCCGCCGATACCGGATCCGATCATGACGCCCGTGCGTTCCTGGTCTTCCTCGGCTTGGGGCTTCCAGCCGGAATCGGTCACCGCCTGCTCCGCCGCCGCCAGGGCATAGACGATGAAATCGTCCATTTTGCGCTGATCCTTGGTCGACACCCACGAATCGGCATTGAAACCGCCCGACAGCGTGTCGCCCGGGGGCACTTGCCCGGCGATCTTCGCCGCCAGATCGGATACGTCGAAATTCTGGATCGCGCGGATGCCCGATTCGCCCGCGATCAATCGCCGCCATACATATTCCGTGCCGACGCCGAGGGGCGTTACCAGTCCGAGACCCGTGACGACGACCCGTCTCATGCACCGATACCGCGCGCTTCCGCCCGTGCTTCGTGACCGGTCGGAACCTCGCTCAGGTGTGAGCCTCGATGAAATTCACCGCATCCTTGACGGTGACGATCTTCTCTGCGGCATCGTCGGGAATCTCGCAGCCGAATTCCTCCTCGAACGCCATCACGAGTTCGACGGTATCGAGGCTGTCGGCCCCGAGATCGTCAATGAAGCTGGCGTTGTCGGATACTTTGGATTCCTCGACGCCAAGATGCTCGACCACGATCTTTTTCACACGCTCGGAGACATCGCTCATAGCTCAATACCTCGATAATGGATGCAATGGAATTGCGCCGCGCACAGGGGCTGCAAAGGCGTGGTCACATAACATAGTTCGACGAGCCTTGCCAATAGACCGCCCGTCGGCCTAGGTCAGATCATGGCAAGGCCGCCGTTGACGTGCAAGCTCTGGCCGGTCACGTATCGCGCCTCCTCGCTCGCCAGGAATAGGACGCAGGCCGAGACCTCTTCCGGCGTCCCGACGCGTCCCATCGGAATGGCGGCAACCATGCGCTCGCGCTGTTCCGGGGACAAGCCCTCCGTCATGGCGGTGGCGATGAAACCGGGTGCCACGCAATTGACGGTAATGCCGCGCGACGCGACCTCCGCCGCGAGCGCTTTCGTAAAGCCGGCCATTCCCGCTTTCGCGGCGGCGTAGTTGGCTTGACCGGGATTTCCCGTCACGCCCACCACCGAGGTAATCGCGATGATCCGACCCCAGCGGCGCCGCATCATCCCGCGCAACGCGGCGCGCGCGAGCCGGAAGCCGGCGGTCAGATCGACATCGATCACCTTTTGCCAATCGTCGTCCTTCATGCGCACCAAGAGCTGATCGCGGGTCAGGCCGGCATTGTTGACCAGAATATCGACCGATCCCGCTCGATCTTCCGCGGCTTTCACGAGCCGGTCCGCGGCGGTTGGGTCCGATAGATCTCCGAGCGCCACGGACGCGCGCTCGCCCAGTTCGGCGCGCAGTTTTTCCAGAAGCTCCGCGCGCGTGCCGGTCAGCACGGTGTGGCAGCCGGCGCCGTGAAGGGTTCGGGCGATCGCGCCGCCAATGCCGCCCGAAGCGCCCGTGATCAGCGCCACCCTGCCGCTCAGGTCGAACATCGCCGGGCTCTAAGCCGCGCCAAGGAAAGCATCGATCTCGGCCGGCGTCCCGATCGCGCTGGCGGCGAGACCGCGATCGATGCGTTTGGCCAAGCCGGTCAGGACTTTGCCGGCACCGATTTCAATTTGAGAATCAACGCCTTCTCGCCTCATTTTCAAAATCGACTCCCGCCATCGGACCAGGCCGGTGACTTGTGCGACCAGAAGCGCCTTGATCGTTTCCGGCGCACTTATGGGCATAGCCGTTACATTGGCGACGAGCGGGACAACAGGCGGTGCGATGCGAATGTCGGCCAGGGCTTCCTCCATCTCGCGGGCCGCGGGTGCCATCAGCGCGCAATGAAACGGCGCGCTGACGGCGAGCATGATCGCCCGTCTGGCCCCGCGCGCTGTCGCTAGCGCCACCGCCCGCTCCACCGCCGCGCGGTCTCCGCTCACGACGACCTGGCCGGGGCCGTTGTCGTTGGCCGCGGCGCACACCTCGCCCTGCGCCGCCGCCGCCGTGATGTCGCGCGCGACATCGAGATCGAGCCCCAGGATCGCGGCCATGGCGCCTTGTCCAACAGGGGTAGCACGCTGCATCGCCAGCCCGCGCCGCCGCAGCAACCGCGCGGTGTCGGCGAGGTCGAGGGCCTGAGCCGCCGCCAGGGCGGAGTATTCCCCCAAGGAATGCCCGGCGACAAAAGCAACGTCGCGTTTCATTTCCAGGCCGCCCTGCTCGAGCACGCGCACGATCGCGAGACTGACCGCCATGAGAGCAGGCTGGGCGTTCGCGGTGAGCATCAGATCGTCCGCCGGACCTTCAAACATGAGCCGCGACAGGCTTTGGCCCAACGCTTCGTCGATTTCGGCGAAGGTCTCGCGCGCGCGGGGGAAGGCCTCGGCAATGGCCCGTCCCATGCCGACCTCCTGGGACCCTTGACCCGGAAAGACGAAGGCCCGCGTCACGGCTCAGAACAAGTCGGCGAAGGAAATCCCATCCAGGCTGGGGCTGTATTCGTTGCACAGCAATTCGAGATCGACGATTTGGCGCGCATCCTCCGCGGCCAACGTATCGACGTTCCCGACCGAATAGCCCAGCGTGCAAATCTGACGGGCCTTCGCGTCCAGGAAGACCCGCATGGCTTGATCGCCCTCGGGGGTCGCGTCCGACACGAGCCGGTCGCCCGATACGCCGAGCCGGTAGCGCGCGGGATCGCGATCCGAAGAACAGGCTGCAAGGCAGACAAGAATAAAGATGGAGAATAACCGCCGCATCGCCCGCTTCCCGACCGCCGAAGGCATCCGGATAGCATTGCATCGGCACCAAGTCCAGCAAGCCGCTTCGGTCGCGGCGTGCTCGCTGTCCCACCGAACAGCCGGACTCGCCTTTTGCCGGCGTGCATGCTAGCGAAACAGCAATTCGCATAGCCAATATCTCGGCCCAAGTGGAAAGGTTCGAAAACTCATGGAATTTTGCAGCCGCCGTGCACTTTTTTCGCTGCTCGTGCTGTTGCCGCTTTGCCTCACGCCGGCTATGGCGAGGGCGGACCAGGCCAGCGAAGCCCGGGAATTCGTCGATCAAATGGTTTCCCATGCCCTGGGCACTCTTGCCGACAAGCAAATGAGCGAGCCCGACCGCGAGAAGACCTTCA
>Ga0182024_10024649_pt1 | contig 10677 bp, 11 predicted proteins | sample P32metaG_FD_120480 | JGI IMG/M metagenome (GOLD analysis project Ga0182024, IMG submission 120480) | Permafrost microbial communities from Stordalen Mire, Sweden - P3-2 metaG (Illumina Assembly) | ecosystem: Environmental > Terrestrial > Soil > Wetlands > Permafrost | place: Sweden: Stordalen...
CAAGCGGTCCTGGAGCAAAATCAACCGCCCCGGCCTCGACTATGGCTGCCCCACGAAGATTTCGTGCTACGCAACCAGTCGACTTTCAAGCCCTTCGAGCGTTACTCGGACAGGCTCCTAGGCAGCGACGGGGGGCATAAGGGCAAGGCCGGGTTCGACGGCAGCTTCGGGCTGGACGATGAAGCATTGCTGAATTTCGGGAAGCAGTCGGTGAAGAAAGCCCATGATGCCGCGATGTCCGTCATCCGAAAGGCATACGGACAGCGGCCGGGGCGTTTCTATTTTATCGGCGGCTCGCAGGGCGGGCATGAAGCGCTGGACGCCGCTGCGCGATATCCGCGGGACTATGACGGGGTGGTGGCTCATTACCCCGCGTATAACGTCACGATGCTGCACCTAGGGTCGCTGAACGTCGGCAAGGCCCTGTATGCAGATGGAGGCGCCGGATGGATCAATCCGCGGAAGACGAAGCTGATCGGCGATGCCGTGTACGCCAAATGCGACGCTCTCGACGGCGCAAACGATGGAATCGTCAGTAACCTCGCCGGGTGTAACGCGGCATTCGACGTGTCGGCGTTGCGCTGCCCGATCGGAGTGGACACGGGCGACACATGTCTTTCAGACGCGCAGATTGGGACGGTTCGAGCCATCGCTTCCAGCTATAAGCCAGGCCTCACCATCGCTGGGATGGATACCTTCCCAAAATGGGCGCTGCTGGAAGGCGCGCTCTTCCAGGGACCGTCGAACTTCGGCCAGGTGCGCCAGCCGTCGAACCCGCTCTCGGGCCAGGAAGCCCTGCTCTATTCCGCCGGCGATCAGACGGTGAAGTTCATTATCACCCGCGATCCACAGTACGATCCGATGAAATTCGATCCGAAGCAGTGGCAACAGCGTATCGCGGCGGTCGCCTCGATCATGGATGTGACCGACGTGAGCCTCGATAAATTCCGGGCCAAGGGCGGGAGAATTATCATGACGCACGGCACGGCGGACGATTTCATCACGCCACATAACACCATCGACTATTACCAGCGGCAACTCGCCCATTTTGGCCAAGAGCGCCTGAATAGCTTCCTGCGGTTTTATGAGATTCCCGGTTTCGGCCACGGCTTTGGCCGGTTCAACGCGAAGTTCGACAGCCTGGTGGCGCTGCAGAATTGGGTCGAAAAAGGGCAAGCGCCCAGCGGCCTCACCGTCATGGACGGAAACCAGGGCGCCAATCGCACGCGGCCTCTGTGTGAATGGCCGAAGTGGCCAAAGTTCACAGGCGCACCGGGAACGGAGAACTCCGCGGCGAGCTATACCTGCGTTAGCGAATGATTCATAGCGACGACCCATGCGGACAAATGTCCCTGGTCGCAGCGCAGGATACAAGCGCTGGGCGGCGGCCGTAAGGTGCTCGGCGTTCGATGGCGGTCTCGACGTTTTCGAGACGACTGGATGGGGAGTGGCTGTCCGGTAAAGCTCGTTCCAATCAACCAGCATGCTGCCGGTCACGCTGATCGTGAAGGCAATGCCACGCGGTCAGCCGATCGTTCGAGCCCACGGAATCTACCTGCCAACCATGTGGCTGGGTGCTTTGTTGTTTTCCTCGCAGATGTACTCGGTGACGTCGTCTTCCGGCAGCAGGTGAATTTTGGCCGAGACGGTCCAGGGTTTGGCGTACGCTTTCGGATCGTTCATAGTGAACTGAACGTCCATATGTCCCACGTCGCGGCGCGTGAAGCGCTCGGTGAGATGCATCGCCTCAGTAGCGGGATGGCCGCTCATGTCGAGCCACGTTTTGCCATTGAAGCCCGCAGTTTCCACCACCAGCGTGTCGCCATCCCAGTGCCCAACCGAGTAACCCTGCCAAGTGGGATTTGGATCGAGAGGCAGCGCCCGGCCGTCCATGAAGATCTGGCGATAAATGGTGCGGGACTCGTACAAGAACACAATCAAATCGGGCGTTTGCACAATTTTGTATGGCGCGGGAACCGTGTCCTTTTCCGGCATGCCGGATGGCAGGCACTGGGCGCCTGGGTGATCCTTGCCGTTGGTCGCCACGCGTTGCTTGTACAGAGTTTCGGCCCAAGGAAGCATTTGGACGTCGCCAGGTTTGAGATCCGCCGCAAGGTTGATCAGCAGTTTGGGAGGAGAAGCGTCCGATTCGCTGTACATTTCCCAAACTCCCGAGATATCGGGCGTACCTTCGCGGGTGCGCGGGGTCGGAGCGTTCAAGTCGACCGTACCGTCGGCCGTGCGCGGCAGTTTCTTAGAGGCGACGCGAGGCCACTGGGCCTGAGAAAGCGCGGCGGAGGCAAATAGAGCGAATGCGAACAGGGATATACGAGGCATTTGCGGACTCTCCGTCCTCGCCAGTATACATCGGGCGCGTTGTTCGGCAAGACGGGGGCATGATCACACCGGTTGATGGAGTGCCTAAGCAAAGCGGATAGCACCAAGCATCTATTTGTGCTCTTTTATATGGGAGGAGACCGGTATGATGAAGAGCTTTGTATTCGGCGTCGTGGCATTTTTGGCAGTGGCGTTACTTGGCTTGCCGGCTGTCGCGGCGGAGAACGAAACAGAACGGGAAGTTCATAATCGCGCTCAGATCGAAAAGTTAATGTGGCAGTACGTTCGCGCCCTCGACACAGAAAACGCGGATGCTTATGCCGCCGCGTTCACGCCGGATGGACAGTTCGGTAGCGGAGCCAACGCCGTCAAGGGGCGCGAGGCGCTCAAGAAGATGATCGACGATTTTCGGCAGCGGGCTGCGGAGAATGAATCCAAGAGCGGAGAGAAGCGGCCAGCCATGTACCACGTGATCGCAAACAGCTACCTGGAGTTTCTCGACCAGGATCACGCGCGTTTGGAGGCATACTGGATGACCGTATTCGCTGCCGGCGGCCCACAGGCGCCCTCGCGCGTGGCTGCCGCCGGACGGGAAGTAGATGAACTGGTTCGCTTAAACGGGCGGTGGCTGATCAAGACGCGCGACGTTGCTCCCAAGGATTAAGCCTTGAGTGTGGATGCCCGACCGTTGGACATGAAAGCCGACTCGCACATCTCCCACGGTGACGCGAGCCAGAAGCCCCACCGCTGAGAAGTTTGAGCCGGATTATCCACGCCTACCGCGGCAGGGTTTAGCAATGCGAGCACTGTTACGACTTCTCCGTCGAGCCATCAAACGCTCGGAAGCCGTCAAATGTTTATGATTAGTGAGTGCTTCAGGCTTTCTTGATCCAGCCTTCGGGCGTTTCGACTCGGTGTCGGCTACGGGCAACGCTTTGGATCTTGAATTCAGGAGGCGGTACGAGCGCCACTGCTCCACCAGGGGAAGGGATCTGACGCCTGGTTTGGCCCAACTCGCCATGACCGCAATGTACACGGATGTGGCTGAGTGCGCAAATGCGAAGGGGGTGGGCTGTTTTTACTTCTACAGCCTCTAAACCATTGATTCTATGGTGCGTCCGGCATGACTCGAATAGGGGACCTTTAGGGTTCGTAGCCAAACGCTGCTTCCTAACACCTTGATTACATGCCAAATTCGGTTGACCCATTCTTCAGCTTCGCTGGCGTTCCAGATTAGAGCGAGTTCTTCAATCGCGTTCGAGATGGGGATTGCTTCGCGTAGCAGAATAACGCCGGGACTTTGAGCATCAGACGTGAAGCGAGCGAAATGTGCAGGCATCGTCCGCCGATCCTGGCTGACGAGAATTCGCCCTGTGTCCGCGGCCATCCGCAGAACTTCTGGATCTCCCAAACCCGCAAGACTGGCGTCGCCAGAAGTGCGAATGTCGATCTCGGGAGCTACGCGTCGTAACCCGCGTATGATGCGCCCGTCCAAGTCGGCGTCAGCCTGGAATCTGACTCGCATGCCGCGCCCGCTGCAGCTTGGCAATCAATTCGGCGTTCGTTTGCCTCGATTGCCGATGTTGCGACTCCGCGGCGTGCTGCCCATGAGCAAGGTACGCGTCGATTTCTTTTTGGTTCGCGAGGTAAAATGCGAGAGCTCCGTGCACTTGCTCGAGCGTCAATGCCGGATAGCTCTCGACCATGCTTTCCGCCGACATACCCTCGCGGAAGAGATACACCAGTGAATCGAGGGATACGCGAGTGTCCGCGATGCGGTAGGCACCTTCGCTGAGGTTTACGTATTCCTTCGGCATCAAACCCATAGTCACACGCTACAACTAGAACAGCAACTCCGCTGTGATCGAGCTTCCTGTACAGCGTCTTCCGCTCGATGCCAAGGAGCTTTGCCGCCCGGCTCCTATTGCCGGAGCGCTCGCCTGATCTGGTCGGATTCGGTCGAGCTCGCAAACCTTCCTTCCCTCAACCAATCCGACCCAGACAGATCGACGATACAGCCGGCGCTTTCGAAATGGCCGCACGGCGAAAAGCCGTTGAAGTGCCGGAGGAATTCCAGCCGCGTGCGGACTTCGAGTTAGGACGGATCGCCCGCCTGCTGGGATTGATCGCCACGAAGGACCTGCCTCAGATCGAGCAGGTAGGCAGACTTCGAATTATCGGCTTTGCCAACGTCGAGATCGCCGACATCCTGGGCATCACCTCCAACCATGTCGGTGTGGCGCGGCTCAGGCCCAGAGCCTCCAACAGCCCTGCCTCGTCCGCTAGCGAACGCTCTGCCATGTTCGCGGAGTGCCAGCACATGTAGGCGAGCGAACGTCCGATAACTTGCAACCAGTGATCGTCCTCAGGCTCACCAGCGAGTTTCTGGGGCATAAAGTACTACCTCAAACAAAATATAAGTGAAATGTCTGAATTGTGCTCGCACGGAGAGGAAACACGCGTCGCAGCGCGATTTATTTCTGGGTAACTCCGTCTGAATCGACGAGGTCAGATTCAGAATCGTTCTTTGAATGCGCTCGCGTGAACAGCGGCTCCCGCGGAGTTTTCTGCTAAGGGTGTTGGGGGCCTGTGTGGTGGCCAGAAGGTCAACAATCCACCCAGCCGCCCACCCAGATTCGCTCTTTGGATCCCCAGATTTCGCTGCTGGTCATAAACAAGTCGTTGATTTTTATGGTGCGCCCGGCATGACTCGAACATGCGACCTTCTGGTTCGTAGTTCGAATGGTTTCTGTCTACTGTATTATCACACGTCTATTATGAGTGACTTAGTAAGGCGCGGGTAGTGCGCTAAATGTGTGCGCCTGGCTTGCTCTTGCTTTTTGGCCACGTGACCTTTGCCGATCCCGGCTTTCCAGGACGTTTGACCGTTCCAACTTTGATCGCTTGACGGAAGAGATTCACCACTTCTCGCTCTTCTTCAAGGATTTCGTTCTCCTGCTCCTCAAGCAGTGGCTGATGTGGATCGAACATCTCACGTTGCTTGGACGACTTACGTTTATTGGGCATCGTCAAAACGGAAGTTCGCTCTGCTCATCCTCGTCAGTGCGAGCGCGTTGAGCGGCGGCGAGAACTTCAAGGCTCATTGGTATTTCCAAACGCTTACTGTCCTCCACGATGTCGCGGATAGTTACAATGCTGATTCGATCATACGTCCGTCCCATCGTTTCGTGTTTGTACTGACCAGCGGCCTTCGCCTCATTCAGCATCGGCCTGCTCGGTTCTTCCAGCGTTATCAGAATCGCCAATGCAGCCTTCTCGCGACTCATGTCGCCACGAAGAGTGGCAATGTCGCCGCGTTTCACACCGCCAGATTTTACTTGGAAGATGATTTTGGCGTTGTCATCCTTTCCAGTCAGGAAGTAGGCCCGCGCGTCAATGCCAGCATCAGCACCCTTTTTCTCGTTGATCACGGCACGATTGTTTGTGTATGTCAGGACTGCCCACTTTTCAAATTCTTTCCTAAGGCGGTCATCTTTGCGGTGAGCAAGTGCCATCGCGGACTTCATGTCGCGCGGAATACCATCGTCTTTGATCTCACTCAAAACGCCGGGACCAAATGTTTTTTCTAGTCGTCTTAGGACCAGCGAGATAGACTGATACGTAATATCTATGCCGATCCACTTGCGCTTCAAACGTTGGGCGACAGCAATCGTGGTCCCGCAACCGCAGTAGGCATCCAAAACGGTTCCACCCTCTGGGCTGCAAGCCTTTATGACACGCTCCATCAACGCCTCCGGCTTTTGTGTAGGATAGCCAAGGCGTTCGTTTGCGTCCGACTGAATGGAATTGATGTCGATCCACCAATCTTCTGGAATTTTCCCCTTGTCGAGATAGTACCGATAGAGCTTTTTGTTACCAGTCCCCCACTTTTCAACGTAGGCTCGACCGTCTTCATCAACACCCATTCGCCCCCCGTAGCTCTTTCCGCTCTTGTCCTGCTTGTGGGGCGTCAGAGGCAATCGCACGGCGTCGCCGTCAAAAAAATAGTCTGCGCCTTTGGCGTACCAAAAGAGGACATCGTGCTTTCTCGCAAACCACTTTTTGCTCTTTCCGCCCTGGCTGTAACACCAAACGATTTCATTTACAAAGTGCCCCCCAGTTGGACAGAACACACTATCAAGAACGAGTTTTAGGTAGTGACTGGCTGTTGGATCGCAATGCAAGACAAAATTACCGTCGTGTTTCAAGACCCTCTGAATCTCGGTCACCCGAAGCGCGATGCTGACCAAGTATGCCAAGAGGCTTCCCTCTTTAAGCACTCCATGCAATCCCTTGATGAGTTCCACCAATTGAGGCTGGAAGCGTCCGTCCGCATTTCCGATGATTTCTGGATAGCCCTTAATCGCCAAATCGTCCCAGCGCCATGTGTCAGTGAATGCCTGCGCCTGAGCGCGATCCTCGTCCCCGATATTGTTGTAGATCTGATTGTAGTTTCGCTTTGAGTTGAATGGCGGATCGATATAGCAGAGATCAATCGTTTCCGCTTTGACCTTTTTCCGCAAAATATCGAGGTTGTCGCCGTAATAAAGGGTGTTCACGTGGTCTGGGGTCAAAGATACCATATGCTCTTAGTACGAAAGGCGCGACGAGACTCTCAGGCCTCCAGCAATTCCCGCACGCTCCAAATGTGATCCGAGATGCCAGCGGCCATTGCTGGTGTGGTTCTGAGGCTCTTGTGAACGCGGCAGAAATTGTAGAACGCGAACCAGCAAGCGACAGCGGCCCAATGGTTCTCCCACTTCTTGCTGAAGGCATTCGTGAGGCGCGTAAAACGCCGATTGCTCATGCGCGTGCTGAGATTGGATCGCTCGACAATCGAGGTGCAAATGCGTTCGGAATCAGGTTGCCCGTAGACTGGGACAACCTCCGTTGACGCTACCTCCGCAGGGCTGTAGCGGGCCTCTCCATCTTGGGACGACCTGTAGACCTTTATCAGCATTGCAAAGCCAGTGAGCCTGTCATGCAGCGTTGTGGTGATAGCCGAACGATACGGGCTGAATCCATCGGTTGTGATTTGGAACGGCGTGCGTGCTGTGGCGTGCCGAATACCTTCCACGAAAGCATTCGTGGTGTGCTGATCGCGCTTGCCCATTGCGATGTTGATAACGAGTTTGGTGTGGCGTTCGATTGCCACGAACGTATATGCATCGCCAAGGTTCTGATCGTCCTCTGGGCGGATGCGTTTTTGCTTTTTACCGATGAAAGACCACAGCTCGTCGCATTCCACGTCTCGCACTTCGACGTTGCGGATCTTCTCGGCCATGATGCGCTCGCACTTTTCACCGGCGAGCACCAGCAACTTCAGGATGGTCGTGTGGTGGACTTCGGTGATGCGCTCGACGCTCGAAACGGAGTTTCCTTCGAGCAGGAGCTTCAAGACCATCTCGGCCTTCTCAATAGGTAAGTACATGCCGTCTAGCGGCTTGTCCCGAGGCTCCAGGAACGTCTTGGAACATTGGCGACACTGATAGCGCTGGTTGCCCTTGCGGTCACGGCCCTTGCGCTTACATTCGGTACGGCAGTTGTGACAGGTCACTGTGAAATCTCCCTTGAGTTCCACAGCCGGTGCGCCTATGATTGGGTTGTCGGGTCCTCATGGCTTCGGCTGTGTGGATTCTAGCCCAGGCCGGTGCTGAAACACTGACCTGGGCTTTATTCTTCATGGTCTAATTATACAGCGAGCCGCTCGCTGTTGTCAAGCGAGAAGCACACGTGTACACTAAGAATCGATGAGGAAATACCGAGGGACGGAGTATTCCTCTTAGGCCCCTCGGGCTTGATTACGGCGAGGCTTTTGGACCTGCCGTCAATGTGGATAATCGAGGCTAAGGCTAAGTTTACAGATCCGTAGTCGGATGCTGAAACCGCCCCGCCTCCGCTTAAATTCAAGTTTCACGGAGAGCGCTCCTTTCTGTGAGAGTGGCCCCGCTTCCGTCTTCGGCCTGCAAGCTTTCAAACGGTAAGCGGGGCTTCTGCTCTTATGGCAGAACTTCTCTAAGCCGCCTCAGCGGTGCTAATCGCCGCCGGTTGCCGCTTTCGATATTTTAGTTTTCCGTCCACCTTCTTCCCTTCAAATTCCTTGGCTGCGAGCCGCTTCAACGTGGCGAATACGGAGCCTAACAACTTTGCCTTGCTCTCGTGTTTGTATCCGCCCTTCAATAGCGCTTCACGAACCTCTGAAGGAGACGCCCACTCGGAGCCGACAATCTGACGGCAAGCATCAGAGAGTCCTACCTTGCGGAATCTCGCATCTTTAGGCCCGCTCGCTCCAGAATGGTCTTCGCGTTCAAGAAGCTGAATGGCTTTGTCTACGGTAGCCATCTCAGATTCCAGCACGGAAATCTGTTGTTGGAGCTTTGTCTTTAGCTGCATCAACTCTTGTTTGGCCTGCATGTCGAAAAGGATAGCAAATCACGAGCGCGGGATCAATGGGGGTAGATGTGGGACGTATGAGATCGCCTACGTTTGAACCATACCGACATTCATTAAAGTGGAACTGTTTTATACGGATGGACTATCGGACGTAGTATCGACGGCCTTCTTCGGCCTGCCACCGGCATGTGTTTTGCGCTTTGCGGCGAGTTGACGAAACCACTCTGATCCACGTTCGGCAGTTTTCTTGCCGCCTTTGCTGCCGAGTTTTGCTGGCGCGCTTGCGATGCTTTCAGAAAGCCGTTCTGCGCGCCCGAGTGTCTGAGTGATGATTCGGCGGCACTCTTCTGGCTGCACAGTAAGCGCCTTTCGCAGACTGTCGCAAATCTTGGTAACCTCAGCGTGGTGCTTCTGTGGTAGGTTCATGCTCTCACGGTAGGGCACTCAATGAGCAAAAGCAAGCGGCTCGCTGTTCGTCAGGGACACAGATTTAGCGCACTACCAAGGCGCGTAGACGCATTGGAACACCGTAGACAGTCGTAGACAAACCTGGTTGCTACCATCGTTGCACCAAGTGTACCTCGTTCAGGTCTTCCAGGTAAGTGAGTCACCGGCGCCCCCGCAGACAGTCTCGAAATATCGCTCCAACACCTGGCGATCCCGTGAACTGATGACTTCAATCGGTGAAGTTGCTGATGCTCGAAATTGGATACCCCACTCGCCGCCGATGCGAACCAAGTAGGCTTGCTCACCGTGAAATCGCCCTTCTCGCTGAGCTTCCCAACCGTTCGGCACCCAGCCTTCCGGAGTATTTCTGCGTTGAGGAATTGGATGGAGTTGTCTGAACTCTTCAGTGGTCCAGCCATAGAGAATGTCAAAGGTAAGTTCCCGATGCCAATCGGCAGCCCACTGAAGGGGTTTTGCAGTGTTGGACTTGGCTGACGCCACCTCAACGTATGTGCCGAGACGGACCAGGCTATCCACTAGCGGCCGGAAATCTAGGTCACCCGCAATCAAAACAGCTCGCGACATGTTCTTGTAAAACGCGTGGGTAAGCATGTCGACGGCAAGAGCGACGTCGACTTCTTTTTGACGGCGGCCCGCAAGGGTACCGAGCCGAACGTGAAATCCTGGTATTTCCCGTATTTGGTTGAAGGTATCCTCCAGTCCTTTTTTTCTGATCTCATAGTCGGCGATCTGTTCATCGGATCTCTGCTCATCCAAGCAATCGTAGTAGAAACCTTTGGCACAGTTAAACGCATGGCACATAGGGTCGGCATTGAGATGGGGGAGCGTGTCGAACACCGCTTTCATCGATGTTTTGAACCGTTCCCGAAGATACCCTCCATCAATGAACAAATAGCTGCTTTGCCTCTGTTGTAGCTCGTAATCCCTGCCACCAAAGATTCCCATTCGCAGGTTCGCTCTAACAGCCCGTGTCTAAACAGACCGTTTTCCAGCCGGCGGAAAACATCTGATAGCGGGCGTTGATCGGCGAGAAACTCGAACCACGCAGTTTGGAGTTCGCGGATCGTGGTGTAAGAGGTCTTCAACGGCTTTTATGACAGCCAATATCGTCAAAATGGCTTCGAGAGCCCCGTCGTGAGCAGCTCGGGGCTTGCCCGAGCCATACCTCGATCGCATCAAGAGAGCGAGATTGCATGCGGCGGCTTGAATCAGGAATTTCTTGTGCACGTTCTCCAGGCCTCGCACATAGAGCCGGTCCAGTCCGCCAGTATCAAACTGATGCGCGAAGTTCCTCTCGATCCGCTCTCCCCGTTGCCGCTGCAACCGCTTGCCGCGATCGCCCTGAACGCGCCGCCGATTGGCGTAGACCGCTGCCTTCTCCGCCGCTTTGCCGTCCCAGTTGCGCTGGCCACGGTCGGGCTCCGCGATATACGTTCGCACTTCTAGCTCAGCAAGACCAAGCGCGACATCGTTGCTGTG
>Ga0182024_10024650_pt1 | contig 10677 bp, 10 predicted proteins | sample P32metaG_FD_120480 | JGI IMG/M metagenome (GOLD analysis project Ga0182024, IMG submission 120480) | Permafrost microbial communities from Stordalen Mire, Sweden - P3-2 metaG (Illumina Assembly) | ecosystem: Environmental > Terrestrial > Soil > Wetlands > Permafrost | place: Sweden: Stordalen...
CGCGCGGCCTGCACGCCCGATTTCTTCGTGTTCGACAAGGATCAGAAGCTGGTCTATCGCGGCCAAATGGATTCGAGCCGTCCCGATTCCGGCATCCCGGTGACGGGCGTCGATCTCCGGGCCGCCTTGGATGCAGTGCTCGCGGGCAAGCCGGCCCCGGCCGAGCAGAAGCCGAGCATCGGCTGCAATATCAAGTGGCGAGCCGGCAACGCGCCGGATTATTTCGGGCATGTGAAGTAGCCCGCGACTCCGTCGCGGCCGCTTCGCCACGGAGTGGCGAGCTACGAGGGCGTGGCGCCCGCAATCTCAGCCCGCGTCCGACGGTTCTGGTTTATCCGACGGCGGCGAATACTTTTGAATTCTTCGATGGGCTTCGTCCTCGGCTTCTTCCTCCGCCTTGACTTCGGCTCGAATTACGCCGCCGAGCCACCAGCCCCAGACGACGTAGTGAAACGCCGCCAGACCGGCCAGCAGCAGCACCATTCCCATGATGCCGACGACGACGCCGGCCACCGGGAACATCAGCACCGCCAAAACGGCGAGAATCAACAGCGCCGCGCCGCCAGCCAGAACAATCGAGAGCGATGATTTCGAGGCCTTCGTTCCCGACGAGGTTTCGTCTTCCGGTTCAGGCCGAACGGGGCGCACCGGCCGATATTGCCCGAGACCATCGCGCGGCGAGTCGGATTGTTGATCCATCTTGATTTCGACCACGGCGGCGGCTTGAACTATGAAACAAATTCCGGTTCGACGCGATTGGGAATCACACCGGCCGCGAAACCCTCGGCCAGCAGCCGTCGCACGGCTTCACGTCCGCGCGGGCCGAAGTCGAGCGTCCAGTCGTTGACATACATCCCGACGAACCGGTCGGCCCGGGCGTGGTCCAAATCGCGGCCATATTGCATGGCATATTGCAGCGCTTCCTCGCGGTGATCCAGGCCGTAGCGAATACTCTCGTGCAGCAGTCGGTTCACTTCATGGATTACGTCCGGCCCCAGGTCCTTGCGAATCGCATTGGCGCCCAAAGGCAACGGCAAGCCAGTTTGTTCGTACCACCACGCGCCGAGATCGACGGCCAGCCGCAGTCCGCGATCGCCGTAGGTGAGTTGCCCTTCGTGAATCACGAGGCCCGCCTGCACCGGCTTGCCTTGCCACTGGCCCGCCTCGACGGCTTCGATGATCTTGTCGAACGGCACGATCAGATGCGAGATTTCTCGGCCCAGGCAAAGTTGCAACGTCAGAAACGCGGTCGTCAACGTGCCGGGCACGGCGATCGTCAGTCCGCGAAGTTCGGCTAGCGAATAATCGCGCGCTCCGACGACCATCGGGCCATAGCGATCGCCCATGCTGGCTCCGCACGGGCAGAGCATGTATTTGTCGGTCAGATGGGCATACGCATGGACGCTGACGGCCGTCAGCTCCAATTCACCAGTAAAGGCCCGGCGATTGAGCGTTTCGATATCGACCAGTTCGTGCCGAAATTCGAAATCGCCTGTGTCGATCTTGCGGTTGGCCAGGGCGTGGAACATGAAAGCGTCGTCCGGATCTGGGCTATGGCCGACGCGAATGAGTTGTTTGGTTGCGGTCACGCAAATCTCCTTGCCACGATGGGTGTCAGTGCCATGATAACAGCCTGTTGAAAAAGGGGACAGGCACCTCGGGGTAGCGTAAATTGCGAACACACCGACGAAGTACTCGGAGCCAGTCTCCTTTCTCAACCGGCCGGCCGACGTCGTCGGCTCTGGGCGTCAAACGGGTCGGCAGATACATTGGACCGAGTAAGCAGAGAGTGCATATTCGCTTCCTGCTGGATGAACCGTATTTTTCGCCGCGCCATAACAAATGATTACCAGCCTGCAAAACGCGCGAGTCAAAGATGCTCTCTCGCTGCGCGATGGCCGGCATCGGCGGCGGCAAGGGCTGTTTCTGATCGACGGCGGGCGCGAGATTTCGCGGGCGATCGACGCGGGCATCGAGCTTGAAGAGGTGTTTATCTGCCTCGCGCTGTGCGGCGGCGACGATGCGGAATGTGGCCGGTTGCTCCGCCGGTTGGCAACGATGCCGGTACGGCAGACCGAGGTTTCGTCGGCCGTGTTTCAGCGGCTGGCATTTGGCCAGCGGACGGAAGGGATTGTCGCGGTGGCCAGGCCTCCACGGACGACATTGGACGACTTGCGTTTGCCGGTTTGCCCGTTGGTCGCGGTGTTGGAAGGAGTCGAAAAGCCGGGGAATATCGGGGCGGTGCTGCGCAGCGCCGATGCGGCGGGCGTGTCGGCGTTGATCGCGGCCGACGGTGGGACCGATCTTTACAATCCGAACACGATCCGCGCTAGCCTGGGGACGATCTTTACCGTGCCGGTTTGCACGGCTTCGGCGTCGGCGGTTCGCGATTGGCTCTCAAGCCGGCGGGTTCCGATTTTTGCGGCGAGAGTCGATGCGGCGACCGATTACACGGCAGTTGATTTCACCGGTCCGGCGGCGATCGTGCTCGGGAGCGAGGCGTCCGGTTTATCGACGGTTTGGATTGTCGGCGTAACGCCCATTCGGCTGCCGATGTACGGCGCGGCCGACAGTCTGAACGTCTCCGCTACCGCGGCGGTGCTTTTCTATGAGGCGGTTCGGCAGCGCGGACTTCGAAAATAATTGTCACTGGTGCCACTGCTGGCTTTGCCCTCGGCAAGCGGTTATCCTAGACGCACTTCGCATTCGGTCCCACCCACGCTGATCCGACCCCATTCGATTCAAGGAGCCGTCCATGCATTCCGCTTCTCTTGCCAAACTGTTTGCCTCGCTGATCGCGATCCTCGGGCCCGCGCCGGCCGATTCGCCGAAAGAATTGCAACTGAAGCCGGGCGATCAGATCGTCGCCATCGGCGATTCGATCACGGCGGGGGGCGGTTATCTGAGCGCTTGTGACGCGGTTTTTGCCGCCGATTATCCGGAGTTGAAGATTCCCAAGATCATCAATGTCGGCATCAGCGGCCAGAAGGCCGAGGATTTGCTGCCCCGATTCAAGAAAGACGTGGTCGACAAGAAGCCGCAATGGGTAACGCTGTCGATCGGCATCAACGACGTATGGCATCGGCTCGGACAGCCGCACGATCCGAAGGTGCTCGAAAGATATTCGGAGAACGTGGCAAAGATGGTCGACATGGCACAAGCCGCGAATATCAAGGTAATCCTGCTCTCGCCCACCGTCATTCAGGAAGATGAAACGCAAGAAGGAAACAAGCGACTGCTGCTTTATGTGGCGGCAGAGAAGAAGATTGCGGAAGAGAAAAAATGCGAGTTCGTCGATTTGCACAAGATGTTCGCCACTGTGAATGCCACGAAGCCCGGCTTCTTCAGCGACAACTGGCTCACAAGCGACGGCGTGCATATGAAGCCGGGGGGAGACGCTCTGATGGCGCTCGGAATCCTGCGGGCCCTCGGCGTGCCGGATGCGAAGAGCGCCGCGGCACCGGCGGCCGCGAGCAACTAGTTTGCTGTTGTCAGGCCATTTCAAAAGCGGGTTGGGCCGTTTGACCGTCCCGCTTTTGCATTAGGATCGGCGATAGACCGCCGCGGCTATTCGCCCCGCCGTGGATCGGGTATTATCGGTCGCATGGTCTCGTCCACCGCTGTAATGCACGCCACCGATCAGGCCCCGCCGGGCGATATTCGTGTGCTGATCGTCGATAACGACGCCTCGCACGCCGAAACCGTCGCCGAAAGCCTGCGACGCGTCGCCTACGATTGCGCGGTGGCCACCTCCGGAATGCAAGGCGCCCGGCTGATCGAGCAGGAATCGTTCGACGTCGTGATCACCGACCTGAAGATGTCCGATCTCGACGGATTGGCTCTCTTGGCGCGCACCAAGCAGGCGTTGCCTGAGGCGGAAGTGATTCTCGTCACCGGCCACGGCACGATTCCCTCGGCGGTGTCGGCGATGCAGCAAGGGGCGTTCAACTATCTGCAAAAGCCGTTGGATTTGGCTCATCTGCGTGTGATTACCGAAAAGGCCTCCGCCGCCGTTCGGCTTCGGCGGGCGAATGTCGAACTGAATCGTCGGCTCGATGAAAAATTCGGCTTTGAGGGAGTCATCGGCTCCAGCCCGCAGATGAACGCGGTCATCGATCGCTTGAAGCGGATCGCTCCGACCGACGCCAGCGTGCTGATTCAAGGCGAAACCGGCACCGGCAAGGAGCTCGTCGCGCAGGCGATTCATCAGAATAGCCCGCGCAAGAACAAGCCATTCGTCGCCCTGAATTGCGCGGCGCTCAGCGAGAATATTCTGGAAAGCGAATTGTTCGGCCATATTCGCGGCGCGTTTACCGACGCCTCGAACGATCGGATCGGCAAATTCGAATATGCTCACGGCGGCACGCTGTTTCTCGACGAAGTCGGCGACATGCCGCTGGCCACGCAGATCAAGCTGTTGCGCGTGCTCGAGAACAGCGAGATCACTCGCGTCGGGTCGAACGATCCGGTGCGCGTCAACGTCCGCATCCTGTCGGCCACGAATCGCAATTTGGAGGATTCAATTGCCGCCGGTAGTTTTCGCAGCGATCTTTATCATCGGCTGAAGGTGATTACGATCTCGCTGCCGCGTCTGGTCGAGCGGAGCCAGGACATTCCGCTGTTGATCGAGCACTTTATTCGGCAGTTTGCCCGGCGACATCACAAGACGATCAAGAGCATGTCGACCGCCGCTCGGCTGAAGCTGCTGGCGTTCGATTGGCCGGGCAATGTGCGCCAATTGCGGAACACGATCGAGAGCATGGTGGTGGTGGACTACGACGGCGTGCTCGACCTCGACGATCTGCCGACGGAATTGGCCGGCCCGGCGCTGGTGGCGGTAGAAGCCTCGACTGGCAGCATTTCGAGTCTGGTCGGCAAACCGCTAGTGGAAGTCGAAAAGCTCCTGATATCGGAAACTCTCAAATTCGCCGGCGGCAATCGCGAACACGCCGCCGAACTACTGGGCATCGGAGAGCGCACCCTCTACCGCAAAATCAAAGAATACGGCCTGTGAGTTTCTTCGTCTCTTCGTCCCCCTCACCCTCCACCCTCACCCTCACCCTTCCCCCAATGCCCGACATCCAGCAATTATCGCCGAGCGTGATCAACCAAATCGCCGCCGGCGAAGTGGTCGAGCGGCCGGCGAGCGTGGTGAAGGAATTGATGGAGAACGCGATCGACGCCGGCGCGGGCCGAATCGACGTGACGGTCGAGCAAGGGGGCACGGAATTGGTTCGTGTGGTAGACGACGGTTGTGGCATCGTGGCGGAGCAATTGCTGCTGGCGGTCGCTCCCCATGCAACGAGCAAAATTCGCCAGGCCGACGATCTGTTTCGCGTCGGCACGCTTGGATTCCGCGGCGAGGCGTTGGCGTCGATCGCCGAAGTGAGCCGGTTCGTGCTGCGCAGCCGGCCGAAAGCCGACGATGCCGGCGCCGAACTGGAAGTGACCGGCGGGCGGCTGTCGCCGATCGCTCCGTGCGGCTGCCCGGTGGGCACTACGATCGAGGTGCATAATCTGTTCTACAACACGCCGGTGCGGCGAAAGTTTCTCAAATCGACGCAAACCGAGATGGGCCATACCAGCGAGGCGTTCACTCGGCTGGCGCTCGCCCATCCGCGACGGCATTTTACGCTCCGGCAACATGAAAAGTTCGTTTATGATTTGCCGCCGACCGACGGCTGGATCGACCGAATCGCGGCCGTGTTCGGCGCCGAATTGGCCGAGCAATTGATTTGGGTCGAGAGCCACGACGGCGACGTGCATCTCTCGGGCTTCGTCGCCGATCCGACGCAAAGCCGCGGCAATCAGAAGATGCAATATCTGTTTCTCAACGGCCGCGCGATCCGCGATCGGTCGCTGCAGCATGCCTTGGGCGAAGCTTATCGCGGACTGCTCCTGACCGGCAGATATCCGGTCGCGCTGTTGCAAATCGAAATGCCGCCCGAGGCCGTCGATGTGAACGTCCATCCGACGAAGCTCGAGGTTCGCTTTCAAGACGGCGGCCGAGTGTATAGCCAACTGCTCGGCACGCTGCGCACGCGGTTTCTGACGACCGATTTGACGGCCAAGTACCGCCCAAACGGCGCTGCGGGCGAAAGCACAGGCGCGGACATGGCCGTCGAGCCGGCGTCGGCATTCGCGGCAGCCGATCCGACTGGCGGCCATGATGCAGCCCGCGCGGCGCAGATGCGCGAGGAACTTGTTCGCTGGGCGAAAGGAGAGTTGGCGGCGGTCGGCGGTTCCGCGGGGCTCGGCGAACCCGTGTCCCTTGCTGGCGCTACGGGCTCCGGTCCGTTTGCTGGCGGTGCGATTGGGAGCGCCACGGCGCAGCGCGAATTCGGGTCGCTGCCGGGAATTCCGCGACCGTCGGCACAGCCGTTGGAACTGATGCCGCTCGACCGGAGCAAATTCGGGCTGCCCGATGCGCCGATCGTCTCGCGGCTCGCCGACAACCGAGCCTTTACCCCGGTTCGCCAGCCGAGCCCCGCGATTCAAGTTCACGATCGCTATTTGATCGCCGAAACCGACGACGGCATGGTGGTCATCGATCAGCATGCCCTGCACGAACGGGTGCTCTACGAACAGGTGCGCGAAAAAGTGCTTGCCGGAGCGCTCGAGACGCAGCGGCTGCTGGTGCCGGAGCCGGTGGATATGAGCCCGGCGGAAACGGCCGCGGCGCTGTCGAATCGGGAGCTACTGGCCCAATTGGGCATCGAGGTCGAATCGTTCGGCGGCGGGACGCTGCTCATCAGCAGTTATCCGGCCATGCTGGCGAAGCTCCGGCCGGCCGATTTGCTGCGAACGCTCGTCGAGCGGCTCGTGGACGGCGGCAAAGCGCCTGACCGCCGCGATCTGCTCGATGAACTGCTGCACATGATCGCCTGCAAGGCCGCCATCAAGGCCGGCGACCGCTTGACGCCGGAGGAAGTGGCGGAGCTGGTGGAACAGCGCCATCTGGCCCAAGACGCCCATCACTGCCCCCACGGCCGCCCGACGGCACTGGTATTCACGCGCGACGATCTTGACCGGCAGTTCAAGCGGACTTGAAGTCTTCCCATTGCCGCAGCGCCTCGTACGCCACGATCGCCACGCTATTCGACAGATTCAAGCTGCGCACTTCGGGCCGGATTGGAATTCGCAACGTTTGATCGCGATGCTCGTCGAGCAGGCCGGGCAGTCAGCGTTGCGAGTCGGTGCCGAGGACGAACACGTCGCCCGGCTCGTAGCGCGGCGTCGTGTAGATTGTCGTCGCCGTTTTCGTCAGCAGCCAAGGTTTTCGCGATGGCAGTCGCGCGGTCAGGGCGGGCCAGTCGTCGACCACTTCGAATTCCAGGTGTTCCCAATAGTCCAAGCCGGCCCGGCGGAGATAATAGTCGTCGAGCCGAAACCCAAGCGGACGGACCAGCCATAGCTTGGCCCCGACGGCGACGCACGTTCGGCCCACCGCGCCCGTGTTGTAGGGAATCTCCGGCTGGTGCAGCACGATATGCAAGCGAGGCTCGTATTTCACACCGCTTGGCATACCGCGCGGCGACGGGACCGGTCAAGCCGGCGGCGGCGTAAACCACCACTCCGTGACGGAAGGTCCGCGACGGAGTCGCGGTCTACGCGAAATGCCCGGCAATTACTGTTTCACTCGGTCCGAATGGCGAGTAAACTAGGAGGCCAGACGACAATTGCCCCGCCGTTTCCGTCATTCGTCATTCCGTCATTCGTCATTCCGTCATTCGTCATTCCCCCCTGGGAGCGTCTCCATGCGGATCGTGCATGGCGTTTTTGGCCTCGTCTTGGCGATCGCGGGAACATCGCTGGCCGCCGACCCGAGCGATTTCAAGCCGTTCACGCCGAAGGAGGGCGGCTTCACGGTTTCGTTTCCTGGCAAGCCGGATCAATCGACTTCGACAACGACCACCGAAATGGGCGATGTCGCGATGCACCAGTTCGTCGCCCGGCGCCCGAAGGATAAAGAGACCTATGTGGTGATCTACTGCGACCTGCCCGCCGATCTCGTCAAAGACGCCGATCCGGAAAAGCTGCTCGACAGGATGCGCGACGGCGGCGCGGCCAGCGTGCATGGCAAGCCGGCCAAAGAGAGCAAGATCAAGCTCGATGCCAACCCGGGCCGCGAACTGGAAGTGACCGGTCTCGGCGGCACGCGGCTGTGGCGGCTCTATCTGGTCAATGGCCGCTTATATCAACTGTTGGTGACGACGGAAACCGGCCAACCGTCGGCCGAACGGGCAAAAACGTTTTTCAATTCGTTCAAGTTGGCGAAGGAACCGGCAACGACGCCGGCGGCGACGACGACGCCCGCTTTGAAGTCTTGATTTTTTCAACCAAGCAGGAATGGATTCCGCAATGCCAAAAGTCGTTAGTCGATTCAAGATCGTCGGCGATTTTCTGATTTATCTTTTCGTTCGCCTGACGATTTGCATCGTGCAATCGCTGCGGATCGAAACTTGCGTGGCCGCGAGCCGGCGGCTGGCGGTGCTGGCGAGCGACGTGATCCAGAAGCGCGGCGACGTGGTCGATGAGAATCTGCGGCTGGCGTTTCCCGATCTGTCGGCCGACGAGCGGCGCCGGTTGTCGCTACGGATGTGGGAACATTTGTTTCTGATGGTCATCGAGATGGCCCACGTGCCGCGGAAAGTTCACGACACCAACTGGCGGGAATATATTCACATCCGAGAGATTGGCCCCACGATCCGGCGGTTTTTCGCCGATCGGCCGCATGTGACCGTGTCGGCCCATTTCGGGAATTTCGAGTTGGCCGGCTTTGTGTTCGGGCTGTTTGGATTCGAGATGTTTTCCGTGGCCCGGCCGCTCGATAATCGATTCTTGGACCGATTCGTGCGCGATTTTCGATCGGCGAACTATGTCAAGATTCTGGCGAAGAACGGCAGCGCCGGCGAGATTTCCGATTTGCTGGGCTGCCGGGGAACACTGTCGGTGCTGGCCGATCAGAATGCGGGCCCAAAGGGATGCTGGGTCGATTTTTTTGGCCGGCCGGCTTCGACGCACAAAGCGATCGCGCTGTTTTCGCTGGCCAACGACGCGCCGCTGGTGATCGGCTACTTTCGCCGCTTGGGCGGCCCGATGCACTTCGAGATGGGAATCGAGGGCGTGGCCGATCCGCGGTGCCTCGAGCCGGAACAGCAAGACGTCGCCGGGTTGACGCAATGGTATACTCATTGCCTGGAGCAAATCATCCGCCGCAATCCGGACCAGTATTGGTGGGTCCACCGCCGCTGGAAAGACACCCGCCGCCCCCGCACGAAAGCCGCCTAGAAGAAAAGGTGTCAGGAACCGATTTCAAGCAGCGGAACAAACAGCGAAAACATGAAACGTGAAATCGGTTCCTGACACCTTTTCTTTCCCAAAGCACCTCCCCGCCATGTCCAACTGGGTCACCGTCGCGAAAACCTCCGAATGTCCGCCCGGCACTGTGTTGGAGCGCGTGGCCGGCGAGCGCGTGATCGCGCTGTGCAATGTCGACGGCAAGCTGTTCGCGCTCGACGGCGTTTGCCCGCATCAGGGCGGACCGCTCGGCGAAGGCGAACTGGTCGGCACGGTTTTGATGTGCCCCTGGCACGGCTGGCAATTCGACGTTTGCACCGGCCAACACCAACTCAACCGTCGAGTCCGCCAACCCCAATTCCCCGTGCGCATCGAAGCCGACCAAATCCAAATCGACACCGACGAAACCCCCGTCTAACCGCCGCCATCAATTCTTCGTGGTTCTTCTTTCTTCGTTCCTCGTTCTTCGTCCGCTAGTCCCTAGCCCCCAGCCCCTAGCCCCTTCTTCCCCCGTGCTCCGCTACCGACCGTTCCTGAATGGCGATCCTCCGCTGTTGACCGCCGTTTGGCGCGGCTGTGTCGGGCGGCGCGGACTGGCGCAGCCGATCACGACCCAGGTGCTCGATCAGTTGGTCCTGTCAAAACCCTATTTCGATCGTGCCGGGCTAATCTTGGCCCTCGACGACGATCGGCCGATCGGGTTTGTTCACGCCGGCTTCGGGCCGAACGAAAAAGAAGACGGGATGTCGGTCGATTTGGGCGTGATCGTGATGCTGCTGGTGGTCGCCCATCCGGAAGAGGCGGCGATCGCGGCGCGGCTGGTGGCGTTGGCCGAGGAGTATTTGCGTGGCCGAGGAGCGAAGGTGATCTACGGCGGCGGCGTGCGACCGCTCGTGCCGTTTTATTGGGGGCTGTATGGCGGGAGCGAATTGCCGGGCGTGTTGGATTCTGATCCGCAAGTGCAGGCTGTGTTTCGCGGCGCCGGCTATCGCGAAATCGGCCGCACGGTGATTCTGCACCGCGACCTCGGCGGCTTCCGTCCCTGCATCGACCGGCAGCAAATGCAGATTCGCCGCAGCACCGTGTTGGAAACCGTCGCCGATCCGCCGCCGCGAACCTGGTGGGAAGCCTGCACGATGGACCAATGCGAGCGAACTCTGTATCGCCTGCTCCCTCATGCTGGCGGCGAACCGCTGGCGCAAATGACCTGCTGGAACATCGAGCCCTTCGCGGCCCCGTGGGGCGTTCGGGCCAGCGGCCTGATCGACCTCGAAGTCTCCGATTGCCAGCGCCGCCGCGGCGTGGCAACTTATTTGGTGGGCGAAACGCTCCGCCAGCTTCAAGAGCAATCGTTCGTGCTGGTCGAAGCTCAAACGA
>Ga0182024_10024651_pt1 | contig 10677 bp, 10 predicted proteins | sample P32metaG_FD_120480 | JGI IMG/M metagenome (GOLD analysis project Ga0182024, IMG submission 120480) | Permafrost microbial communities from Stordalen Mire, Sweden - P3-2 metaG (Illumina Assembly) | ecosystem: Environmental > Terrestrial > Soil > Wetlands > Permafrost | place: Sweden: Stordalen...
GGCTCCAGACGCCGGCGCCCAGGCCGTAGAGCGTGTCGTTGGCGATGGCCAGGGCCTCGGCGTCGTCCTTGAAGGTGGTCACCGAGACGACCGGGCCGAAGATCTCTTCCTGGAATACCCGCATCCGGTTGTGGCCCTTGAGCACGGTCGGCTTCACATAGAATCCTCCCGCCAGATCCCCGGCCAGATAGTTGCGCTCGCCGCCGGCCAGGACCTCGGCGCCCTCCTGCCTGCCGATGTCGAAGTAGCTGAGGATCTTGTCCATCTGCTCCGTCGACGCCTGGGCGCCGATCATCGTCGCCGGGTCCAGCGGATCGCCTTGCACGATCGCCGCCACGCGCTGCAGGGCCCGCTCCATGAACCGGTCGTAGATGCTCTCGTGGATCAGGGCGCGGCTGGGGCAGGTGCACACTTCGCCCTGGTTGAGGGCGAACATCACGAAGCCTTCGATCGCCTTGTCGAAGAAGGCGTCGTCCTCAGCGGTGACATCCTGGAAGAAGATGTTCGGCGACTTGCCGCCCAGTTCCAGGGTCACCGGGATGAGGTTCTGGCTGGCGTATTGCATGATCAGCCGGCCCGTCGTGGTCTCGCCGGTGAAGGCGATCTTGGCGATGCGCGGACTGGAGGCGAGCGGCTTGCCGGCCTCGAGCCCGAAGCCGTTGACGATGTTGAGAACGCCGGGCGGCAGGATGCCGTCGATCAGCTCCGCCAGCAGGAGGATCGACGCCGGGGTCTGCTCGGCGGGCTTGAGCACGACGCAATTGCCGGCGGCGAGCGCGGGGGCGAGCTTCCAGCAGGCCATCAGCAGCGGGAAGTTCCACGGGATGATCTGGCCGACCACACCGAGTGGTTCGTGGAAATGATAGGCGACCGTGTCCGGGTCGATCTCGGAGATGCCGCCCTCCTGGGCGCGGATGCAGCCGGCGAAATAACGGAAGTGGTCGACGGCCAGCGGCAGGTCCGCCGCCGTCGTCTCGCGGATCGGCTTGCCGTTGTCCCAGGTCTCGGCGAGCGCCAGCAGGGGTAGGTTGTCTTCCATGACCTGGGCGATGCGGTTCAGCAGGTTGGCGCGCTCCGCGGCGCTGGTGCGTCCCCAGGCGTCCTTGGCGGCATGCGCGGCGTCGAGGGCGCGCTCGACGTCGGTGGCGTCCGACCGGGCGATCTCGCAGAGGATGCGACCGTTCACCGGCGAGGGATTGTCGAAGTACCGTCCGGCGGCCGGCTCGACCCATTCACCGCCGATGTAGTTGCCGTAGCGCGCCTTGTAGGGCGGCTTGGCGGTGCGGGAGAATTCCTGCTTGGTCATGAGCGTCTCCTTGCGCCGTGGGTCGGCGTCACTTGCGGCATTATGCGCACAGTCGGCGAACGATGTCAGTTCCAGGGATGGCGGCGGGCGGGCCCGCGCGATCCCGATTCGGCTGGCAGATGCGCCTTGACCGCCTCGAGCGCCGGCGCGCATCTGCCGTAGCGTGAACATCCTCCTGATCACCCTGGACCAGTTCCGCGGCGACTGCCTGTCGGCGGCGGGCCACCCCGTCGTGCGCACGCCCTACCTCGACCGCCTGGCGCGGGAGGGCGTGAGGCTGGCCCGCCACTACAGTCAGGCGGCGCCCTGCGGTCCCGGCCGGGCCAGCCTGTACACAGGGATGTACCAGATGAACCACCGGGTGGTGGCCAACGGCACTCCCCTGGACCGTCGCTTCGACAACGTGGCCAAGGCGGCGCGCCGCGCCGGCTATCGGCCCACCGTGTTCGGCTATACCGACCAGGCGATCGATCCCCGCGACACCACCGGCCCGGACGATCCGCGGCTCCTCACCTATGAGGAGATCCTGCCCGGGTTCGAGGTCGGGCTGCGGCTCGGCGAAGGCGACGCCCGGCCGTGGATGGATTGGCTGAGGTCCCTCGGCCACGCCATCCCGAACGACGCCCAGGCCGTGCTGGCGAGCGAGCCGGAGCGGCCGGCCGAGCACAGTATGTCCGCCTTCCTCACCGGCGCCTTCCTGGCCTGGCTGGAGCAGCGCGAGGGGCCGTGGTTCGCGCACCTCAGCCAGCTGCGGCCCCATCCGCCCTACGCCGCCGCCGGCCGGTTCGCGACCCTGTGCGATCCCGTCGGGATGCCCCCGCCGATCGCTCCTTCCGCGGAGCGTCACCGCCTGCACGAGGGCTTGCTGCGCAATCCCCGCATGGCCGCGCCCGCCGACGAGGACGAGATGCGGCGCCTGATGGCGCAGTATTTCGGCATGGTCAGCGAGGCCGACTACCAGCTGGGCCGCGTGTGGGCGGCCCTGGAGGCGCGCGGCGAGTGGGAGGACACCTTCATCGTCGTCACCGCCGACCACGGCGAACAGCTCGGCGACCACGGCCTGATGCAGAAGGGCGGCTTCTTCGAGCAGAGCTACCACATCCTGGGCCTCGTCCGGGACCCGCGGTCCGGCGCCGCGCGGGGGGCGGTGGTCGAAGCGTTCACCGAGAACGTCGATATCTTTCCCACCCTCTGCGAGGCGATGGGGATCGAGGTCCCCGCCCAGTGCGACGGCGCGCCCCTGACCGCATTCCTGCGCGGCGAGGCGCCGCCCTGGTGGCGCGACGCCGCCCACTGGGAGTTCGACTGGCGCGCCGGACTGATCCCCGAGGGGCCGCACCCCTGGCCCTGGGATCGGCGGCTGGAGCGCCGGAACCTGGCTGTGCGGCGGAGCGACGCCGCCGCCTATGTCCATTTCGGCGATGGCTCGTGGCTGTGCTTCGACCTCGCCGCCGACCCCACCTGGCGCACGCCCGTCACCGATCCGGCCGCCGTCTTGAAGGAAGCCCAGGCGCTTTTGACATGGCGCGCGCGCCACGCCGACCGTACCCTGACCGGCATGCTGGTGGAGCGAGGCGGGATCGGGCGCTGGCCCGAGATGCCCGCCCATTGGGGAGACGACGACCATGCCGCCGCCTGAGGCCTCTCACGACCTAGCCTTGCGCGAGATCGGCTGGGATGATCCGGCCCTCTCGATCAGGGGCGCACTCCACCTCAAGCCCACGGCGAAAGGCATCCTGCCGCGCCGGCTGCCGGCGTGGACCCTGACCCAGATGCCGGACCCCGCGCTCGACATGATGGCCAGCATGCCCTCGGGCGTGCGTCTCGTCCTCCGCACCGGCGCCCGGCGCGTGGAGCTCGATGTCATGGAGCGCGGCCTCAGGTTCGAAGGCGCCCCGCGCCGGCCGGCGAGCTTCGATCTCTTCGTGGACGGCGCTCTGGCGCGGCGGCTCCACGCCCTGGCCGGTCAGACCGTGGTGATCGATGGATCGAAGAGGCCGCCGGCCTTCACCATCGAGCCGGGCGACGCCTCGACCCTGGTCTTCGACGGCCTCCCTGCCGGCCCTAAGACCCTGGAGATCTGGTTGCCGCAATCGGCGACGGTGGAGCTTCGCGCGCTACGGCTGGATGGCGATCTCCTGGCGCCCGCTCCCGGGCCCGCGCGCCGCCGCTGGGCGCACTACGGCAGCTCGATCAGCCACGGCATGGAGGCCGATGGTCCCTCGGAGACCTGGCCCGCCGTGGCCGCGCGTACGGCCAGCGTCGAACTGACCTCGCTGGGTCTGGGCGGGCAGTGCCACCTCGATGGCATGGTGGCCCGCACCCTGCGCGACGCCGACGTGGACCTGATCAGCCTGAAGCTGGGGATCAACGTCCTCAACGGCGATTCCATGCGCGAGCGGGTGTTCATCGCCGCCGTGCACAGCTTCCTGGACACCATTCGCGACGCCAAGCCGTTGATCCCGATCCTGGTCGTGTCGCCGATCCTGTGTCCGGCGGCTGAGGATCGCCCGGGCCCGACCCTGAACGACGGAACGGCCATCTACACCCCCGACCGCCCCGAAACCCTGGCTCTCGGCGCGCTGACCGCCCGTCGTATCCGCGAACTGCTTGGCTCCATCGTCGAGCGCCGTCGTGGGGGCGGGGACGCCAATCTGCACTATCTGGACGGCCTGGCGCTGTTCGCCGAACCCGACTTGGCCGACCTCCCCGACGGATTGCATCCCAACGCCGCGGGACTGCGTCGCATGGGCGAGCGCTTCGCTGCCATCGCCTTCGGCGGCGCCGGTCCCTTCGCCGCCCCTCGAATGACGGAGTGAGCCTCATGCCGCCGCCCGACGATCATCGCCACGCGCACGGTGATTCCCACGATCACGATCACGACCACGGGCAGGCGCCGCCCTCGGATATGGCCCTGCGCGTGAAGGCGCTGGAATCGCTGCTGGTCGAGAAAGGTCTGGTCGATCCGGCGGCGCTCGACGCCATCATCGACACCTTTGAACACAAGGTCGGGCCCCGCATCGGCGCAGCCGTGGTGGCGCGCGCCTGGAGCGATCCAGGATTCCGCCAGCGCCTGCTGGCCGACGGCACGGCCGCGATCGCCGAACTGGGCTTCGGCGAAGGCGGCGAGGGCCGCTACCTGGCGGCGGTGGAGAACACGCCTCAGGTGCACAACCTCGTCGTCTGCACCCTCTGCTCCTGCTACCCCTGGGCCGTCCTTGGCCTGCCGCCGGTCTGGTACAAGTCGCCGCCCTACCGATCGCGGGCGGTGATCGACCCGCGCGGCGTCCTGGCCGAGTTCGGCCTCAGCCTCCCCGATGAGGTCGAGGTTCGCGTGTGGGATTCCACCGCCGAGATCCGCTATCTCGTCGTGCCCGAGCGCCCCGCCGGGACCGAGTCCTGGACCGAGGAGGCCCTGGCCGCCCTGGTCACCCGGGATTCGATGATCGGCGTCGGTCGGGCCCTTGCGCCGGACGCGGCGGCGTGAACGGCGCGCACGACATGGGCGGCATGCACGGCCTCGGCGCTATCGTTCCGGAGGCGGACGAACCGGTGTTCCACGCGCCCTGGGAAGCGCGGGTCCACGCCATGACCGGGGCCGCCTTCCGCTGGGGCCACTGGACTGTCGACAAGTGGCGCCATCAGCATGAGAAGATCCCGGGCGCCGACTATCTGCGGATGAGCTACTATGAGAAGTGGGCGACGTCCCTCGCCGAGCTCGCCGTAGGGGCCGGCCTGGTGACCCGCGCCGAACTCGGGCCCGCCTGGCCCGCTATCGGCGGGCGCGAGACAACGCCCTTCCTCCCGGCGGGAGCGCCGGCGATCTCGCCGAGCTTCGCTGTCGGCGATAAGGTCCGGACACGGAACATCAACCCGACCGGACACACACGACTGCCGCGTTACGCGCGCACCCGAGAGGGCGTGGTCACCCGCTTGCATGGCGTCCACGTCCTTCCTGACGCCACCGCCCATGGCCTGGCGGACCGCCGCCAGCCGCTCTACCAGGTCCGGTTCGAGGCCGCCGAACTTTGGGGCCCGGCCGCGCCCGGGCGCGCCGCGGTCCACCTCGATCTCTGGGAAGACTATCTTGACCGGGCCTGACCCGAGCAGGCCCGCGGTCGAGCCCGCGGTGTTCGAAGAGCCCTGGCAGGCGGAGGCCTTCGCGCTCGTGGTCCACCTGCAGCGGACCGGCGCGTTCACCTGGAGCGAGTGGACCCAGGCGCTCGCGAGCGAGATCGCCGGCGCCGGCGAGGCGGCGGACGGCGCCCGCTACCATGAGCACTGGCTCGCGGCGCTCGAAGGTCTGGTCACCCGTCACGGCATGGCCGGTCCCGAAGCCCTGGCCGCGCGCAAGCAGGCCTGGGCGGAGGCCTACGAGCGCGCACCGCACGGCCAGCCCGTCAGCCTGTTGTGAGCGCTCCGCCCTGGTGGCGGCCCGACGTCCACGCCGGGCGCCGGCCGTTTCTCCTGGCGCGGAACAGGATCACGGCGGCGTTCCGCCAGTGGTTCGCGGTCGGCGACTTCGTCGAGGTCGAGACGGCGGCGCTGCAGGTCTCGCCCGGCAACGAGGCCCATCTGCACGCCTTCGCCACCGAAGCGATCAGCCCGGACGGGTCGCGCGCGCCGATCTACCTTCGCACCTCGCCGGAGTTCGCCTGCAAGAAGCTCTTGGCGGCGGGAGAGCGGCGGATCTTCGACTTCGCCCGGGTGTGGCGCAACCGCGAGCGCGGCACGCTGCACAGCCCGGAGTTCACCCTCCTGGAGTGGTACCGCGCGGAGGAACCCTACGAGGTATTGATGGAGGATTGTGCGGCCCTCCTCGCGCTGGCGGCGGAAACGGTGGGCGCGCGGACCCTGTCGTTCCGGGGGCGGGCGATCGACCCGTTGTTGGCGCCCGAACGCCTTACCGTCGCCGAGGCCTTCCGCAGGTTCGCCGGGATCGATCTGCTGGCGACGGTTTCGGCGAGCGGCGAGACCGACCGCGACGCCCTGGCCGCCGCGGTGCGAGAAGTCGGCGTCCGGGTGGCGGACGACGACACCTGGGCGGACGTGTTCAGTCGCATCCTGGTGGAGCGTGTCGACCCGTTCCTCGGCATGGGCCGCGCCACGATCCTCTGTGAATACCCAATCTCGGAGGCCGCCTTGGCCCGGCCCAAGGCTGACGATCCCCGCGTCGCCGAACGCTTCGAGCTGTTCGCCTGCGGGGTAGAACTGGCCAACTGCTTTGGCGAATTGACCGACCCGGCCGAGCAGCGGCGACGGTTCCAACTGGAGATGGACGTGAAAGAGCGGGTCTATGGCGAGCGCTACCCGCTCGACGACGACTTCCTGGACGCCCTGGTCCACATGCCGTCCGCCAGTGGCGCGGCGCTCGGCTTCGATCGGCTGGTGATGCTGGTGACGGGCGCGGGGCGTGTCGACCAGGTCATGTGGAGCCCGGCGCCGCAGGCCGTGCCGTAACAATGCGGCGGGTGCGACCTTTTGGCGCTCCTAGTGCAAAAACGGCCCCTTGTGCGAGCGCGTTCCACCCGCTACCACAATTAAGCCGTGATAGGGGCAAATGGGGCCTTTTCGGCCCGCCACGGCTCTAGGGCTTTGTTATGATCAGAAAAATTCTGTTGGCCGGGGCGTCGGCCATGGCGTTCTCGGCCTTGGTCTCCGCGACCTCCGTCGACGCGACCACCATCACCTTCCCGTTCCCGAACGGCACCCCGATCACCACGATCGGCATCGCGACGTTCTCCTTGCAGGACGGGGCCTACGGCAATCCCGCCTACGCCGCCGGTCCCGCAGTGACCGGCTCGTTCGGCGCGTACGGCCAGTTGGGCAATTCTCAGACCGGTGGCTACCCCACCGCGAGCATCCTCGACGTCGCCTTTTCGTCGCCGGTGAGCAACATCTCCTTCACCTTCGACAACTTCGGCACCAACTACGCCTCGTTCGCCGCCACCTACGGCGCAGGCCACGCTCTTCTGGCCTCGACCGGTCTCGGCGACTCCGGCTGCTCCAGTGGCTGTTCGAGGAGCGTCGGCGGCTCGGGCGTCACCGATCTCCAGTTCAACAACGGAGAATTCGGCAACTGGGAGTTCGGGGTCAGTTCGATCACCTACACCAGCGCCGTTCCGGAGCCTTCGACCTGGGCCATGCTGCTCGGCGGCTTCGGCTTCATCGGCTACGTCCTGCGCCGCCGCGTCCTGCGCGCCGCCTGATCCTGGTCGCCACCCCGGAGCGTCGCTCCGGGTGGGCAGCCAACCTCAATGCCGACGTCTCACCACCGGCCCGATCAGGCCGGTGGTGACGCTTGCGGATTGACCAAACCATCGTGATCGATTCCTGTCTCGAGCGTTCGGCCGTGTCCATCGGTCGATGACGATGAGTGGGAATCGGTGAACGAACGAAGGGGCTTCTGGCCCTGGGCTCGACAGCGTCCACGGCGCGCGGGCGATCGGCTTGCTGAAAAGCCGGTGGCGTCCGTTGCGCGCGCAGCGCCCCCGCCAGCGCCGTCGGCGTCGCCGATCGGCCTGGACTGGCGCGTGGGGTGGAGGCGGGCAGACCCGGCGATCGAGGCCGACGTGAAGGCCTTCTGGGCTCGTCTGAACCTCCTCCCTCCCGGCATCGATCCGGACGCGCGGGCGCGCGAGATCGTCGTGGCGGGCTACGCGGGACCCACCGTGGTGGCCGTGTCCACCGCCGTCGTCCAGGACGCCGCCTTCCTGCGCAGCCGGATGGCGATGTTCCGCGCCGCCGCCGGCCCGGCCTTCGCGCGTCCCGAAGTGTTCACCCGCCTGGGCGCCCAGACCCGCGCGGCCCTGGAGGCCTGGTCGCGCGACAACCCGGAGGAAGGCGTGATGGGCATGCTGACGGTGCTGGGCGCAGAGGCGAACCAGACGAAGATGGCCCCTCACAGGTCCGAGACAGCCCTGTCGCTGGCCGGATACACCGAAAACGACCAGAAGATCATGGTCGCGTGGTTCGATCACGCCCTCGTCTAGAAACCCCAGGATCACCGATGCAGAACGGCATCCACTTCATTTCCGGACTGCCCCGGTCCGGTTCGACCCTGCTGTCGGCGCTCCTGCGGCAGAACCCGCGCGTGCACGCGTCGATGACCAGCCCGGTGGCAAGTCTGGTCAACGGCCTGATGCGTGTGATGAGCCAGGAGAACGAGACCGCGGTCTTCATCGACGACGATCAGCGGGAGCGGATCCTGAAGGCCAGCGTCGAGGCCTTCTACGGCGACATCCATCCGGACAGGGTCGTCTTCGATACGAACCGGGGATGGAGCGGCAAGCTGCCTCTGCTGGCCAGACTTTTCCCCAAGGCCAAGGTGATCTGCTGCGTGCGCAGCCCGGCCTGGGTGTTGGACAGCATCGAGCGTCTGACCCGCGGCAATCCCATGGAACCCTCCGGCATGTTCAAATGGGACACCGTCGGCAATGTCTATTCCCGCGCAGAACAGCTGATGAGCGGGGGCGGCATCGTCGGTCACCCGCTGAACTGCCTGCGCGAGGGGGTGTTCGATGAGCGGCGGGGCCGGCTGATGCTGGTGCGCTACGAGAGCCTGACGCGAGACCCCGTCGCCGCCCTTGACGCCATCTACGACTTCATCGGCGAGCCGGCGTTCGCGCACGATCCGAACAACGTCGAACAGGATTTCGACGCGCTCGAGTTCGACGCCCGCCTGGGCGCGCCGGGCCTGCACGCCGTCGGCTCGAAGGTCTGTTCCGTCCCCCGCCCTACGATGTTGCCGCCGGATCTCTTCCGCAAATACGACGGCGAGGCCTTCTGGGAGCGGACGAAGGACCTGCCGGAAGGTCTCAAGGTGGTGTAAAGCGCCGCGCTTGACCGCCGTTCAGACCCTCCGCCCGTGCCAGACGCTGCGCACCCCCGACTCCCTGGTTCGAGACGGGCTGGCCGCGCCCGATCGCCTGCCCATGCTGGAAGCCGTCGCCGCGCGCTACGCCGTGGCCATCACGCCGGCCATGACCGATCTCTGCGACGGAACCGATCCGGCGGATCCCATCGCGCGGCAGTTCGTGCCGACGGCGGACGAACTGACCGTCGGGCCGGACGAACGCGCCGACCCGATCGGCGATGAACCCCATTCGCCCGTGGAGGGGGTCGTCCATCGCTATCCCGACCGGGTGCTGCTCAAGCTGACCCACAGCTGCGCCGTCTATTGCCGGTTCTGCTTCCGGCGCGAGGTGGTCGGGCCCGCCGGGGCGGGCAACCTCTCCCCGGCCGCCCTGGAGACCGCGCTCGCCTACATCGGCGCGCGGCCGGCGATCTGGGAGGTGATCCTGACCGGCGGCGATCCGCTGATCCTGTCACCCCGGCGCCTGCGGGGAGCAATGACCGCCCTGGCGGCGATCGAGCACGTCAAGGTCGTCCGCCTCCACACCCGCGTGCCAGTGGCGAACCCGGCCGCCGTCACCGACGATCTGGTGGACGCCCTGAAATGCGCGGGCAAGGCGGTCTACGTCGCCCTGCATGCCAACCATGCCCGCGAACTCACTCCCGCCGCCCGCGCCGCCTGCGCCCGCCTCGTCGACGCCGGCCTGCCGATGGTCGGCCAGACCGTGCTCCTGGCCGGGGTCAACGACGATCCGGAGGTGCTGGGCGCCCTGATGCGGGCGATGGTCGAGACCCGGGTCAAGCCCTACTATCTCCACCACGGCGACCTTGCCCCAGGGACGGGGCACTTCCGCACCTCGATCGCCGAGGGTCAGGATCTGATGCGATCCCTGCGCGGAACCCTGTCGGGCCTCTGCCAGCCGACCTATGTGCTGGATATCCCCGGCGGCTACGGGAAGGTTCCCATCGGCCCGGCCTATCTGTCGGGCGGCGAAGACAGCGGCCTTCGGGTAGAGGATCCGGCCGGCGTCCTCCACGCCTATCCGGGCGACTGATCGGCCGCACCCACGGTTGAACTCACACCGCTGGCGATTCTCGCGCCGATCGAATAGGTACGCGCCACTTCAAAGGAAAGAACACACGTGAAAGTCGCCGCAAGTTCACTGCGCAAGGGCAGCGTCGTCGATGTCGACGGCAGGCTCTATGTCGTCCTCAACGCCGAGAACATCCATCCCGGCAAGGGCACCCCGGTCACCCAGCTCGACATGCGCCGCATCTCCGACGGGGTGAAGGTGTCGGAGCGCTACCGCACCACCGAGACGGTGGAGAAGGCCTTCGTCGATGAGCGCTCGTTCAACTTCCTCTACAACGACGCCGAGGGCTACCACTTCATGAACCCGGACAACTACGACCAGATTGTCGTGCCCAAGGACATCGTGGGCGACATGGCGGTGTATCTGCAGGACGGCATGACCGTGACCCTGCTGACCCACGAGGACGTCGCTCTTTCCCTGGAA
>Ga0182024_10024652_pt1 | contig 10676 bp, 7 predicted proteins | sample P32metaG_FD_120480 | JGI IMG/M metagenome (GOLD analysis project Ga0182024, IMG submission 120480) | Permafrost microbial communities from Stordalen Mire, Sweden - P3-2 metaG (Illumina Assembly) | ecosystem: Environmental > Terrestrial > Soil > Wetlands > Permafrost | place: Sweden: Stordalen...
CGATTTGCCGCCGTCAAAATCTATTAACAGCTTGCCGGATGCCTCATCGTATTCCTGGATGAGCCCGAAGCCCCAGCTCCGGTGCAAACAATAGGTCCCGGGCTGCATGGCCTCGAGCTTCGCGCGCGAGCCGGACAGTCCGGGGTTTTTTTCAATAATGAGATCAATCGCCTCTTTATTCATATCGGGTGATAAAGTGCTGGAAGACATGGAGAGAGTTGGGCCGTAAGGACAAAAATTTCACGCGCCAGTCGGGTGCCTCGGAGGCAAGCGCCAGACTGGCGTGCTTGTTACTGGGTATGAATGGCTTGGCCAAACGTTCGCCCAATCCGGTCATCCCGGCGGGCGGCGCCCGACTCTCCTAAAATTCCCGCCAAAGCCGCCGGATGTCAACCCTCAATTGCGCCCTCTGGGCTTGTGCTTTCGGATTGCCTTCTACGCCTTCACCGGGATAATGCCCCCTCGCCAGTGTCTTTTTCTTGAAACACGCGTATAATACACATTTACCAAAACCATGAGCACTCATTCGACAAACACCGGCGCACTTGACGCCAACAACCAGGAACTCGTCGCCGAGGCCCACAGCCTCCTCGACCGCCTCTCCCACAGCAAGCTGGGCGAAGAGGCCAAGATCCTCGCCGCCAAGCTCCGCGACGGCGTGGAAACCCTTAAAACCAAATCCGCGGAGGCCGTGGAAGTCATCAAGGTCAAATCCGCCGAAGCCCAAAAACAGGTCAAGGTCGGCGTCGAAAAGACCGAAGAAGCCATCAAGGACCATCCTTGGAGTGCCGTCGGCATCGCCGTCGGAGTGGGCGTCGTCATCGGCCTGCTCATTCGCCGCGACTAATCCGCCCGGGCGCCCCGCGCCCTCGCCTACCCACGCCGGCATGATGCAGCGACTGCGCTCCGTCCTGGCCACCTTGGTGGACGGTTTCAGCACCCGTTTCGACCTCGCCTCGGTCGAATTGGAGGACTTGCTTGCGCGCCTCGGCGTGATGGTGGGGCTCATCCTCGCCGGCTCGCTGGCCGCGGGCTTTGCCCTGTTTTTCCTGAGCTGGGCCATCGTCGAGGCCGTGCCGCAAACCCACCGCTGGATCGCCGCGCTCGCGCTCGCGCTCCTCTATGGCGCCGGCGCGGGTTTCGCCTGGAAGTACCTTCGCCAAGCCTTGCGCGAAATGCCCGCGCCCTTCGCCGCCACGCGCAGCGTCCTGCGCCGCGACATCGCCGCGCTCCGCCCCGTCGAGCCCCCCGAATCCCCCACCCCTGATTCCGCTTCCGGCGACAATGTCCCATGAGCGACTCCGGCTTTATTCCCTCGACCGATCATACCACACGCATCCGCAACTTGGAACGCCTGGCAGACCTCCAGCGCGCACAATTGCACATCGAAATGACGGAACTGTCCGCCACCCTGCGACCGTTCGAAGTGGCCCGGAGCGTCACGATGCGCCTGGTGGACGGCGCGTCGCTGGCCAGCCGCTTTCTCGGACGCGGCCGGCTGGGCTTGGGACTCGGCGGCTTGCTCGCCAACCTTGGCCTCGGCGCGGCGACCGTCGCAGCGGTGGAATCCCGAAAATTTCCCTGGAAATCCGCGCTGCTCGCGGGCGCGAGCATCGTCCAGGTTGGCCGCTGGCTGAAACACCGCCGCGACCACGACTGATTCTGGCCGGTCTTTTCTGGCGGTGAACCCTCCTCCCATTCCGCGCAAAGGCTCCGCCGTGGTCATCGGCAGCGGCTTTGGCGGCCTCGCCGCGGCCATCCGCACGCAAGCCAAGGGCTACGCCGTCACCCTCCTCGAAATGCGCGACGCCCCCGGCGGCCGCGCCTATGTTTATCGCGACCGGGGCTTCACCTACGACGCCGGGCCGACCATCATCACCGTCCCGTTCGTCTTCGAGGAACTCGCCGCCGCTGCCGGCAAACGCTTGTCCGATTACGTGAAAATCGTCCCGTGCGACCCGTTTTACCGCATCCATTTTCCCGACGGGCGCGTCTTCGATTACCGCGGTGAAACCGCCGCGCTCGAGGCCGAGATCGCCAAATTCAACCCCGCCGACGTCGCCGGCTATCGCCGCTTTCACGATTACTCGCGCCGCGTGTTTGACCGCGCCTTCACCGACCTCGCCGCGCATTCGTTCGATTCCATCTGGGAGATGATCAAGGTCGCGCCGGACTTGCTGCGCCTGCGCGCCGACCAGTCCGTCTATCACCGCGTGTCGCATCACATCCAGGATCCCGCGCTGCGCCAGGTCTTCAGCTTTGAGCCCCTGCTCATCGGCGGCAATCCCCTGAACTCTTCGGCCATTTATTCGATGATTCATTTCCTCGAAAAACGCTGGGGCGTCCATTTCGCCATGGGGGGCACGGGCGCGCTCGTTCAGGGCCTCGTGCGCCTGTTCCAGGAAATTGGCGGCGTGCTTCACTGCAACGCCCGCGCAACGGAAATCGTGGTGGAAAATGGCCGCGCCCGTGGCGTGCGCACCGCCGACGGTCGGTTTTTTCCCGCCGACCTCGTCATCAGCAACGGCGACGTCGCCAACACCTACCGCAAGCTCGTCGCCCCCGCTCACCGGCGCAAGTGGACCGACGTCCGCCTCGAGCGCATGCGCTACGCCATGTCGCTCTTCGTCGTCTATTTCGGCACCAACCGCCAATACCCCCACTTGCCGCATCACTCCATCATCCTCGGCCCGCGTTACGCCGGATTGCTCGGGGATATCTTCGATAAAAAAATCGTCGCCGACGATTTCTCCCTCTACCTCCACGCGCCAACCCGCACCGACCCTTCCCTTGCCCCGCCCGGCGGCGAATGCTTCTACGTCCTCAGCCCCGTGCCCCACCTTGGCGGCGGCCAGAACTGGAATGACCTCAAGGACGCCTACGCCGACCGCATCCTCGCCTCGCTGGAAAAAGACCATCTCGTTCCCGACCTGCGCAAACACCTCGTCTCCAAACTCATTTTCACCCCGCAGGATTTTCACGACTCCCTCGACGCCTACCTCGGCAGCGCGTTTCAATTCGAGCCCACGCTCACCCAAAGCGCCTGGTTTCGCCCGCACAACAAAAGCGAGGACGTCGCAGGCCTCTACTTCGTCGGCGCCGGTACCCACCCCGGCGCCGGCCTGCCCGGCGTCGTCTCCAGCGCCAAGGTGCTGGACAAGTGGATTAAGTGATAGGAGAATCCTGCGGCCTTACCCCGCCTCTTGCTACCGCATCCCATTTTATGGCCGCTAAGCCTTTTTCACAAAGTCGGCGCCTGACCATACTGCTCGCTGTGGGGGTGGCAGCGATATTGACGGCGCTCGGGTATCGCCATTTCTGGTTTCCTTCGATGGGTTTAGGACCAGCCGGACCGCCAGTCGCTGCTGCACCATTCGCCCCGGGACACAAAAACTGGAGCGACCGCAAAGTTTTGCTGTTGGGTATCGGTGACAGCGTCACCACGGGCTATGGCGCACCCTCGGACAAGGGCTACTTTGCGCGACTCTTCGCCAATCCTCCGGATGAATTTCCCGACATGCAGGGCAAGTCCCTTTCAAGTGTGCTGCCCCACCTATCTAAACTCGACGTAGCCATTGAAGGAACCACCTCACACGAATGCCTCAGCCTGTGCCTACCCAACGTGCCGGTGCAGAATGCGGACACCTTTGGCATTGTGGTGATGACCACCGGTGGCAACGATATCATCCACAACTATGGCCGGACCCCACCGCGCGAATATGCCATGTATGGTGCAACGCTGGCGCAAGCGCAGCCCTGGATTGAGGATTTCCGCTCCGAGCTTAACCTTATCCTCGACCAAATCGCCGCCAAGTTTCCTGGTGGTTGTGAGTTCTACATCGCCAATATCTATGATCCGACGGACGGCATCGGTGACGCGAAACACGTCGGCCTGCCGGACTGGCCCGACGGCCTGAAAATCATCGCTGCCTATAACACGGTCATCGCCGATGTTGTCGCCAAGCGAAAAAACGCCGTCCTCGTCAACATGCATGATCTGTTTTTCGGCCACGGCATCCACAGCGCCCAATTTTGGCAACCAACCTATGTCTCCAGCGACCCGCATTATTGGTATTGGGTAAACCTCGAAGATCCCAACGAGCGCGGCTACGACGCGCTACGCCGATTGTTTTTAAACGAGATTGTGCGCACGCTGCCTCCGTTGCTCCAAAGCGCACATTCGTAGAGCAGCCGCCATGATCACAACGGCCTGTAAGATAAGTCCGTGTGAAATCCTCCCGAGGCATCTTAGTGCCAAGTCCGCCTTTTTTTCTTCATAATTCATCCTTCATCCTTCATCCTGCCCGGATGGACCGCATCGCCGCCGCTTTTGCCCGTGCCCGCGCTGAAAAACGCGCCGCCTTTGTGGCCTACCTGTGCGCGGGCGACCCCGACCCCGCCGCCTCCCTCGCCGCCTGCCACGCGCTCATCGCCGGTGGCGTGGACATCCTCGAACTCGGCCTGCCCTTCACCGACCCTCTCGCCGACGGCCCGACCAACCAGCTCGCCGCCCAACGCGCGCTCGAAGCGGGCGTCAACACAGAATCCGTCCTGCAAATCGTGCGCGACTTGCGCTCCGCGCCAAAAGGCCGGCCCGCCGCCACGGTGCCCATCGTCCTCTACGCCTACTACAATATGGTCTTCACGCCGGGCGTGGAAAACTTCGTCCGCCGCGCCGTGGCCGCCGGGGTGGACGGCCTCCTCGCGCTCGACTGCCCGCCCGAGGAAGCCGGCGAACTGCTCGCCGCCTCCCGCGCCCATGGCTTGAAGAACATTTTCATCATTGCGCCCACCACGCCCCCAGCGCGCATCTCCCGCATCGCCGCCGCCGCCAGCGGATTCCTTTACTACGTCTCGCTCGAAGGCGTGACCGGCGAGCGCGCCGATCTGCCCGCCAGCATCCCCACCGCCGTCGCGGAAATCCGCCGCCACACCAAACTCCCGGTCGTCGTCGGCTTCGGCGTGTCCAAACCCGCGCACGTCCGCCAAGTCTCCGCCGTGGCCGACGGCGTCGTCGTCGGCAGCGCCCTCGTCAACACCGTCGCCGCCCACCTCGCCGACCGCGCCGGCATTCCCTCCGCCCTCGCCGCCAAGCTCGCCGACCTCCGCATCGGGCTCGCCCACGCCGGATAGCCGCCCATGATCCCGACTCAGGAATTATTCCGCCCCGTTGCTCCTCGTAGTATTTCGATGCTGTTCCACCTGCGGGCTCAACTCTATGTACCCCAAAACTCATTGAGATAATCCTGATTGTGCCAAAGTTGTCATATGCGTACAACCGTTTTGACATTTCCGGAATTTTCCCATATAACTGCTCGCAATAATTCCCGTTCAAACACCTAAATCGTAGGAAGTCCGATGCGCCCGTCCAAACTGTTCCTGTTTTTGCTCGCCGCCTGCTCCGCTTGGTTGCCGGGGCGCCTCGCCGCCCAGCCGCTCATCATTGTCGAGCCCGTCAATCATAGCGCCTTTCAAGGTGACACCTCCGCCAATTTCACCGTCGTCGCCCAGAGCGCTTTGGCCATCTCGTATCAATGGCAGGTCAAATCCAACGGTAATTTCGCCAACATCCCCCTCGGCGACGGCAACTACTCCAACTCCACCGCGTCTACGCTCGTCGTCACCATCAATGCGACAACCATTTCCACCCTGAATGGCTCCAAGTATCGCTGCCTGGTCACGGACACCAACGGCACCTCCACCACTTTCCCCTGCACTCTCAACGCCTATCCCACGCCCTCCGTCACCCCCGTCGTCACCGTCACCCCCTCCTCCATCGCCGCCAACAGCACCGCCAATGTCAGCATTTCTGTTTCCGGCCTGGCGCCAAACGACACCGTCCGCATCCGCCGCTTCCTCGATACCAACGGCAACGGCAAGGTCGACCCTGGCGAGCCGCTCGTGCAAAGCTTCGTCGTCACCCGCGGCCAGGCTGCCGTCATTGGCGGCATAGTCGACCCCGATCTTCCCGGCGATACCAACCAATCCCCCGGCAATCTCGTCTGCCACTTCACCATCCCGGCCGCACCCGAAATCGGCCGCACCTCCGGCAACTATGTCATCCACATATCCAGCCCCACCGGCGAGTTCAGTCCCATCCTCAAAGCTTTCACCATCACCCAGCCCAACTACGGGCAAAGCCTCAGCGGCCAGGTCACCAGCAACGGCAGCCCCACGCCCAACGCCGGCGTCATTGTGCTGAGCCCCAACGGCAATCACCAAACCTACATCGCTTCCGCCGTTTCCAACACCACCGGCATTTTCACCGTCAACGCTCCTCCCGGCAATTACACCCTCGTGCCCTTCCTCGTCGGCTTCACCGGCTCCCTCGGCGGCAATACCATCGCCCTCGCCGCCGGCCAGCATCTCACCGGCAAAAACGTGGCTGCTATTACTCCCGCCACGGCCACCATCACCGGGCAGTTTGTTGACCCCCAGCTTTCCGGCAGCGCCCTGCAGGGAATCCAAATCTTTATCACTTCCAGCAGCGTCGGAGGGGTTGTCCTGTCCTGCTCCGACGCCGACGGTGTCTTCGACGCCCCCGTCACCGCTGCCAGCGACTGGGACTTTCAAGTCTCCGATTTCAGCACCAGCGCCATCGGTTACTTCACTCCGGTGAACGATCCGATGTTCGACACCACTTCCGGCAACACCTCCCTTTATCAAAACGTCTCGATACCGCTCACCGCCGCCAACGCCCTCATTTACGGCAACGTCACCAACTCCTCTGGCGTCGCCATCCCCAACGTCAAGATGAGCGGCAGCGACAATATCGGCTACAATCCCCAGGCCTACACCGACCTTTCCGGCAACTACTTTCTCCTCGCCGTCGGCCCCGCCAGCGGCCCTCCCGATCTATGGAACGTCAACCCCAGCACCGACACCAACCCCGCCCTCGCTGGCTTCATCACTCCGCCAGCCCAAAACGCCAACATCACCGCCGGCCAATCCGCCCAGCTCAATTTCGCCGCCGCGAACGTCACCAATTACTTCAATGGCACGGTTGCCAACAACGGCGTCCCCGTCGCTGGCGCGGTCATTGATGCCAACGCCAACATTAACGGCAACTTCGTCAACCTCCAGGCCACCACCGACAGCAACGGCAATTTCAGCATCGGCGCCAGCCCAGGCATGTGGACGCTAACCCTCGACAACCAAAGCGCCTCCTCCCTCAATCTCGTCGGTGCCAGCATCAACGTCAACCCCACTCAGGACGGCCAGAACTTCAATGGCATTGCCCTCCCCGTCACCAATGGCACCGCCTCCATTGTCGGCGGCGTTGCCGACATCAATCGCAATCCCGTCACCGGCGCCACTATCTCCGCCACCGCGAACGTCGGCAACATTACCTATAGCGCCGGCGCCCAGACGGATAATAACGGCTACTACAGTTTCCCCGTCGTCAATGGCACCTGGCTCGTCAGTGTCGACCAGCCCGGCTACCCCGACCAACTCCAGCTCATCAGCGGCGCCAACGAAACCGTCAATTTCAATGCCACGCCTGACGCTGTCTTTGTCAGCCAGCCCCAGAACCAAAACATCGCCGTCGGCGCGAACACCAGTTTCAGCGTGGGACTCAACGTTCCCAGCAACTACACCATTCAATGGCAAGTCTCCGCCAACGGTGGCATCACATTTTCCAACGTCACCAACAACGCCAACTTCTCCGGGAACAACACCACCACCCTCAATGTCAGCAACGCCACGTTGCCGCCTATGGGCGGCCCCATCAATGCCACCTTGGCCATGGGCGGCGAGCAATTCCAATGCGTCGTGAGCTTCATGCTCAATGGCAATCTCGTCACCCCCACCTCCAATATAGTTAACCTCTTTGTCTCCACCGCCCCGACCTTCAATATCAACCCCGGCCCGCAAACGGTCACCGCCGGCCAGGCCGCCAACTTCACCGTCAATGCTCTCGGCTCGCCAACGCCTTCCCTCCAATGGCAGATTTCCACCGACAGCGGCAATAACTGGAGCAATATCACCAGCGGCAACTTCTCCGGCGAGACCACTTCCACCCTCACCGTCACCAACATCACTCTCGCAATGAATGGCGACCAGTTCCGCGTGCTGGCCTTCAACACCTTCGGCACCACCCCCAGCGGCCCGGGTCCCCTCTTCGTCAACACCCCCCCGCCCCCGAACATCACCCAAAGCCCCACCAATCAATCCACGACCGCTGGCCAGGACGCCGGCTTCTCGGCGAACGCCACCGGCTCGCCCGCGCCATCTTTCCAATGGCAGATTTCCACGAATAGCGGCGCCCTCTGGAGCAACCTCACTGCCAGCGTCACTTTCGCCGGCGCCACTACCCTCGACCTCGTCATCATGAATGCCACCACCGCGATGAACGGCGACCAGTTCCGCCTCCTGGCCTTCAACGTCAACGGTACTTCCGAGAGCGACCCTGCCACCCTCACCGTCAACGGCACCAGCGGCAACTCCACCCCGAACTTCAGCCTGAGCCCCGCACCCCAAACCGTCACCGCCGGTGAAGACGCCGGCTTCTCGGCCAGCGCCACCGGCACGCCCACGCCCTCATTTCAATGGCAGCTTTCCACGAACAGCGGTGGCACCTGGAGCAATCTGACCAACAGTGTCACCTTTGCCGGCGTCACCACCCTCGACCTCGTCATCATGGATGCCAACGTCACATTGAATGGCGACCAGTTCCGCGTCTTCGCGTTCAATTCCGCCGGCAACGCCACCAGCGGCCCGGCCACCCTCACCGTCAACGGCACCAGCGGCAACATCATCATCAACAGCCTCGGCACCAGCCTGGGCAACCAAACCGTTTCCGGCGTCACCGACGTCCTTGCCGGCCAGTCCGTATCCCTCTTCGCCTCCGTCTCCGGCCCCGGCACTCTCAGCTACCAATGGTTGTTCGGCGGCAAAGCCATATCCAAAGCCACCGCAACCAACTTCACCATCGGCAGTTTTGCCGCCGCCAACGCCGGCAACTACTCTCTAGTCATCCACAGCAGCCAACTCAGTTCCAACACCACCTCCAAAGCCCTTACCCTGGCCCTTGGCGCCAAGCCGGCAATCACCACGTCGCCCTCCAATCTGACAATCACCCTCGGCAAAAATGCCGTGTTCACCGTCGCCGCCAGCGGTACCCCCACTCCCACCATCCAGTGGCAAGGCTCTCTGGATGGCGGCAAAACCTGGGGCAACATCTCCAACGGCAACGGTGCTTCCGGCGCCACCACCACCACGCTCACATTCACCAAACCCGCGGCCTCCTCCTCCGGCGATCAACTCCGCGCCGTTGCGACCAACCTCTTCGGCTCCGCCACCAGCAAACCCGCCACCGTCATCATCAATGCCCCCCCCGTTATCGCCAACGTGACCGTCAACCCGCCGCCAATCGGTAACAGCACCACCCTCAACATCAGCTCGGGCACGAAGGTCACCTTCACCGTTAATGCCACCGGCAACGCCCTCAAGTATCAATGGCAGCTTAACAGCAAAAACATCTCCGGCGCCACCTCGTCCACCTACACCATCACTCAAGCCGCCGCCGCCAATGACGGCAAGTATGCCGTCGTCATCAAGAACACCCAGGGCACAACCACCAGCAGTTCCTTCACCCTCAACGTCCTCACCAAGCCCACCTACACCACCGAGCCCACGCGCGCCACCGCCACCGTCGGCAAGACCGCCACCTTCAAAGTCGTCGCTGCGGGCAACCCCACACCCACCTACCAGTGGGAACAGAATAGCAATCCGCTCAGAAATGGCGTCTTCAACGGCGTCAACATCAGCGGCGTCACCAACTCCACGCTTACCTTCGGCAACGTCACCAGCGCCCTCAACAACACCACCTACGAAGTGCTCCTCAACAACAGCCAGGGCAACCTGACCAGTTCCGTGGTCAAACTCACCGTGAATAAGTGACGCCCTCGCGCCCGCCGCCCGCTTTCCCCTTGCCAACCCGGGCGCTCCCGCGTAGTTAGTCCCCTCCTCCCATGGGAGCAGTTCGATTCCAGACGCGCGGGCGTAGTATAGAGGTAATACGTGAGCTTCCCAAGCTTGAATCGAGGGTTCAATTCCCTCCGCCCGCACCATTTATAATCAACGACTTACGAAATAGTGCAAGCGAAGTGCAAGCAAATTTGGGCCTCAAAAATAATTTTTGGCCCGCATAAAATGGCCTTTTTTTCACCGACTAATTCCCGCCTTTTGAATAGAACCACTGACTAGCGGGCTTCGATCAGAATCCGCGCAGCACGCGGAGGCAAGGTTGAAAGCACGACGGCAGTGTCGCCGTTGTAGTGCGAGGGATTTTCCTGCTGGCTTGCAAATCCATTTTGACCAGCGCGCCAATGGACGAAATCCTGCCAGAAGATGACGCCACGAAAGGCAGGAAAACCAGGTAGATGAAACCAGCTACGCGCCGTCGAATAAGAAACACCGGCGCAAACGGCAAACTCCTTGGCGTTCAAAGCTTGATCCAAACGGCGTTTTTCCATGACGGATTCAAGCGTGATGCCTTGCAGTTGCTTATCCTGACTTTGTGCCGAAAGGGTATGAGAGTCGCGCTGTTTCATACATTTACCTTATTAACATAATAGCATAAATAATTAGATGTGTCCTCATAAAAATGGCTCTGACAGTCACTTTGCGAGCTTTTGGTATAAACTGACGAAACGTTCGGCGAGTCTAATATA
>Ga0182024_10024653_pt1 | contig 10676 bp, 11 predicted proteins | sample P32metaG_FD_120480 | JGI IMG/M metagenome (GOLD analysis project Ga0182024, IMG submission 120480) | Permafrost microbial communities from Stordalen Mire, Sweden - P3-2 metaG (Illumina Assembly) | ecosystem: Environmental > Terrestrial > Soil > Wetlands > Permafrost | place: Sweden: Stordalen...
CGCAGAGCGGGCCTCTTGAACGAAGAGACGCCCTGCATCCGTGAGTTCCACGATCCGTCGCTTGTCGCGAGTGAACAGGTGAAACTGATGCTCTGCTTCGAGGTCGGTAATCTGTTTACTGAGTGCAGGCTGGGTTATATGCAATCTGTCCGCGGCCCGCCGGAAGTTCAGCTCTTCGGCCAAGGCAATGACTGCAAGCAGGTGACGTATTTCAACGCTGGGAAACACTGCTCCAAGCCCCGTTCAAGAGTTCGGTCTCCGGACAAGCATTCTGCGCGGCTAGTCCCGCGGCTTCCCGCAATGTCACTACCACGGTCTCCATTGCAGTTCTCCTCGCGATCTCGTTTGTCCAACTTGTTCTTGTCGGCCCGCACTACGCCGTGCCCTACGCCGAGGAATAGCAGTCTGCATGCCACAGGCGCGCTATTGACGATTCGTGAGTTAGCGAGGTTGCCGCGAAGAAAGACTGTGTTCAGGGACGGACACTGTGAAGGGCGGAATACACTCAAGCGAGAATTGCCTTTACACCTTTACAACGACAACCTAACGGACCGTGAGGGAAACTCGCGAGTGCTTTCCGGCGTCGGGCGATTCAGGGCAGATCGCGCCGTGTCACCGCTCGCCATCGTCAAGAGCAGGGCGCTGCGCTGCAACCGCGCAGCTGGTCCGGGATTTCCCTCAAGGAAGGCGATCAGCCCCAATTCGCCGGAGGACCGAGTTGCAATCCGTTGGCGACGCTGAAGACAGTGGCGTTGGCGGCAATGCCCAGAGCGATGGAAATGATGATCACCACCGTGAAGCCGGGAGCCTTCACCAGGGTTCGAATGGCGTAGCGAACGTCCTTCAGCAGCATCTCCATCGATGGCCTCCGTTGGGCGAGAAGGCGCGAGAGCGCCTAACACGTGGAACGAAAACTGTCAGCAAAAAGTTCCTTTGGGGTCTGTTGGCGAAAATCGCCTTGTCGCTCATTGACGCGATTCTGACCTTTGAGGGTGTCAGGTTCAACGATAGGGTTAGTATTCCCAATCGCGAAAACTGACGTCAGCGACTCTGAGGTCGTGGTTCAATCTGACGACAGCAGAAGCTAGCGGCAGTCGCCAAGGCATCGACAGCTACAACCGGGCGGTCTTGTAGTAACGACTGGGTTTAGGAAACAGTCCAAGGATTGTTTTTGAGGTACCATGAATAGAACAATCATTCAACGTATATGGGAACTGCCGCACCTACCCTTCCTCTCCCTCCTCCGGCTGCGAGGCTTAAAGGCATGACACTGTCTTCGGGCTGGCTAGTAACAGAGGAAATACCAAGGCTGCCCGGCGGCACTGGCGGGTACTTTTCCTGCGCATACAAGGTACAAAAGGGCGGCAAGACAGCATTCCTTAAGGCTCTAGATTTTTCAAAAGCAGGGGAGATGGCGGTCGCTATGGGCGTGGATAACCTGACCGCTCTACAATCCTTAGTTAACGCCTATCAGTTCGAACGCAATCTCCTGCAGGATTGCAAGCAGAAGCGTATGGATCGCGTGATTATGGCTCTGGAAGACGGTAGTATCCAGGTCGACCCGGGGCTCTTTGGTGAAGTGTTTTATCTGATCTTCGAACCAGCCGATGGTGACGTACGAAGACATCTTGCCTTATTTGAACAACTGAATGTCGTTTGGATTCTTAGGTGCTTGCACCATATCGCGGTCGGTCTCAACCAGCTTCATTCTGCCAAGGTGGCGCACCAAGACCTAAAGCCGTCTAACGTTCTCGTATTTGAGGCCAACTTGTCGAAAGTTGCTGATCTGGGCTCCGCGTCCGTTCAGGGCACAGTGTCACCTCGGGACGATTACAAATTTGCCGGTGATCGGACGTACGCACCTCCGGAGCTACTATACGGCTCGATCGACCCCGATTGGGGCCGCCGAAGACAGGCGACCGACGTTTATCACCTCGGGAGCATGGTGACATTCTTTTTTTGTGGAGTCAGCATGACGGCGATGATCTTGGCGCACGTTGCTCCGAACCACCTGTACACGGTTTGGGGAGGTACCTATTCTGAAGTCCTGGCGGAAATCCGCGACGCGTTCGGTGTTGCGCTTGAAGAGTTTTCCAACAATGTACCCGGCGAGCAGTTGCGCAAGGTACTTCGTGAGGCTGTGAGTCAGCTATGTGATCCAGATCCGGCCCACAGAGGCCATCCTTCGAACCGACAAGGGTTTGCCAATCCTTATTCTTTGGAGCGCTATGTTAGCCTCTTTAATCGATTAACACAAAGAGCTGTAATAGGCATTTTGGAGAAGAAATAAATTGCTCTTAGAGCAAAAGGATCGACACGTTATTCCGCGTTGGCGAGACTTCAGGACCACTCTCGAACTTGGGGAGCTTGAAAACGCAAGAGCGCCAGAACCAATAAGTTCCGATGACAAAGAAGCAATTGCGAGACGTGTTGAAGAATTCGAAGCGTACGGCGACATCTGGCACGCAGCTGATCTCTTGAGTTCCGCATTCGTGATTGGGGATAGCGAGAGCGCGGACCTGGCCCGCAAGTTCATTCTTGCGAACCAAAAGGGTGCACCTAAGGGGCTGCTACACTTCGCGTCTGGAATCTCGAATGGAGAAGTCCCGGACGACCTCTCTACTCTCAAAAAAGACGAGCGACAGAGAATATTCCATCAAATAAGAACACGGCTAAGCAGCGAGCCGCGGAATGCAATATTGTGGGTGGAACTTTCTCGCTTATATTCCCTTCAGGGCAACAGTCGCCGCGCTCTTAGAGCCATGATCGCCGCGGCGAATCTTGCCCCGGATAATCGTTTCGTAGTCAGGTCTGCGGCGCGCTTGTTTCTTCACGAGCGCGATGGCCCGACAGCTCTCAAGATTATCCGCAGAGCAGCAGGAGCAAAGCGAGACCCGTGGTTGCTAGCAGCGGAGATTGCGGTGGCTTCCGCTTCTGGTAAGGCTACTCTGTTCGCCAAGATTGGGGCGAACCGGAACGAAGACAACAACATCTCGCCATTTGCCCGCACTGAGCTGTCCAGCGCCTTAGCCACTTTAGAAATGGAAAACGGAAAAACACGAAAAGCAAGACAGCTATTCCGGCAGTCTCTCGAAGGCCCCAATGAGAATAGTGTCGCCCAGGTGGAGTGGGCAAACCGACAGATCGGAGGATTAGAACTCGACAAATCAGCCCTGTCGGTTCCGAGATCGTTCGAGGCGACCGCCAATCTTAATTTGATCGCAGGTGAATGGAACCCTGCCGTAGCTCATGGGATGGAATGGTTGCGCGATCAACCTTTTTCGAAACGCCCAGCGCTCTTCACTTCATACGTGTCTTCGCTTATAGAAGATTACGAAACATCAATCAGTATCCTTCGCCAGAGTCTGAGCGCGAACCCGGACGATCCCTCGCTCATAAACAATCTCGCTTTTGCGTTGGGGAGCGTCGATCAATTGGAGGAAGCAGACAGTTTGCTGAGGAAGATGGACTTGACCGAAACTTCCCAGCTTTCGTCAATAACTCTCCCGGCAACTACAGGTCTATTGTTCTTTCGCTGGGGTCTCCCCGAGTTTGGACGAAGAATGTACGAACTCGCAGCAACGAGGGCAGCGAGACAAGGCAACATCAAGTACCGAACACTGGCGAGGCTGTATCTCGCTCGCGAGGAACTGCTCGCCTCGACCCCGACCGCCGAAATGGCAGTCAATCTTGCGCTTGTTGAGGCTTCGAAACGAGAAGATGAAGATAAGGAAGTGGCTTTTGTGGCCGCACAGGTTCGAAAACTCGAAGAAGCGGCCAAGTCGGACCGACCCCAGCCTCAACGGCCTCCGCGTATAGGTATCCCATCGGTATCCAAAACAATGGTGGGCTAAAGTTGGCGTCCCCAACCACGCTCGTTTGAACTCTCTGCGATCTGCCATGAGCCTGCGCAATTTCTTGCTCCGCTTTGGTTCTAAGGGTTCCGATTGAGTCAAGTTCCGGCCCTAAAATCCTCTCCCGTTTCCTCAATCCTTTTGGTACACTAGCTCCAGCGCTTACGAGCAGTCTTAGCAACCAACTTCCTAGTATTTTGGGATTCTGCGGACTGCTCGGGCGGACAATTAATTTGTATTGGCACGAACGAATGTGTATGGCCCGTCCCGGCAGGGCAAGAAGAGGAAGCCCCCTAGATTCACCTTCTATTCGCCGGGAGGATAGAGGATGTCGTGTTCCGCATACTTTTCGAGTTCCGCTCCCGCCCCGACGCAACACCCGAATCACCCTTCCATAAAATTGAACGACTTGCGCTCCGCTACGGGCTACTCGCAGTCTTTCTCTACGATCTTGCGACATATCTACACGGCAAGTTTTTTCATTGAACGTCCCGTGAGTTTATCCTCCAGGTGAGCGGTGCGCCCGATATGAAGGGGCGGTAGTGGACGAACTTGGCTTGCTGGAGAGCAGGGAGTGCGAGGAATTGCGACGAAGGATGAATTTTATCTATGACTACCGAGGTTCGAGAAAACAAAGACGGCTACTGGTTTCAAAGGGAACGCATAACACGGATTTGTAATGAACTTGCTCCAAGAAAACTAGTGGAATTTGACAAGACTATCAGTTTGATCAAGTTCCGAGTACGCGACAACATCTTGGGTGTTAACCTTACGGAACGCTCAGGGGAATGGGTGCCAAGTGTGCTGGCTGATCATTCGGATGATTGGTTGCGTGCATTTGTAAAGCAATTGGGCGGCACACTCCCATGGGTAACTTATTCTGATACGCTGGCGGCATGGGCGTTCCCGATGCCGTTATCTACAAAATCGTCCGGGCTCAGGAACATCTCCAAGCCTTCGAGGCCGAGGCTCGTCGGTACTATCAGACGAACCCCGCAAAAGTGGTGGGACAAGGTGAGGCTCCCCCGGATCAATACATCGGTGGCATTGAGACCGAGGGGCCGATCCCGGCCCGGTTTCCAGTCATCATGGGAGATTTTCTTCAAAACCTCCGATCCTCCCTCGACTACTTGGTATGGGAACTTGTACTTGCTGCGAAGAACACTCCCGGCAAACACAATATGTTCCCTGTCTGTTCGACGCCAGAGGCTTTCCAAGACGCGGTCACTAAGCAGCGGCGACTTCTTGGCATCCCCGATGTTGCTAAGGCAGTGATCGAGTGTTTGCAACCGTACAACTGTGGGGATTTCAGCAAGGCTCTGCTCTGGATCATTGATGACCTCTGCAACATTAACAAGCACAGACGGGTTTTGCTGACTCGGATGCATGGCGGACTCGCGCCAGAGGACACAGAAACCAAGATCGTGGACGGGGAGGTCTGGACTCGCGTCGATTTGTCCAAAATTAAGGACGATACAAAGATCGGGCCGTTTCCCATTGTCGATGGAAGCGCCGGGCCGGGAATACAGGTGCCAGTGAATCTCCACGTTATTGCGTTTATAGCGTTCGACGAGGGAGGCGCAAAAGGTATGCATGTCAGCGCAGTTATGGCCGGGATGCTGGAGTACATTTACAAATCCGTGCTGCCCCTGTTTAATGAGTTCTTCGTCTGAGGATTGCATTTTGAGCACATCTCCGCGTATCCTTGGAATTGCGCGGACGCGCCCAAAGTTCTGAAGTTTGCAGAGACCCGACTGGCATCGGGCCTTTTGCTTTTGGAGCTCAAATCGTCCGTTGACAGGTACATCAGTTAATGATATATCAGTCAGAGATATAGCTGAAGATGGGCCCGCGAATGTCAAAGACTAACTACGTTCCCGATGATCTCCAGCACTTGCTTCCTCTTACACCAGCTGTGTTCTTTATCCTCTTCGCCCTGGCTCAGGGTGAGAAGCATGGTTACGCGATTATGCAAGAGGTCTCCGTCCTTTCCGACGGTAAGTTCCGGATGGGACCCGGTACGCTGTACTCGACCATACAGCGCCTGCTCGAACTGTCGCTGATTGAAGAACTCGATGCGGACGCCGGCAGCAGACGGCGATGCTACCGCCTGACTCGAACCGGAAAACTTGTTTTCAAAGCCGAGGTTGGGAGGATGGATGCAGTGGTCAGACTCGCGCTCGAACACAGACTGATGATGCAGGAGGGAGTGTGAATCCTATGACGCCGGCGTCATCAATCTGCATGAACTGTCGCGTCTATGCCATCCTCTTGCTTCTCTATCCGTCTACTCTCCGGCGTCAGTTCGGAGAGGAGATGATCGAAGTGTTCGCGCAGCAACTGCACGACGCTTGCCAAAGAGACGGATGGGCCGGTGGGGTAGGTGTCTGGTGGTGCGTCGTTGGAGAGGCTCTTCGCACATCCGTGTCTAGCCATCTCCAAATCGTCGGCATCTCTCTCGTATCTGGTCTAGCTGCGTTCAGCCTTATGTGTACGTTCTTCTGGGCTATGCAGCTCTGATCTCGCAGCATTTGCCGGCGGAGTTTCAAGATGCTGGAAGCCGTGGGTCTGACAAAACGCTACAGCGGCACTCCTGCTGTTCAAGACGTCAGCTTTCATATTCGCCGCGGGCAGATACTCGGCTATCTAGGGCCGAATGGTTCTGGAAAGAGCACTACGGTCAAGATGCTGACCGGTTTGATCGAGCCTTCCGCTGGACAGATTTTGTTCGATGGCGCCAGGGTCCATGAAGGCAATCCCTCGTTTTCGCGCAAACTCGGATACGTTCCTGAAGAACCCCATCTGTACTCGCATTTGACCGGCCCGGAATATCTGCGCCTCATCGGACGGTTACACTCCATCCCGCGCAGGCCCCTGGAACAGAAAATTGACGCCTTCATCGACTTGTTTTCTCTAAGCGACGCGCGCTACGAGTTGCTTTTGAACTACTCCAAGGGAATGCGACAAAAGATCTTGTTGTCTGCGGCGCTGTTGCATAACCCCGAGGTGCTCATTCTGGATGAGCCGTTTTCCGGCCTGGACGTTGGGGCCGGTCTGGTTCTGCGCAATCTCCTCAGGGCCCTTGCCCGAGAGGGCAAAGTAATCCTCTATAGTTCGCACGTCTTGGAGGTTGTCGAGAAGGTCTGCTCCGAAGTGGTCATTTTGCACAAAGGGAGGATCGTCGCTTATGACACGGTCGAGCGTTTGCGGGAGTTACAGGAGAGCCCTTCGTTGGAATCAGTTTTTGCCCAGCTCGCGATTCCAGAAGACACATCCGCGATCGCCGAACGCGTCGTTGCCGTTATGAACGCCTGAACAATCATGGTCCGCAAAAACATTCAGTCATGGCTCTCAGAGACCCATGGCTCCCAGTTCGAGCTATTCCGCCATTTTCTGTCCGAGCAACTCGTGAATGACCTGATCTCTTCCGATCAAGTCCGCAGGTTTGTCATCACTATGCTCGCTGTGCTGGCTTGCATTGGTCCCCTCATCGTTCGCCTCTATATGCCGAAGTACAAATACCTCCAAAGCCTCGACACAGGTGATCTATACGTCGCAGCAGTTCGCGCCGACCGGCTCTTCTTCATTTCCCTTTCCATGCTTGTGGCTGGACTGATGACCGTAATCCAATGGCACGGTCTGTTTCCAAACCTGCGGGATTACCTTGCGCTAAAACCGTTGCCGTTGCGCCTGTATCAGATCTTTGTCGCACGATTCCTGTCTTCTTTTATCATTCTAGTGGTCGTTATTGCCGACCTGATTCTTGCAACCAGCATTTTGTTTCCGTTCCTGACTTCCGGCAGGTGGCAATCCCCATCCTTCGGCATTCGATACATCCTGGCTCATGCGGCGGCAACTCTCTGTGCAGGACTGTTTGCGTTCTTTGCGATCAGTGCTTTGCAGGGTACGCTAATGAATCTCCTGCCGCCACGCGTGTTCGATCGTGTTTCAGTGTTGTTCCAGGCGGTGTTCGCTACAGCATTTGTCGCTGCCACTCCGTATGTGTTCGACGTCCCGAACTGGTACGAAATGATTGCAGCCAGGCCACGCTGGATGTTGTTGTTTCCCCCCGCCTGGTTCATGGGTCTGTATGAGACGTTGCTCGGGGCGCGGGACGGCTATTTCCTGCGGTTGCGGGACATGGCCATCTTGGGGATCGGAACAGCCCTCTTTCTCGCGCTCGCGACTTATTTTCTGAGCTATCGCCGGCACGCCAGCCGAGTTCTGGAACAAGCTTTACCGAAGCCGTCCGGGCGATCGCCAATTGGGGAACCTGCCGCTGCGCTGTTGGGGATGTTAATGAGGAACTCCTTAGGGTGGGCGGCGTTTGTGTTTGCCCTTCAAACATTGAGCAGGAGTCGCCCTCACAAGTTGGTGATTGGCTTCTGTGTCGCGATCGCGCTTTTGTTGGCGCTACAGACAGCAGGTCCGAGCATGGTGGCCCATCTTCGTTCCGGCGAATCCTGGAGCATTTGGCAGCTGGAATCCATTCTCGCGGTCCCTCTAGTTATCAGTGCGGTCCTGATTTCCGCCCTTTGCTACGTTTTTCAGCTGCCTTCCCAAGTTGAGGCTAATTGGGTGTTCCGTATGGCGGAAACGTTGGGCCCGCGAGAACTGCTTGCCAGCGTCGAATACCTGCTGGTCTTCTTTGGTCTCATGCCGGTGCTGTTGGTGACTCTACCGTTTGAAGCGCTTGGGCTCGGCTCGGCGTTAGCCTTTGCCCACATCGCGCTTGCGGCCGTACTGATGCTATGGCTCATTGAGGTGCGGCTACGCGAATGGCACAAGATTCCCTTTACCTGCTCCTATGTGCCAGGCCGTCGCAATCTTTGGCAGACCATGGGAGCCTATCTGCTTCTCTTCGGGGTCTTAATACCAACAATCACGTACTTCGAGGCACACTTGCTTCGGCCATTCTTCCTGCTCGGCGTCGCCGGAATCATCAGCTTTTTCTATCTCTCTATGCGCTCCGCACGGCAGGCCCAGTGGCGGATTGTTCCCTTGTTATTCGATGAATCGGATGAGCCCCTGATTCGAACTCTGCGATTGAACAGGGAGTAGCGGAATGAAGTTCACGCGCCCGCGAGAAACTGCCAGACAATGAGGTGTTCCGAATCCGAACACAGGCTATGAAGACTTCACATAATGCAATTGCGGATTGGCTTGGCGCTCGGCCCCCGGCGCTCAAGAGGCAGGTTGCGACGTATCTAGCGCTTGCTTTCGGGTTGTCCTGGCTGATGACGATGCTGGCGATCAAATTACACGCCAGAGAGGAATTTCTAAATTTCGGCACCGCAGGTCCTGCGCTGGCCGCAATGATCCTGTCTTTTCGGGGTAAGGAGAATTCTTCGGGTGGTCGTTGGGCGCGGTGGTGGTGGTTTCTCGCATTCCTAGTGATTTGCTGGATTGTGCTCTCACTGCACTACTTGTGGCGAGCCAGTGAGCGATTGGAAATACACTTGGATCCGCTTCTGATCAGCCCGGCAATAATCCCCGCCTGGGTCCTTTCTGGTTTTTGTTCCAGAGACTCAGGCACGCGTGCTCTGGTGAGACGCTTGGTTCATCGACCGAATCGGTGGGGGCTGACTGCACTCTTAGCGCTCCCTGCGATGTTGCTGACCCTCTCGGCGACCGCGCACCGCTTTGGTGGGCAGCTCACTTCACCCGAGACAAGCGGCTCACGTTCATTCGTTGTGGCCGATGCCACGGCCTTCTTTTTTTACAATCTGCTCTTTGTAGCCGTACTGGAAGAACCCGGTTGGCGTGGCTTTCTTCTCGATCGTCTGCAAACTAGATTCTCGCCACTCCTGGCTAGCTTGCTGGTTTGGTTTCCCTGGGCTCTCTGGCATGTACCTCTGGATTATTTCCGCCCCACACCCTGGACTTGGACGCAGTATGTCCTTCTGCGCGTGGTCTTCTTGATCCCCCTCACGATCATCCTGACGTGGTTCTACAATCGGTCAGACAGATCGATTCAGACGACCGCGCTGTTTCACGCAAGTATGAATACGACTCCGTTCGTCTTCTCCTATTTCCCGCCCGCGTGGGGGCTGGTCGTCGTCTGGGTAGTATGGGCCGTGATTGCCGACCAGATGTGGAAATTCGACCCTTGCGCGGAGTAGCGTTCGTTGAGATTCCGCAGCTAACCTATGCGTGGGACTGCCCAAAGACCTACGGACTCACTCCATCTTCTTGTGACGGTCCACATGACGCATGCTGGCTACCTGTAGTAACTCGTTCATCCGTGACAATTCCAATTGTAGTTCTCTCCGCCCAGCAGGGGTCAGCTTGTATGCCTGTTTCTCTCGCGATTTATCGTCCTGCTCGAAGCGCTCGATCCACTTGTCCCTAGAAAGTCTCCGTAGCGCTCCGTAGAGCGTGCCTGTGCTTAGCCGAACCCGGCCGTTAGTGAGAGCCTCAATGTCCTTTAACACAGCGTACCCGTGGCGAGGCTTGTCGGACAAACCCATGAGGATCAACAGAACCGGCTCGGTCAGCGGTATCGTCGCGCGGGCGTCTAGTTGTGGAACGACGTGTCGCATCACGTCATACTGAGCTAACCACAGGTGATCGTCAAGCAGCTTCAGATTATGCAAAGTGTCACTCCCTAGCGATCAGCCCATCATACTGGCACTAAAGAAGTTCATCCCCTGCTACGCTGCCGCACTCTTCATAAAGACGCACTCCGCATTATTGGCATTGGACTAAACCGCTTCGCGGTAAAAATCAGGTCGACGTTCAGGTCGTAAACCGCGCGATCTATCTGAGTCTCTCTCCACGTCTTGTTCCCGGGTAAGCCCCTTTGCGGAATCATGGAGTTGC
>Ga0182024_10024654_pt1 | contig 10675 bp, 7 predicted proteins | sample P32metaG_FD_120480 | JGI IMG/M metagenome (GOLD analysis project Ga0182024, IMG submission 120480) | Permafrost microbial communities from Stordalen Mire, Sweden - P3-2 metaG (Illumina Assembly) | ecosystem: Environmental > Terrestrial > Soil > Wetlands > Permafrost | place: Sweden: Stordalen...
GGGTTGTTGCCTTTGCCGTTGCCTTTGAATTGGCAGCGGCATGTGACATACATGCCGAACGCCACCTGGCGAAGGCGGGGGGTAGCAACTGCAAGGGGAGGGGGATCTCCCACCCTTGAAACGAAGCGCAGCGAACGTGGAAAGGGCGTAGCGAAGCGGAGGGCTGCACAAGCGAAGCGCGGAAGCCTGGGGACACCCCTTGCGGGCGCGAGGGGCGGAGCTCCCCTTAGGAAGGGTTTCTAAAGGGTAGGCGTTGCGGACAGGACACAGGTCCGCTAGAGGGGTAGCGCAAGAAGCGCCGTTTTTTACTGCGGCGCTCCTGGAGCGTAGGGCAGGAGCCCTCACTGGAGCGGGGATGGGTTATGACGGTGTGCTGAGAAAAGCGATTTGACGGATCATTCGTTCCGCTTCAGGCAGCTCGGTCCACGTAGTCAGTTTGATGTCGGAAAATTATTCTCGGACGGGTTTGCTTCGAACTTCAGCACCACCACAGAGAAATTCAAAAAGGGGGCGTGGAAGCCCAGCCGTTCCAGGAGACCCGTCAATCTCCTCTTTTGTGTTCCCCAAGTGGCCTAGCAAGCTGTATCCTTGCATTCCACGTGATGGAAGACACTTTAGATAAAATTCTAGAGGACCTCACGCTTTGGCAGCTGAAGGAGCTAGTCTTGGCTCTTCGACCCCAGGGCGATTCCAGCGGTGTCTCTGGAAGAACGAGGGCAGATCTTCTTACGTCCCTGAATGCCATCCCCGACAAACAAAAGTTGACCCTGGCAGCTCAGAGAGAGGAAACCATTGCGCCTCACAAGCACGTTCTTCCTTTATTCCTGAAGGGAGCTTGGCATTACGAGCGACTAAAAGAGAGCATCACCAAAGCGTATCCCTCTATCATAAATAAGATTGATTCTTCCTTTGAGCTGCTTCTTTACACCCTTTCCCCGGAGCTTTGCATCTTTGATGACGACAACGAACGAATTTTCCTAAAGTTCAACCATCTTGTAGAAGCCGTGAAGTGGGAGTCGGTCTCGAAAGACGAGAAAATTAGGCGTCGCTTCCGCAGACGGCATCCTGTCGTTGTATGTTTCCGGTCGTCCTTGAAGCTCCTGACCATTGAATTTATGGGTTATACGCAGATCTCAATTGATGAAGAGCCGCTCCGCTACAGCACGATAGCAAAAGAGATTTGCGATAAATTGCTCTCCGAAGCATCGTTAGACACACTCCCTTGCGATCTCAAGCCATCTATCAGGGCTCTCCTGAAGGACCCTCTTTCGGGTGTCTCGGACTGTAAGTTATCGCTGTCCGACTTTGAAGGTAAAATGACCTTTTCCTCGGATAACGAGGAGCAGAATCTTGCTGAGTATCTTGCAAAATACTTAGCTCACGTGAACATCAGCATTACAGTTGAACAAGCGCGCGAAGTGCTTGATTGGGGCGAGACAGGCGATGTAGCTTTGCTCTGGAAGCGTCTCCAGATTTTGACTCGTGTGTCCTTCCAAGAAGCTATCCCAGAGATTTTATTTGTTTGGCGGGGCGTCGAGGCATCATCTAACATGATCGACGAAGTTCTCAAGAGACTCACAGAGAAGCCTTCGAACATAGGGCAAGTTAGCATCGATAATGTCAGAGACTTCCTATTTAAGCTAGGTCCAGCAGGCGTTGTCCGGCCGGCAGCTTTGTCAAAAAAATTCGCGATCCCTCAGGACGATGCGCTCCGACTGCTTCTAGAATTGAAGGGTTTGGGCATCTATCAGTTCTGCTTCAAAGTGAAGGGCGATTTCGAGAATGAATTCATGAATCCTTGGAAGTGGTCTCAAGCAGACCTGCCGCGTCTTGCAGACAAAGACGGGGTTGAAATCGACCCTCTCGACCCACACAATGTTGAAGTGGCGTTCAGGAAAGTTGAGATCCCCTAACAATGGGAACGAACCCAAATCCTCCCATTCAAGGGCTATCTCAACAACCTGGCCAGGTTCTGGGCGACGGAGACTGCGCGCCAGCATATTCTTTAGCGGAAATGCTTGTCTTCCTCACACAGCACGCCTATACAAACGCCGCTATTTATGATCTGATTTACGAAAAAGTTGATCAATCACGGTTCGCCCAACTAATTGCTAGAGCAGAGTTAGTCAAGAACGCAATTCGCCCGAAAACAAGCAAGCAGAAGCCAGGAGCTTGGCGTACTCGTCAGAGCGTGCTGCGAGGAAAATTATTTGAGCAAATCGTGGGTCTCTTCCTTCGTGCAAGCAAGCCGTTCCAGGCTTATAACCGAATCATTAGTCCAACAAACGAACTTGACTGGCTCGTTGTTTTCGGGCCGTTACAAAACACAGTCCCCGCCTTTCGTGAATGGGGTCCCCACTTTGTGTGTGAGTGTAAGTTCTCACAACAAAATGTGAAGAGCGAATGGGTTGGTAAATTGGCGACGCTACTGCAGACGCACGGAGCGAAAGTGGCGCTTCTAGTTGCACATAAAGTCTTGAAGGGAAGCAACGGACAGGCGCGCCAAGCGCAACAGCTCACATATGATCTCTGCTTGCTAGGTAGGTTTATTCTCTCCGTTAGCTTCGATGATTTGTCTGACTGCGTCGCCTCGAATCAAAACTTCTTGCATATGCTTAACATTCGTTATTCGGAACTGACAGCTAGAGCAAGCAAGCTGAGATTGCTACTGAACTGAACGAGGGCAGAGTTGGATGCCTCATGTCTCGTGTTTGAGACCTGGAATTCCATACAAGTTTGTCCTTCATTCCTCACGATCTTTCCGCAATGGCAACTTCGACTTGCCCATCTGTTGAATCAGCCCTGCAATTTTTACAACCGTGTCAACGCTGATCACCGGCATCTTGCCTTTTTCACTTAGATAGCCTGCAAGATATTCCGCAGAAGGGGTTTCGATTCCAAGCCGGGTACATACAAGGTAGGAAATGGATTCCGCCTCGCACTCTACCACCTGCTTACTCATGCCGCGTCGGTCTAGCCAATGCTGTTCGTTCGGAGTACCAAGATGTCCGCAGTACAGATGTCCAAGCTCGTGGACAAGCGTTGCGTACCTCTCCTCGCTGGTTTGGTGGGAATTGAGTAACAACTCATAGCGCACTGGAACGGTAACGTGCTTCTCTTTGGATTTAGGGCCTTCTGATAAATGGAACACATCCGAAGTGTTCGCTGTCTGGATTTGACCGGCGTGCTGGGAGCCGAATTCGCGGTGGTGGACCCGAACGCCATCCCGCTTTGCATTCTCTATCGTTCTTTCGAGTTCGCCATTCTCTTTGCCCTTGAATATCGCGAATGGATTGGTGACTGATTGAGGAAGCTCTGGAGCATCGGGCAAGGGACTGGTATCACTTACGTCGAAGACAAAAAGGACAGGCCCCTTGGGTTGAAGAATTGTGATGGGCCTTGCACCAGGATGAATCCTGCGCTCATAGTCCTGTAGCCAGCGCTTGGCGGTTGCAACGAACGTCGCACCGGGCATCTGCGTGTGAACGAGCATTGCGTTGAATGGCGAGTACATTCTAAACCGCGCGATGAAGTGAAGTAGGTCAACATACTCACTCCGTGTTGAGAATTGTCCAGCTACGCGGAACAGTTCGTCAAGTGCTCGAAGCGATTCAATCCCCTCTGGGCTCTTAGGCCCGTCTTCTTGCGACTGGGTGTCCGTCATAATCAGGCCGCTATAACGGCCGGCTCTCATGCTTGGTTCGGCGCGCTGAAGGGCTTTCTCAACCAGATACTTCACATCGTCGTGGGTCACGCCGTACCGGCCCAACGATCCGACGGTGCTCCATATCTGACTGTCCAGTCTGGCCAGCGCGGCGGGAATGCGCGTTTCCAGTCCTGCCCCAAGATCCTTCCGCGTTTTCTCGTCGAGAAGTCGGCCTAGTAGGATCAGCTCCAGCGGTGTTGGATATTGCTCATAGTCCTCGATGCCACATTCCAATGCAATCGAGTCATGGCAGCAAACGTTTGTTCCGCAGGCAATCCTACCGTCATCGCAGCGTACTTCGGTCCAATTGGAACCGCCCCCCTCGATGACTTCCTCCAGGCACTCAAGCGGAATCTGCACTTTTCCAGCGACGACGGTGTTAATTGGATACTCGGCGTAGACGCCTCCCGCACTGAAACTGCCCATGACATCCTTGATCGTCAAATAGACATTCCATTGCTTGCCCTCTGGCGGCTTCTTGCTTTTGGCCAGTTCACGAAATTTCCATAAGTCGTCTGAGCGAATCATGAACTCAACGCTCATGTCTTGCCTCCAGAGTACAAATATCACTTTAGTCGAGTATTGGCTTCCTTCGCCGATTCATTCAATCCGGCAGAGTGTGGGTTTTCTCAGCTCGATAACTACAACGTAGCGCCTAGCTGGGTGTTGGTACTTGTGCATTCTTTCGCGCATTGCAGCCTCGATGAGCGAGTTGAGCATTCTCGGCAACGGTCTTGCCTTTCTTGCTGTACGGCAGGATGTGATCAACTGTGCTGTCATCAAAGGAATGGATTTCGTTTTTGCAAAGCTGGCACACGTGAGACTTGTTCCACAGCTCTTTACGGAATTGGAATTCGAAGAACCTCGGTTCAACGATGGCACCTTCAATAATGGGATCGACCATCGCCTTAAACTTCGCAAACCTGATCTTGGTCTGTGCGGTACTACCTGTGCGCCTTGAGATGGCATCCTGCATCTCGACATCTGTCAGCATAGTAAAGAGGAACAGCTCTCGAATCTGTTCTGCCTCCAGTTGAACTTTCGCCGGTGACCGATTCATCAGAGCAGAAGCCTGAATGTCCAGCGCTGTGACGGAAAACTTCGTGTCCCATGTGCCGTTGTTTGTGCGCGATTGACCGGCCTCGTACAGACGAGCTGAATTGCTGCCGAACACGGCGTATATGTTCTGCATGGTCTGCCGAAACATCGTTGCATGGGCTTTGAGTGCGGCTTCCGTTTTCGGAGCATACTGCTCCATGTATTCGTTGAGAAACGCCTTTAGATTGCCTCCGTATTGTGGAAGCCGATTTGCGAACGCAAAGATGCGCAGGATTATTTCGCGCTCTTTGAACCGCCCTTCAGGCGCGTCGCCGCCCTTTACCTTGCGCCAATATGGATCCTTTTCAAGCTCTGCGAGCAGGTTGTTGAACGGCCCTCTATAGACGCAGTTTCGAAGTTCCTGTTCGTTGAGCGCCATCGACCCACGATTCAGACGCTCGAAGACTTCGTAACGTAACTCTGTGTTGCCCGCAGCATCAATCTCGATGGTCCTGATCGGTTCACGAAGAATCTTTCCTTGTTGCTCTGCGGTCAATTCCCTAAAGAATTTCCCGTTCAAACTGCTCAAGCGAAGCAGTTTGCAGAGCGCGAACTGATTGCGGACAAATTTCACCAGGGTGGTGAGGCGTTGTTGACCGTCGATAACCTCTAGTTTCCCATCTGGCAAATTCCCGAAATAGATGGGCGGAATCGGAATCTTAAGGAGGAGAGATTCGATTAGCCGCGAAGGAAGCTCGGGACGAGTTGCCCAAACGTATTCTCTTTGGAATTGAGGTTGGAGGTCCAGTTGTCCTGTGTCCAACATGCCCGTGAGCACCGAAATTGTCCAGTCGCAAATTCGACTCGTGACAGGATGATCGTCTGGCTTGACTTTCTGCTCTTCATCGCTAGTGTCGGGTTCAAGCTGATCATCGGTTGGGGTAGGAGTAGCATCCGCCACCAGCGGTTCAGGCACAGGGGTTGGTTCCTCTACAGCGGTCACGGCGGGTGTATCGCTCGTGTTGCCGCCTTCGCTCTGGGCTGATGCTAGCGCGAATCGAACGTAGTCGTTGAGGTCAGGCTGGTCAAATGGGGGCACCGTAGTCAATCCGTGGTTGGCCAGGGTAGCCAGAATTTCAGCAAGAATAGCGTCGCCGCGCCGCTTGGCTCCAAACCATTTCAAGATTGCACGCACTTTGAAGCGTCTGGAGGGTTGCCCATCGTTGAGTTTTTGGACCATTTCGATCACTTGGTACGGAGCCTTTTGCATTTTGTCGCCCTTACCCTTTCGCAATTTCATTTGCGGCAGATTTGACCGTATCGCTGGTGGAGAAGTAGTTGGGTTCCTTGGGGGTTGCGCCTACTGAGATCAGATGTTCATTGGCTGGATCGTCGATTGTGTACACGCGCTTCCCTGTGGCCGAGAGTTTCCCGCAGAACGCGGCGGTCTTGCCGCCGGGGGCGGCGTGGGGAACGAAGACGCGGTCGGCAAGTGCGCCGACGAAGCGGTTGCGGGCTTCGGCATGGGTCGCAGTGATCCGCTTGTCCTTCGGGGGAAATGGGGAGAGGATGAGCAGACGGCCTGCATCGAAGGCCGGAAGCAACTCTGGCTTAAGGTGCATTCCTACGATGGAGCGGGCGGGAACCCAGATGACGGGCTCGTGCCCACGGAGTAGGATGCCCAGGCATTCCCATTCCATGACGGAATGGAAGCCACCAATGAAAATCTGGCCGTCGTCACGCATCCGGGTGATGGCATCGAAGGTCTTCAGGATGATGGAGCCGGGGCATTGCGATGAGCAGAAGAAGCCAGTCTTGGCTTGATCGAGTGGTTGCAATGGGCCAGCAGCCCAGAACTCATTGGGCGCGTCGCTGCCCAGCCCGTCAAGCATAGCCTGTGGGTATGCTGGACTTCCTAGGCGAATCGTCACGACTTGCTCGTTGAGGATCACGATTATTCCTCATCTTCGTCCGCATCCGCTCCCAGGCGGTACTTAATGTCATAGTTGACGATGAAATCGAGTTCCTCGTCTGTCAAACCAAACCCCTTTGCCAACAATCCATCCACTGCTTCAATCAGATGCTTCTCTTTTGCGGCATTGATTTCGTCGTACTCGATCAAATATCCCTGTTTCGTCGTGATCGACTTCTTCTTGGACGAGGACTGTATAGCCCGTGTGAGTTCATCGCCTTTTTGCCACCATCCACTCTGATCAAAGTTGCTAGGCAATGGGAAACGGCGCACGAAGTCGTCATTGATATGCTCACAATCACTGAGGACGCTGTATAGCCAGTAAAACAATGACGAATTGAAGATGCACACTGCTAGTCCGGCATATTCGCGCTTCCGAAAGCCAAGTGTTCTTCCATGCGGAGGCTCGGATGATACGCCGTTCTTCTTGAAGCGCGGTAAGCCCAAACACGCCTTGACCCAATATCTGCAAGCCTCCTGGTAGTAGACGAGATGCAAACTATCCTTCTGAATCAATTCCTCGATTGAGTGCAATTCAGGTTTCGATATTTTTGTGAAGATCGAGCGCTCAATATCTCTTCCAAGCTTTGCAACTCGGTGGCCGTGCGCACGTTGGCTATGCTGTCCTAAGTCGAGCGTCGATAAAGCGTTCGGTCGTTCCTCTGTATAGAAGCGAGAAATCCTGCTGGTCAAGAACCGATCTTGAGAGTGCGACGGTGCAGATAGAATGATCGCAACTGGCATCTCAACTCCATCGAAGATGGATTCCGGGCGTCTCGGAAACGAAACGCTGGTGAAACGGCCTCTCCTGATAAGCAAGTCTTGAATCGGTTTCATTCTCTCAGATGACATCAGAGTCAATTGGACGATAAGACCGGCGTGCCCCCCTGATCCAAGAATCGTCAGACTTCTCTCCCATGTTAGGGCGTATAGATTCTTGGAGGATTCGCTTGCAAATAGACCTGCCGGAAATTTGTATGGAACCTTCTCGCTCGGAAACACAACGTAAGGCGGATTTCCAATGATTACGTCAAAGCCACCCGAAGCGATGATGCGATGGAAGTCGCAAAACCAGTGAAACGGTTTGTGTGATTCCTTCCACTTCTTGACCCCAGACTTCTTGATGCCGTACTCGCCTGAAAGGTGGTCATTGAGTTCTTCTTCAAGCTCGGAGAAGCGGCGGCGTAGTTCTGCCTTGTCCTCCGCCGTCACGGTCCCGTCAAGCTGCGTTTGCTGCTTTCGGAATAGTTCCACAGCGGAGTCAAGAACCTTGGCCTTGTCCTCGATGCGGCTCATGGCATCGCCAAAGTCGAACTTCGACGTGACGGCCTTCTTTACATCCTCGTAACGCGCATAGCCAACTAGCGTGTTCCCGGCGCGGATGTTGAAGTCGATGTCAGGCAACGGTTCAATACGGTCCTGTGATTCAACCTGGGCAACCAGTTTGAGGAAGAGCCGCAGTTTGCAGATCTCGACCGCCTCTTCCATAATGTCCACGCCAAAAAGGTTGTTGACGATAATTGCTTTCAGGATGAAGTAGTCCTGCTTGGGGTGGCGCTTCGATTCTTCAAGAATCTGCTTGAAGTCGCTGAACTTCGCTGGGTGGTGCGGCCCTGCGGATTCCATGTCCTCAATGAAACCCTGCATCCGTATGAGACAGGCTTCGTAGAGAGGCTTGAGGATATTGAGCGCGGCAAACAGGAACGCGCCTGAACCGCAGGTAGGGTCGAGGACAGAAACTTTCTCGATGGCTTTCCAGACAGCGCGTAACAATTCCGGCCCTTCGCAAAATTGAATTACGTCCTGTGCGAACTGGCGGATATTCAGGTTGAGCGTGACCAGATCGTTGACCTGATGCACTTCTCCGGCGGCCAACTTGGCCTTGACAGCGTGATACCGCTGATGGCGTTCGATGGCCTCACGCCATATCTCGGTAGGGAGCGCATACTCCTCCGAGGCTTTCCGGTTCCAGCCGCCGCGCTGTTGCACATTGGCAGCTCCGGCCTCGATCTCCGTAGGCAGCGGGAGATCGGCGCCCTTCTTCATTGCATCATGAATGTAACGGTCCGGGTCGTCCCGGAGCAGACGCCAGACGGAACCCTCTGGCGCAAAGGCCACGGCACATCCCTTGCGGGCTTCGTCCAAAAGAAACGGGATGATGGTGTTTTGGGCGATGTACTCGGTGATGTCTTCTTTGGTGTAGTACGCGCCCATTTGCTTCTGATTGATGTACTTCTCGAAGATGTAGCCGAGCACGTCCGGGTTGATCTCGTTGCCGTTGCGGTTCTCTCGCTCGTCGAGATGCCAGTCGTATTCCTTGAAGAAGCTGAAGAGTTTCTCAAATGCGGTGTCGGCAATAACGATGGTCTTGCCGTGCAGTTCCTCGATCTGGTGCTTCTGAAAGAGGCCACCATTGAGATATGGAATCTCACCAAGCAACTTGTTCGTGGCAGCGGAACGCTCTGCCTTCTTCCGAGCAAAGCCCTGAAAGAAAAGCGGGCAAAGAAAATCTCGGTAATAGGCATCTGGCTTGCGGTCGCGGCTTTCAGCGAGCTTGTTTCGCAGGTATTCCTTGTCTCCGCTCAGGAAGCCCTTTTCCTGAATGAAGTAAAGGAACATCAGCCGATTTACCATGACGGAGGCATACCAGCCCTCCATTTGCTTGTCTGGAATGCCTCTGATAAAGCTGAGGAAGCTGGAATGCTCGGTCTTGAATCGCTCGTAGAACTTCTTGGTGACTTTTTCTACATCGAAAGCTTTCAGTCGCCCGGTTACGCTGGTCAGAGTGAGGATTTCCTCCTCATCCAACGTAAATACCAGGCTGTCCAGCTTTTGGAAAAGCAGCTCGCCAGATTGAGCGGGGGAGTAATGATAGGTACGAACCGCCGTGGGTTTACCCGGCTCCTTGCGCACCCATTGCCATACCTGGCGGCCGTGTGACTGGTCGGTGAAGACAATCAGGTGCTCAAAGTGATCCTTGGCAATGAGCTTGTCGAGCTTGACTCGAATGGCGTATTCAGGAATGGAGTCAGAGATCAGAACCACTACACCACGCTTCTCAGCGACGGCATGAAAGCGATAGTCGGCACCATCGATTTGTTTCACGAGATTGGTGGCGAGATTGTCCCAGCCGAGCTCCTCGATGAACAGCGACTTGAAGTCAAATGCTTTTAGCCATTGCCTGGCGTGTTCGCGGTTAATTGCCATTTCCCTGACCTTCTACAAGCCCAAGTGAGCAAATAATCTGAGCTACTGTTTCCTGATCCTCGTCGCCTTCAACGATGCTGAGCCGTCCGGTCTCTCGCAGACCGGTGGCTAGCTCGGCCAAGGTCTGGTCGGTGCAGTCAGTTTTCATGTGCCGGTTCAAAATGTCTGCGGCGACAGAACGTAGCGGGTACTTGTATACATCTTCAAGCGTTCGTTGCAATAGAAGAGTGTCAAAAAGGGTGCCCTTTACTTCCAGGGCGTACCGCTTGAGCCGTTCATAGGTGCGATAGCGTGCGCCCGTGGCACTGCCCAGACCACCGCCGACAATCTTCTCTTCCGCGGCAAGCTCCTTGACCGCGGCCTCGACCAGCTCGTGATGGTTCGGGAGCCGAGGCACGGCCGCCGTCGTTGGAAGGCATTCCGCGGCTTTGAGAATCTTGAAGGGTGAATCGGTGACACGCTTCCCCAAAGCATCTACCCAAGCCAGGGAGTCGGTTCCGCTGGCATTCTTCAAATAAACCAAGGCACCTTGCGTTGAGGGTTCAACGGCATCGTGCTGCTTGGCCGTGTAGACCACGTTCGGCATATCCTCGATGGTCTTTTTGAGCGCAGGGTTCGTGGTGATCGCGTCTTGCCAGATTTGATAGGCGTAAGAGACGAGGTCAACCTCGGAGTCCTCCTCGCCGTCGAGAAGTCCGGCCTTTTCGTTGTAGAGATCGGCAACAATCTTATTGTGCTTGTCGTCATCGAAA
>Ga0182024_10024655_pt1 | contig 10675 bp, 8 predicted proteins | sample P32metaG_FD_120480 | JGI IMG/M metagenome (GOLD analysis project Ga0182024, IMG submission 120480) | Permafrost microbial communities from Stordalen Mire, Sweden - P3-2 metaG (Illumina Assembly) | ecosystem: Environmental > Terrestrial > Soil > Wetlands > Permafrost | place: Sweden: Stordalen...
AGTTCCAGCAGGTTCCTTAGGCGCCCAACCGAAGCCGACGCCAATTCAAACAGAGTGTCTTGTTGTGCGGGTTTCGCCCAACAGAAGTGGGGACGCGTTTCGTGGAGGTGTCGATTGTTGGTTATGGCGGATGCGGAGTCGTTATAAAAAATAGAAGTCTAGGAATCGGTCTTCTTCTTGCCTCCATGTCCTTGCCGCTGATGCTTGGCGGCTGCAACGGGCGTGTCGATGCGGCGGCGGAAGCACCACCGCCCGCTAACATCGTTCCCGGCGTGGATCCCAGCCTTTTCACGGTGGACCACCCGGAGCAATTCCCGCTCGCTGAAGCTACCGCGCATCCCACGGCCTCCGAGTTAGTCGTCACGGGGACAGTAACGCCCGATGTTTCTCGCAATGTCCCGGTCGTCTCGCTGGCCTCTGGGCGTGTCGTAGCCATTCACGCGCGACTCGGCGACACCGTGAAAAAAGGCCAGTTGATGCTAACCATTCGCAGCGACGATGTGGCTGGCGGCTTCGACGCCTATCGCAAGGCCGTCGCCGACGAGCTTCTCGCGCGCAAGCAGTTGAGTCGAGCCGTCGACCTGTATGCGCACGGCGCCATCGCAGAGCAAGACCTCGAGGTCGCGAAAGACACCGCAGAGGACGCCAAAGTCACCCTCGAAACCGCGACCGAGCATCTTCGCCTCCTGGGCAACGATCCCGACAAGCCGATGGGCATCGTGGACATCGTTGCGCCCACCACGGGCGTGATCACCGATCAGCAAGTAACCAACGCAGCGACCGTGCAGGCCTACTCATCGCCCAGCCCGTTTACGATTTCGGATGTCTCGTCGGTCTGGATTGTCTGCGACGTGTACGAGAACGACATGGCCAATGTCCGGCTTGGGGACACAGCGGAGATCACTCTGAATGCGTATCCCGATCGCCCGTTCAAGGGAAGGGTCAGCAACATTGGCATGATCCTCGATCCGAATATTCGCACGGCCAAGGTCCGGATAGAAGTTCAGAATCCAGGAAATATGCGGCTCGGCATGTTCGCGAAGGCGACCTTTCGCGGTCAAACCACGGAGATGCATACGGTTGTTCCGGCATCCGCCGTCCTGCACATGCACGATCGCGATTTTGTCTTCGTTCCCGCGCCGGACAAGAAGTTTCGCCGCTTGGGGGTGGTTGGCGGAGATCTCCTGCCGGACGACACGAGTCTGCAAGAGATCAAATCCGGGCTCAAACCAGGGCAAAAAGTGGTTACGAACGCCTTGGTCTTGGACCACGTGCTTGCGCAGTGATGGTTAGCCAAGCGCTCGGGGTTCTGGACACACCGCTAGCCTAGAGAAGTGGGAAGGAAAACAGGAAGCATGAAATGATCCGCGCTCTCGTAGATTTCGCCCTGAGCAACAAGTTTGTGGTGCTGGCCATTGCCTTCTTGTTGCTCGCTTGGGGAGCTATCTCGTTTCACAACCTGCCGGTGGAGGCCTATCCCGACATCGGCGACAACTACGTGACCATCATTACGCAGTGGGCGGGCCGTTCCGCGGAGGAGGTAGAGCAGCAGGTCACCATCCCCATCGAGATGCAAATGGCCGGAATGCCGCACATGACCTATCTGCGCTCCGAGTCCATTTTCGGTCTGTCGTTCATCATCATGATCTTCGACGACAGTTCGGTGAACGACTGGAACCGCCAGAAGGTGCTGGAACGGCTCACCCAGGTCAATCTTCCTCCCGGGCAAAACCTGCAACCCCAAATCGGCACCGACTGGAGCACCACAGGCCAGATCTACTGGTACACACTGCGAAGCACGAATCCCCGCTACGACCTGATGGAATTAAGGTCCCTGGAAGACTTTGTCCTGCTCAAGCAGTTCAAATCCGTGACCAACGTAGTGGACGTTTCCGACTTCGGGGGAACGGTACGTGAGTACCAGGTGCGCGTTGACCCGAGCAAACTCGTTGCGTACGGATTGAGCATCAGCCAGGTCGAGCAGCAGTTGGCGAATAACAACATCAATGCCGGCGGGAGCTTTGTGGAAGTGGGCTCGCAGCAGATGAATGTTCGCGCGCTTGGGCTTTTCGGCAATGTGAACGACATCGAGCAGACCGTCCTAAAAACCCAGTCCGGCACCGCGCTTCGGGTGAAGGACATCGCAGAGGTGACCCAGGGTCCAAAAATCCGGCTGGGCCACATGGCCAGAGCCAACCACATGGAAGACGGGCGCATCATTGATGAGCCTGATGTCATTCAGGGCGTGGTGCTGATGCGCAAAGGCGCGGAAGAGCAAACCACGCTCGATGCCATCCACCAGAAAGTGGACCAGCTCAATAACGGCATCCTGCCTCCCGGCGTGAAGGTTGTTCCCATGCTGGATCGCAGTGGTCTGCTTCACTTCACAACGCAAACGGTGATGCACAACCTGGCCGAAGGGATGATTCTGGTAACAATCATCCTCTTTCTCTTTCTCGGCAATGCTCGGGCGGCCTTCATCGTGGCTCTTACGATTCCGTTCTCTTTGCTTTTTGCGTCCATCTGGCTCGACTTGAGCAAAGTCCCGGCCAATCTGCTGTCGCTGGGCGCGCTGGACTTCGGAATGGTGGTGGACGGCGCAGTGGTCATGGTCGAGAACATCGTTCGTCACATGAGCCGCCGCCAAAGCGCTCTCCCGACTTCAGGGCGCATCACGACGACGATAAAGACCCCCGCCCAGGCCATCCGCGAAGCGGCGCATGAGGTGCAGCGGCCGGTGTTCTATGCGATCGCCATCATCATCACGGCCTACATGCCGATCTTCACGCTGCAACGGGTCGAGGGCCGGTTATTCAGGCCCATGGCCTTAACCGTCGCCTTCGCCCTGCTCGGCGCTCTGACCTTCTCGATTTTGATCGCACCGGTTCTGGCCAGCACGTTGTTTCGCGGTGGAGTTCACGAGTGGCATAACCCGGTCATGACTTACCTGACCGAGCACTATCGCAAGCGGCTGCGCTGGTGTCTGGGGCATCGCGCCCTTACCGTCGGCGTCGGTTTGGTGGCGCTGGCGGCAAGCCTATTGCTGTGGTTCAGCGGAATTATCGGGTCGGAGTTTTTGCCTCATCTGGATGAAGGCGCCATCTGGGCGCGAGGCACGTTGGCGAACAGCACAAGTCTTTCGGAGGGCGAAAAGTTCACCACTAACGAGCGCTATGTTTTCGCGTCCTTTCCGGAAGTGAAAACGGTCGTATCGGAAGTCGGCCGCCCGGATGACGGAACCGATACCGGGGGATTCGGCAACACGGAGTATTTCGTCGATTTGAAACCGCACGACGAATGGCGTCCAGTATTCCATAAGAACAAAGAAGAACTGATCGCCGCCATGGAACGGGCGGTGCAAAAGTATCCGGGCGCGATCTGGAATTTCTCGCAGCCCATCGAAGACAACGTCGGCGAAACCCTTACTGGCACCAAGGGCGCACTGGCGCTCAAGATTTTTGGCGACGACCTTAAGCTTCTCGAACAGAAGGGCGAAGAAGTCGCTGGCGTCCTCTCGGCTATCCCAGGCATGCATGATGTCAAGCTCTTGCGCGATTTCGGCCAGCCCAATCTCGACATCACCATTGACCGCCGGCAGGCGGCGCGTTTTGGAATCAACGTGGCAGACATACAAGACGCGGTCACGACGGCCGTGGGCGGGAACGCTGTGAGCCAAGTGCTAATCGGTGAGCAGCGCTACGACGTGGTAGTGCGTTATCAGGAGGCTTACCGTAAAACCCAAGACGCCATTGCGAGAGTTCGCCTGCTTTCCCCCAGCGGAGAACGGGTGTCTCTGGCACAACTGGCCAAAGTCGAGGTCAAGGACGGCGCCTACGATATCTACCGGGAAGGCAACAGCCGCTACGTGGCTATCACCTTCAACGTAAGAGGCCGGGATCTCGGGAGCACGGTCGAAGAGGCGATCAAACTGATTGGTGAAAAAGTGAAATTGCCGCCGGGCTATAGCGTCGGTTGGTCGGGCGAATACGAGAGCGAAAAACGCGCCGAAGCGCGTTTGCTGGTCGTTGTGCCCCTAACCATCCTCTTGATCTACATCATCCTCTACACGATGTTCAAATCGGCGAAGTGGGCGCTGCTCATCCTCACCAACGTGGCCATGGCTCGGATCGGCGGGGTGGTGGCGCTGTTGGTGACGGGTACGCACTTCAGCGTGTCCTCTGGGGTTGGCTTCCTGGCGCTCTTCGGCGTTTCGGTGCAAACCGGCGTCATCATGCTCGAATACATCAATCAGCTCCGCGCGCGCGGCTACACCATCGTGGATGCGGCAGTCGAAGGCGCCGTCCTGAGGCTTCGTCCCATCATGATGACCATGCTGGTGGCAACTCTCGGACTGCTGCCGGCAGCTCTTTCGCACGCCATTGGCTCCGACTCGCAGCGTCCATTCGCGATTGTGATAGTCGGAGGTCTTATTTCCGACCTGGTTATGAGCATTGTTCTATTGCCCACGCTTTATGTTTGGTTCGCGAGCGAGCGTGATGAACTCCCGGAACCGGAGGGGTCCTTTGAGAGCTAAGGTTTCGTGTTCCCGGTTAAGAAAAGGGTACCTGTACGGACTCGGCACGATCCTCCTACTTGGGTTGCTGCTCACGCCGTCGGCTGAAGCGCAAACCCAAGGTCCAGTGAAGATCGCACTCGACGAAGCCATTCAGTTGGCGCTGCAGCACAACCACAATCTGCTGGCGGCGCGCACCACGATTCAGCAGAGCCAGGCCGAGGAGACGACGGCCAACCTGCGTCCCAATCCCACACTGTTTGCCGACTGGGAGTACCTGCCTCTTTTCTCTCCATCCTCGCAAAACAGCCAGTATCTCCAAGACTCAACCGAGGCCGACCTGGGCCTTGGCTACCTGATCGAGCGCGGCAGGAAGCGGCAGCACCGCTTGCAGGCGGCGAAAGATATCACCGCGCAGACACGCTCGCTCGTCGCCGACAACGAGCGCAGCCTCACCTTCAACGTTGCCTCGCTGTTCGTCAACGTGCAACTCGCCGAATCCACACTTGAACTCGCCGAGCAGGATCTGAAAAGCTTTCAGCAGACGGTGGACCTCAGCGAGATACGCTACAAAGCAGGCGCGATCAGTGAGGACGACTACTTAAAGATCAAGCTACAGCTGCTGCAGTTCGAAACCGACTTGCAGCAGGCGCAGCTCGCCAGAGTCCAGGCGCTCTCCGATTTGCGACAGTCGCTCGGATACGAATCCGTTTCCCCCGACTACGACGTGACGGGGCGGTTCGATTATCAGCCCCTCAAGGGCAACCTGGAAGATCTGCAGATGAAGGCCTTGCACAACCGGCCTGACCTGCGCGCGGCCCAACAGGGCGTGACCGCCGCAGACAGCCAATATGAACTGCAGAAGGCGATTGGGAAGGTCGACGTCACCGTCCAAGCCAACTACTCCCACGTCAACGGAATCAATACGTCTACGTTCTTTGGGAGCGTTCCTCTGCCGATCTTTAACCGCAACCAGGGTGAAATCGCCCGGTCGCGCTTCGCCATCACCCAGGCGCAAGAACAGGAGAAAGCGACAAGCGGTCAGACTTTCACCGATGTGCGTGACGCCTATGAGAGTCTGCGGACGAACGACAAGGTGGTTACGCTCTATCGCTCGGGCTATCTCGACGTTGCGCAGAAAGATCGCGACATCAGCGAGTACGCCTACAAGCGCGGCGCCGCCAGTTTACTGGATTTTCTAGACGCCGAACGCAGCTATCGAGCCACTCAGCTTGCCTACCGACAAGCGCTGGCCTCGTACTTGCTGTCCCTCGAACAGCTTCGAGAAGCGGTGGGCGTGAGAGATCTGCCGTGATTGGTCAACCCGGTAACGATTCACCAAAGGAGACAGGCCCGTGAACAAGCAAGAGGTACGAAGCCGGATCGAAGAAATTGGAATCATTCCGGCGGTTCGTGTGTCTTCGACCGAGGACGCTCTTTTCGCCGCGGAGGCAGTGTCCCGAGGCGGGATTCCCATCGTGGAGGTCACGTTAACAGTGCTCGAAGCGCACAAAGTGATCTCCTACCTTGTACAGAATGCTCCCGAAGTGATTGTCGGCGCGGGAGGCGTTTCGGATGTAGAAACGGCGCGCCGCTGTTTGGACGCCGGGGCCAAATTCCTGACCAGCGACGGCCTTGATCCTGAGATCGTGAACTTCGCGGTGAAGGAAAGAGCCGTCGTGATCCCAGGAACACTTACTCCGAGCGAGGTAATGAGGGCGTGGAAGATGGGTCCCGACTTCGTCAAGGTTGTTCCCTGCGGACAAGTCGGCGGCGACAGTTACATCCGGGCCCTGAAGGCCATGTTCCCCAACGTGCCGTTGATTGCTGCCGGAGGTGTGAATCAACAGACTGCGTCCAAATTCATTCTAGCGGGCGCGGTTGCGCTTGGCATTGGCGCGGAACTGATCCCCAGGGAAGCGATCCGACTACGGCAGCGGGACCGAATTGCCGAGCTGGCGCGTAGGTTCACAGGTTTTGTTAACAATGCTCGCGGCCGGTAACAGCTCGGTCAATTCGTTCGAAGGAGGTTTGCGATGGAAGCAGGACTAGACCATGGACTTTCGCGGGGCAACCAAACGAGGGGTGCAGAAGCCTCTTTGTTGGAAACTCTGTCACACGTCGAGCATGATCTGAACGACGTAATTGCCGCATTGGCCTTGCTCGGCGTCAAGCGCTGTTCCCAGTGCAAGCAATTCTTTCGCTCTTCCGAGCCTGGTACGCTTTTTGATTATGGCCAGTTCGTCTGTTACGAGTGCGTCTCGACGTGGTGGCCTAAACTGTCGGCACAGCTCAACGTCGTGGACCGCGAAAGAATTGAAGGGAAGCTCTCGTCTTGGCTGCGGAAATATCACCGGGCCGAAGTCGTCAAGGAAATTCCCGGCAAGGTGCCCGACACCACCAACGCCGAGTTCCAGATCGTAGCCAAATGCCTTGAGTGTTCTGGCTCGGGAAAGCTCATGGAGGGAGAGCGCTGCCGGTTTTGCAATGGACTTGGGACGGTGCGGATCGTGGTGCCCAAGTAGAGGCACCGCTGCCGACGCAAGTGCTGCAAGTATTCCTGTTTACAGCAACAAGAGTCTACTGAAGGCGAGCAGAAGCTAGCTTTTCTTCGAACTTTCTGCATGGCTGCCACGGAGAGCTTTGGCGCCCTTTTGATGTAGGCATGCCACGTGACCAAACCCTCAGCCATCACCCCAGCGGCAAACTGAAGTAAAAAACCGACCCGTGCCCCAACTGGCTGGTGACGCCGAGGTGGCCGCCGTGGGCTTCTACTATGGCTTTGCAGATCGCCAGTCCCATGCCCGTTCCGTGCACTTGCACGCGCTGGTTTCGTCCGCGATAAAACTTTTCGAAGACGAGCGACTGCTCGAAATCGTCGATGCCGGGCCCGCGATCGGCGATGTTGATAGTAAGTGTCTGGTCCTTCGCTTCCGCAGTGATGCGGATGGGAGCGTCGGCGGGTGAGTATTTGGCGGCGTTCTCGAGCAGGTGCACCAGGACTTCCTTGATGTGAGCGGAGTCCATGCGCGCGTTGGGAAGGCCGGCGGGAATTCTGACTTCCACGGGATGCTGGACCAGGAGTTGCTTCAGTTCGTCGAGCGCTTCTTCAACCGCGTTGCCGATGGGCGCGGATTCGAAGCGAAATTCCACTTTGTTGGCATCTAACTGAGCCATCTCGGCGGCTTCTCCGATCAGCCGGTTCAGCCGATCGCTTTCCTCGTTGATGATGGTCAGCAGTTCCTGTGTCTCCTCCGGCGAATGACTGGGGCTGCCGAGAAGCGAGGTCACCGACGCCTTGATGGCGGTGAGCGGCGTGCGAAACTCATGGGTGACCGAATCGAGCAGGACGGAGCGCAATTGCTCGCTTTCGCGGGCGGCCTCGGCGCGGCTGAGTTTTTCGACGGCGCCCGCGCGTTCGATGGAGATGGCCACCAGGCTGCCGATGGCCTCCAGTGTTTGCCGCGAAAGCATCGAACCGGCGACGCCCATGCAGCCCACCACGCGCATGCCCATGCGGAGCGGCATAAAGGCCAGTTGATGGGGAGTGTCGATTCGCGGTTCACCACGCAACCCGATCAATTGAAGATCGCGCGATTCCAATCCGTCGATGGTGGGGCCAGAGCGATAAACGTCGCTGCGGCTCGACAACGAAACCGCCGCCGACCGAATGCCGAAGGATTCAACGATGTAGCGGGGAATCAGGTTCAACAGCTCGGCTGGGTTGTCGCTCGAGAGCAGCAACTGGCTGAATGCGTAGAGGCGCTCCAGTTCCTGCCGGCGCTCGACGGCGGTGCTCGCCCCGCGCCGGGCGCGCTCTGACAGTTGGCTGGCAGTGACCGCGGTGACCAGGAAGGCGAAGAGTGCGATCCAGTTCTGCGGGTCGGCGATGGTAAAGGTGCCGATCGGAGGCAGGAAAAAATAATTGAACGCGAGGGTGGCAATCACCGACATGAAAACGGCTTGCCGCAAGCCCCAGAAAGCGGAGATCCCGAGGACGCCCAGCAGGAAAGCGAGTACGATCGTGGTCGGATTCAGATGGAGCCACCGGTAGCCGACGAGAGTAATTCCGGCTACCGACAGCGCCGCGATCAGGTATCTGGATCCGGATCTGGCTGCGGCGTTCACGAGCCGATTGTAACTGACTTCTTTAACTGACATCGACTGACTCTGACATCGACAAAGCCGGACATCTCAACGACAATAAGCGCGATGCCCAAGACCCCCGAGCAGTGGCTGGAGGAATGTTCGCCGGCGAAGAAGGGAGGCGTGTTCAAGCTCTTTCTTGGATATGCTCCCGGCGTGGGCAAGACCTACACCATGCTGACCGAGGCGATCCGGCGGCACAGCCGCGGCGAAGATGTGGTGATCGGAGTTGTCGAAACCCACGGCCGCAAAGCGGTGGCGGATCTGATCGCGAATCTGGAAGTTGTGCCGCGTAAGGCGATCGAGTACAAGGGCGCGCTCTTCGAAGAGATGGACGTGGACGCCATTCTCGTGCGCAAGCCTCGCGAAGTGCTGGTGGACGAACTGGCGCACACCAATATCGATGGCAGCAAACATCGCAAACGCTATGAAGATGTGCTGGAACTGCTGGACGCAGGCATCGACGTTCTTTCCACCATGAACATCCAGCATCTGGAGAGCGTGACGCCGACGGTCCAGGGAGTCACCGGGATCCAGGTGCGGGAAACCGTTCCCGACTGGGTACTGCAAAGAGTCAACGAAGTGGTGATGATCGACCTGACTCCGGAAGCGCTGCAGAACCGCATGCGGCGCGGCGACGTCTATCCGCAGGAACGCGTGGGGCGGGCGCTGGAAAACTTTTTCCGCGAGACGAACTTGATCGCTTTGCGCGAGCTGGCATTGCGCCAGGTGGCCCAGGTGGTGGATCAAAGCCTGGAACAGCACCGCGGAGAGGAGGAGAAAGATCGAGGAGCGGTTGCCATCCGCGAACGCATCGCGGTATGCATCAGCTCGAACTCGGCGGCGCAGTATCTGGTTGCGCGCGGCGCGCGCATGGCGCAGGCCATGAATGCCGAGCTCTTTGTTATCTATACCGACCTGGGGCAGGACTCGGGCGAAGCGAATCAGCGAACTTTGGCCGCGAACGTACGCTTCGCGAAAAACGTTGGGGCGTCGATCGTGCGGCTGAAGGGGAAGAGCGTGGCCGAGGCGGTCTCCGGATTCGTCAACGAGAAACACATCACGCAAGTTGTTTTCGGACGCTCTGCGACGCGGGGCTGGAAACGATATTTCTATCTTTCGGCGATCCATCAGTTTTTGCGCGACGCCCCGGCGGTGGACGTCCACATCGTGACGCAGGAACCCGGCTGATTGGCATGGAGCATAAACACATTCTCGTGGTGGACGATGAAACCCAGATCACGCGGGTGCTGCGGACTTCTCTTTCCAGCCACGGCTATGACATTCGCGTGGCCAACGACGGCGAGACTGCACTGGAGATCATGAAAGACTGGTCGCCGGATCTGGTCATCACCGATCTGGCAATGCCCAACATGGACGGACTGGAGTTGTGCCGGCGGCTGCGGACGAAGACGCAAATTCCGATCATCGTGCTCTCGGTGCGGGGCGAGGAGCGGACCAAGGTCAAGGCGCTGGATGCGGGCGCGGACGACTACGTGACCAAGCCGTTCGGTATGGAGGAGCTCCTGGCGCGCGTCCGCGCCAATCTTCGCCGCGCGCGGGAGGAAGCGTCGGAACTGGAGCCGATAGAAGCGGGCGACTTCAAGATTGATCGCGGAGCCCGCAGCGTTTTTGTAAAGGACCGTGCGGTCCACCTCACTCCGAAGGAATTTGACTTGCTCGCGTATCTGGCCCGCCACGCTGGCAAAGTGGTAACACATCGCGCCTTGCTGGGCGCGGTCTGGGGTGGTGAGAGCACAGAACAGGTCGAATACCTGCGCGTGTTCGTTGCGCAACTCCGCAAGAAGCTTGAGCCCTCGCCAAATTCCCCTCGCTACATTGTGACCGATCCCTGGGTGGGGTATCGCTTCGAGCCCGGAGATTGAGTCCTTAGCCTGAAGCCGGCTGCTGGTTCTGTTTGGTCCCAGTTGCGGTGTGCCGCTCCGTTCTAATCTATGGCTGCGAGATCGCGGTGAAGCTCTCCAGCGCGGCCTGGCGAGCGCGCAACTCTCTCAG
>Ga0182024_10024656_pt1 | contig 10675 bp, 9 predicted proteins | sample P32metaG_FD_120480 | JGI IMG/M metagenome (GOLD analysis project Ga0182024, IMG submission 120480) | Permafrost microbial communities from Stordalen Mire, Sweden - P3-2 metaG (Illumina Assembly) | ecosystem: Environmental > Terrestrial > Soil > Wetlands > Permafrost | place: Sweden: Stordalen...
CGCCGCATCGCCAGCTACAAAGAATACGGCGCATGGGCCTGGGAAATTCATCACGCCGCGAAGAAGGACGCCCCCAGCGGCACCTTGCTCAAAGTCGTTGACGAAATGAAGCGCGCCGATCCCGAAAGGGAAGTCTCCGTCAGCTCGAACCGCGCCGGCGCTCATCCCGGCACGCACGAAATCGGTTTCGATTCCGCCGCCGACTCGCTAACCATCCGCCACACCGCCCGCAGCCGCGAAGGTTTTGCTCGCGGAGCATTGCTAGCCGCCCGCTGGATAGTACGCAAACAAGGCTGGTTCGAGTTCTGTGACGTCCTGTTTGACCAAGACTCATCGCATGAAGCACTGACCAAGAACGACGGTGCTTCAACCCCATCGTCAGCCACCGCAAGAGGAGGTCTTTGAAGTGAGCGCGAAAACAAGATGCTGTGTATATGTCGTGGCTTTACACGTCGAGGAAAAATGCACGCAGCAAAGGTTTCGACTTTGTAGCGGCCGCCTGCATTTTAGGCGGGCGCCTTTGACTTTGCTTTTGAATTTGTAGCGACCGGTTCAGTTTCATCGAACCGGGCAGCCGTTGCTGTGGTTTTGAATTCTTGATGGCGCACTTTAGTGCGCCATTGACGACGCGCCAAACACCGTCAGCAGGAACAGGCGGCACACGAAATTCGGAACGCAGCAAACAGCAATAGCATCGACAGGTAGTAAAGGAGCCAAAAATGTTTACAGGATGTGGAACAGCACTAGTAACCCCATTTCGCCACGATCTTTCTCTCGACGAATCCGCGCTACGCAGCCTAGTACGCCGCCAAATTGACGCAGGCATAGACTTCCTCGTCCCCTGCGGCACCACCGGCGAAAATCCAACCCTCACCCGCGCCGAACACTTGCGCGTAGTCGAAATCACAGTAGAAGAATCCAAGGGACAAGTCCCAGTCCTAGCCGGCGCAGGCGGCTACAACACCGCCGAGGTCATCGAGCTAGCCAAAGACCTCGAATCCCTGCGCGTGGACGGCATCCTCTCCGTCACGCCCTACTACAACAAGCCCACGCAGGAAGGCCTCTATCAACATTACAAAGCCATCGCCGCAGCCATCTCGATCCCCATCATCGTTTACAGCGTCCAGGGCCGCACCGGCGTCAACGTCGAGCCGCCCACCTTGGCGCGCCTCGCAAAAATTGAAAATATCGCAGGCGTAAAGGAAGCCTCGGGCAACATTGGTCAGATCGCCTCCATCGTCAGCCAAGCCCCCGAAGGCTTCTCCGTGCTCTCCGGCGACGACGCCATCGCTCTGCCCGTCATCGCCCTCGGTGGACACGGCGTAATTTCCGTCGTCGCCAACGAAATTCCCGCGGAAATGGCCTCACTGATCCATGCCTGCCTCGAAGGCAATTTCGCGCGCGCTCGCGAGCTGCAGAAAACATATCTCCCGCTCATGGAAATGAATTTCATCGAATCGAATCCCGGCCCCGCCAAGGCCGCCATGGCGGAAATGGGCCTGCTCGAGCCTGTCTGGCGTCTCCCGTTCGTGCCTCCGAAAATCGAAAACCTGGCAAAAATTCGCGGCGTACTCGAGTCCATCGGCCTCGTGGGGAAGGTGCATGCTGCAGCAACAAATTGAGCAGCTCTTCGATCATCCGCCGGCAAAATATCTTCCCGCGCACCTGGCGCTGTTCCAGTCCTTCAAGGGCGCGCTGAACGCGGGCGAAGTGCGCGCCGCCGAACCCGATGAAAAATCATCGTCAGGCTGGCGCGTCAACGGCTGGGTGAAAAAAGGCATCCTCCTAGGATTTCGCATCGGCGCGATCGCGGACATGTCCATTGACCCGCTGCGTCAGCCTTTCTTTGACAAGTCCACTTACCCGGTGAAGCACATCACCGCCGCCAGCGGAGTGCGCATCGTCCCCGGCGGCTCCAGCATTCGCGACGGCTGTTTCATCGGCAAGGGCGTCACCTGCATGCCGCCGATGTTTATCAACGTCGGCGCATACGTCGGCGACCAGACGATGATAGATTCTCACGCGCTGGTCGGCAGTTGCGCGCAACTCGGAAGAAGCTGCCACGTTTCCGCGGCTGCGCAGATCGGCGGAGTTCTCGAACCGGTCGGTGCGATGCCCGTCATTATCGAAGACGAAGTTTTGGTAGGAGGGAACTGCGGCGTGTATGAAGGTACGATCGTGAGGCGCGGCGCCGTCCTCGGAACCGGCGTGATTCTGAATCACTCCACTCCGGTTTATGATGTAGTGCGCGGCGAAGTGTACATCGCCGCCGAAGATCGCCCGCTGATCATTCCGGAAAAAGCGGTGGTCGTGCCCGGCTCGCGTCCGATTTCCCGCGGCCAGGGAAAAGATTGGGGCCTGTCGCTATACGCCCCGGTAATCGTGAAATATCGCAATGCCAAAACCGATCTACGCACGCAACTCGAAGATTTGCTCCGCTAACGGCCGAAGGCACCCTTGACTTCTAAACCAGCACAAACACACTCAAAACGGATCGTCCTCACAGACCCCACCGAGTACACGCCTCACTATAGCTATCGCGACGGCGCTCTCGAATGTGAAAACGTTCCGCTCGCTCGTATCGCCGAAAAGTGTGGCACTCCTGCCTACATCTATAGCCGTGCCAGCATCTTGGAAGCGTATCGCCGCTTCACCAGCGCCTTCCGCAGCATCCCGCACTCGATTTGTTACGCGGTCAAGGCAAACTCAAACCTCTCGATCCTCAAATTGCTAGCCCGCGCAGGAAGCAGCTTCGACATCGTCTCCGGCGGCGAACTCCATCGCCTGCGCCACATCGGCGTCCCCGGCCGCCGCATCGTTTTCTCCGGCGTCGGAAAGTCCAAAGAAGAAATCCGCGACGCGCTCCGCGCCGGCATTCTGCTTTTCAACGTCGAATCCGAATCCGAGCTGGATACTCTCGCCGCCGAAGCCGCTCGCCTCAAACGCCGCGCCTCCGCCGCCCTGCGCGTCAATCCCGACGTCCAAGCCGGCGGCCACGCCCACATCTCCACCGGCCATCATCGCCACAAATTCGGCATTGACTGGGACCACGCTCACCATCTCTATCTCGACAAATCTCGTGCGAAGTGGATTTCCTGGCAGGGAATCAGCGCTCACATCGGTTCGCAAATCCTGGGGCTAGCGCCTTTTCGTCGCGCCGTCGTTCGCGTCTCGTCCTTCGTCCGTGAGTTAGCAAGAGCCGGAGTCAAGTTATCGCATTTGGATTTGGGCGGCGGCGTCGGAATCCGCTACACCCGCGAAAGTCCGCCCGACCTCGACGCGTACGCGCGCGCCCTTTTGCCGCACATTCGTCCGCTCGGATGTCGCCTGCTGCTCGAACCCGGCCGCGCCATCGTCGGTCCTGCAGGCGTGCTGCTCACAAGCGTGCTGTACATCAAACGCAACCGCGAAAAACTTTTCATCGTGGTAGATGCCGCGATGAACGATTTCATGCGCCCCGCGCTCTACCAGGCCATCCACCCCATCACGCCCGTACATCGCGGCCACGGCAACGTCGCGAAAGCAGACATCGTCGGCCCCGTCTGCGAGACAGGCGATTGCTTTCTTCACGATTGGCCAATGGAATTACCGGAAACAGGCGATCTGCTGGTTCTGTGGGGTGCCGGCGCCTACGGCTTCGCGCAAGCCTCGAACTACAACTCGCGCCCTAAGCCCGCCGAAATTCTGGTACAGAAAAACAAATTCCGGGTAGTCCGCAGCCGCGAATCCCGCAGCGACCTCATCCGCGGCGAATAGCTCCGCGACTCCTCCCGCCTTCTTCAGCCGTCAAGCTCCCCGCCCATCCTGATGCGCAAAAGCCTCTTCATTCGCGCGCAACCGGCGCTGCGTCTCCTTGGCCTGCTGCTTCGTCCGAGACTTCGCGCGCGCCCGCCCAATCTTGATCGAAGCCTTAAATATCGCCCCAACCGGAATAAATCCTCCCAACTTGTGCGCCGCCACAGCCGCCAATCCCATGGACGCCACGCATCCGCACGATTCGCAATCAGGTGTCCCCCCAAACTGGCAAGGCGTAATCTCCGTCGTCAAATCCGCCGACAAAGTGCGTGTAGTCTGCGCAAAAACACAATCTTGCGGCGTATGCGGCGGCGACGCAAACTGCCGAATCACAACCTCGGGCATGTCCAACTTCGGATACTGTTTCCGCAGCTCCAGCATGTCCGCGATCGCCTGCGCGCGTTCCTGCCGCGTCAGCATCTCCGGCAAATTATCCCCGATCTGCGGCGTGAATAAACTGAACCACACCTTTTTGATCTCCGGCCGCGGCGTCCAAAATTCCAGAAACTCCGCCAGATATCCCGGACGTTTCATCATCTGCCCCGTCACCGTGCAATGCAGCGTCACACTCTGTCCCACAATGTTCTTAATGATGCGCTCGTAGGTCGCCGGCGCCCGCCGCACATCGTGTTCGGGTTGCAATCCATCAATCGAAACGGCCACGTGCAGCAGCGGCATGTCCGCCCATCCCGCGCCCAGCGTTCGGAAGGCGCTGGTGACCACTTGGACATGAATCCCGCGCGCGAATAATTGCGGCAGCAGCAATTCCAATTCGCGATAGCGCACCAACGGATCGCCGCCCACAATGGATAAGTGCAGCGGTTTCAGCCGGTCCACAATCTCCAGCACGCCATCCACCAGCGCTTGCCCCTTGCGATCAATCAACTGCCGCAAAGTCTGCCCGCCGCCCAGATGCGCGTCTTCGTACGCATAGCATCCCGGGCACCGCAACGGGCACTCGCGCGTGATCTCAATCGAAAGGGAAGGCTGTTCGCCCTTGAGGATCTTGCCCCAAGCCTGAATAATTTCCGAAGTGTACATCGAGCTTGATCCTTTCCCGCCGTACCTCGTACGTATGACCTGTATGTGGGGTGCTTAGTGTGTGCGCCGCGCGATAGCGGCCGCCGGACGATGTCTGCGAGTGGAAAACCGGTGGACCTTCCTCAATCTAATCTCAAACCAGTCCGCACCCACCGTAACTCGGATGCGTTCCCCTAAATAATCGTTGGCCCAATCCCCAAGGATTGCTTCGCAGGCAATTATAGAACGTTCTATTGTCTACCGGTAGGAATCTTACGTTTGGCCGCGTTCGCGTACAGGTCCACGTGCGCGCCACACGCCCGGAATCAGCTCGCAGGAAGCTACTCCGTATAGAGCAGCAGCAACACGCCCAGCGCAATCATGAATATCGGCCAGAGCTTGTTGAATAGTGACCGCCATTTTTCGCTGCTATCGGCCAACCCTTTTGCCAGCGCCACTCCCGCGCCAGCTCCGGCAAACCGCAAATGTTGTTGTTGCACCCGCGCCATCGTCTGCATCGCATCCGGTCCGTGCATGCCCCCGTGATGATGAAATAGCAGCATCGTCGCGCCCCCGAGCGCCAGCACCGGAAATATCCACGCGCTCCACGCGGCTCGCAATCGCCCACTCGTGCGCAGCATCGCCACCACTCCCAGCGCCAGCAGAATTGCCGCAAAAGTTTTGTGCTGCGCCACTTCGGGGTTGTGCGTCACCGCGTAGTAAAAGCTCTGGTATCCGAACGGCCAGATCTCCGTATCGCTGAAAATCAACAGAAATACTCCGGCGAACAGCAAGCACGCGGGCCACGCATAATGCGCCGCCGGCCAGCGGCCCGCCAATCGGTTCTGCGCAAGAAAAAACAAAGCCGCCAGGATCATGAGCACGCCTGCGAGATGATGATTGAACTCGCTCTCGCGCTTATCCGCCAGCTGCTTCGCTCGCACCTCCGGCGTCTGCTCCGCGAAGGCCACGCCGCGCTGCATGTCCGGCATGTCCGCCATCTTCTGCGTGTCGTCCATCCCCGTCATCTCTGGCTGAGGAGGAATATTCGGATGCTGCGTCCATGCCGGCGGAAACAAGAACACTGCAAGGATCAGCGCCAATAGCAACGCGCCCGCGCTCCACAATGCTCGTTCACGCCCGCTCGCAGCCACTTCCTATAGCCTCCGTTTTCGTGAGTCACCTGGACTAAAAACCTACCGACGGGCCAATACCGTGAATCCCTGAGTCTCGCGGTTCTTTGCCAGACATTCACGCGGGCGTTTGCGCCCTGTCATATACAGACGCGCTTACCGCTCAGAAAATACTGAGTTTTTTCGGACACACCTTTCCGAAATGTTACAATCCGGGGTACACTCTTCGTGCCACGTTGATGAGTGGCCCCTTGATCGCCGTTGTGATTTTTGGCGCCCAGTGCGGCGCGCAGAGGGTTTTAGACTCTACTCGGCGTTAACTGCAACCCCCAGCCAACTTCGATGCTACGATTCCGGGTTTCGACTCGGGACCGATCTATTTTTTCTAAGAGAGGACGAAACCGTGAAAAAGACTCTGTGTATTCTGACACTCGGCCTGGTTGTGACTCTACCCCTGTTTGCTCAGAAGAAAGTGGACGATCGCTTGGAAAAATCGGTCACCGCGATGCAGGCCATTCTGCAAGGGGACAAGGGCCTGCCCCCCTCCATCCTCGATCACGCCGAATGTGTGCTGATTTTTCCGAGCGTGAAGAAAGTAGCGATCGGCATTGGCGGAAGCTACGGCCGTGGTGAATTGGTTTGCCGCAAGGGCTCAGATATGACGGGTTCCTGGGGAGCTCCGGCCATGTACGCGCTCGATCAGGGTAGCCTCGGTGTGCAGCTCGGTTCGACGGCTACGGATTTCGTGCTCGTGGTTATGAGCCACAAAGGCGTCGAGCAAATTCTAAATGGGAAGACCAAACTCGGCGGGAATGCGGCCGCTGCTGCTGGTCCCACGGGCGCGCAGGCCACGGGCTACAACGCCGATGCGATGAAGGTTGACGTGTTGACCTATTCGCGCTCCAAGGGGCTTTTCGCTGGTGTGTCGCTGGAAGGCGCCTCGATGGACGCGGACCGCGATGCGAACAAAGCGCTCTACGGCAAGGAAATAACCGCCCAGGAGATCATTTCTGGCGCCGTGCCCGCACCAGCCGCGGCTCAATCGCTAATCAGCTTGCTGGACAGCGCGTCAGCAGCCCACAAGTAACGCACACCAGCCGAAAATCAGGACGCGCACGCCACGGAGTGCAGTACCGTGCTGGGTACTGCTCCGTGGTGTGGTCGCGTTTGCCCGCGAGCCCACCTCAATTCGTCTTGTCTTTCGAATAGCACAACCGCTCCAGGTTGCACTCAACGCATCTCGGTTTGCGCGCGTTGCACACCCGCCGCCCGTGCCATATCAACTGATGCGAGAAGAGGATCCACTTCTCCCGGGGAATAATCTGCATCAAATCCTGCTCGATCTTTTTCGGATCGGTATTCTTCGTCAGGTCCAATCGTTGCGAAAGCCGCTGCACGTGCGTATCCACCACTATTCCCGACGCGATCCCGAACCCCGACCCCAGCACCACGTTCGCCGTCTTCCGTGCCACACCCGGCAGCGTCAGCAGTTCCTCCATCGTTTGCGGCACTTTCCCGCCAAATTCCTCCACGATTTTCTTGCTCGCGCCCATGATGGATTTCGTCTTGTTGCGGAAAAAACCGGTCGGGCGAATTTCCTGCTCCAGCGCGCGTGGATCGGCATATGCAAGCGCCCGCGCATCCGGGTACTTCGGAAATAAATCCTTCGTCACCATGTTGACCGTCACGTCGGTGCATTGCGCGGAAAGAATCGTCGAAATCAGCAGCTCAAAGGGGTTCTCATGGATCAGTTCGCAGCTCGCTTCCGGATACGCTTCGTCCAACCTTTGCAAAATCGCGCGCACCCGCGCCGGATTCGCTCCGCGCCCCGGCGCCAATCCCCCCGCGGATTTGCGCGCGCCGCCAGCTGCAGCAGTTCCGCGCGCCGTTTTCGCAGGACGACCCGCAGACTTTCCCGTCGCCGCGGCTTTCTTCTTCCCGTTTTTCTTTTTTGTTTTGGCCATCAGGCCGAAGAATATATCACACGCAGAGCGCCGCTCGCGCAGCCGCGCCTACTTCTCGATCCGCACGCCCTTCCAGAACGCCACGAAGCACGTTCGGAAGGGCGGGGCCTCAGCCCCGCCATCAAGCCCAGTAAGGAGAAGGGCTTTAGCCCCTGAAGCCACACGTCTCGGTCGTGGCTGAGTATTTATGAGATACGTTCTCGCCACTAGCTACTAATCACTAGCCACTGCTTTTTTTCCAAACGCCTTACACCGCAAAAAACAAATTCTGCGCAAACGGCCATTCCGCGTCAAGCCACTGCTGCGCGCAACGAAACCCCGTTCGCTCGCCCATCTCTACCACTGCGTGGGGATTATACTTATGCGAACTCTCCGTCCAGATCGTCTCGCCCTCGCGCAAATAAAATCGCTGGCCCGCCGCGTGAATCGTCACTCGCTGCCAGACCTTCGACCGCAAATGCATTTCCACGCGCCGCTCGCATTCGTCGTAACGCGCCACGTGTTCGAATTGCCGCAGATCGAAATCCGCGCCCAACTCCCGGTTGATGCGCGCCAGCAAATTCAGATTGAACGCCGCCGTCACTCCCGCCGGATCGTCGTAAGCCAGCAGCAATTGTTCGATGGGCTTTTCCAGATCGGTCGCCAGCAACAACGCGTCGCCTTCGCTCAGAATCCGGCGCACCTCGCGCAAAAATTGATCGCCCGCCGGACGGTCGAAATTTCCGATCGTGCTTCCCAGGAACAACACCAGGATGCGTTCGCCTTCGCGCCGCCGCGCCGCCACTTCCTGCAATCCCTCCAGGTACGCGCTCTCGAATCCCACGATGCTCACGCGATCCATCTGCCCGATTTCCTGCTGGCAGCGCGAAAGCGCGCTCCCGGAAATATCAATGGGATAATAATTCACTCTCTGCCGCTTGGAGAGCGCCTGCAGCAGCAGCCGCGTTTTTTGCCCGCTGCCGCTCCCCAGCTCGGCCACCAGCACGGGCGCTGGCAGCAGCGAAACAATCTCGTGCGAATCGCGCTGCAGCAATCGCATTCCCGCGCGGCTCAACCCGTACTCCGGCAGCAAGCAAATCACATCGAAGAGCGCCGAGCCCACCTCATCATACAAATATTTCGAAGGCAGCTCTTTCTGTCCCGCGTGGCTCAGCCCCACCACTACGTCGCTCGAAAATTCCGCCATTACCGCCGGCGAAACACTGGCCCTTGCCATGCGCGGTGCGGACGCCATCGCTTACTCCTCCACGCAGCGGAAGCTGCTGTAGATATAAGGATAATGAGGTTGGAACCAGTTGCGGTACGTACGCCTCAGCATGCACGTATCCGTGCGTGCCGAGCCGCCCTTCATCACGTAATGTTTTCCGTCGAAAAAATCTGCCGAGTATCCGCGATAAAAATCAAACGGCTCAAATCCCGGCAGCGGCCCGAATGTCGTGGACGTCCACTCCCATCCATTCCCCAGCAAATCGTAAACTCCAAATCCGCTGGCCCCTTCCGGATGCGTATCCACGCCGGTTGGATCCCAGCGGTCCTGATTGAAATTTCCTCGCCAGAATTCCGCCGGCTCATCGCCCCACGGATACATCCGCTCGCGTCCTTCCGGAGTGCCGTACGCGGCGCGTTGCCACTGTTCCTCCGTCGGAAGCTTTCTTCCGGCCCATTTCGCAAACGCTGACGCTTCCGCGAAGCTCACATACACCGGCCACGATGGCGGCAAGGGAATCGAGCTGAACATTCCGCGATACTCCCACTTCGTCGCCGCGTCTTCCGCCGGTGATTCGCTCGCACGCTTCCAAAAATGCGGATGCTCCAACTTTTCCTTGCGTACCCAATCCCAATCTTCCGTCCGCCAATATTTTCCGGCCTGGTATCCGCCCGCTTGCACGAACTTCAAATACTCCCCGTTCGTCACCGGAAATACGCTGATCGAAAAACTCGGTACCAGCACCCGTTGCATCCCAAATTCATTGTCCCAGCCAAACGCAAGCGCATCGCGCGGCTGTCCCAGCGTCGCGATTCCCGAAGGAATCATCACCAATTTGGGGTCGGGCGCCGGCCGCGCATCGATCGCTGGTCCCGCATGCGGAACCTTTTTCTCGATCGGCAGATTGTGCAGCAAATACGCCAGCGTCTCCGCATGCATCAGCCGGTGTTCGATGGCCACTTGCAGTAGCGTGCTAATCTCCGCAGACGCGGCGAGCGCTCGCGTCACGCTCGGATCGCGCAATCGTTCATCCAATCGCGCGCGCACCTGCCGGTCATATCGCTCCACCTGCCCGATCTCTGGCCACTCGCTCCGCTGATCGTTCGGCAATCCGCCGCCCACCGGATCGATCCCGAACGCAAACAGCTTGTCAAAAGGAGAGTCGTCCAGACCAAGATCGAGCGCGGGGCTAAGCAAATTCCGGTCGAACGCCTCCAGGTGGCCAAGATAAAAAATCAGCCGGTGCCGCTCCGGAATCGGCCGCTCGTAATAGGAGTTAGGCGGAAGCAACGCAAACAGCGCGTCGGTGTTCACGCGCGCGTTCTCCAGTCGCATAAGTAATGATGATTCTAGCCTAGGCACTACTCGGGAAGCCGTCACGGTTCACCTCGAAGAGGGGGGACTTCCTTTCTACCGCGTCCGTTGGTCTCGCGGCAAGCTATTTCGTAAGCAGGGAATTGGATGCCCCGGCGCGTCAGGAGGGTGCAACGTTGTCCGGGGCAATCATATACAGTAATTTACTGAAAGATTTGCCGCGATGACTGTAGGCGTTTTTC
>Ga0182024_10024657_pt1 | contig 10675 bp, 7 predicted proteins | sample P32metaG_FD_120480 | JGI IMG/M metagenome (GOLD analysis project Ga0182024, IMG submission 120480) | Permafrost microbial communities from Stordalen Mire, Sweden - P3-2 metaG (Illumina Assembly) | ecosystem: Environmental > Terrestrial > Soil > Wetlands > Permafrost | place: Sweden: Stordalen...
ATCCGGGATCCCCTTCGTGTGCTTTGAGCGGCTCACGAAGGGGACTCCCTCTCGAAGACCCCAGGAACTGTCAAACTTCGGATGCCTCCCCGGCAAAGCCGGGGGGTCTCCCAAAGGACTAGGGCGCGCAGAAGCGGATCCTTTCGGATCCCGATCCTGCATTATCGCCGGACATCCGGCTGCGCACGGCGGAGCGCTGCTGGCTACAAGGCGGGATTCCGTGGGCTCGAGGCGTCACTCTTTTGACGCGAGTACCCGCGCTCGGTCCGCCCGAACGATTGGGCAGCGAAGAGCGCAACTAGCGAGATCTTCTGCTTGTTACGGGGTCGGTGAGACGCATCCCATCAGCGGATGGATCATTTCGATCACGTCATTCGCTCAAGGTCTACCCGGATCCGCCGTCTCCAATGCTGACCCAGCGCAGTTAGCCAACTGCCGGCACCTCAAACAATCAGCACGCATACCACGCGCGCACCAACCGCGCCTAACGCGCAAAAGCGCGGAGGAAGGAGACCACGATGAATTCCTATACACATTCGCACGGCCACATTTTCACGAGGACTACCAATCGAGCACTGCTCCTCAGTTTGATCTCATTGGCCGCATGCTCCGCCGGCACCACCGACGACGCACCCGAAGACGTGGCCTCGACTCATCAGGCGCTTCTTGCGACGGCCTGCAGCACCGCAGGCGGCAACATGGCACTGACTCTCCAAGACGGAGAGGTCGGCTATGTGGGACGAATCGCAGGGTGCACGACGGAACCGTGCGTGTATGCAAACGCGAAAGACAGCTCGGGCAACCTCTGCGTCGTCGCCTCGACGGGCAAGACGATCTCCGTCACGGGAGCAGGCGCGACCACGGACGTCGAGAAGATGGTGTTCGACTTCAGCAACGGGCTCTTCGCGGTGGCCACCACCGCGTCCCCGCTCATGAGCGTGGCCCTCGATAGCCCGGTCGGCTCTGTCCCGGCGTCGAAAGTCATGATCATCCCGCCGGTCGGCGGCGGCAATATGGCCCTCGGCGTGAGCGGGCTCGACGTGGATGCACTCACCACCCGCGGCGCCACGCAACACCTGGACATGACCATCGCCGGAAACGGCGGCGGCGAGCCCGGCCCCACGTTCGAGTTCAACGGTGGCCTCGGGAACGACATCTTTACCGGTGATATCGCCGGCTGGTCGACCGCGCTGCCCACAGGTTGGGCGACCGCCGCTGCTCTAGCGACCGTCGTAGGCGCGCCTACGACGCTGAATCTGACGATCAGCGGAGGCCCAGGCAACGACACACTTGCCGGAGGCGCTGGCTCCAACACGTTGATGGGCGGTCCCGGCAACGACATCTTCCTCCAGAGCTCCACGTCGCACGCTGAGACGATCCAAGGCGGCGACGGCGTCGATACGATCGACTACAGCGCCCGCAGCGCCGCTCTCTTCGTGACTCCGAACTCCGACACCGGCCTTTCGAACGCCGGGATCACGGTGCCGGCTGCCAGCGGAACCGGCGGAGCCGGGTACGCGGTGGGAGACATCCTGAGTGTCGCCGGTGGGACTGCGGGGCTCATGGCCACGCTTCAAGTCACGGCCGCCCCGTCGGGCGTCATCACGACCGCAACGGTCCTGAGCGTCGGCGACGGTTACGTAACGGGCACGGGCATCGCTACGACCGCCATCACGGGAGTCGGCGCGGGCGCGACGATCGACATCACGGCCGTCGCGAACAATGACGGACAAGCAGGAGAGGGAGACAGCGTCGGTCTGGACGTCGAAATCGTAAACGGCGGCTCGGGCAACGACATCCTCAATGCGCACGCGGTCGTGGTCACCGACGTCGTTCTCAACGGCAACGGCGGAAACGACCAACTGACAGGTGGCGGTGGCAACGACGACCTCTGCGGCGGCGCCGGCAACGACACCTTCTACGAGAACCCCGGCAACGACAACCTCGTCGGCGGAGCCGGTCTCGACACGGCGGACTACTCCACCGGAACCAGCGTCGTCTCCTGTCTGAACGTCGCCGACACGGCGGCGGGCAAGACGTGCGTGGCGCAGAATGGCGGAAAGTTCGGCGGCGTGGCCGAGATGGATCTGGTCAACGGTGTGCTCGCCAAGGTTTGCCCCCGTGCGACACTGAACGTGGGCGTAGCAGCAGGTGGCACGGCGATGGTCGCCCCCACCACTCCGGGATCCGCGATGGCGGTGGACGTCGAGAACGTCACGGGAAACCCCGCCGCTGCCAACACGCTGCGGTGCGGCACTCTCGCCTGCACGGTCTTCGGTGGAACCGGCAGCGACACGATCGTGGGAAGCCCGCTGGCCGACCAGATCTTCGGCCTGGGCGGTTCGGACAACGTCACCACCAACGGCGGAGACGACCTGGTCGACCTCACCGGCTCGACGACGGGTTCGGATACGGTCAACTGCAACAACAACGCGGTCACTATCCTCCTCAGCGGTGGCGATACGCTGAACAACGGTGGCATGGGCACCAACTGCGGCACTGCCAACCTGCCGTAAGTATCTAGACACACCAGGGAGGGTCTCCTCCCACCCAATCGGCCGGACGCGCGAATTGCTGCGCGTCCGGCTTTTTGGCTTTTGTGCTCGCGCGAGCCGGGCACGAGAAGAGAAGGAACCTGGCGTTACGGGCGCTGGACCGACACCATGTAGGCGCCCTTGTCGGTTCCGTCCTCGCCATCAATCGACAGCACCCGTAGCCCGGAGCCCGCAGGAATGGTCGCACTCGTCGCAGTCTGTAGGCCGCAAGACTCGCACGCACACGTCAAGGGCGACGACGCGGAAGGGATCTCCACCTCGAGGACGGGATCAAAAGCGGCGCCCCCGTCGCAAGTCGAAGCGCTCAACGTTCCGCCGTCGCTCGAGCAATCCGTCCACCAGTAGCTATTCTCCGGCCCAGCGCCGAGGCATTGTCCCCCGCACGAGATGTTTCCACTGCCGCTTGTCGTACCGGATTGCACGGAGGTTCCCTTCGGAAGGGGGGTCATGGTCCCGCTCCCCGCGATGGCCCACTGAAAGTGAATCGTCGCCGTCCCTTCTGCGTTTCCGCGACCACTGAGCCCAAGAAGGTACTTCCCCGGCTCGAACAGCGCGACGATCTGCGACTGCTGTGTCCCACAGGCACCGTCATTGCAAACAGCGTCGCCCGTGGTGGTCGTGGAGACTGGAGTGCCGTCGCTCGTGAGGAAATAGAGGACTGTGTCCCAGTTTGCGCCGAATGTATCCGCATATACGAGAACACGCTTCGAGAAGGTAAACGCGTAAAATACGTCCGCTCCCGCGTTGCTCGCACAAGGGGCGTCGACATCGTGCTTCGCGCCGAGGGTTGTCGCTGCAATATCCACTGGAGTCGACCCGATGGTTATCGGGGTGGCATTTGCCGGAAGATCATTGCTGGGAGCCGGTGCGTCGATCGCGACGTCTGCCATCGGCGCGTCATTGGTGCTTCCGCCGCCGGCGTCCGACGACGCCTCGGCGCTGCTCGAGTCGACCGCGCCAGGCCCGTCGGCGCCCGCTTCCCCCCCTCCCGTCGAACCTCCTTCTTTTCCGCCGCCCGACGTCCCGTCTTTAGTGTTTGCGTCAGTATTTGCGTCACCCGCGGGGATGCCCGCATCGGTTGCACCTCCGCCGCCTCCACACGACATGGTAGCCACAGCGGCCCATGCGCCGCACGCGACTGTGAGGCAGCACCACTTAGCGGAACGAACGAAGCGCATCAGAGGGCTCCTTCTCGATGGATGGTAAGCGCGCGCAATGAGCGCAGGGCCAAGCTACCTGACGCCTAGGGGACGGCAAGCGGCTCTTTCGTAAGGCGAAGCCGACGCGCGCACCTCGAGCGCGCGCGCTGATGCGCTGAAGAGGGCCGCGACGCGACGCAACGCAAGCGACGAGGCTCCACTCGAATCGCCGACGGAGAATGGACCTATGTATGCGTGAGATCTGAGATATGGTTGAGATTGGCGCAGGAGGTGGTCGTGGGCGTCATGCGCGTCGGGCGATTCCTAGTGGTCGAGGATGATCCGGACGTCGCGAGAGCCTTGCAACGGATCGTTCGTCGGCACGGTCAGGTAGTCGTCGTCGGAACAGCAAGCGAAGCAGACGCCTTGCTCGCGGACGCGTCGAGCTGGTCTGGGATGTTCCTCGATGTTCGTCTCCCGGACGGCTCCGGCCTCGATGTGCTGCGTCGAGCGCGAAAGGCTCACCCTTTGACGCGCGCCATGGTCCTTACGGGCGTCTTGGAGGCCGACGCCATCAACGTGGTTCATGATTTGCGGGGCGAGTACGTCGTCAAGCCGGTTGCCACGGACCGAATCGAGCGGTTCTCACGTCAGGCTGCATCGTTCTCGTGGCGGCTCGAGAATGTGGCGGGAACATGGGCCCATCGCTATGGGCTATCGGATGCCGAAGAGAATGTTCTCGTCCGCGCCGCTGCGGGGGAGAGCCGTGTCGCGATCGCGGATGCGCGCGGCTCCTCGGCCCTGACCGTGAAAACGCAGATCGCCAAGATTCTCCGGCTCACCCGCGACGAGTCCCTCCAGGCCGCAGTCGCCCGCCTGCTTCGAGAATTGTCTGGAGGTAGCTGAGCCGCTCCCCGCGAGGAGTACTCCTTAGGGGCACATTGGCGCTTTCGACGAACGGATAATATTGGACGACGAACCGTGTCTTTGCGACAACCAACCGTCGAACGCCCGTCCAGTACTCCAAAAGGAGTACTCCTTTTGGAGTACTCCTGAGTCCTTGTACGGATTGGAAGCGCGCACTGGACCACGCTCGCGTCTCGACACACTGCTCGCTCCACTATGAGGATTTGCTGCCGGAAATGAACGCAACTTATGCTCGCGTGATCTATTCTGACTACTTATGGGGCAAGGCGGTCGAAATCTAGGTGGGGCTCCGCCCGCCCGCCCGGCGGTCAAGATGACCACTCCCCTCAACATTCTGCTCGTCGAGGATTCCGAGGACGACGCCCTCTTGCTCCTCCGTGAGCTACGGCAGAGAGGCTACGCGCCCACGTTCGAACGCGTCGAGACGGCGCCCTCCATGAGGGCCGCGCTGCAAAATGAAGAGTGGGACATCATTCTCAGCGATTGGTCTTTGCCGAACTTCAGTGCGCCAGCGGCACTCGATCTGCTCAAGGAGAAGGGACTCGATATCCCATTCATCATCGTCTCTGGATCCATCGGCGAGGAGACAGCCGTAGACGCGATGCGCGCGGGGGCCGACGACTTCGTGCTCAAGGACAAGCTCGCTCGTTTGACGCCAGCCATCGCCCGTGAACTTCGAGAGATGGCCACCCGCAAACAGGCGGACGTCGCCCTTCGCCGGAGCGAGCGGCGACTGAAAACCAGTGAAGCCCGCTTCCGTGCGCTCATCGAGAAGAGCGCGGACCTGATTCTGCTGACGACGGCCGACGGCTTGACCACCTACATAAGCCCGGCAGTGGAGTCGACTCTTGGTTATTCGTCTGACCACCTCGTTGGGCAAAGTGCGATGGTCTTTTGCCATCCTGACGATCGCAACAACATCGCGAACGTCCTGAAGCGCCTCGTGAACGTTCCTTCGGAGATCCTCAGCGTCGAGTTCCGGGCGATTCACAGTGACGGCACCACACGCTGGCTGGAAGCGACCGGCCGCAACATGCTCGCCGATCCCGCGGTCGACGGCATCGTCTGCAACGTCCGCGACGTCACCGAGCGAAAAGAGGCGGAAGAATCTCTCCGCAAGACGGAAGAGCAGCTACGGCAAGCGCAGAAGATGGAGGCGATCGGCAATCTCGCCAGCGGCGTCGCGCACGACTTCAACAACCTTCTATCGGTCATTCTGGGCTACAGCAACATGCTCGCTCAAGACATGACTCCGAGCGATCCAAGGCGAACGGATCTCAAGGAGATCGAATCGGCCGGAAAACGCGCAGTCGATCTCACTCGCCAGCTTCTGGCGTTCAGCCGACAGCAGATCTTGCAACCCAAGATCGCGAGTTTGAACGACATCCTTGCCGGGATGGAGCGAATGCTGCGGCGTCTCATCGGCGAGGACATCGAACTGACCGTGGTGCTCGCGTCGGCGCTAGGGAAAACAAAGGTAGACCCGGGCCAGATCGAACAGATCGTGATGAACCTGGCGGTGAACGCTCGCGACGCCATGCCACAAGGGGGTAAGCTCACGCTCGAAACGGCCAACGTCGAGCTAGACGCTGGCTACGCGGAGAACCACGTCGGCGCGCTTGCCGGGCCGCACGTCATGTTGGCCGTGACCGACACCGGGGTCGGGATGGACAAGGCCACGCAAGCCCGCATGTTCGAGCCGTTCTTTACGACCAAAGAGAAGGGGAAGGGTACGGGCCTCGGACTCTCGACGGTCTTCGGCATCGTGCAGCAGAGTGACGGGACCGTTTGGGCATACAGCGAACCCGGAAAAGGCACGACGTTCAAAGTCTATTTCCCAAGAGCCGATCCCAGCCTAACCACGGAACACGACTCGCGCCCACCGGCGGGCGGACCCTTGACGGGAACCGAAACCATCCTGCTCGTCGAGGACGAGGAGAGCGTACGCGTCTTGACGCGCACCATTCTCAGGCGATTCGGCTATCACGTCATCGAAGCCCAGAGCGGCGGCGACGCTCTCCTCGTCTGCGAGCAGCACACCGCAACCATCCATCTGCTACTCACTGACGTCATCATGCCGCGCATGAGCGGGCGGCAACTGTCTGAGCGGCTTCGAGCGATCCGCCCCGAGATGAAGGTACTCTACATGTCGGGCTATACCGATAACACCATCGTTCACCACGGCGTGCTGGACTCCGACGCCTCATTTCTGCAAAAGCCGATCACGCCTGAGGCTTTGGCGCGCAAGGTGCGCGAAGTGCTGAACGGCTGAGAAGCGCGATCCGGATCTCTCGGGCCGGCGCAAGCTCCTCGAGCTTCCATCGTTGCGCGTCGCTTGACGCACATCCCGGGACGTTGGACTAGCATCGCCATCATGGGACGCGCGCTTATCCTCGCGACGACCGCGCTTGCCTCGCTGGCGCTCGCGCGCGTTGCGGGAGCCGACAACCTCGATTCTCTCGTGAAGCCCGCCGACCCCGCGCCACCGGAGAGCAACGGGGCTCCTCCTTTGGCGTACAAGAGCGCGGAGCCCCCCGGTGGCTTGCTTCTGAGGGGGCCTAACGTAGACGGGCCCGCGGAGCGACGCAGCGGCGTCGTCCTCGGCTTGACCTACGGCATAGGGCTCGCCTCCTCCGCCGGCTACCCGAACGACTCCTCGCTGATTGGCGATCCCGACTTCTACTCCGCGAGCGGCCTCATGGCCGGCACGGGGGGCGGCTTCTTCATCATGGGAGCGCTGAGCGACTACCTGAGCTTCGGGTTCTGGTTCGCCTCGGCGACATTCGCGAACAAAGACTGGCGCTCGACGGGCGAGGGAGGGGGCTTCCGCCTCGATCTCTTTCCGCTCTTCTCCCTGGGACGAGGCTTTCGCGACCTCGGCGTCTTCACGCAGGTCGGAATCGGTGCGACCGACCTGGTGTACAAAGGCAAGCCCGGCGTCTCGTCGGACGGAGTCGAATCCTTCGTAGGCGCGGGGGCGTTCTATGAGTTCTGGCTGTTCCGCGGACTCGGTGGACACTTCGCTCTCGGCCCGAGCCTCGAGTACGACGCCATCCTTACCGAGCCGATCGAGCGGCACGGAGCACTCCTGGGAGCGCGCTTCGTCTGGTACGGCGGAAGGTAACGAAGTGTGTCGCTCTCTTGGACGAGGGCGTGCGCGCCGAAGGCCGGACGCGGGTTGCGCGGTTGACGCGCGGGCTGCCTTGGCACTAGACGCCCGTGGAAGCATGACGTGGTTCAGTCGCACTCCTGGCGCCATCGCCGCATTGTTCGCCGTTACGATCCTCGTGGCGTGCGTCGACGGCACGACCGAGCACCGGGTACGTGCCAACGCGTTCTTCCGTGGCGGCCAGTACGCCGAAGCGCTCAAGGAATGCGACCTCGGCCTCGTCGCGAAGCCAGACGACGTCGGGACGCGGGTTCTTCGTGCCAAGGCTCTCTTCGAACTGAACCGCTTCGCCGAGGCAAAGGCCGACTACGCGCGTGCCGTCTCTCTAGGCGAAGGCACGAGAGGCACCTACGTCGGCGACGCCTACCTCGGTCTCGCCATCCTCGCGTCACGCGCCAAGGACTGGCCGGAGGCGCAGCGTGAGTTCGACAAACTCCTCGTTTTGGACCCAACCGACGTAGGCACGCACACCAACCTCGCACGCGTGTGCCTCGAGCAGGGCGATCTCGCAGCGGCCGAAGAACACGCAAAGGCCGCGGTCGCGCTCCGTGATCAAGACGAGGCCGCGCTCTTCGTACTCGGCAAGGTCATGCTCGCCGAAGGAAAGCTCGACGAAGCCACCGCGACCTTCGCAAGAATCGCCGCTTCCAACGGGAGGGCCTCCTCGGCACCTTACGGAACGGCGATGGTGCTTGCGCGTCGGGGAGACAAAGCCGGAGCGCTCGCGAAACTCCAGGAGGCGACGGCTCTCAAGGTGCCGAATCCGCAAGAGATCGCGGACGACCCCGCCTTCGCGTCGATGAAGGACGATCCCGCGTTTTCACGCATCGTGACCCTCGCCTCAAAGTGAGTAGGATACGGGGTCGTGAGTGACCCCAAGTCCGAAGCGCTCTTCGCGCGGGCAAAGCAGAAGATCCCTGGAGGCGTAAACAGCCCCGTCCGAGCCTTCCGCGCCGTCGGCGGCACGCCCGTGTTCATCGAGCGCGCCGCGGGTGCTTACGTGCACGGCGCCGACGGAACTCGCTATACCGATTACGTCGGGTCGTGGGGTCCCATGATCCTCGGCCATGCAGAGCCCTCGGTCGTACGGGCGATCGCGGAGGCCGCAAGCCGCGGAACGAGCTTCGGCGCACCGACGGAGCTCGAGGTGCGGTTCGCGGAGCGGGTGACGGAGCTCTATCCGTCGATCGAGATGATGCGCGCCGTCTCGAGCGGCACGGAGGCGACGATGTCCGCTCTCCGCGCAGCGCGCGGATTTACGGGCCGCGACCTGATCGTCAAGTTCGAGGGGTGCTACCACGGCCACGCAGACTTCTTGCTCGTCAAGGCGGGCTCGGGCGCCGCGACACTGGGGGTACCCGACTCCGCAGGCGTTCCCGCGCAGACCGCCAGCAACACCCTTACGAGCCCCTACAACGACGGAAAGGCGCTCCACGAGCTCTTCGCTTCACGCGGCGACCACATCGCAGCCGTCATCGTCGAGCCGGTCGTCGGGAACATGGGAGTCGTTCCTCCTGAGTCCGGCTTTCTCGAAGAGATCCTGTCGCTTTGCGCAAAGCACGGCGCCGTCTCTATCTTCGACGAAGTGATGACGGGGTGCCGCCTCGCTCGCGGCGGGATGCAGGCGCGCGTCGGACTCGTTCCGGACATGACGTGCTTGGGCAAGATCGTCGGCGGCGGGTTGCCGCTCGCCGTCTACGGCGGAAAGCGCGTAATCATGGAGCAGATTGCGCCGCTCGGCCCGGTCTACCAGGCGGGAACTCTCAGCGGAAACCCTGTCGCGGTAAGCGCAGGCCTCGCGACCCTCGCCCGACTCGACGACCGGCTGTACGCGAAGCTCGACGAACTCGGCGCGCGCCTCGACCGGGGACTCTCGCGCGCCCTGGCGAAGAACGGCGTCACGGGCTGCGTCCAGCGCGTCGGGTCGATGCTGACGTTGTTCTTTGCGCCCGGGCCCATCCGGTCGTGGAACGACGCAAAGGCGAGCGACACGGCGCGCTTCGGCCGCTGGCACGGTCAGATGATCGCACGCGGCCAGTACTGGCCCCCGTCGCAGTTCGAGGCAGCCTTCCTCTCCGGAGCGCACACGGTGGACGACATCGACAAGACCGTCGTCGCGGCCGACGAGGCGCTGGCGAAGAGCGCGTAGGCCCCCTTGCCTGAGCTCCCGGACGTCACGGTCTACCTCGAGGCCCTGACGTCGCGCGTCCTCGGCAAAGAGATCCGCCGCATTCGACTCGGGAATCCCTTCGTGCTTCGCACGTTCGCGCCGTCGCCCCGCGAGCTCGAAGGGGCGAGAGTCGTCGGGGTACGTCGGGTCGGCAAGCGTGTCGTCCTCGAGTGCGAAGGTGCGCGATTCGTCGTCATTCACTTGATGATCGCGGGGAGGCTCCACTGGAAAGCGGCGGGCGCGAAACTCGCCGGTCGACAGAGTCTCGCAGCCTTCGACTTCGACGACGCCTCGCTCACTCTGACCGAGGCTGGGACGCGGCGGCGCGCGTCCATCCACCTCGTCGAGGGCGAGGCTGCGTTGCTCGCCATGGATCCGGGGGGCATCGAAGTGCTCGAATGCAACGAAAATGCGTTCTACCGCGCGCTGGTGCACGAGAACCACACGCTCAAGCGCGCGCTCACGGACCCTCACATTCTGAGCGGCATCGGCAACGCCTACTCGGACGAGATCCTGCATCGCGCGAAGCTTTCGCCGACCAAGCTCACGAGGCAACTGACGCGCGAAGAATCGGCGCTCCTTCTCGAGGCCATTCGCGACACGCTCACGGAATGGACGGATCGGCTGCGCGCGGACGCGGCAGGGCAGTTCCCCGAAAAGGTGACCGCTTTTCGGCCGGAGATGGCGGTGCACGGCAAGTATGGAGAGCCGTGCC
>Ga0182024_10024658_pt1 | contig 10675 bp, 12 predicted proteins | sample P32metaG_FD_120480 | JGI IMG/M metagenome (GOLD analysis project Ga0182024, IMG submission 120480) | Permafrost microbial communities from Stordalen Mire, Sweden - P3-2 metaG (Illumina Assembly) | ecosystem: Environmental > Terrestrial > Soil > Wetlands > Permafrost | place: Sweden: Stordalen...
CGAATTAGTTGCGGCATCCATGGTGTTATCTCAAAAAACGAACAGCGGACAATAAAGCAATTGTTGCAATGCCCCGCGCATTTGAAAAGACTTTTTCAGCGGTCTCACAAGCGGGGTGGGGGCAGGAACAGGGCAGGCTACCCTCTGGTTACGAACCAGTGCTCCACCCCGGCAAACGGGGTGGGGGCAATTTAGCGCTGTAGTTCTAGTCAGTACCGCTGCTATCTCCTCGCCAGGACGATATCGAAGGCGCCAGTCTTGTAGGTCCCATGCTGCGTGCGCACTTCGCGCAGGTCGATGATCAGCGAATCGCGAATGAAGCCGTCCTCGCGTTGATGGGGATCGCCGCGGAAATAGAGCTGCGTGACGAGCGGACGATAATCCGCATGGCGAACCCAGTAATGAATGTGCGGCGGCCGCCAGGCGTTGGCGCCGATCTGGTAGGCGCCGGGGTGGATCGTCTCGTATTCGTAGTAGCCGTTTTCATCCGTGGTGAGCCGAGCACGGTTGACGAAGAGATTCGCGGCCGACGGACGCTCGCGATCGTCGTTGTCGTAACGGCCTTGGGCGTTTGCTTGCCAGACGTCGAGGACGACGTTGGTCAGCGTCCGCCGGGTATCCATGCCCCACACCCGGCCTCGGATGACCAGCACGGTGCCGGGTTCCAGCGGCGGCGTGATCTTGCCGCGAAACGGAGAATTGGGGCGATGATAGGGGCCGAGAATGTTGTCCTCGGTCAAACGAAAGTTGCCGGGAGCCTGCGCCGCGGGAATGGCCAGTTCACGCAAACGCGTGGCGGCCAACTCCTGCGCTGTGGGCGGAGGCGGTTGCTGGAGGATGAAACTGCCGTAGGCCCCCAGGTCGCCGGAAGCTTCCGTCGGCTCGGCGAAGGCCGGCAAGAGAAGGCTGCCAGTCGCGGTGGCCAGGCCTGTTCGCATGAAACGGCGGCGAGATAGGTGGGACATGGTCGGCTCCTTACTTGGGTCAGGATTCCGATCCTGACGGCATCATCACCCGGTCAGGATCGGAATCCTGACCCACAGGAGTATCTACGTGGAATTGCTGGAGAAAGCAATGCCGCCCTTATCCTGGGCAAAACCCCACCGCCAATGCCCATCAATCATCACACCTTTCCGACAATTTGCGAGCCAGGCGACCCATTTTGCCGAGAATGTTAAGGCGCTCGATCCTTGGGGCCGCCTGCCCTCCGCTCAATGAGGAAAATGGTTGCCCATCTTCTCAGCGCGGCAAAGTCCACTTTGATCTTGCGAAAAACGGCGAAAACTGGTTTTTTTCCATTCATGAACGACACACGGCTCAGCCCAGGAAGGTGAAGTATGTCCGATCGGGAAGCGATTCGACAGATCATCATTGACTTGCTGCAGGACGAAGTGGGCGAGAAGTTTGACAGCATCACGGACCGGACCAATCTGCGCACCGAGCTGGGGCTGGATTCCGTCGATGTGGTCAGCCTGATCGCCCAGATCGAACGGCGTTTCCGCATTCGGCTCACGCGGCACGAAATCGAGAACCTGGTTTCCGTCGGCAATGTGCTCGATCTGCTGCAGGCCAAGATCGGCGACACGAGCGCCGCGGCGTGAATCATTCCGCTTGCGGCTTAGCGTGCGCTACGCCGCAAGCGGGGGTCATGCCGCCGGCCGCAGTTCCTCGGGCCCCGGCAGCACCATGGTTCCCTTGAGCTGGCGCAGTGCATCGAGCAGTCCCTCGATGGCCGTCGCCGAGTGGTTGGCGTTGACCTGGATGCGCAGCACGCCCGCATGATACGGCACCGCGGGAAACATCACCGATTGCACGTAGTAGCCGTGCTGGAAGAGAAAATGGCCCGCTCGAAACGTGTCGGGCTCATCGCCGATCAGGATGGAGATGATCGGCGTCTTTCCCCCGAGCACGGCCAGGTTCAGGTCCATCGCCCCCTGAGCCAACCGTGCCAGATTGGCATGCAGCCGAGCTTGCAGCAGTTCGTACTCTCCGGAGCACAGAATATCGCACACGACGCAGATGGCTTCCAGATAGGCGGGCGGCACCGGACCGCCGAAGATGTAGGTGTTGGAACGCATCTTGAGCAGCATCTTGAAATCGCGCGGACAGCCCAGAAAGCCGCCGAAGCAAGAAAAAGCTTTCGACAGCGAGCCGACGACCAACGTGTTGTCATAACAGCCGAGGCCGGCAAGCACCGTCCCGCGGCCATGCTCGCCCAGGACGCCGGTGCCGTGAGCGTCGTCCACGTAAAGCACCGCATTGTGGCGGCGGGCGACGCGGTCCAGTTCGGCGAGCGGCGGCAAGGCGCCGGACATGCTGTAGACGCCGTCCATGGCCACGACCGCGATGCGATACGGGCCGGCCGAAGCAAGCACGCGTTCCAGGTCGGCGGGATCGCAATGGCTGAACGTCAGCACGCGAACGCCGCTGGCCTGGGCGATCTTGGCGCCGTCCTGCATGGAGTTGTGGGCGTGCTGGTCGATGACGAGCAGGTCCTGCCGGCCAAGCAATCCCGGCAAGGCGCCCAGGTTGACCAGGCTGACCGAGGGATAGATGAGGACGTCTTCGGTGCCGAGCCACGCGGTCAGTTTTGCCTCGGCTCGTTCGTTGGCCTCGACGCTGGCGAAAGCGCGCGACGTGCCGTTATGGGTCCCCCAGCGATCGACGCCGTGCTGGATGGCCTCGCGAACGCGCGGGTCCTGGTCGAGTCCGAGAAAGCTATCCGAGCCGAAGTTGACGACCTGCTGCCCGCGCACGGTCATCTCGCGCTGGGGGCCCATCGCATCGACGACGAGGTCCTTGAGATGGCAATCGTGAAATTCCCGGTCGATGCTTTCGATGAAGCGGACCAGGCCGTGTTGCCTCATGGCCCGAGCCAGGTTATGCATGGGAGGTGTGCTTGTCATGGCGGCACATAGAACAAAAGTAACGAGATTAAACAAGTACAAATTCACGGAGGAAATTCGCATGAAACAGGGAATGTTGCTGGGTTTGGCCATCATCCTGGCAGTCGGGGCAAGCGGGGCAAGCGATAATCCCCAGGATGATCTGCCGCGCATGGCGGGGACATGGGAGTCTCATCTCCTGGAAGCCGGCGGCCAGGCGATCCCGCCCCAGGAACGCGACGGTTTCAAGATGAAGCTGGTAATTCGCGGCAGCACGTACGCCTTTCTCATGGAAGAAAAGCAATTCATCGCCGGCAAACTCGTGCTGGATCCGTCGAAGAAGCCGCGGACCATCGACGCCATCCCGAATGAAGGGCCGCACAGGGGCAAGTTGCAGCCGGGCATCTACCAGTTCGACGGCGAAGACATGATGTTCGTTTTCGCAGAACCGGGCCAGCGCCGGCCGACGGAGTTCAGGACGCGGGCGGGCACGACGGAAATGCTGATTCTTTACAAGCGAGTGGCGAAGTAGAAGTCACCACTGTCGCACAACGAAAGCAAGAACAACAAACCACGAAATACACGAAATACACGAAAAAAGACACGAAACAGAGGGGAAAAGGCAAAAAGCCATTTTTCTCGTCTCTTTTTTCGTTTGTTTTTTCGTGTGTTTCGTGTGTTTCGTGGTTTCAACTCTTTGGGAGAATCAATACGCACGCGAGAAGGCTCGCCTGGGCGACGTGAACCATTCGTAATAGGGTTATGGTCGATCTGCCAGCACTACACGCGCACGGCTTCCTGCTGCTGAGGTTCGCCCTGTTTTTCCTGCTCGGCGATGAAGAAAGCGTGCAGCAGCAAGGTACCGGCCCCGCCGACAAGGCAGCAATCGGCAAGGTTGAAGACGGGCCATTCAAAGCCGCCGTGCCAGTACAGAAAATCGCGAACGCCGTCAAAGACGACGCGATCGTAGAGATTGCCGAGCGTGCCGCCCAGGATCAGTCCCAGGGCGATGCTCAGGAAAAGATCGTGGCGGATCACCGGACGGGAACTGAAGCTGATAATCAGCATGGCCGCCAGCACGCTCACCAGGGCGAAAAAGCGGTTCAAATCACGTCCCTCGTCGTCGCGTCCGCCGATGCCGAACAATGCACCATGATTGACGACCGGAATGTGCTTGCCGCTGACGGTTCGCAACCGAGCCAGCACACCGTCGCCTTTTTCGATGTCCGGCGTGTACCTGGCAATAATGTCGAAGGCCCCGTCCAGGATCACGATGTCGCCGCCCCTGCCTTGATTGTACAGATGGCCGAAAACACCGTACTTGCTGCTCTGGTCGAGCACCAGGCCGGTGATCGCCAACGCCCAGAACAGCCAATGATAATTCTTCATGCGCTCGCCCCTGTCCAGAGACACTGATGCTTGGGATGATATAGCATGTTCTCGTAAAGTCACAAGACGATTTCACTTCCGAGGTGTTCACTCGATGTCAATCCGATAGCTGATCATCCAGATCTCAAGTTGCTCGAGTTTCTCTTTCCATCGCTTCTTGAACGCCTTCATCCAGGTGCGATTTTCCTTCTTGTCGGGCATATCGACGACGATGCGCGCGAGATTGTCGCGGTAAACGACCCCCGCTTGTTGCCAGCGCCCTTCGATGATTTGCGTTTCGTAGCTGACGGAGCCGAAATGATCGCCGATTTCCAGCGCGGCCAGGGAGATCCATTCTGGGGGCACGTCGCGGCCATCATTGAATTGTCGCGGCAGCATCACCTCGAAGCGCCGCCACTTCGTGCTCATAGGTTGCCGGTCCCTTCACGGCGTAGGGGATCTTCTCGGCCGTCAACGCCTCCAGAGCCGGTTCGGGTACGATGTGGAGGCCGCCGCGCAGCACCTTGCCGGAAAACCGGCTCATCAAGACCGCCAGCCCTTTGATTTCGGTTTCGCGATTCGGGAACTGGATAAGAATCATGTCGTCCTCCCCCATCAGCGTACCAGATATCCCACGGATTTGCGGAAATCGTATTCTTTCCTCATGGTTCACGGCTCTCCGGGTTTACGCAATCGGCGGTTGAGTTCGTCCTGGTCTTCATCATTGTCCATGGTCAACATGAATTTGTCGGGGATCGCCGGCGAACAACGGCCGTCCGCAAACTCCTGACGAGCCTCCTGGACTTCAGCTGCCAGACGCGTTCGAGCAGCCTGAGCCAACCGGCGCTGCAAGATGGCGATCAGTTCCCGCTGTTCATCCTGGGACAGATGATCCGCTGCCTCCAGGACTTCACCGAATGGCATTACATCCCGCCGATCGAGGCCACCGAATCGATGGACGGCGCGCACCATCCAAATTTGTGCTTGCGGAAGTCGGGCACGCAACTTGTTTCCCGCCTTCAACTCATCCGCGTCAACCGCGAACGTGCCGGTTTCGATGTCGATGGCCGCAAACTTGCCATCGTCGGCGGCCTTGAGTTGGGGGCGGACCTCTTTTTCGTAAATCGCGTCGCCGCGCCTGGCGAATTCTTCTTTGCTGTAACGGCGCTCGGTGGCGGCCATGGAGTTCTCCCTTTTCGGCGGATGTGGTGCTCGCTATTCACCGCCCTATTATACTCGAAGTCGGCTGAAAAGAATCCACTCATCTTGTCGCCTGCCGCTCTGCTTGTTACCATCAACCAAGGTGCAAAACATGATCGAACTGACGCGAGAACAGGTACAGGCCATCGCCGCACAGACCCCGCCGCATGTGGTTAATCCGCAGACACGGGAGACCTATGTCCTTGTGCCGCTGGCTGAGTACAACCGTCTCACCAATCACGAATCATACGATGATTCGTGGACCGATGAGGAACGGGATCTGTTGCGGTTGGAAGCGTGCCAGATGCTGGATTCTTTCGGAAAAGAGCCGCGTCGTCTTTATTGACTCCAATGTATTCAATGACCTTCAATGGTTCGGGACACTATTTAAGCCAGCAAAAGCGCAGTGACCTGAAGAATGATTATCCATGATGAAACTAACTTTCCAACGATGGCGTGTTGTGCATGCTACGCATAATGTCGTATGCTGGATACTGGTTCTTCTTACCACTCGCTACAATGTGACACCGCAACTGATCATTTTAGGTTACTCGCAGGGAACCGAATTTAAGGATTTCCTAATTTGGGCCGGTGAACATGACCTCATTCTTTGGTGCCTTCTGGTGTTGCAATCGGTGTTGTATTGGATAGTATGGTGTCCCACGATTGTTATTACATATCACTGGTCACATTGGAAACGATTCTGGGCGCTGAACATTGCCACCGCCTCCTTTTTTGCTTTTTGGGGATATTTATCTATACCTGCTTATCTTCAAATGCCCCATTAGGCGGGCCACGTAGACGTGGCCGTGGCGAATGCCTGACCTCAATCCCACCACTTCGTCGGGGGCGGCGTCGTGCTGCTAAAGGGGTCGTGCCGCTAAAGGGGACATTCTTTGAATGTCAGTACGTCGGAGTCCATTTCCAGATTCCTGCCCATTTGGGTATCGCCTACCAGCGCATGACCGTGGTCCCCCACGTCAGCCCCGCCCCGAACCCGCTGAGCACGATCAGGTTTCCCGGCTTCACGCGTCCCTCTTCCACCGCTTCATCCAGCGCCAGCGGCACCGAACCCGCGGAAGTGTTGCCGTAGCGGTCGAGGTTGTTGAACACGCGGCTGCGGGGAATGTGCAGAACGTCGATCGCGGCGTTGATGATGCGAATGTTCGCCTGATGGGGGATGTAGAGGTCGATTTGCTCGGGCGTCAAATGACTGTGCGCGAGCACGTCCTGAATGGTGTCGCAGAGGATGGCGACGGCCCAGCGAAAGACGGCCCGGCCATCCATGTACATGTACTGCATGCCCTTTTCGAGCAGTTCGGGCGTGGCCGGCAATCGACTGCCGCAGGCGGGGCGGCTCAGCAGGTCGCCGCCGGAGCCGTCGGCCCCCATGCTGTAGCTGAGGATGCCCTGGTCCGGCCGGCCCTTGGCGAGCAGGACTGCGCCGGCGCCGTCGCCGAAGAGCGGATAGGTTTTGATGTCGTCGGGGTTGGTGATGCGCGAGTTGCAGTCGCCGCCGATCACCAGGGCCAGGTCGCTCGCTCCGGAAACGATGTAAGCCGCTCCGGTGATGAGAGCGTACATGAAGCCGGCGCAGGCCGCTTGCATATCGACCGCGGGGCAATTGAGCTTGAGCTGGTCCTGCACCAGACAGGCGGTCGAGGGAAACGACATGTCCGGCGAGAACGTCGCCAGCAGGCAGAGATCGATGTCGCTGGTCTTGACCCCCGCCCGGTCGATGCACTTTTTCGCGGCCTGGTAGCAGAGATCGCTGGTGGCCTGGTGCGGTAGGGCGTGACGGCGTTCGAGAATGCCGGTGCGCTTGACGATCCAGTCGGAATCGAAGCCGAGCCGTTGATGGAGGTGGTCGTTGGTGACGATTCCATCCGGCACGTAGCTTCCCGTACCCACCACGCGCACGCCGGTCAAACTGCGACAGACGGGGCGAGCCGAGGGTGTTCGTTCTTCATTCATGATGACACTCTAGCCCGCCCAAAAAAAGTGGCCAAAGGAGGAAGTATACATTTCACAACGCAAAACGGCTATTGTTTAGCCGCGACGCGACGTAGTCGGAGCGGAGCGCGTCCCCGCGCTCCGCTCCGAGTACGTCGCGTCGCGGCTAAACGGCACGATTACGGCAACTCCGCGGTGTGCCGCAGATACTGTACAAATGCTGACACGCAATGGGCGGTATGGTCCAGCCGCAGGTTTCCATCCCGCGCCGAAACATAAAAGCCGCCGACCAGCAACGGGCGATACCACTCCGCGAAATGCTGGGTATTGGCGTCAGTGTATTGCAAGGTTGTAAGGAACTGCAAACAACCTTCCAGGGCTTCTTTATAGCGTTTGAAGCGCGGCCAGTCTTCGGCAGCCTGGGCCACACGGCAGGCGTCGGCCAGGCTCTGGGCCGCCAGGGCGGAACGAATGTCGGGTGCGTGCGGGGCCGGTTTGCCATCGACCCATGGCATGAAGCCGCCGGCCCATGCCTGTCTCCTGGGATCCACTTCGCGATATTGCAGGGTGCACAGCCAATCGTTCATTACGAAGATGAACTCGGCAAAGTCGCGGTCCCTGGTCAGCAGGAAGGCCTCGGCGAACGCGGCCGTGTGCTCGGGGACCATCGGCAGATTCTTCTTCTTGAGCCAGTAGCCGTGGTAATATGCCCGCGCCTTGGAGAGGGCTTCGATCTTCCAGGCGGCGGGCCGAAGAGTTTGGCTGCGGATCAGGCCGTGCAGGGCGGGGCCGCTGAATTGCTCGATGGCGTCGGCGGCGGGTTGGCTGCCGGGGTCGGCCAGCATGATCGAGCCGTCGGTTTGCAAGAGTCCCGCCAGGAAGTTGCACAAATGATCAGCCTTATCGAGCACATCGCTCGCGGGCTCGGGCAGCTCGTGAATGGCCAGCACCAGCAACCCGGCGGCGGCGGCTCGATTGACTAGAACACTGGGCGGGCTGGTCCAGCAAACCTTCGGTTGACGCGGATCGGCGGTCGTTTCCAGAAGGAGCGTTAACAGGGCATGCCTGGCAATCGCGACGGCCTGGGCGTTGCCGAAGAATTTCGCCGATCTTGCCAGGGCGAAGGTCGCTTCGACCTGGCCGAGATATGAATCTTCTTCCATCGGAATGCGCAAAGCCGGCACGAAGCCGAAGACAAACCGCCCATCTTGCTTATTCGCCCGCTGCAGCCATTCCGCGCCGCGCTGGGCGCTCATGTAAAGATGTCGCTGCTGGGCGGTCATTTTCAGCAGATCGCGGGGCTTGGGCTTGGCGGGCGAAGCGGGAGGTGGCTGGCTCGGCGATGGCGGCCGTTCCTGGCCATGGAAAGCGGGGATGGCGGCAAAGAGCAGCAATGTGATGGCGATGAGTATTCGATGACAAGCCGCAAACATGCGCAAAGGCCTCCTTGCGGGGCTTGGCGATTGTCGGAAAGCCCGCCAGATTTATACCCTTGTCGGACGGTTTCGATCAAGACAGACAAAATTGGGCGAGCGGGGGGCGTTAGCCCCCTGAGTTAGCATTCAATCCAACTCAGGGGGCTAACGCCCCCCGCTCGCCCAAGTCGAGCGTAGAATGCCAAAGGAAGGTGCTATGCTTCCATGGGGACGGGGAGGGACTTTTACGACGGTTCCGATGACACACACTTATCCGTTGGCAAAGCGCATCGGCTCGACGGCCTTCGCTTTTCGTGGCTACGATCTGACCAACTTGGGACGCACGCCCGAGCTGCTGGTCCATTCCGTTTATGGCCCCATGGTCGAGACGGTCCTGGTCGAAGCCTCGAAGCTCTGCTCCGACATCTTTCACCGCAGGGTCGATCTGTTCGCCCGAGTCCGTGACGGTCGTGAAACGGTGAACCTGGACGATTACGGTGAAGACGTGGCCCTGATCGTGGCCGCGGAAATGGCGCAAGTCAAGATCCTGCAAGAGGTTTTCGATACGCCGGTGACCAAGTGCCGCCTGGCGTTCGGCTACAGTTTGGGCGAAGTGGCCGCCCTGATTGCCGGCGGCGTCTTTCACATGAACGATCTGCTGCGTGTGCCTTTGGCCCTCGCCGACGATGCCGTGGCCCTGGCCGAGGACGTCAGCCTGGGCGTGCTGTTTTCGCGCGGCGTCGCCCTGGATCGCCTCGCCGTCAAACGACTCTGTCTGGAAATCAACCAGGACGGCCATGGCCTCATCGATATTTCGGCCCATCTGTCGCCCAACAGTCTCTTGCTTCTGGGGCAAAACAATCGATTGGAGCTGTTCCAAAAGGAAATGGGCAAGTACTTCAACGGCTCAGCCCATTTACGCAAGAAGCCGCATCGCTGGCCGCCGATGCATACGATCATCACCCGGCAAAGGTCGATTCCCGATCGAGCGGCAGTGCTGCTGGAATCGGCTCCGGGCGGGCTCCAGGCGCCGCAAATGACCTTGCTATCGGGAGTTACGGGAAAGGGCAGCTACACCGACACGAATAGCCGGGAGCTGATTCGCAGCTGGATCGATCATCCGCAGCAGCTCTGGGCCATGGTGCATGAAACGCTGACGTCCGGCGTCGAGGCGGTGATCCACGTGGGCCCGGCGCCGAACATCATCCCGGCGACGTTCAAACGGCTCAGCGACGACGTGCGCGGGCAGATTGAAGGTTATTCGCCGGGCCGATTGGGGATGAGGGCGATGTCGCAACTGGCCAGGCGGCCATGGTTGTCGCAGCTGTTGCCGACGGCGACGACGCTTTTGCGGGCGCCGTTTGTACAGCATATCAACCTGGAGGATTGGTTGCTCGAACAGCTGCCGCAGGGCAATTAACCGCGCTTGCGAGCCAACCGGTCGAGCGCCATCTGCGCCTCCATCTGCAAATATCTTTCCGGCGCCCCGCGCACCAGCTTCTGCAGCACCTCGATCGCCGCGGGGCTGCCGACTTGCTCCAGCACCAGCATGACGCGCTGGACGCGCAGCCGTTCTTGCTCCAGCGGCAGGGCGCCGGGCGTGGTCAGCTTGTCGAAGAGCTGCTCGACGCGCCGGGCGACTTCTTCGGACGGTGGCTTCTTCATGGCGTCCTTGAGCCGGCCCTGGATCCAGATGCCGTACTTGGCCAGTTCCAGCGTCGCCTTGTTGCGGATGTGGAAGCTGTCGTGGTCGAGGTCGGCAAAGAGCTTGTCGATGAGCTTCGGATCGACGTAGTAGAGCTGACCGCCCAGGAACGGCACGCTCGCCTTGCCGCCGGCGATGAGCTGCCAGAG
>Ga0182024_10024659_pt1 | contig 10674 bp, 7 predicted proteins | sample P32metaG_FD_120480 | JGI IMG/M metagenome (GOLD analysis project Ga0182024, IMG submission 120480) | Permafrost microbial communities from Stordalen Mire, Sweden - P3-2 metaG (Illumina Assembly) | ecosystem: Environmental > Terrestrial > Soil > Wetlands > Permafrost | place: Sweden: Stordalen...
CATGAGATGTGGGGTGCTTCAGAAGCCCATAGCCATAATGGAGACCATCGAGAGCCCAACGGAACCGCTCCAGGAGTTGTTTCTCGTCACGAACGAGGATGTCGGCGGTCATGTGGAAAGCAATGTCTGCACCGTTCAGTGCGAGCTTCACGCCGCCCCCAAGGGTGCGGTTGCTCATGATTGCCTGCTCGTTGGTGCAGGCGGTCTTCCGAGCTACGTCCGGGCGACAATCAAGGTGGAGGAAGCTGTCGTCGAGAGTGGCTGCGACTGGCAGCCGGGTGCCGTTTTGTACAACACAGCGCCACCGCCATGGCCGTTCCAGCGTCATCTCGTGAGTGCACTTGTTGAGCACGCGAAATGCAGTCTCTGCCGCTTCATTGGGGAATCTCATAGGGGCTGCACCTCCAAGTCGAGCGGCCGGCGTTTGAGTGGGCGCCGGTCGACAGGGAAGCGATCGTGGTGCTCGCGCGCCCATGCGCACGCCGTCTTGTTGAGCGAATCGTCTTCCCGGGGGTTGTATTTCTGAAACGTAAGAATGTCGAAGATCTGGTAGAGAATGTCGACGAGAGTCGTTCCGGGAGTAAGCCGTCCGATGCAGATGAGCGGATGCTCGCGACTGATGTTTGGGTGCCACACGTTCGGCGTGAACATGCGCAGCATCTCGAATGGATCGGCTCTGCGGAGATAGTCCGCTGGGAACCAGATGCCTACATGAAACTCGCTGGCCTCCTTGATCTCGCCGGATCCTTCACGAACCAAACCTGTGCAATGGAACTCCGCTACGACATGGGGCGGCGCCATGGGGGGAATGTGGATGCGCAATAGGTCACTGGAGTGCTCAAGCTCCAACGCATCCTGGAGCTGGCGCTCCATGAAGCGCCGATAGATTGGATCGGTGTTGTTGAACTGGTCTGCGTTCATGCCGCCTCCACGATTCTGCGGTGTCGAGTGCCGCAGCTCACGATATCGCCGGGCAGCAACCCAATTTGTGCCAGCGTCAATTGCGAAGAGCCGTTGGCAGAGGTTGAATCGAGGCGCTCCAGGGCGCCAAAGCCCGCGGTAACCATGCGACGATTGCACTCTGGGCAGCGGGGAAGAGGCCGGTTCAGGCGAAGTCCCTCGATGCTGCGGCTGCAGCCGGGGCAGATGAGTTGAGCAACAAAGCGATGGCCTTCAACGCGAAGGGAGCCAAGCTGAGCCAAAGCCTGGGCGACCGTGATCGATTCGGGCCTGCAGTTCCATGGCTCGACCATCCAACTTCGATGGTCGAAGCGGCACCACGGGTTACGGCGCAGAGCGGTCACTTGAACGATGTGGTGTTCGGCATCGAGGACGAGTTGGCGGCCAGCGAGGGGCGCGGCCGGTTCATCGCGGAGAAACTTTGCAACCTCGATGGCCATCAGCGAAGCAGCCAGCGCCCCGAGCGCAGAAGAGGCCATGGTGGGATAGGTCCTAGCGCCTGCGCCGCAGAGGTACTCCTGTTCCAGTGTGGCGTATTCGTCGTGGCCCCATCCGCACTCGAGGCAAGGCGAATCCTGCGCGGGGACGTAGCCATTCACACGAACGAGATTCTGACTGCCCAGGACGCCGCAATCGAACCACGGGGTGGACAGTCTGAAGGCTGTTTCGTTCAGATGCTGTCGCGAGACTTTGCTGTCAAGGCAACTGAGCATCAGATCGCACGCAAGCAGACCGCGTGGGACATCCTCGACTCGCTGCTGCAGGGCGATCACTTCGAGAGCGGGATTGATGCGGCGCAGTTTGTCAGCCTGGGCCTCGACTTTGGCTCGCCCAACGTCCTGGCTTTCGATGTTTTGGACTGGCAGGTTGGATTGCTCGTAGCTGTCCGGGTCTACGAGTGTCAGGCGGGTGACCCCTGTCATGCGGGCGAGGTGCGGCAAGAGATGAGAGCCCGTGTTTCCGCCAGCTCCGGCGACGACGATGTGATGGGTCTTCGTGGGCGTCACAGCTCCTCCGGGGTCCACGAGAAACCCGCATCGAGAGCGGTGGCCTGGCCGCAGAATGTGCACTTCTCCGCGTAGGACCAGCACGGCAAGTCTGCCGACTGGTTGTACCAGACACCGCAACTGGGGCAGCGAACGGATGGGGACTCTGGTTCGATCAACTGGCGGCAACGACCGCAGAAGACCTGCCGATCTGCTCCGGGAAACGGCTCGACTGTTGCGAGAGTCTCGGTGGAGAAGTAGAGCTTGGCTGCGCCGCAGAGGATTTCGTCACGATCATCGAGTACGCAGAGGCCCGCGGGTGGGGTGCGGCCGTTTACGCGGAGGGTGGAGGATGGATCGGTGATGAGAGCCCAGGATTTGGCTCCCGCCGTATCGGCTGGAATCAGACGGGCTGTTTGGGCGGACACGGCAGGATTGTGGGGCTCGGCGGCCTGTGTGGCAAGGAGGCCGGGAAGGTCGAGCCCGGCGTCGCCCAACCGTTGTGCGCCCCAACCGTCTTCGTCTCGCACCCAGAGATGTGCCATTTGGAATCGCGACCTCGATACTCATGATGAACGAGACGCGAAACGGATATGGCGATCACTGGATGGGGTGGTGATCTGGTGGGGCGAAGGGGCTTGAAATGGGGAAAAGGGCGGGTTGGATCGTCAATTCCGGCCACTGGCGATCACTCGGGGGCGGTAGCCAATCGACTTCCGCACTCGGTCTGTTCGGGCTCCATTCTCGCCTGGCCTCTGTCGGCTAGATTGCGAAGCTGTCCACAGTGAGCGTTTCGGATTTGTTGTAAAGCTTGAAAGCGTCCTCTCTCAGCGTGTGGTACATCCCTTGCGGTGCGCTGGACGTGAAGATGAGACGAGGCAAGGCACCCCGGGCATTCAGAAGGTAAGTATCCATGAAAGCCTTGTTCTCTGAAAGTATTAGCGAATAAGGATTGAATCCATGATGAGCACGAATGCTAAAGTTCTGCGGATGAACGGCAGATTCGATGAGCAGGTTGAACGATCCCCTAATCTCTGAAATCTGGCGATCGAGCCCTTTCTTATTCTTCGCATCCAGAATCTCAAGAAACTTTGACTTGGGGTGATACAGGACGATCTTTGTCTCCTTCGTAGGGTCCTGTAAGCGCGGACGCAGCAGCTCCTGGTTCGTGTCAATCCAGCTTCGTCCATCATTCTGGACAACGATCAACTCTTTCGCGTCACGAATCTCATCCCGATAGCTCTTGTCGTCAAGAAAGTTGTCGAGGAACGTGATCAAGCCCGCATTTCGGCACTGCGCGAGCAGCCCGCGATAATCGTGGAAGAGAATTCCCGTCTTGTGATGGATTCGCTCCACAAGTTCCAAAATGCCTGCATCGAAGTCGTAGGTCATGCTGATCTGAATTGCATGAATATGCGTAATACTCGACAGATCATGAGGCAGATCCGTGGCCTTTGGCATGTGAGCTCTGTCTAACAACAGAGGAATGATGGGCTTCTTATGTTCGAGCAGCTTTAACAGTTCAAGACGAACTGGATCGTTCCCCTCAAACAGGCGAATCTTGCCGCCCTGCTGACATGTCTCCCATGTGGGCCCGATGACGACCAAGCCCAGTTCGCAAGCGGAGATTTCCCGCTCCAACCGCTGGGGAAAGTCATCGCCTCCCTTCATCTGATCGATGTCGCGAAAAACAATGCCCGCGCCGAAGTACATCTCCAAATGGTCATGGAGTCGCGCAGTCGCATCTGCGCTATCGGACCGCCTATAGGAAATGAAGACCTTCATCAAACCCTCCGCGAACCTGTCATGCATCGTGGTCAAGGATAGCGCAGGCCGATCGTTTCAACTTCGATTTGCGAGTGGCGAGACCGAGGTGCGATCTTCATTGGCCTTTTACAGGTGTTTTACGATCTTCTCGTTCATGGACTCATGATCCGGATGCGATGTGAGCACCCTGGGATCGGCGACAAGGGGCAGCTAGTCGCGCGGGGCAAGCGCATCGCCAATCTCCTGGTGGAAGGTGAGGTGGCGCGTGCGCAGGCAGAGGCGGTCTAACCAAACGCCGAAGCTGGCTCTTGTCAGATCGGCATCGCGGAAATAAAAAAAGGCGTCCTTCTCCATACGAAGATCCCCTGCGGTTGGGCAAGAGGCGCTACGACTCTTGATTGGAGAAACTCGATTAGTCTAGCGCGCGTAACCGCAGGCGGCAACGAATCTTGAATCAAAGCCCGATGGCTAATTCAAACGGCCCATGCGATGGTTGTGGACAATTTGCCGGAATCGCATTCCTGGCGGGGAATTTGATTACCCTGTTATGGTTCCACGAAGTGATCGCATGATGGTCGAGATTCAGAACCATATGAAAGGGCCTTGTGCAGTAGTGGCGATTCTAGTTATTGGCGGCCGATTTATTCCAAATGCAAACATGGCCGCTCCGAACTTGCCGTTTGCGCCGAAATAAGCTAAGAATGGTGCGTATTCAATTGTGCAAATCGGCTAACTCTTTGCTCTCTCAAGTGCATTCGAGGAGGATGAAATGTCTGCCAGAAAGATCCAGGTCGCAGGAGACCTCTGCATCGACGTGATCGGAGTCCCCCAGCCACGTCCATCCATCGACGCAGACTCATCACTCAAGAACTGGCAACTTACCGGGGAAATCCGCACGGAATTCCTCCGCGGCGGGGCGCTCCTGCTTGCGGATATGGTCAGTGCCGCGGCCGGTGATGCGAAAGTGTATGGACCCATGCCGCAGATTCCCCCAGCTTTGCAGCACGATGGCAAGGGGGGGCCGCTGGACGAAAGCCTCTTTGTACGCTTGACCAAGGATGAAATCGTGCATTCCGTTCTCCGTGTGGATGAATGCAAAGCTGCTCCGAAGACCGAGAAAGACTCAAAGAAGAAGACTCTGCGAGTTGTCCAAACCGAGGGTTTTTCTGGCCCCACAAAGGCAGATCCTTCCATAGAAGTAACGCTTGAAGAGCCGGGCGGGGTGGATATTGTCGTCCTCGACGATACGGGAAACAGCTTTCGCGGGATGGAGAAGCAGTGGCCGGAGGCGGTCAAGAACCCCAGCACCTCCGGGTCTCCATTGATCGTGCATAAACTGCACCGTCCGGTTCCAACCTCCGATGCAGAAAATGAAGGCTCAGCCAACCTGGACTCAGAGAAACGGGCTACCTCCTCTTCGCTTTGGAATAAGGTAGTTCAAAACTATCCAGAGCGGCGGATTGTTGTGATCTCCGTGGACGATCTGCGAGATCATGAAGTGCAGATCAGCCGGGGATTGTCTTGGGAACGTACCGCCCTGGACGTTGTCTGGCATTTGATGAACGAGCCGAGGTGGCTGGAACTCAAGAGAACTCCGCATTTGATCGTTCGTCTTGGCCTGGATGGAGCCATCTACTGGCGCGGCAACAGTACTGAGGACGATAGCACTTACAAAGCGTGGCTTGTTTACGCCCCCAAAGCCATCGAAGGCGATTGGGAGAATTCCTTTGAGAGACAGATGGTCGCGTATGGGTCGGCATTCACCGCAGGATTGGTGAGAGTCCTCTCCCAGAAGATCGATTTGAATGTCGACAGCAAGAAGGACGATAAAGAAGAGCAGCTACCTCAGCGTGTGTTGATTGAAGGCATTTGCGCCGGCCTGAGGGCGAGCCGCCGTCTCCTGTTTCTGGGATTCCAAAACGTTGGCAATCGCATTACATATCCGGTCAAGCCGATGTTTGAAGATAAGATCGACGGTTTGAAAGAGGAGAACCTTGCTTGCCAGCCAATTCCCATCATTCCAGGGGCAACGGTTCCAGATCGCGGCTATTGGCGTCTCATCGATTCGATCTTCGCCGGCGGCGCGAAGTACCGTGACCGCGCCGTTGCGTTGACGGCAATCGGAGCCAAAGTCACAGAGCCCACGGCCAACGAAGACGATAAGATGGCGCAGAAACTTTTCGATAAGGTTCCGATAGCTGTTTTTGCAGACGCGCTTCGCGCTTTTGACCGCCGGGAGATCGAAAGCTACCGCGCCCTCTATAGCCTGATGTTTGACTACGTCCGCCAACCAGTTGCCGCACGGCCTCTGAGCGTAGCGGTCTTTGGGCCGCCGGGCGCAGGCAAGTCGTTTGGTGTGAAGATGGTCGCTAAGGCTCTCGAAGGTGGAGGTTCCAGACCCATTGAGACACTGACCTTCAATCTCTCTCAGTACAAAGATCCGGAGGAACTGGCAGCGGCATTCCATCTCGTCCGGGACAAAGTGCTCAGCGGCAAGATTCCGCTGGTGTTTTTCGACGAATTCGATACGGCGCTCGCGGGCAAGCCTCTCGCCTGGTTGCGCTACTTCCTCAGCCCCATGCAGGATGCAGAGTTTGTCGACCGGGGCACCCCGCATCCTATCGGTCAGAGCATTTTTATCTTTGCCGGCGGTACTTCGAATAATTTCGCTGAGTTTGCCAAGCCTATCAACGCCCTCAAATCTTCTGATGCCTTTCTGCGGTTCAAAGAGGCCAAAGGGCCGGACTTCCTTTCGCGCCTGCGCGGCACTCTCGATATTCCCGGTCTCGATCTCGACGTCGAATTCGATGCCTACGGTCCCGCCGATGCTTTTCCCTGCGAATCGGCTATCCTCTTTCGACGCGCCAGTATCCTCAATCATCAACTGGGCGAGAAAGCTTCGGGGCTGATCGGCGCTGACAAGGTTCGTCGAGTCAGCCCGCCCGTGCTGCGCGCCCTGCTGTACCTACCCCGCTTCGATCACGGTAACCGTTCATTCGAAGCTTTGCTTGATATGAGCCATCTGGTCGATGCAAAGAAGTTCACCCCATCCATGCTGCCTGCCAGCAACCATGCATCTCTGCATGCGGATCCCGGCCAACTTACGCAGTTGCTTGCCAAGGACTATCCTTTCCCGCCGAAGGAGCGCGAGGAGATAGCCGAAGTGATTCATCTTGCTTATCTGGAAGAACGGCTCAAGGATGGGCCGCTCGATCCCAATGACCGCTCTGTGCGCGAGTGGGGTAATTTGGATGAAGACCTCAAGGAATCAAACCGCCAGCAGGCGGATCATATTTCCGTAAAGCTGCGCAAGGTTGGGCTTTGGTTCCGTAAGAAGCGCTCCGGACTCCCGACCTATCCAGAGGTGAATCGGTATTTCGCTTCCCAGGAAGAGACGCTTGCCAAGATGGAGCACGATCGCTGGGTGGCGGAAAAGCGGCAGGCCGGCTGGATTCCCGCGCCGGATATGGATCGAAACAGCCTCGACAAGGGTCTCAAGAAGCGGCTACTGTTGCACAACTTCATCTTCCCCTGGAAAGAATTGACCGAGGGGATCAAGGATCTGGACCGGAGCGCCGTCCGCAGAATCCCGCAGTTTCTCGACGCTGGAGGATATGAGATGTACGCCCCTCTCGACAACAACACCCCCTTGCCGCAGTTCGGAAAAGTTTCTACGCCGGAATCAAAGGAAGATGAGGGATGACTGTCGACCGCAGCCAAAACTATGTTCAGAGCTCCGGGCCGAAATTCGGAATGATCGCAAAAGAGAGGGGCGGCATTTTCGAGGATGGCTTGGCAAGCAGCGGATCGCGAAAAGCCAAGGCCGGTGCACAGCAGTAATGACATGTGAGAGCGAGCTTCTCCGGAGTAAGTCAGACCGCCGGCCCCAAGTCGGAGCCAGAAAGTATGCTGTGAAAGTCTTCCTCTCTTGTGTCAGCAGCGAATTTCAATCGTATCGACTAAAGCACGCCAACCAACTTGGCACGCTGAAGGGGCAACCCTACGAAGTCAAGGTGCCGGAGGACTTTGAGCAGGGCGGGTAGAAGCTGCTCGACAGGCCGGCAAATTATGTTCGGGAATGCGATCTGGTGATTCGTTTCATCGGGTGTCGTCAGCAGGACGGTGTACGGAGGTCCCGGGCAGCGGTAGTATCTTTGCTTAAAGCTTCCAATCTTTAATTCAAGAGTCCTGGAACGCGGGTTCCCCTAAGTCGATTTTCAGGTGCGGCCTATGTCTACTCCCTATCCCGTAGCTCCGTCTGGTTGTATTCGCGACCGGGTATTTGTGAGCTATAGCCATCTTGATGCTCAATGGCTGGACAAGCTGCGCGAGTTTTTGCATCCGGACATTCGTAATGGACGGATCGACTACCGTGACGACCACAATCTCGCACCCGGCGAGAAGTGGTACGAGGAGTTGGCCGGGTACATTGCGCACGCGCGCGTGGCTGTATTGCTGGTGTCCCCCAACTTTCTGGCGTCCGACTTCATTAGAGAAAAGGAGCTGCCGCTCATCCTTGAAGCCGAGGGGCAGGGACTGATCATCCTTTGGGTTCCGTTGAGCGGGGCATTCTACGGGCCTGACGCGTTGCCCGGCTCGGAGCGCGTGACCCGCTACCAGGCGGTGTGGGACGCGAACCAGCCGCTGGATGCAGCGCCGGAAGAAAGCAAGCGCCAGCACCTTCTCGACCTGTGCAAGCTGATCGCCAGGCTGGTGGGCGCGGCACGTCCACCGAACAACCTCCCTTTCGCGCCATTGGGCAATCTGCTTAAAGGCCGCGAAGACGATCTTGAACGGCTCGACGAGCAACTCCGCCAGCACGGTTCTTCGGCCATTGTTCAACCTCAGGCTGTAAGCGGTCCGGGCGGAATCGGCAAGACGCGCCTCGCGGTCGAGTACGCGCGGCGACACGAGGGAGACTTTACGGCCTTGCTATTTGTTTCCGCCGGCTCGCCCTCGGATCTCGACGCGAATATTGCCCGGCTCTGCGCGGCGGACGGTGCGCTGGACCTGACCGAGTACAAATCGGCCTCCCAGGACGATCAATATTCGGCCGTCATCCGCTGGCTCCAACAGAACAAGGGCTGGCTGCTCATCCTCGACAATGTCGACACCAGGGAAGCGGCCGACGCAGTGAAAAAGTTGGCGGCCAGGCTCACTGGCGGCCATGTATTGATTACCTCGCGCATCACCATGTGGAGCGGAGGGATTCCGAGATTTCCACTCGACGTGCTCAGTCCCGAGGCCGCCGTGGCGCTTCTCATCGATAAGGCAAACAGCCTGCCGCGCACGCCGCGTCCGGACGATGCGCAGCAGGCGCGTGTGCTGGCCGAGCAGTTGGGCTACCTGCCTCTAGCTCTGACCCATGCCGCGGCCTATATTGGCGAATCGGACCTGGCCTTCGAGGATTATTTGAAGGAATTCGACGATGCCCTTCAAAGCGACGAGCACGATCCAATCGGGTACGACTCGAACCTGGAGAACGCGAAGATCCTGAAAACGGTTGCAACAACCTACTTCCTGTCGATCGATCGTCTTGGGCCGGTGGAGAAAGCAATCCTGCGGGCCGCATGCTTTCTTGCTCCCGCGCCAATTTCCATCGCCATGTTTGCCGACTGCCCCGACGAGATGAAGGCACTGGTCGATCTATGGTGCGGAGAGACCGGCGAACCGAGCGATACCAAGCCTGTGCGCGACGCAGTCAAGGAGCTGGTCCGCTATTCGTTGATCGAAAGGAACGCGGAGACATTCACGATTCACCGCATGGAGCGCCTGGTGCTGGCGCACAGAGTCCACAAGGATCACGAGGACCGGGTGCCGAATTGGATTGAAGCCACGCGAGCGGCGTTGATTCGCTACGCTCCGGAGGAGACGGCTGAGAACCCAACAACGTGGCTGGAGTGGGACGTGTTGCGTCCGCATGCTGAAGCAATAGTGGAGTCGGCTAAGGCGGATGGTCGAATTGAGCCAAATCTCCAATTGTTGATTTCACTTGGCCAGCTCTATTTCGGCAAAGGACTTTACGATCGGAACCTGGGAGTCGACAAAAGTGCGCTGGAGTTGGCGGAGCAAACGGATGGCCCAGAGTCCGACGAGGTTGCGAGCCGGCAATTGGCCTACGGAGAGACCCTCCGCGTCCTAGGACGGTACGCGGAAGCTGAAGCGGCATTTAGGAAGTCTTTAGAAATCACTGAAAGGTCGAACAGTTCTACCAGGCTTTCAGTTGCCTCGGTGTTGAATTACGTTGCGTTAGCTGTTGGTGCCCAAGGAAGACCCGAAGAAGCGGAAGTACTTTTGCGCAAAGCACTTGCCTTGCACGAATCAAGCCCCAACGAGGATATGTACGGATTCTTCAAAGTAGCTAACAACCTCGGGGCGCTGCTGTTCAGGAGGGGCGAGCTCGACGAGTGCGAGGAATTGGCTGTCAAGAGTCGTGCGTTGGCTGAAGAAGCTTACGGCGCTGAACATCCCCAGATGATGCGTGCAAGGTACAACTTGGCAAGGCTTAGATGGCGTAGGGGAGATCTTTTGTCTGCCGAGACCCAAATCCGGAACGTGGTTGAAAAGGCCGAGCGAGTACTAGGGCCGGATCATCCGGACACTCTTTCCTGGACTAGGGGTTTAGCCGTTGTATTGAATAGCAAGGGCGAGGGTGCATCGGCGGAACTTCTTCTCCGGAGGGTTCTCGAAGGAAGAGAAAGAGCCCTCGGCCCAAATCACCCAGATACCATTGAAAGTCTTGATGAACTGGCAGGCCAAATAGAAGCGAATGGTCGCGCCGAGGAAGCCGCGCCTCTGAGCCAGCGCGTCATAGAGGGGCAAGAACGTGCACTAGGAGCTGAGCATCCCGACATGTTGAAAACCTGGAACAATCACTCATTTTCCCTGCGCAAGAACGGGCTTTTCTCGCAGGCCGAGCCGATTGATCGCCACGTTGTTGCCACGACCGCGAAAGTCCTCG
>Ga0182024_10024660_pt1 | contig 10674 bp, 8 predicted proteins | sample P32metaG_FD_120480 | JGI IMG/M metagenome (GOLD analysis project Ga0182024, IMG submission 120480) | Permafrost microbial communities from Stordalen Mire, Sweden - P3-2 metaG (Illumina Assembly) | ecosystem: Environmental > Terrestrial > Soil > Wetlands > Permafrost | place: Sweden: Stordalen...
CAGATGCCGCCTGGCGTGAGGACGCGGGTGTCGCCGGTGACACAGGGGTTGCTGGCGTTGATGCGGCCGGACTTGGGGCAGGTGTGCCACTGGTTGATCGTGTCGTTGTATTGAACGCCGGGGTCGGCGCAGCGCCACGCGGCGAAGGCGATCTGTTCCCACAGATCGCGGGCGCGCAGCGATTTGGCGACTTTCTTGGTGGTGCGCCACGTAAGATCCCAATTGGCATCATCCTCGATCGCCTTGAAGAAACTGTTCGGAATGCGGACGGAATTGTTGGAATTCTGCCCGCTGACGGTCATGTATGCTTCGCCGTTGAAATCGTAATCGAGCTTGAGGCCGAGCCGTGTCGCCTGCTCCTTCAGTTCCGGAGAGAATCGCTTGATCCCCTCGGCCATGGCGGCGACTTTCAGTTCCTCGCGCACTTTCCAATTGACGAACTGCTCGATATCCGGGTGATCGAGATTGAGGCAGACCATCTTCGCCGCGCGGCGAGTGGTCCCGCCGGATTTGATCGCGCCGGCGGCGCGGTCGCCGATTTTCAGGAAGCTCATCAATCCCGACGATTTTCCTCCGCCGGAGAGCGGCTCATTTTCGCCGCGGAGCTGCGAGAAATTCGAACCCGTGCCGCTGCCGTACTTGAACAGCCGGGCCTCGCGCGTCCAGAGTTCCATGATCCCGCCGGGATTCACGAGGTCGTCACTGACCGATTGAATGAAGCAGGCGTGCGGCTGCGGATGGCTGTAGGCATCCTTGCTCTTGAGCAAATCGCCGCTCTGGGGATCGCAGTAAAAATGCCCCTGGGCCGGGCCGGTGATTCCATAAGCCCAGTTCAATCCGGTGTTGAACCATTGCGGACTGTTCGGGGCGCACATCTGGTGCAGAAGCATGTGGCAAAGCTCGTCATAGAACGCCTGCGCATCCTCGGCCGAGTCGAAATAACCGTGCTTTTCAGCCCAATATCGCCAGCAGCCGGCCAGACGATGAATGACTTCCTTCGCCGAGCGCTCCGGCCCGGTGACGACGTTGCCGCCGGCGTCGCGAAGCGGATTGCCCGCCTCATCATGCTGCGGAACTCCCGCCTTGCGGAAGTATTTGCTGACCATGATGTCCGTCGCAAGCTGCGACCAGTTCCGCGGAATCTCAGCATCGTTCATTTCAAAGACAACGCTGCCGTCCGGATTGGAAATCCGGCTGGTGCGCTTCTCGTACTCGACAGTTTCGAGCGCGTTCTGGCCCGGCTTGGTAAAACGACGGCTGATTTTCATGTCACTGATCCTTCCCTGAATTCCAGTCTATCAATGTGAAGATGCAATCCGCGGCGGCCGGGATGGATTTAATCCACCTTCGGCAGCGTCAATCCTTTTTGGTCCTGATATTTCCCGGCCTTGTCGGCGTAGCTCTTGGAACAGACTCGCTCGCCCTTGAGGAAAATGAGTTGGGCGATTCCCTCGTTGGCGTAAATTCTTGCCGGCAGGGGGGTGGTGTTGCTGATTTCCAGCGTGATGCGGCCGCGCCATTCCGGCTCGATCGGCGTCACGTTCACGATAATCCCGCAGCGGGCGTAGGTGCTTTTTCCGACGCAGATGGCCAAATATTCGCGCGGCATGGAAACAACCTCAACCGTTTCGCACAGCGCGAAGCTGTTGGGCGGAATCAGCACGTGGTCTTGGCGCGTCTCATCGGTGTCGATGGTGACGAAGCTGCGCTCGGAGAACTTTTTCGGATCGACGATTTCCGAGTTGACGTTGGTGAAGATTTTGAAGACCGATCCGACGCGGAGATCGTAGCCGTAGCTGGAAACGCCATAGCTGATTTTGCCGGGCCGTTTGACGTTGTCTTCGAACGGCTCGATGCCGATCAGCTCGCGGATTTGGCTGTCGCAAAGGATGCCCATAAAGTTGCCTCCGAACACGATCTTCACATTCCAATGGCGCGACGGAACACCACCAACATGCCTCACGGCGACGTCGAATTCCCGGACGCAATCATATTCTCAAACTTACCCGAAAGACCTCAAATCGATGGGCCAACGATTCCCAAAAGGCCCGCTCAACGGGATTCCGGCAATATACACAACATCTGGTATTCGTCAAAGAAATCTTTACTAAATGTTGGGTAGCCGGACACAAATCTGTTGCTAACAAATGGATCGACTGGCGCTTAGGGTAGCGAAGAAAATTTTCGATGGGAATTGCGAGGGTGTTGGGTCCAGGTTATCCACCGGAAGTCTAGCGGCGCGGTGGAAAACTTTAAGCCGGAAATAGGCTCTGTTTGAAGTTGTAAATCTCAAATTTGGCGAGTCAATCAGGTAATGAATCGATTTCTTTGGTGATTGCCGCGACTTCCTTCTCGCTCAGGCGCTTGGGCTCGGCCTTGTCGAGCTGTTCGTTATAGGCAAGGGCGAGCTTGAATTGCTTCCTGGCTTGGGGTTGGAGATGGAACATTTCCAGATCGCGGGCATATTCCAGGCGGAGCGAGACATCGTTCGGGTTGAGTTCCATCACCTTGTCGAAATCGGCCGCCATCTCTTCGGGATCGTTCATCTGAAGCCAGAAGATGGCCCGCAGGTGATACGCGGCCAGCAGGGAGGGATCCTTTGAAATCGCGATCGAATACCAGGCAACGATCTCTCTTTTGGATCGAATGGCGTGGTCGAGTTGGCTGGGATCGGTCAGCGGCACCGGCGGCCCAACGGAAAAATGGAGCGCCCGGCCGGCGCGGTAGGCGTAATCAGCGTTAAGCGGCTGAATGTCGTAGGCATAGCCATATTGATCGGAGGCGGGTTGGAATTGGCCGGAGCGGAGCCGTTCGTCGCCCAGTTCGGCGGCAGTTTCTGCGCGGGCGGTCGGGATTGCGATCCCGATCAGGGCGAACAGCCAAATGGCGCAAGTTGCCACCAATGCGGCTATTGCGAAGCGGGAAATGTGCGGCTTGCGAACCGGTGGATTGCCGAGCCGGATGCCCAGGGCCGCCCCCACCAGGATGCCGAACAGACAACATGGCCCCGGTTCAAAGAGGGAGAATTCGATCAGGTTGTGGATCAGGAAAACGCCGACGCCGACCAGGATTCCGTAGAGAATCCACGGAGCCGGGCGCTGATCGACCTGCGGCTTTTCCAATGTCCGAAGCCCAACCACGAGGCATCCGATCACCAGGGCGCATAGATAAAGCAATCGCTTGATCATCTCGAAGGTGACGTACGCGGTGCTTTGCCCGAAATCGACGCTCGCAGCGGTGTTGATCACGATGGCGGCCAGTGCAACTGCACACAGGAACAGAGTTTCACCGTACCTTGGTGTTTGATTCGGAGTTTGGGCAGTGGCCGGCGGCGCGATGGGGCGGGTGAGATCCCACCAGAGGCGAACGAGCCACGCTAATGCCAGAATGCCGCCGATGGCGCCGAGTTCGACGAAGAACCGGACGAGAAAATCGTGAGGATCGCGGATTTCTTCGCTGGCGGCGGGAATTCGATCGCGGACATAGTGTATGCCAAAGTTTTCCCAGCCGAATCCGCGGATCGGATGCCGGAGGAACATCGTCCAGGCGGCGGACCAGTATCGCCAGCGAAAATTCAGGCTGTCGGTCGGCAGGCCGTGATGGAACAGGCCGTGCCCGATGACGGCGGCGATGGCGAGCGCGAGGATCGAACAGCCGATCCAAAACCATCGCTTGGATTGGCGCGCAATCGGGCCGCGCCATCGCCAGAGGATCGCCAGCAGGACAATGACCAGGACGGGCATCACGAGGGCGGCCTTGGATCGCGTGTAAATCAGCAGCCAGATTGCCAGCGGTACGGAAATGCCCAGTGCGACGGCCCAGCCGGGATCGTCATGGTCCTTGATGCGCTGAATCGCGACGCCCAGGCCAATGGTCATGAGCAGCACCACCAGGCCGGCAAACGAATTGGCCGACGAATTGAACCCCATGAGTTCGTTGATTTTCCTGGCGAACTGGATGCCGGCGAAGCTGTTGGGATCGAAGCCCTGTTGTTCGAGGAGCTTGGTCTGCTGCTCGAGAAGCATGGGCATTTCGACGAATTTGTAATAGAAGCCGCGCACGAGGAAGACCAGCAGCAGCCCATAGGCGATGGCCGCGACGATGCGCAAGCGCATCCAGCTTCGGACGATCTGCGACATCGCCCAGAGCAGGGCGATGGCGGCTAGAAAATTGGCGGTGGAGATCACATCGGCGAACTTGTCGTCGGCCCATTTAACGCTGGCGGCCATCCAGAATGCCAGGGGAACGATCAGCACCAGGGACCAGTTCCAGCGGAGTGTGTACGTTTTATCAAGACAGCGGCGGACGAGGACGAGAATGGCCGGCAGGCAGCAGAGTAGATCGAATATGAGAGAGGTATCAGCTCCGGGCCCATGCGGAATCGCGGTGCTGCCGACCCTGATCTCGAACGGATCGCGGATCGTTTCCAGCAACATGCAGCGGCCCGCGACGAGGGCCAGACCCAGGCCAAAAGCGGCCTGGGTGAGCATCGCACGCCAATCGATGGCGGGACGCGGATCGCGGACAGCCTGGTAGTAGTGGGTTCTGGTCATAACTTACGCATCAAAATTATTTCGGCAGCGGATGTTGCTCCAGCAACGCGACCATGCCCAGAATCAATACGGTTTGAATGAAAATCAGGATCGCGATATCGCCGTTCACGTGTGGGAGCATAACCGCTGCGATGCTGGTTGCGGCGGAGACCAGGTAAAGACAGAGCACCGCGGTTCGGCGGGACATGCCGCGCGCCACCAGGCGATGGCTGAAGTGATTCGTGTCGCCAACGAACGGGCTCTTGCCGCGCATCAGGCGGATGATGCTGACAACGAACAGATCGTACAAGGGCAACGCCAGGACAATCACCGGCGCGAGAACGGCGTACCAGTGGTTTTGAAATCGAGTGCCCGGAGCGAGGTAGGTCGTCCGCACGGTGAGCGTCCCCAGGATCAGACCGATGAGAAGGCTGCCGCTGTCTCCCATGAATATCTTTGCCGGGGGAAAGTTGTGCCAGAGAAAACCGAGCATCGAGCCGAGCAAAAGCGCAAGTCCCGCGGCAACAAACCATTGACCGATGGATAGCGTCGCAAACAGGAAGGCGGTGGTGCAGATCGAAGCGACGCCTGCGGAGAGGCCGTCCATGTTATCCAGGAAATTGAATGCGTTGGTGACGGCGGCGATCCACAGGACCGTGACGATGATGGATATCACATTCCCGCCGGGGATGGCGTGGTCGAGAAACGTCAGGATGCGCAGATTGGCCGCAAGGACGAGTGCGGTAATCACCAGCAATTGCACGAAGAGCTTGAAAAACGGTCCGAGGGATTTTCGATCATCCCAAAGGCCCAGGGCGTGGATGGCCGCGCCCGCCAAAAGGATACCCCAGGCCAGGTGTGTCTGGAGACGTGCCCCCGACCAATACGCGTCGATTGGTCCGGAAACGGCCTGACGCAAAAAGCCGGGTGGTCCGGCAAATGTCACATATCCCAATCCCGCGATAATGGGAAGCGCCAGTCCCCAGAAGATCCCGATCCCGCCGCCGAGCGGCTTGGGATTACCATGAATCTTCCGGCCCCCGGGCTGGTCCACGAATCCGATGGCGACCGCGAATCGCTTCATCCAGCGCGTGATAGACCACGAGATGGAAAAACTCACCGCGAGCAGGCAGAGGATGACCAGTCTCATGGACGGGCAATCTGGGGGCGAGAAAGGCTAAAAAGAAGGACCCCGGCAAGGGGTCCGCTCTGATTTTTGCAAAATTGCGCGATCCTCACGGGACTCGCTGACGCAGAAATTCGATCTGGTCTTTCAGTTCCTGCATCTGACGGTTGAGCACGCGCCGGTCCTCCGGACCGCGGACATGCTCGATGGTGCGGCGCATCTGCCGCGCCTCAAGTTCGAGTCGTTCAATTTCGGCAATTACGTCCGACTCTGGATTGTAAACAGCGCTCATCAATAACCTCCGTGTAGCGATTGATTTTACGCCTGTCGGCCATTACTGGCAATGTATTTAGGTAAAAGATTCAATTAAACCGGCGCGGGTTCCCCAGCCGCCTCTATCGCTGCTTGATCGACCTTAATCACCCGTGCGGGAACGCCGACGACTGTGGCCCCATCCGGCACATCCTGAATAACCACCGCCCCGGCCCCTACGACCGCGCGCGATCCGATCTTCAGGCACTGTATGATATTACACCCGAGACCAATAAAAGTTTCATCCCCGACGCGAACCCGCCCGGCCAGGGTAGCCGACGGGCAGATATGCACCGCCCGGCCGATTTCGCATTCATGATCGATGACAGCGGAGGTGTTAACAATCACCCCGTCGGCGAGGCGGGCATCTGTGCTGATGACCGCGCCAGCTGCGATAACGACATTGCGGCCCAGACGGGCGGTCGAAGATACCTGGCTGCCGGGGTGAATGGCGTTCACCAGCTCGAATCCATGGTCGACGACTTTTTGGAAGTATCGGCGGCGCGGCGAGTTATCTCCAATGGAGATGATCGCGCCCTTCACCTTCTGGCTTTTGAGCTTGGGCAAAAGATTTACCTGACCAAGCACCGGCAAACCCCCGATGGTCTGGCCAGTGAGCTGGGGATCGGCATCGAGAAACCCGATGGGCTTGTGTACGCCGGCCGCTCGGAGAATATCCAGAACAACCCGTCCGTGGCCGCCGGCGCCAATTAAAACAACGTCCATTGCATCTTTATCGGACGATACCGGCAAGCGGCAACAAAAAAAGAAGCTGCCGAATGTACATCCGAGGCGTCGCCCCATAGATTCAACAGCCGTTCATGGAGGATTCGTCCGCACAGCAAATTCGAGGTCTGCGCTATCAGCGCTGGCTGATCCTGTTTGTGGTCGTAGGCGTGGTGCTGCGCCTCTTTCGGTACGCACTCGGTCTGCCGCTCTGGGGGGATGAGGGGTTTCTCGGCGTCAATATTCTCGATCGCGGCTATCGCCAGTTGCTTCAGCCGTTGGAATACATCCAGGTGGCGCCCATCGGTTTCCTCTGGGCCGAGCGGGCGATGTATCAGGCGTTTGGGATGTCCGAATACGTCATGCGGCTGATTCCCACCTTGGCGGGAGTATCGGCTGTTATTCTCTTTGGGTACGGGGCAAGAAAGATTCTTGAGCCGCTTGCAGCGACGATTGCCACCGGTGTTCTGGCGGTGTCAGACCTGAGCATCCGGCATGCTGTTGAATTGAAACCGTACAGCATAGATTTGCTGGTCAGCTTGGCGCTATTGGTGCCGGCGACGCTCTTTCTGCAGAACAGGCGCGATCGATGGCTGGTGTTTCTGATCCTGATCACGCCAATCGCTTTGTTCATGTCATTGCCGAGCGTCTTCGTGGCGGGGGGGATCGCGGCGACGCTTTTTGTGATGGTTCGGAAAATCACGATCCGCCAGCGATTGTTGGCTGCGATGTTTGCCATTGTGGTCGCTGCGAGTTTTGGATTGCTGGTGGAAGCGTTCATCGGCAAGCAGTTCGCCGGATCAGGGCCGGATCAAGTGAAATGCTGGGTTTTTCCTCCGGTTAATCCTCTGCAATTCATTGTCTGGTTCTTACGCAGCCATACCGACAATTTTTTTGGGTATCCGATTGATTTGGCAACACCCTGGTCGGGTGTGAGCTTTACTTTGTTGGTGGTGGGGGCGGTCGTGCTCTTTCGCCGGCGGCGCGGACCGATCGCATGTTTGCTGCTTGCACCTTTCGTGATGACGTTCATCGCCGCCGTGCTGCGGCGATATCCGTATGCCGATAGTCCGCGCGTAGGGCAGCATCTTGTCGGGCCGATCTGTCTCATGATCGGCGTCGGTTCCGCCGCGATCATCGAACGATTTGCCAGAACGCCCCGGATATTGCGGAATGTACAGTTGGGTGTTTTCGGCTTTCTGCTGGTCGTCGGATTCGTCGGTGTTACGGCCACGGTCGTCAAGCCGACAAGCGAAGCACGGGGGGATGTGGCCAATCGCCGGTTTATTCGTGACGAATTTCGCCACGCTCCGCCGGGCGCGACCGTGGCGGTTTTGGAGAGTGGCTACAAATCGGCGATTCTGACGCGGTGGTATCTGCACGAATGGCCGCATCGGCTTCTGTGGGATGTGCAACTCTCGGATTTGCCGAATCTCACCGCGGGACCGCTGTGGATTTTCAGCACGCGCATCGGCCCGGTCGGATTGGCGGATCAGATTGCCGCAGAGATGGGGACACCCCCGCTGGTGCATAGCGAAATCTTCGGCGGTGATGAAGGAGCGTGCGAGGCGTATATCTATCCATCCGTGGCCGGCCTGCGGCATCCCCCATCAACCACCCGTCCCTGAGTCTGCGGTCCCCTTGTTGCCGCGAAGTTGAGCCAATTCCATGCGCAGATGCTCCACGGCGTCCATCAATTCGTGATGGCGGATATCGTCGGACGACGGTTTCTTGGCGACAAACGTAATGGTGCCGGTCGGCTCGAGGACGGCACTTTCCACTTCCGCCAGCGAGCTGATCCCCTGACGATGCGCGGCCGCGGTCAACTCGGCACGGCTCATCAGTTCCTTGTCGAGATGCGTTTGCAGGACATGGCCACGGCGAATGACGTAGTCGCGGCTGCCTTCGACAAGTTTCTCCAGCGCGTGGTGACGATGAACAAACCGGACGACAAGATAGTTGACCAGTAGCAGCATCGCCGCGCCGAGAATTCCGCCGGTGACCGTGTTGTCGTCTCCGATGATCGCGTTCTGCACCGTGTTCGACAGCGTCAGCAGGACGATCAGATCGAACGGGTTGAGCTGCGCCAGCTCACGCTTTCCTGCCAGGCGGAGGCCGACGAGTAGAAAGAGATAAACACAGACCGGCCGAAGGAGTTTCTCCAGGATCGGCAATTGCAAATAGAACATATCGTGCCAGGGAACGGACATGCGGCCCTCTTTGTTAAAGAAGACAGGATGATAACTCACCCGTTTAGCCGCGTCGCTTGCGACGCGCGCGAAAGAGCGCTTGACACACCCCTTCGGTTTCGCTCGACTCTGCGCCCATGGCCCGGCGGGTATTCATCACCGTGGGAGAAGCCAGCGGCGACCAGCACGCGGCGTTGCTCGTCCGCGAGCTCAAGGCCATGGACAAAGACATCATCATCGAAGGGATCGGGGGACCCTCGATGGCTGCCGCCGGCGCCATGGTGCATTTCGACACGGTGCAGCGCGCGGCCATGGGGCTCAGGGCATTGTTGCGCTATTTCGAGTTGAGGCGAATCCTCAAATGGACGCGAGGCTATTTTCGCGAGCATCCGCCGGATCTGCTCGTCTGCATCGATTCATGGGCGATGAACTGGCACTGGGCCAAGCTGGCATACGGATTGAAAATTCCGGTGATGTATTACATCGCGCCGCAAGTCTGGGCGAGCCGGCCCGGGCGAATCAAGCGGCTGCGGCGTTATGTCGATCGCGTCGCCTGCATTTTGCCGTTCGAAGAAAAATTCTTCCACGATCACGGCGTGGATGCGACATTCGTGGGACATCCGCTCTTCGACGACTTGCCGACTCACACGCCGGACGAGCCCAATCACCGCTTTCCGCATCGTCCGCCGGTGATCGGGGTGATTCCCGGCTCGCGGTCAGGCGTCGCCAGGGAAAACTTCGATCATCTTGCGGACGTTTGCGACCGCATTCTGGAGGCGTTTCCCGATGCCAGGTTCCTCATCCCAACAATGCCGGCCACACATGATGTGATAAAGCGGTTTTTGGAGGCGAAATATTCCGGTATTTCGCCGGTTGCGGAAAGCGGAAATGGTCCGGAAACGATCGGGCCGTTTACGCTCGGTCTCAACCAATTCAACCAACTGGTGCCCCAATGCGATCTGTGTTTGACCGTCTCCGGCACCGCGACGCTTCATGCGGCCGGACATGGCGCCCCCCAGATCGTGGTTTATCGGATCAACCCGTTGGTCTGGCATCTGCTCGCGCGTTGGATCGTGAAGACGCGCACTTATTCGCTCGTGAATCTGCTCAATGACAGCCGCCAGGACATCGTGCCGGAGTTTATTCCCTGGTACGGTTCCAATCAGCCCGTGGCCGACAAAGCGCTGGAATATCTGCGAAATCCCGAGCTTCTTGCGGAGCAGCGCGATCGGCTGCGGAATCTGATTCGCGGTTTGAATCGGCCGGGGGCAAGCCGCAACGCGGCGCGGCTGGCGAATGATTTAATGCTCGGACGGGCCGATACCGTGAAGCGCACCCTTTAGAAATTCACGGTGACGATCCGCCTCGGGCGTAGAAATACCAGATAAATCCCGGCGATGCGCTCGCGGGAGACGTTCCGGATCGCCTGGGCGTAGAAGCGCATCTGCCGGCTGTAGGTTTCCACTCGCTCATCCATCTCCGGCCCGCTGACGTTGTCGGTTTTGTAATCGACGATCGATAGCCCGTGCGGACTGGGCACCAGCAAATCGATACGGCCACGGATCATGATCTGATCCAGCGCATCGGCGGGGACGCTGCCATCCGGTGGTTCGTAGGCGAGCGCGAACGGAAGTTCGCGGATGAGGTTCGCGTGATTTGCTCGAATGAGTTTTCCCGCATCGCTCTGGAGAAGCCAATGAATCGCATCGCGATCCACAAGCTTCGCCTGAGCGGCAGGGAGCAGCTTGCGGTCCACCAGGTTCGCAATTTGGCGTTCAATGTCGTCTCG
>Ga0182024_10024661_pt1 | contig 10674 bp, 7 predicted proteins | sample P32metaG_FD_120480 | JGI IMG/M metagenome (GOLD analysis project Ga0182024, IMG submission 120480) | Permafrost microbial communities from Stordalen Mire, Sweden - P3-2 metaG (Illumina Assembly) | ecosystem: Environmental > Terrestrial > Soil > Wetlands > Permafrost | place: Sweden: Stordalen...
GAACTGGCGTCGTCGCGGTTCCGGCATGTCCAGCAGTCGCTCGCAGATCATCATGGCTCGATTGCGCAGCGTGCGTTCGGTGGTCTTGTTCGCGATCTCAGCTTGTTTGCCCAAGAGGGCACGGGAACGTTGATCCGCGGCATAAGCGTGCAACAATGCGAGCACCGACATGTAGTCGTGCATGGTGTAGTCCTCAAATTTTGGGGTAGAGGCTTATGCCTCTACTGTACTATATAGGAATTACTTGAAATAATTCAAGTATAGACGCGAGATAGCTATCCTATTGTAGCGCCTTCAGAGAGATGCGTCGGAAGGAAGGACACAAATGAATATAGTCAATGGTGCTCAGCATTTGAGCTTGCGCGATATCCCGCGCACGTAGGCGATGCGTTGGGTGTAGGCGTCTATTTCGACGCGAGCCGCCGAACCGTCCTCAGACGTGGCCGCACCAATCAGTCCACCTGCCAAAGCGTTGTATGTTCGCGCTGACTGGGCCTGATCGATCTCGGCACGTCGCGCGTTGACGGCCGCTTCATTCGCCGCGATTTCATCATCAATTTTGTCGCAGGTTTGCTGGCCATCGGTAGGCCGCATCACCGCGATCGGCGAGGCGGGTCTGTTTCCCCCGCAAGCGGTCACGGCTGCTACGAACATTAGCGCAAGATAGCCGTGTCGCATAAGCGTTTTCCCCTCGTTGTAGCTGCGGCAGGCGCCTTTGACGCCCATCATGGCAAGCGAAAGCAATTCTGCCACGCGGCTTTGTGCATTCTGATTTGCTGGACGTGACCTTATTGCGAGGTCGGTCCTTCTGGCCGGCATGCTGGCTCCCGAGTGCGCCCCGGACAAGAGACAGGGAGCGAAGGGCTGGTGAACCCCTGACGGAGGAATTGCCCGTCTTGTTCCTACGGGCGCCGCAGAAGACGTCGCCGTAAGCCGGCGGCGTAGGCGTGTATCGCGGCGGTCAGCAGCTTGCGCTCACCATCCAGATCGGCGGGCAGAATACCGGCGCGCGAAGCCGATACCATGGCCGCTGCGCACGCACCGAGCGGTCCCGATCCATCGTCAAACACGCGGTCATCCACCGCGCCGCGTTCAAATCGTCGGAGATGGAACTGCCGGTAGGCCTGCTCGGCGCGAAGACGCTCCAGCCAATCGTCGACCATCGCGCGGTAGTCCGGATTAGCGCGTTCCCGGACGGCGGTGAACCGCGTTTGGGCCTTCTCCGCGAGAGCGATCATTTTCGTGAGAACACGTTGGCTGCCGCTGGACCACTGGTGCAGCGCCTGCCCCAAAGCGGCACGCTCGCTTCGGAGGAAGACTTCCCTCTTGATCGCATCGGAAAGGGCTCGGCCACCTCGGTAGCCGGTGATCGCGGCGAATACCGGCAGCAGGATAGCCGGCCAGCCGGTAAGCCCGAGCATCACCACGGCACCCGTGCCGGCCAACTTGGCGGCACCCGCCCCGGCGTAGCGGCTGGCCGCATCGGTGGCTACGTTCCCGGCCAGCGCCGACCAGTCGGTGTTGCCGCGCCACAGGTGATAGGCATTTCTGATGACGGAAATCGCGGGGACGACGCTCGCGAGGTGCAGATCGAGCATATCCGCCGCGTCTCCCAGGCTGTCCTCGGTCGTCGACCGGACGAACTCCTGAGTAACGCCGTGGATCGGCATGATGTGAGCGTTGTCGCCAAAATGCGACGCCAGGTCTTCATTGACGACCACGCGGGGGATATCCGGGTAGCGGGCGAGATGATCGCTGACCAGGTGGGGGGAGAGACCGCACTTGGCCTGCACCTGCTCCCCGTTCACCAGGAAGTCCCATCCGGGCTCGCTGGGGCTGTCCGGGAATTCGACGACGGCACCCGACTGGCGCAGCGACAGCGCCGCCATTCTCTCGAAGACGTATCCTTGGAGACGGTTGACGTTGCCTTCGTATGTCCAGGTTGGCTCCGACAGTATGTGGTGGGACCAAACAGCGAGTTCATGGATGTCGGCGTCGTTCGCCGGCCGCACAAAGTCGAAGGCCTCAAGCGCCTGCGGGTCGATGCTCACCCGATCGTAGATCAGGTCTCCCAGGCTGATCGCCGCGAAGCCGCCGGTATCGCTGCCACCAAGGAGCGCCGCCGCGCGCTGACCCGAAGTCGTCGTGGAAGCCGGCTGGCTTAAGAACTCGATGGGATTGCTCATGGTCCAAAATCACTTCGCTTTCGGGAAGCACCGGAAGGTGTTGTGGATTTGCGCAGCGAGTTTCCGATCGGCTGTCTTGAGGGCCGAGAAATATCGCGCCAACTCGCCGACCAGCCTCGACTGACCCGTGGGCAGCGGTGTGGCCGCCGCGGCCATGACCGCCGTGGCTACCATGATCGGGATGAAACGGTCGCGTATCTGCCGGTTGGCTCGCGATAGCGCGAAATGGCCGCCCAGCAGCGTCGCCGCCGTCAGCACGAAGGGGTTTGACAAGAAGGCCAGGGCGGACGTGGCAGTAACATAGACGCCGAACGGCAGCGTCAGGCCCACGAGACCCGCCGCGGTCGCGATCACCGATGTCACCGTCGTGTAAGCCGCGAAACCCGCGATGCCGACCGTGCCGACCAGCGCGCCGCCGACGGTAGCGATCGCGCCGGTGCGTTTCAGCGCATCGGCGGAGAGATCGCTCACTCCGGCTTCTCGCTGAACGCGCTCTCGAACATCCGGGGGTAATTCAGCGAGCTGCCGCGCGAGGTCCGCCGCAATCCGCTCCTGCTCCTCGGGCGGCTTGTTCGCAAAGGTGGCGTCCAGCTCCACGAACATCCGGCGCAGAACGTAGCGAGATAAGTCCGTCACCGAGGTGCCGCTGAAGGCGTCGGCGGTATGGACGCCTCGCTTTACCTCGCCCCGGCCATCGACGAGCCACGCATCGGCGTCCTTCTCGCCTTTCCTAATCGGATGTGCGCTGGTCAAAAGGGCTACGGCGCGCGCCTCCGCCTCCAGGCAGAGATCGACAAGCTCCGCTTCTGAGGGCTCCGCGGCGAAACGCAGGTTGAAGTGCCTCAGGATGCGGCCGAGTTTGGCTGCCCGCCAATGATCCGGCTCGATCGGCAGGATCAGGTTGTCGTCGCGGGCATGGCGAACTGCATCGCTGGGCGCCAGTCGCGACAACTGGCCGGAAACGATCTCCGCGACCGGCTTGACGAGCGGAAGTTTCCGCTGGGCCGCATCGATCAGCCTCCCGAGACCGCGACCCACCTCGCCCACAACGGTGGCGTGGTCAAAAGCCCAGACCTGAGCACGGGCGGCCTCAGGGTCCTCGGAGAGGATGCCTTCGAGAAGGAGGCTGCGTGGCACCGAAATGGGTTTCGCTGTTCAGTGGTGGCTGGAATACACACTATAGTTGATAAAATTGACTGTCGCTATCCGTTCACCTCTTGCGCATGGACATGCGCAAGCTGGTCGGGCGGAATGTCGGGCGTATCAGGCGGGAGAAGGGCTTGACGCAGGAGCAGTTCGCCGAAATCTCCGGCTTCAGCCAGCAGTACATCAGCGGCCTGGAGCAGGGTCGGCGCAACCCGACGGTGGTGACGCTCTATGAGCTGGCAACCGCGCTCGGCGTGAACCACCTTGACCTCATGCGCCCGAGCCCGGATGAATAGCTCATACGGCTTGTCGCGCGGGACCCGCACCCAAAGCCGGCTGGGAGGCTGCGGCGGGTCGCGCGGGGTGTGTTTTGATCCGCCGTGCCTGCACCAGCGGGACAAGCGGAGCATGCTGGCCCCATACCGGACTATGGGGAAGGACGAAAGTGCATCCTTGCCCATCGTGCGCGCGTTGGCTGGATGTCCGCCGGCGCCGCCGCCGGGCGGGCCCCGCCCATGGGCTGGAAAGTCGCTTGGGCTGCCACTACCTAGACGGGCAAGTCGTGGTGGGGCGAGCGCGCTATGAAGACAACTGTCGAGATAACCCTGATTGAGAACTCAATGGCCGGCGGGCCGACGCGGATACTCGCGGGACAACGGGTACAGATCAGCGGTGGTGGGGTGACGAGGGTGATGTCCGTGGACGGCATCCCAGCCCACGGCAACCATCCATGGCATCTACTTTGGTCTGGCGGCTTCGCTGCGGACCTGCGCGGCGTCACCGACGTCAAGATGGTCGACAACAGCGGCGAGGTCATCGTTGACGGCGAATTGGACTACAACAGTGCGCCAAGCGACGTTCTTGGGGGTGTGGAGTTTCGCGTCCTACGGCGTGAATAGCGATGCCAGTCTAATCGACACATAGGGGCAAATTCGCCCTCAGCATGGGTGCGACGGGTTCGCGTTATGCCGAGTTGGTGGGAAAAGCCAATAGAGATCTCTTATTGGGAATTCCCACCAACTCGTGCTCGGACCGAGCGCGAGAACGACCGCCACCGTATTATGGGGTGCTGCCCCCGTGGTCGCACTCCCGTTGTCGGTCGCTCCTGCGGAGGCGCGCTTTCGGAGCACGCTGAGGATTACGAGAACCCGGACTGCTCGAACTTGAGCGTCTTAGCGTTGGCGTTGACTACGTCGACTACGTCGACGACGTCGGACGGAAATCGGCGGGGGCTTCCGCGTCGATGTCGAGCTTCAGCGTCACCTTGGCCCCGCCGACACGAGAAAGCTCGGCGACGATTGCCTGAGCGATCTGGCTGATCTGCGGGCCGGGGCGCGTGGCGTCGAGCGTAATGACGGCGGCCGGCTCTTTCGCGCGGGAGTAAAATTCGCCGGCATAACGATCGAGAGCGGTGAGAAGCAGCTGCCGCCATACACTCCGGGTCGAGGCCCTGGTCGCCGCGACCGCGATCCTCCTTTGGTCTCTACGGAGCCGCGCTCGCTGGCGGAGCCGCGGGCTACTGAGAAGGGCCAAATTATGCGATCTTAGTTCCAGGAATAGGTGTGATCGTGTTCGCGGAGCGACGGTGGACCGAGGGAGGGCAGCATCTTTCATCCTGAAGACCGCGCCCGACAGATCATCGACGCCCAGCTTGCCGAGGCCGGCTGGGTGATGCAGTCGCGTGACCAGATGAACCTTGGCGCCGGGACGGGCGTCGTCGTGCGCGAGTTCTCCACGGCGACAGGTCCGGTCGATTACGCGCTGTTCGTCAACCGCACACTGTGCGGCGTCATCGAGGCCAAGCCCGAGGGCACCACCCTCTCGGGCTTCTCGGAACAAGCCGCGCGCTATATGGGCAGCGTCCCCGAGCATCTCGTTCGCCGTGAAGGCCAGGTCCGCTTCGAGTATGTCGCCTCCGGCACCGAGATTATTTTTCGCGACCATGCCGACCCGGCGCCGCGGTCGCGCCGCGTATTCTTTTTTCACCGGCCCGAGACGCTGCAACGCTGGCTCGCCGACCCGATCACGATCCGAGGCCGATTGCAGGCAAGGCCGCCGCTCGTCACCGCTGGTCTGCGCGATTGCCAGATAGAGGCGGTGACAGGGCTGGAAAAATCGCTCGCCGCCGACGAGCCGCGAGCCCTCATTCAGGCGGCCACCGGCGCCGGCAAGACCTTTACCGCCTGCGCCTTCAGCTATCGGCTGCTGGAGCACGCGAAGTTCCGGCGCATCCTGTTCCTCGCTGACCGGGCCAATCTCGTGCGTCAAGCCCGCGACGAGTTCGTCGCCTATCGACCGCCCGGTACTGGCCGCTCGTTTACCGAACTGTACAACGTCCAGAGGCTGGGGCCCGCCGGTCTCGACAAGGATGCCGCGGTCGTCATCGCCACGATCCAGCGGGTCTTCTCCGTATTGACCGGCCGCGAGCTTGCCGAAGAGGACGAGGAACAATCGGCTTTTGAGCGCGGCGCGGGCGAGCCCGAGCGCCTCGTCCGCTATAACCCGGCGATCCCGATCGAAAGTTTCGACCTGATCGTCACCGACGAGTGCCACCGCTCGATCTATGGCACCTGGCGCCAGGTACTCGAATATTTCGATGCCTTCATCGTCGGTCTGACGGCGACCCCGTCCCTGCACACGATGGGCTTTTTCAACAAGAACCTCGTCGCCCAGTACCCCTACGAGCGTTCGGTCGCTGACGGGGTCAATGTCGGCTATGAGATCTATCGCATCCGCACCGATATTGGCGAGCGCGGGGGAGCGATCCCAAAAGGCTACCAGGTCCCCGTGCGGGACAAACGTACACGGGCCGAGCGCTATGAACAGCTGAGCGACGATGTCGCCTATACACCGCAGGACCTCGACCGCTCGGTGCTGGTTCCCAACCAGATCCGCACGGTCCTCGAAGCCTATCGCGACAGCCTGTTCACCGAGCTGTTCCCCGGCCGCTCAGAGGTGCCGAAGACCTTGATCTTCTGCAAGGATGATCACCACGCGGAGGAGGTCGTTGGCATCGTCCGCGAGGTTTTCGGGAAGGGCAACGATTTCGCCAAGAAGATCACCTACCGCACCGATGTGGGCGATCCCGAGCAGCTGATCCGGCAATTTCGCAACGACTACAACCCGCGCATCGCCGTGACGGTCGACATGATTGCGACTGGCACCGACGTGAAGCCGCTCGAAGTGCTGATCTTCCTGCGTGACGTGAAGTCGGAGCAGTATTTCGATCAGATGAAGGGCCGCGGCGTCCGCACGATCAACCCGACGCAGTTGCGGCAAGTGACCCCGGACGCCGAGGAGAAGACCCGTTTCGTATTGGTCGATGCCGTCGGCGTGACAGAGAGCCTCAAGCACGTCTCCCAGCCGCTCGAACGCGACAGGGTGATCAGCTTCGACCGGCTCATCGACGACATCGCCGCGGGCCGGCGCGACGACGACGCGCTGTCGACGCTGGCCGGGCGCCTCGCGGCGCTCGACCGCAAGATCGACGACAAGGCTCGCGCCGCCATCGCCGATGCGACGGGTGGCCTCGACCCGAAGGCGTTGGCTCACAAGCTGCTCGATGCCGTCGACCCCGACACGATCGACCACGAGACCATCCTGCGCCACGGCCCCGCGGCGTCCGATCCGCAACGTGACGCGGTACGCGAAGCGCTGCAAGAGGAGGCCTGCCGGCTCTTCGACGATCCCGTGCTGCGCCAGCTGCTCAAAGACATCAAGCGGGCGACCGAGATCCGCATCGACACGATCTCGACCGATGCGGTGGTCTCCTCCGGCTACGACGAGGCGCGCGCCCAGGATACCGTCGGGCGCTTCCAGCGCTTCCTCGATGAGCACCGCGATACCCTGACCGCGCTCCAGATCCTATACGGCCGTCCGCATGCCGCCCGCCGGCTCGACCGCGTCGCGATCGAGGAATTGCGCGATACGATGCGCCGCCCGCCCTGGCTGCTGGAGCCGATCGATATCTGGCGCGCCTACAAGCGCCTCGACGACGAGCGGGTAAAAGGCAACCCGACCCGTGCCCTTTCCGACATGGTGATGCTGGTGCGTTATGCGCTCGGCGCCTCGGTGAGCCTGGAGCCGTTGTCGGCGACGATCGCCGGGAGGTTCAATCTATGGCTCGGGCGTGAGGAGCGCGCTGGGCGCACCTATAGTGAAACGCAGCGCGCCTGGCTCCTAGCGATCCGTGACTTCATCGCGATCAACGTTGACATCAGTCCCGAGGATCTGATGGAAGCGCCCGACTTCGCCGCGCAAGGCGGGCTCGTCCGCGCACACACTCTGTTCGGCGACCGGCTCCGGCCGCTGCTCGACGAACTGCCCGCGATGCTAATCGCATGAGCCCAGACGCGGTATCGTTCGTCAGATATGAAGCCACGATCGGAGATGGGGAAGAGGAACGTGATTTGCCTGTCGGGTGGGAGCGGGCGTTGTTGGCTCAGGTCGCTTCGATTAATCCATCCACAAGTTTCGAGGGCCTGCCGGAACACGCGGAAGTGCCGTTCATCCCTATGGCAGCGGTGGCGGAAGAGACCGGCGCGATCGACGCTTCACAGCGGCGCCCACTTGCCGCCGTTCGAAAGGGGTACGTGCGGTTCCGTGAAGGCGATGTGATCTTCGCCAAGATCACGCCCTGCATGGAGAACGGTAAGATAGCCCCAGTCTGCGGCATCGACGGCGGCTACGCTGCCGGCTCGACGGAATTCCATGTCCTTCGACCCGGTTGCGTCGATGCCCGATATCTTTGGTATTGGCTGGTGCGGCGGGCGTTTCGCGGTGATGCCCAACGCAACATGAGCGGGTCGGCTGGGCAACTCCGTGTGCCGGTAGATTACCTGCGCTCGTCGCCCATCCCGCTGCCACCTATGTCCGAGCAGCGGCGGATTGTGGCGCGGATTGACGAACTGTTCGCTGAGATCGCGGAGGGCGAGGCCGCGCTGGAGCGCGCTCGCTACGGCCTCTACACCTGGCGCCAAGCGCTGCTCAAGGCTGCGGTCACCGGCGAGCTGACGCGCGACTGGCGCGAGGCAAATCCCCCCACCGAAACCAGCGCTCACCTCCTCGCGCGCATCCGCGTCGACCGCGAAGCCTCTGGCGCTCATTCTGGTAGAGGCCATCGGGCCGCTGTAGCTGAGCCGCTCGACATGGCAGTGTTCCCCGAATTACCTCGGGGATGGAGATGGTGTCGGCTTGCGGACGTGATTGTCGCAGGACCCACTAACGGTTACTCGCCGAAAAAGTCGAAGGATGGGGTGGGAAGCCTGGCTTTGAAATTGACGGCGACGACGCGAGGATCAATCGACCTATCGGATCGAGCAATCAAGCGTCTGTCAGAAACAATTCAGAAGGGATCAGACCTCTTTCTAAGACCTGGAGATCTCTTGTTTCAGCGCGGCAATACAATAGAATATGTAGGTATTGCAGCCGTATATGAAGGACCGGAAAAGACCTATATATATCCAGATCTTATGATCCGAGTTCGAACCAGCAACCAGACCCTGGCGAGATGGATATGGCGTGTTGCAAACTCGCACCTTGGCAGAAAATACATGCAAGACAACGCGACGGGAACCGCGGGCACGATGCCGAAGATCAACGGCGAGATTTTGCGCAACTTTGTCCTTCCACTTCCACCGTGCGCTGAGATCATAGAGATATTGCGCCTGATTGCCCGAGGCATCGAAGCCATCAATGACATTGAGGAGCGAGCTGCCTCCTATCAGAAGGCAATCAATGCTCTGCGCCAATCAATCCTGAAAGCCGCTTTCGTGGGCCGTCTCGTGCCGCAGGACCCAGCCGACGAGCCCGCCTCCGCGCTGCTCACCCGGCTGCGGGGAGGAGACGCTGTGGCGGGCGTGGCGCCGCGACGCCGCCGACAGGCGCGCGCGGGCGCTCAAGGAATGCTCACCCTATGAACGACGCTTCCCTCGTCCAGAAGGTATGGAACTACGCGCATGTGTTGCGTGATCAGGGCGTACCGTATCAGGCCTACATTTCGCAGATCTCGTACCTGCTGTTCCTGAAGATGGACGAGGAGCGGTCGGAGATGATCGCGTCCGGCCTGCTGAGGGGCGAGAGGTCAACGATCCCCGAAGATTGCCGTTGGCCGGTATTGCGCAACCTACAGGGCGAGGAATTGACCCGGCGCTATACCGCCATCCTCGACAAGCTATCGCGGCTCTCGGGGATCGTCGGCACGATCTTCCTGAAGGCGCAGAACGAGATCCAGGACCCAGCCAAATTGCGCCGCCTCGTCGGGCTGATCGACGGCGAGACCTGGCTCGGCCTCGGCGTTGATGTGAAGGGTTCGATCTATGAGGGGCTCTTGGAACGCAACGCCCAGGAGGTGAAGTCGGGCGCCGGGCAATATTTCACGCCGCGCGCGCTAATCGATACGATCGTGACGCTGGTCGATCCCGAACCACAGGAAAGCGTCCACGATCCCGCCTGTGGGACCGGTGGCTTCCTGCTCGCGGCCTGGGAGCACATGCGACAGAAGCCGCTGGCGCGGAACGCCGAGATCTACACGGCGATGCGGTCGCGTTTCTCGGGCGTGGACATCGTGCCAGAGGTCGTCCGGCTCTGCGCGATGAACCTCTATCTGCACGACATCACCGGCCGTGAGAGCCTGGTCGAGGCCCGCGACGCACTGCTCGGCGCCGGCGGGCAGACCTTCGACGTGATCCTGACCAACCCGCCGTTCGGCAAGAAGCAGAGTTACCGGATCGTCCGTGACGACGGCGAGATCGAAACCGAGCGTGAGGATTACGACCGGCAGGACTTCTTCGTCACGACCTCGAACAAGCAGCTCAACTTCCTGCAGCACATCATGACCGTGCTGGCCGAAAACGGGGAAGCCGCGGTGGTCATGCCGGACAATGTGCTGTTCGAGGGCGGCGCCGGCGAGACGATCCGCCGCCGGCTGCTGCACAATTTCGACTTCCACACCTTACTGCGGCTGCCGACCGGCATCTTCTACAAGCAGGGCGTCAAGGCGAATGTGCTGTTCTTCGACAAGAAGCGCGTTTCAGCCGAGCCCAACACGAAGCACCTGTGGATCTACGACCTGCGCACCAACCAACGTTTCACGCTCAAAGAACGGCCGATGGTGCGCGCCGATCTCGACGATTTCGCCGCCTGCTACAAATCGGGCCGGCGGCATGAGCGGGCCCAGGCCGAGCGCTTTCGGCGCTTCTCCTACGGCGACCTGATAGCGCGCGACAAGGTCAACCTCGACATCTTCTGGCTTAAGGACGACACGCTCGACGACCCCGACCTCTTGCCACCCCCCTACGAGATCGCTGCCGAAATCGTCGAAAACCTCGAAGCGGCACTCGAC
>Ga0182024_10024662_pt1 | contig 10674 bp, 5 predicted proteins | sample P32metaG_FD_120480 | JGI IMG/M metagenome (GOLD analysis project Ga0182024, IMG submission 120480) | Permafrost microbial communities from Stordalen Mire, Sweden - P3-2 metaG (Illumina Assembly) | ecosystem: Environmental > Terrestrial > Soil > Wetlands > Permafrost | place: Sweden: Stordalen...
AGCCGAGCATGTTCGCCTGATGGCCACGCGTGAAAGCCCAGAAGCCCACCGCGAAATAGAGGCCCCACAGGGCGGTGCCGGCAGTCATTCCGACCGCGAACTGCAGCAGCGTGACCTTGCCGGCGACGAGGCCCGCCCACCACAGCAGCAGAGCGATGAGCAGATAGCCCTTGCCGCGCTTCCAGGCCGCGGCGCAGGCGGCGTCCCAGTAGGCGAAGGCGTCGAGCGGGGTGAGCAGCAGCAGTTCCAGACGGCGGCAGCGATCCTGCGAATTGCTGTCCCACAGCCCATACTGAAACGCGGCCGGCACCGCGCCGAGCAGCACCATGGCCGTCGTCAGCACCGGAATGCCGCCCATGCGATCGAAGATGGCGAACGCCTCCCGGCCAAGCCAGCTGGGCCAGGCGTCCTGGGCGACGGTGAAGATGGCGTACATAATGGCAAAGCCGCCCGCCAGCCAAAGGTTGATCCGGCCCGAATACTCCGTGACGCGCTTGACCGCCCACCACGCCAGGGGCCGATCGCCGGGAGAGAGCCGTCGGCCTTCATCGGCCAGCAGCACCGGCCGATAATGGCGATCATGAAAGTGGCCTTTCAAACGCGTGGCCGAGCGCAGCAACGCCAGCCCCGCCAGGATCAGCCCGGCCAGGCACACGGCGAGTTCACGTTCCCAGGTTATCCAGGGCGGATTCTCCATGGCGTACTTCATCACGCCGAACGGGTTAAATTCGTGGAAGAAGCGAAAGCCGGCGAAGATCCACCGGGCCAGATCGGGCGGCAGAAAGGCCAGCCAGGTGCGCAGGTTTTCGCCTGCCAGCAAGCCGACGACCAGGTAGAACACGATCATGGCCATCATGAAACGTTCGCCCCAGCGCTGCACCCGCTGCCCTTCGTAGGCCCAGGCGGTCAGGCAGAATCCCGTGAAGGCGCCCCAGGTCAACGGCAGCAGCAGCAACCCCGGCACGTCGTCGGCCAGGAGCGTGCCGGATTCGACCATCACCAGCAAAAGCGGCAAGCCGGACAGCGTCACAAGACCGAGCCGGGCCAGGCCGACCATCGCCTCTCCGAACAGCACCATGGGCGGCCGCAGCGGACTCACCAGCAGAAACTCGAGCGCCTGGCTCTTGGGCATCTGCGTCAAACGCCAGCCGATGAGCAAGGCCCCTTCGACGATCCCGGCCACCAGCAGCGCCTGGCCCAGCAGCACGGCGGAGTGCTTGCCGGCGCCGCCAAACGCGACTCCGGCGGCCACGAGCAGAACATGGAAGCCCACCATGACGCGAAACGACCATTGCCGATTCGGCGAAACCGCGGCCAGGGCGAAAAAGGGAGCAAACATCATCGCATTGAAGCATAGCTCAAATACAGGCCCATGCCAGTCACCAGCACGGCACTAATGAACGGCAAGCTGCGCACAAAGCGTCCCTCGCCCCACCTTGACCCGGCGAAATTGCGGAATTGCACGACCAAAATGCCGATCAGCACCAGCACCCCGGCCAGGCCCGCACTGAAGGCGAGCAGCGCAGGCAGCGCTAGCCAGAACTCGCTGGAGCCAATCACCGCGACGAGGATCGCCACCGCGTCCCAGCACGGAATGATGCCGCCGTTCATGCCCAGAACGATGATGCCCCACCAGCCGAGCCGGCCATTTTTTGTCTTCGAAGATGTGCCCGACGAAAGATGAATGTGATCCGCGCGGCCCGAAAGCCGTTGCAGCAGCAGCCAAAATCCCAGACAGGTCACCGAGATGCCCAGCACCAGTCCCAGCCCCGTCTGGATCGCTTGCCGCGCCTGGCCCGACATCGCTTCCGGCAAGAAAAACAGCACCAGGGCAATGGCGAGTACCACGCCGGTGTGCGTGATCGTGGTGACCAATCCGAGTGTCAGTGCGTGCCAGACGGTGCCGTGCTCGCCGACGAGATATGCGGCCACCAGCGTTTTGCCATGCCCCGGCGTCAACGCATGAGCGGCCCCGAGACCCGCGAACACCAGCAGCATGATCAGCATTCCGGCGTTGGATTCACGGATTTCGCGAAACGTCCGCAGAAAGTCGTCGTCATCGCCCTTGGGCTCATCCTGGTGAATGGGCTCACGCTTGTCTTCATGTTGGACCGTGGTGGCTTCGATGTCCTGAACCGGGACACCATCAAAATCGACGGTCATCTTGCGAAGTTCATCCAGGAAATGCACCTTGTTTTGTTCCGGATCGGGCATAACCGCTCGGTTAATGCGCAGCTTCGTGCGGTTTTCGAAGCTGAAGCGTATCTGGCCGGCCTCAACGGGATAGTTTTGCTCGTGCACCCGAAGAAGATTCTTCCCCGCCGCCAGCGGCACATCCGCTTCGAAAATGAACGTGCAGCGCAGGTGGCCGAGCGATTTGCCCTTGTCCTCGCCCTGGTCTTCCCGGAGCGTTTGGCTGCGTTCGATGAGCTTGAGCTCCAGCGGCACCTTGCCGATGGCAACCGCCAGATGCGCGGCAATACCAGGGGCGAAAATCCTCGTGTATTCACCATAATACTTGGCAGCGTTATTGGCGAAGAGACCGGCATCGACCTCATCCTTGTACGGCTCCATGTCTTTTTGAGCAGTCCATTCGTCCAGTTCCAGGCGATAGACGATGACCACCTTGACGCGACCTGGCGCAGTGTCGTCCTGCAAGCGGACGGTGATGGTGCGATCGTGAGTATCTTTGGGGACGATGTGTGGATAAGCGCGGGACGATCCGAGGAGAACGAGGATCAGCGGTAGGAGAATTCGTGCCCGGCTCATGATGCGTGTATTCTACCCGAATTCGTTGCATTGCTACCCCCCTATACCACCCCCTGCAACGAATCATGGCATCCATTTCGGGAATATCTCTTCGGCAATGGGAACGATCTCGCACCTGGGCAATATCTTGCGCAATTCGGCGACAGTTGCGTCCGTAACGACATTCTGGTTCAGGTGAAGCTTGGCCAGGTTTTTCAGGGGTGCCAATTCCTTCATCCCCGCAGCCGTTACCTTGGCCCCTACCAGCGACAGCATGGTGAGGTTATTGTGCGGCGACAAGTTCTTGAGCCCCGCGTCGGTCACCTTGGCGCCCGTCAGGGACAAGATGGTGAGATTCTTGAGGGCCGCCAACTCCTTCAGTCCCGCATCCGTGATGCTGGGGCCTGAGAGGGCAAGCCTTGTGAGATTCTTTAGAGGGACCAACTCCTTGAGGCCCGTATCCGTGATTGTGGCCCCGACGAGGGACAGGTGCGTGAGGTTGGTGAGGGATGCCAAACCTTTCAGCCCGGCATCGGTCACCTTGTTGGGGGCACTCAGGTCAAGCCTGGTCAGATTTTTCAGGGGCGCCAACTCCTTCAGCCCCTCATCCGTGGTCGCCGTGCCCAGGACGAGGGTTTCGAGTGTCTCAAGGCGGGCCACTTCTTTCAGCCCCGCCTCCGTGATGTCAGGATCGGACAAATCAAGTCCGAATGGAACCGCAACCTGCGGCAGCGCAGTCTTTGGTAAGGTTTTGAGCAAAAAACAGGGCAAATTTCTCGCTGTTTTTGGAAGAATGAAATCTGAACCCGATACGAAGTAACCGTCGCCATCGATGGTTTCCACGAAGTGCGCGCGTTCAACCCCGAGCTTTTCGTAGGCGGCGATGGTCCCGGCATCGATATTTTTGTAAATGGTGTGCAGAATTTCGCAATGGGGCAGCGTTTTCGTCAACTCCATGATACCCTGAACCGTCGCTTTGCTGCCACGAAGGTCAAGCCTCCTGAGGTTTTCGAAAAGCGAGAATTCCTTGAGCCCCGCATCCGTCACCTGGGTGAACGAAAGATCAAGCGTGGCGAGCTTTCTGAGGGCGGTCAATTCTTTCAGCCCGGCATCCGTCACCTTGCTATCAGGCAAGACGAGCTCGGTAAGGTTCTTGAACGTCGCCAGTTCCTTGAGCCCCGCATCCGTCAACTGCATGCCACGCAATTGAAGTTCGGCGAGGTTTTTGAAAGGGGCCAATTCCTTCAGTCCGGCATCCGTCACCAGCGTACTTTCCAGGTAGAACGAGACCACGTCTTCCGGCGATTTTGGGCGTGAGCCATTTTTTCCATCTGCCTCCATGAGCGCGTGCAGCAAACCGATTTCCCGCAAGACCCGCAAGTCGGCATCGGACAGCGCCGACCGACTCCCAACAGCGCCAGCTGCCAGGAAGTCCAGGAGCTTTTGGTGCCTCACATAAAGGGTGGAGAGGCTCTTGAGAGGGGCCAGATCCTTCATCCCCACATGGGTCACTTTGGTGTCCGACAGGTCAAGCGTCGTGAGATTCGTGAGAGTCGCCAACTGCTTCAGCCCCGGGTCGGTGATCTTGGTCGCCGACAGGTCAAGCGTCGTGAGATTCTTGAGAGTCGCCAACTGCTTCAGCCCCGGATCGGTGATCTTGGTCGCCGAGAGGTCAAGCGTCGTGAGATTCTTGAGCCGAGCCAATTCCTTGAGGCCCGCATTCGTCACCTGCGCACCGTGGAGGTTCAGGTAATGCAAGCTCTTGATCCCGGCCAACTCCTTTAGCCCCGCATCCGTCACCTGCGCACTGTGGAGGACCAGGTAATGCAAGTTCTCGATACCGGCCAATTCCCTCAGCCCCACCTCCGTGACCTTGGTCAAGGTGAGATTCAAGGACTCCAAGCTCTTGTGCCCGGCCAGTTCCTTCAGCCCCGCATCGGTAACGTTGGCGCCTTCCAGGTTCAGGGTCTTGAGTTGCTTAAGGCGCGCCACTTCCCTTAGTCCCGCGTCCGTGATCTCACAATTGGACAAATCAAGTCCGAAAGGAACGGCAACCTGCGGGAGTGCGGTCCCCGGAAGCGTTTTGAGCGAGATATATGGCAGAAGTTTGCCATTTTCCAAGAACTCGACACACCGAGCCCCAAGTTTCTCGTAGGCAGCAATGTCAACGCGCGTCTTCATCCAGATGGATGGCCTGGGGGCATCAACGCCCTTGTCGGCGGACTCCTTCTCCTGGCCCGGCACGGATGCCGAGCAAAGCATGAGTGCCAACAGACCACAGGACGCAATGGGTCGAAGCTTTGTCATCCGTGATCTCCCTAAAGCTACAGCGCTGAGTCGCACAATTGTTGAGGAACGTCTTGGACCTGTTCTGCCCCGAAGGGGCGAAACATGACAGCCCAGGGCAACGCCCTGGGAAGGACGGGGAGATAGAGAATGCAGCCCTGAAAGGGCGTGACAACATTCGGCATCCGCTTGCTGTTACGCCCTTTCAGGGCTGGGTTCCTTTTTTCTCGCATCCCAGGGCGTTGCCCTGGGCTGTCATGTTCCAGCCTTTCAGGCTGAACGCTGCTTGCCGATCTTCCGCAACTTCTCCGGCTTTGCGCTTTCTCGACCCAGCGCTGTAGAACTAAGCGAATTGCAATCCGGCACTTGCCACCGCGGATGGAAGTGTAAACAAGAGGCTATTTTTGGGCAAGGCCTTGTTCAGAGTCCGAGGATATCGCAAATGCAAAACCGAGAATGCAAAACGCAAAATGGAACTCCCGTCGGAGCCTGTCTTCCATTTTGCGTTTTGCCCTCATGGAATGTTTTCTACACGAGCGACCGGCGAGCGGGGGCGGGGGGCATTCGCTGATTCCTGTATTCCACCATTCGCGCGTGGGATTTGGGCAGAGCAAATCATTGTTTTTTTGAAAAATAATTGGGGGGCTGTGAGTGCAAGTGGTTGCAGCCCCCCCCGATCATCGCGCTATTATCATGGCAGTCAAACGTTTGCGCTGAGTGAGGGGGGCTGCAAGCGAAAGGCCTGCAGTTTGCAGTCCCCCCTACTCCAGGTCCGAAATCGGGTGCCAAGCCGCAAACGGGCAACCTACCGGGCCCCCACCGTCTGCTGCGCCGTCACGGCCTGAACCGTCTTCTGGTCCAGCGACATGCGCAGATGAATCGGTCGCGGCGGATCGGTCACTTTCAGGTCGGAGAGCTTCGCCTCGTTGCCGTCCACGCGAACGTGCACGTCCTTGGCCAGCGACAGCGTCCGTTCTTCCGCATCGTCACGGCCCTTCGGAATGCTGATGATGATGGTGCCCTTGTCGGCATCCACGGCCTTGAAGTTGCCGGTCACCATCGGCCCTTCGGCTCGCAGGTGCATGATGGAAACCTGGTCGGGCGACAGCCTGGCGGTGACGGCCGCTCCGACCGGGATGTCGGCCAGTTTGCCGGCCTTGAGCGACAGGCGTCGGCCTCGGCCGTCATCGACCAGGATCACGGCCTCGTCGGCAATCGGCAGGGCGTACTCCTCGCCGGCGTCATCGCCGCGGCCGCCGGCTCGCACGGTGATGGTCATCGTCTTCTTGGCGGCATCCACCGCCTTGACAGTACCGGTGTGCGTCGGCCCCTCGGCGGCAATGGCCTGGACCGTCTTCATGTCAGCGAAAAGACGGACGGTGACAAGCGACTTCTGCGGCAGATCGGCCAGCTTGGCTTCCTTGAGCGAGAAGCGCGTGCTGCGGCCATCATCCAGGGCGACTTCCACATCCGTGCCGAAACCGAACGTCTTTTCCTCGGCTTCCGTGACCGCGCCATCACGGCCCGTGGCACGGCCGGATGTCTGCACGGTCAGCGTTTTCTTGGTCAAATCGACGGCCTTGAGGACGCCCTTGATCGTCGGGGCTTCCGCGAGGATCGATTCCACGGTTTTCTGATCGGCGGACAGCGTCAGCACCACGTGAATGCCGGTGCCCAGCTCCGCCAGCTTGGCTTCCTTGAACACGCCAGAGCCCGCCCGGCCGCCGCCGCTGCCGGCGCTGGATGCCACGGCGACTTCCACATTCTTGGCTAGCGTGAAGGTTTTTTCCTTGGCGGGAGCGCCGCGTTCGCCGCGTTCACGGGCTTCCGAAAGCGCGATCGTGATAGTGCCCGCCTTCGTGTCCACCGATTTGAGCGTTCCAGCCGTTTCGGGGTGAGCTTTGCGATCACCGCGTTCCTGAGCCTGGGTGAACTGGGCCAGGCTGATCGCCAGGACCGTTGCCAGGAACCCGCGCATCAATTGCTTGCGATTGGACATCGTTTCCTCCGGTTTGGTTTTGGTACCACTGCACGCGTTTGGCCCGCGCTCCGCTCCGAGTACGTCGCGTCGCGGCTAAACGGGTCGAATTCGGCGTTACACCTCAATAGAGACCGGGAACCGGTCGAGGCTTCCCTTTTTTTTGGTGGACGCTACGCCGCAAGCGGCGAAACTTGCTTCTTGCTCAGCTATGACCTATAGTTTGAGCAGCCATGAACATGATCGCGGAAAACCATCCGCAGATCGAGTCTCTATCCCCTGGCCTCGAGGTCATTCATGATTGCGTCGATTCCCAGCGCTCCTTCCCTGGAATCAGCCTCCCACGACATCGAAGTTTCCGTCGTCATGCCCTGCCTCAATGAGGCACGCACGGTCGGTACCTGCATCGACAAGGCCCGCTCGTCGCTCGAAAAAATGGGCGTCAAGGGCGAAGTGGTGATTGCCGACAACGGCAGCACCGATGGCTCGCAGGACATCGCCCGAGAGCACGGCGCCCGCGTGATTCACGCTGCCCGCAAGGGTTATGGAGCCGCGCTGCAAGCCGGCATCGCCGCCGCTCGGGGCCAGTTCGTCATCATGGGCGACGCGGACGACTCCTACGACTTCACCAACCTGAGCCCATTTGTCGAAAAACTCCGGCAGGGCGACGAGCTGGTGATGGGCAATCGCTTTCGCGGCGGCATCGAGCCGGGCGCCATGCCCTGGCACCATCGCTACATCGGCAATCCGGTGCTCACGGGCATTCTCAACCTATTTTTCCACACGCCCATCGGCGACGCCCATTGCGGGCTGCGCGGCTTCCGCAAGGAATCCTACGAAAAGCTGAAGCTGGTCACCACCGGCATGGAGTTCGCCAGCGAGATGGTCGTCAAATCGACGCTCTGCAAGCAGAAGATCAGCGAAGTGCCCACGATCCTTAGGCCCGATGGCCGGGATCGACCGCCGCACCTGCGCAGCTTCCGCGACGGTTGGCGCCATCTGCGCTTCCTGCTGCTCTATTGCCCCTTCTGGCTCTATTTCATCCCGGCCGCGACGCTCATGGGCTTCGGACTGGCTCTCATGGCCTGGCTGACGCCGGGACCGCGGCAGATCGGGAGCGTCGTCTTCGACGTTCACACCATGCTGCTCGGCGCGCTCGGCATTTTGCTCGGCTACCAGACGCTCTGGCTCTGGGCGTTCGCCAAGATTCACGGCTGGACCAGCGGCATGTTGCCGGCAGACACGTTTTCGCTCGGCATCTTTCGGCACATTAACCTGGAACGCGGACTGATTGCGGGGCTTGGCATGCTCGTCCTGGGCATCGGCCTCAACGTTTGGCTGCTGACGACCTGGATCGGCCAAAGCATGGGGCCGCTCGATGTCCAGGTCACGCTGCGGTACGGCCTGTGGGGATTCATCTGCATGGTGGTCGGTGTGCAGACGATCTATGGCAGCTTCTTCCTGAGCATGCTCGGTCTGGTCGAACGCAACAAGAGTCGGTGAAAATCGAATGTGGCCGCAGGCTTGCGCATGCGGCTTGGGTTCCCCGTGAGATGTTATCGCGTGGTCAGGGCCACGGTTTTTGAGGGCTGCGCCCTTTCCTCACGCGGAGCGTGAGGACTACACTACGAGCTCATTCATGTTCAAGCCTACGCTCCCCAACCAGTTCTCGATTCTCCTGGCCGTGCTGCTCGGGGCCAACTATTTCGGCATCATGAGCGACCTCGACTGGTCCTGGCAGATTCGCACCGGCCAGCTCATCGTCGATTCGGGAAGCTTGCGGACGCCGGAGAGCTTCTCCTACACCATTCGCGGCGAACTGGTGCACGACTTCGAATGGCTCTACGAAGTGAGCCTCTGGGGAATCTGGAGCGTCTACGGTCTGGGCGGGCTCAAGTTCCTCAAGATGGTGCTGGTCGCTGTGCCGCTGCTGCTGCTCGGCTGGAGGCTGAGGCGCGAAGGCGTGCGCTGGCACGGCATCGTCCTGGCGTTCTTCGTGGCCGTCTGGATCGTGGCCGGGTCGTGGAACCTGCGGGCGCTCTACTTCACCACCATCGGTCTATTGCTCGTTTCCGGCTGGCTGCACGATCATTGCCTCGGAAGAAAGCCGCTGACATGGTGGCTGCCGGTGGTCATGCTGCTCTGGAGCAATTTGCATCCGGGCGTCATCACGGGCCAGGGCCTGCTGCTCGGAGCGATCGGCTGGGAATGGCTCAATCGCCGGCTCAAGATCAACGAGCCGCTCGATGGGCCGCAACTGAAACGCTTGACGATCATCGCCGGGCTCGGCTTCCTGGCGACGTTTCTCAGCCCGGACCCGATCGATCGGCTGCTCTATCCGTTCCGGCCGGAGCTGGCCCATTCGATTCAGCAGTATTTCGTGGAAATGAGGCCGATGCACAGCTTCATCACCCAAATTCCGCTCATCATGACGCCGGTCTATCTGCTGGCGGGGTGCATGTTCATCACGGTCATCTTCAAGTTTCGCCAATTTCGCGGCTGGGAGCTGGCCTTGCTGGCCGGGCTGACGCTGTTGGCGAGCATGGCGGTGCGCGTGCTGCTCGACTGGGTAATTATCACATTGGCCCTGTGCGTGCCGAAATTGCGCGACCTGCTGGTGGAAGCCGCTCACACGAGCCGCCGCCGGATCGTGGTGCGCGGCTTGCTCAAGGTGGATCGCTTCTTTCGCCGGCTTCTGGATAGTTGGTGGTTCCGTTTTCAACCGTTCTGGCCCGCGGCGGTGGCGACGGCCCTGCTGATCATCACGCTGATCCCGCCGCTGGCCAACAGCTTGCCGGTGCAGAGCAAGGGTTTTTGGCCGATCGAAGCCGTGAATGCCATGGAAAAACAAGGTCTCCACGGCAACTTCTTCTCCAGTCCGGACCATGGCGCCTATATCGGCTGGCGGCTCAAGACCAAGGGCCTAGTCTACTCGGACACGCGTGGCTTCTTCTTTCCGCCGGAGATCCTGGCCGATAGCATTCTCATCCCGGCCAAGGGCGACGACTGGCGCAATCGGCTCGACCGCGTGCTCGGCAAGTCGGGCACGAAGGGCACGGATTATTTTCTGCTCGACGTGACCGGCGACCGCGGGGCGCTCTGGCGCGATCTGCAGCCGGTTGTGGACAAGCCGCTTTTCGTGGACGAACAATGCGTCCTGCTCAGCGCCGAGCAAGTGCGTCGGGGCCTGGAGAAGCTGCCGCGCGAAGTGGCCCAGCGCTGAGCGAGCAGGAAGAGGCTGAAAACGCGGAGGGGGAGGGATTCGAACCCGCGGTGACTTTCGCCACGCCGGTTTTCAAGACCGGTGTGCATCTTCCCTGCCCCTTGCATGGCTCCCCCCTGCACCGTATTCGAGTCGCTTCAGCGCTCCGGTAGCGCGGCCGCGTAGCTGTTGGCTCCCCAGCGCCGGTAGCACGCCCGGGCGGCGGCGAGTTCCGCGGCGCCGGCGGCCGGGTCGCCTCGGCTTTGATGGAACCGTGCCGCCCGTTCATGGGCCAGCGCCTCGATATGTCCGTAGCCGTATTTCGCCGCCGCCGCGATGGCCGCTTGGTAGTGACGGAGGGCGGCCGTGTCCTTGCCGACGACTCGGCAGATCTCCGCCGCAACCAGCTGTTCCTTGTGCAAGAAGTTATCGGGACAATTCGCGGCCCAGCGGCGCATGG
>Ga0182024_10024663_pt1 | contig 10673 bp, 13 predicted proteins | sample P32metaG_FD_120480 | JGI IMG/M metagenome (GOLD analysis project Ga0182024, IMG submission 120480) | Permafrost microbial communities from Stordalen Mire, Sweden - P3-2 metaG (Illumina Assembly) | ecosystem: Environmental > Terrestrial > Soil > Wetlands > Permafrost | place: Sweden: Stordalen...
GCGGGGCTGCCCTGGTTGTCGGCGAACACCACTTCGACCTTGGCGCCGCCGAGGCCTGCGAGCCCGGCATTCTTCGCCAAGGGGAAATTGCCGAGCTCGGGATGGGCGTTGTTGATGATATCCATGGCGACTTCGAGCGCGGCCTTGGTATGGACGCCGGTGGAGGCGGCGCCACCGCTCATCGGAAAGATGCCGCCGATCTTGACGGTCGCTTGCGCCAGCGCTGGGCCCGCGAGGAATGCGGAAATCGAGGCGGCGCAAAGCAGCCCGAGGATAGACTTGAATCTCATGTCGATGGTCTCCGAACCGTTGCCACGCAATGCCAGGCGCCAAGCCCTGGGGGTGAGCGGGGCATAACCCCCGCAACTTCCGTTACTTATTGGCTACTCAGCATTGCATGCCCGGTTGGCATGGGCAAGTTGCGGCGGGCCGCGCGCGACCCGTCAAAAGGTATCAGACGCGCGGCGGAGTTACCCCGGGATTTGCCTGCCGGATAGGCAGATCGGCCTTGAGGGCGACATAGACGGTATTGCTGGCGTCACGCTCCCCGAACGCATTGTCGAAAGCAACGACATGCGCGGACGAGATCGCAAACGCACCGGAAAGCGCAGCTTCAAATACTTCATCCGGCGGGTCGTTCGACCACAGCGCGAACACGCCGCCGGGATGCAGATGCCCGGCCAGCCTTGCAAGCCCCGCTGGCTGATACAGCGCGGCGTGGCGCGGATGCAGGAGGTTGCGGGGCGAGTGATCGATGTCGACCAGCACCGCGTCGAAGCGGCGGCCTGATGCATCCGGGTCAAAGCCGCCGGCGGAATCCGACATCGCGAAGAAGTCGCCATGGACGAGACGGCAGCGCGGATCAGAGGCCAGCGGCTTGCCGAGCGGAAGCAGGCCCTGCTCGTGCCACTCGATGACCTCGGCCAGCGCGTCGACCACGACAAGCGATCGCACGCGCGGATTTTCGAGCACCGCGCGCGCGGTGTAGCCGAGCCCGAGGCCGCCGACGACGACGTCGAGATCACCTCGCGCCAGCGCCGCCAATCCCAGCCGCGCCAGCTCGATCTCGGCCACCGTGAAGGCGCTCGACATCAAAAACTCGTCACCAAGTTTGATCTCGTAGATGTCGGCGCCAGTGGTGAGCGACCTGCGGCGCCGCAAGGAGAGCACGCCCATCGGCGTCGGGCGGAAATCCAGCTCCTCGAAATAAACGCTCATCGCCGCTCCGCCTTTGACTGCCGCGCCAGGTCAGGCGTCAATGACCGCAAACGCCAGACCCGCGGCCCCATGGCAAGAAGCCTTTTCTCCCGCGCTTGCCAAGGCCGGGACCAAGCGGCTAGAAGGGCGCACGCTTCGCGCGGGGAAAAGCTTCATCCGCCGCTAGAACTGCAAGAATATCCCTTAAGTATTTGAAGTAATTGGGGAATGGTGTAACGGTAGCACAACAGACTCTGACTCTGTTTGTCTAGGTTCGAATCCTAGTTCCCCAGCCAGCTATTAAGATATTGAAAACAATACGAAAAATGAGATTTTAGGGCGCGCGGTTTAGCCGTTTTCATGTTGCGTCTGTTGCGCTTAATTCCCTAATGTTTCCAACGACTGCCGATCACTTCCCGCAAATCGGCGCGACATGAAGCGCAACATTCGCCCGGCGAGAGTCGCGTTGCCACAACCGAAACTCTAGACTCCCGGCGGCACACCAACCGGAAAGAACATAATGACCGACAAAACAGAGCTTCACGGAGCCAAGAGAGGCGTGGCCATACTGGCAACGTGCATCGTTCAAACGCTGAATGAATCCGACCCGACGTTCCAGGATCGATTTTTAAAGCGCCTCACGGACGCCCATTACGAACTGAGAGACAACTCCGAAGGCGACGTTATCCAGGAGATGGAATTACTTGCATGGACGCGCACCCTTCTGACCGGGTTCGATCATGTGACCGGCCAGAACAAGCCCTTTTTGGGCGGGACATAAGAAAAACCCGCCGAGCACGAAGCCCGGCGGGTCTCTTAGCGATCGGCCGTCACCCCAGCGGGTAAGACGCCGGAATGCCATATGCGTTCGCTAAGCTCCGAACCAGTATTCTAATCGTTTTTTCAATCTCAGCCCGAGCGTCGGCTGGATACATGATCCATTTCTTTTCGCCGTCCTCCTGCGACGTGATGGTATGCCCCGGAATTTGGGCCAAGTCAGTCTGTTCCGTCATCAACGACATGAGGGTTCGTTGCGTGAAATTTGCTAGCTCTTGTGATGCGGTCATTTTAGGTCTTACCCCTATCGCCGTTGGGAATCAGCGGCGTGGTTCCACTATGCCCGTTCTACAGCGGAAAACAAGCGCTAAGTTGTTGATATAACAACGGAAAACGTTGTCATTCAACGCGGTCACGCCAAACCCGACGGCCCATAGCTGAGTCGACGGTTAAACCCCGGCACAGTTTCGCTGGCGTCGCGTTCGCTGCGCCACCGCGCCAGCACCAAGCGACTGGCCACTGTCCGGACGCTATCGCCACCCCGGAGATGCGCCGTGATGCGTTCCCCGTTGGCAGACCGCACCTCTTTCCCGCCGCCGTCAACGAGGGTCAGCAAATCGTCGTCGACCCGGTAGAACCCGGTTTCGCAACTGCCCATGTCACCGGGTGCGCCGGAGGGATTGCGAGTGGTGACGGTGATTTCGTTTATTTTGTTACGCATAGCCCATGTTTCCATATTCGATGATTTTGCGATTGAAGTTCGTTGCCATGCTGCGCGGGATCGGCGAGCCGGCGGGTTCGGAGAAGCACAGCGCCACGGCGTCGGCTTCGTCCGGCGACGGCATCCCCCGCTTGCGCATTTCTTCCTTGGCCTCAAGCACAAGCTTGCCGCTGCTGTCGTATTTGTAGCCCGGACTGGTCAAGTCAGCGTGCAGGCTGTCGCTGTCGGGGATTGAGAAGCGGCCTTGAAGCGCGGTCTTGATGTTCTGCCACATCTCGGCGCGGCGATTTAGCGGGCCGCCGGCAGGCTTGCCGGATTCGTCCAGCGGCGCCGGCTCAATCGGCTTGCCGCCGAAGTTCACGGCGTTGACCGTCTCGCCATAGCCCTGTTCGATCAGCCGATCGTACACGCCGATTCCCAACCCGCCGACGTCGATATTCGCCTTCACCGGCTTGTCGTCGCGAATCACGGAAGCAACCCATCCGGCAACCTCCATCGTGGAAAGGCCGCGGCGCTTTTCGATCTTTTCTATGCAGTGGCCACGGCGCCAGGCAATCGCGGTCGCGTCGGCGCCCTTCCCGGCAGGGTCTACACCGACGATCAGCGGGCCATAAGGCTCGATATCTTTTGCCTTGCGAGCCTGCATCACAATGTCGGCGGTAATGAAGCTGTCGAACTGCGAAGCCATAAAAGCTTCGTCCGGCACGATCGGATATTCCCGCTTGAAGTAGTCTTCGCTACCCAATTGGCTGATCTTGTTCCGCCGCCAGCAAATCTGCTCGGCGTCCAGGCCGTGCAGCGTGGCGAGCGCGGATTCCTCCGCCGTCATGGCGAAATCGTCGGGCAACTTCGTGCGGTAGCTCGGATCGATCGACCATGGCAAAAACACCGCCATGAACTCCGACTCGCCGGCTTCCGCGCGCCGCCATAGCTGATGGAATTCGTCTCCGAACTGATTGCCGGTCGTTTCCAGGATGATTTCCGTCCCGTCCAGATCGGGAATCGTCTGCACCAACGCGGCAAGCTGTTCCTGCAACGAGTCCCAAAACGCGGCTTCCGATGCGTGCAGAAATTGCGCGGTGCTTGATCGGCCGGAGCCTTCTAGCGTAGCCACCGAAACCATATAGCCGCTATCGATGCTGTCGAAAACCAACTCTTCCGCGTTCGACGTGCCGACTGATAGCTTATGCTCGGGCGGCATGTTGTCGTGAAATCTCTTGACCAGGTTGAACAGGTTGCGACTTGCCGGCTTCTCATGTCCGATAATCTGCGTTCGCAACCCTGGTAAAGCGGTTGTGGCTTTATAGAATCTAGCCGCGACATAAGTTGATATGCCCATCTGCCTGGCCTTGAGCACGATCACGCGAACACGGCCGGTCTTGGCCTTCTGCGCTTCAAGGCGCTTGTGCAACTCGCGCTGTGCATTGTTGAAAACGAACGGCGCCAGGCTGCCAGCCTTGGGGCGGATTTTCAAACGCTCCGTGGCAAAGAATTCCAGATCGGTCGCCAGTCTGGTCGCGCGCTCGCCTTCGGCGCGAAGATCGTTAAGCCAATCCATTTTCAGCGCCGACGGAAATCAACGAACGTGATGTTGCCAATTGTCGTCGGCGGGGTTGGTTCGTCCAGCGACGCCACAAATTCGTCGTGCGCATCGGCAACGATTTCCAGCGCCTCTTCGAACGTGATGCCCATTCCGGCGACAATGTGTGCGGCTTCGGTGAGATGATCCAACATTCCGCCGCTCATTTCAGTGCCCCCGAAGCGATCAAGAATTGCCTGCACTGGCAAGAGCCGCCGCGGGCAGTGATTGACAGGCGAATCGCGGCGAGCGGCAGAGAAGGAGATTGCAACTTTTCTTTTGCGGCCATCGCGTCAATTACCAGGTCGATTTCGGCGCGGAACGCGGCGATGCGTTCGGCCATGTTAAGCGGCTGCGTCTGTATTGGTCTTGGCGTCGGCATGTTTCGATTCCTTTTTCAGTTTTGCGAATTCATTTTGCATCGTGCGGATTTGGTGGTCCCGGTCGCGCTCGCGGGTGGCGATACACTTTTGAATGTCATAGGGCAGCGTCGCGAATCGAAGCTTTTCGGCGGCCGGCCAGGACCGCGGCGGTTCGAGTTTGCTAAGTTCGTTGATCGCGCTGGCTACTGGAAAACTTTGCGTGCTGTCGGGCAGGCCAATGACATAGTGCGCCCTGGAAATTTCCAGGACAGCGGGCCAAACGCGATCGATGCCCATGGGCGCAACGTCGGCGATAAATCGCGCGATGATGGTTGGTGACGCCGGAATCGCTTGCTCGCCGCGAAGACTGCACCAATCTTTGAACATTTGCACGGCGCTACCTCTGAATCGATTTGAGACGATCGTGTGTGCTGCGCAGTGCCCGCTCGAATACATGGCGCGCCGCGGCTTGCCTTGGGGTGCCATAGGTGTCCGCCGTTTTCAGGTTTTTGAGATGCTGAATCCGCGCCTCAAAATCATGCTTGGAAAACTCGGCGGCAACTTCGCTCGGCGATAGTTCCTTGCCAAAACGAAGCTTCGCTTCGATCTGCATTTCGTCGATAAAATCGTCTGCCATTGTCATCTCCTGCTGCGACGGGCCATCAAAAGCTTGGCTGCGTCTTTGATGTTTCCGGTCTTGGAAAGTTTCGCACTGAGCGCCGCCAAGCCCGTGTCGCTGCGCTCGGCGCCGCGGGGTCCCGCAATACCAGGGCGGGTCACATTGGGTACGATGCGCGTTGGCGACGGTTTTGCGGCGCGCTGCGCCATTCGCCATTTGGCCGCGTCGACCATGATGCGTTCTGCCGATGCACGCGGGAACGTCGATTGCCCATGGATGGCCGCGAGGAATTGGTGAGGATCGGAAACGCCGTATTCTTTTAGCATCCGCGGAATCTCCGCCTTCACGGCCGCCATTTCTTTCGGCGCAATGCCTTTTGTTAGCTCCGCGAAGCGGGCGTTTTCTTTTGCCGCATATGTTTTGAATTCGCCCTGATCTTTCGCGGTTTTCTGCGCTTTGATCTGCTGTGCAGCGGCTTCGACCTGTGCAAGACCCTGCAACCTCGCGAACGCTTGTTGTGCTCGCGCGGGTTCGCGTTGGTGCATGACGTTAATTGCAGCGGCCCATTTATCGAGCGGCAAATTTGCCAACTCAGGGAAGTCACCCGCGAGTGCGGCAATCCTCGCTTTTCCAATTTCCTGCACCGAAGTTTCATACGCTGCGCCCCGCGCATCGGCTTCGGCGACCTTGGCGGTGATCGCCGCCCGGACCTTGGGATTGGCCAAGACCTTTTCAATATCGGCTTCGCTTTCGATCTGCGGCGCGGCCGGCTTTTCACCGCGCATTTTGTCTATGGCCTTCTGATCGGCTTTCGTGCCGTCAATTTCGGCCTGCGCAGCGTCGGCGCCCCGCGCGTCGGCGAGCGCATCGGCGGCCTGGTCGAGCGTCATGCTGACGTTGGGCGGCAGGTTGGCGACATGAGCGTAGATCATGGTCGGCTCGCCGCTCTGTTTAAGGCGTTCCGCCGCGGCTTCGTCGGTGGTCAACTCTTCCGGCGTTTCCTCCGGTTCGGTTTCGAGCGGCGTGTAGCCGGCGGCGCGCTCCAATCCTTCGCGGCCGTAGGCCGGCTCGCTGGATTCGAATTGGCCAGTGTCATTGCGCGGCGCTTCGGTGGTAGTGGTCGTATCGGTCATTAGGTTACCTCACAAAAATGGGTGCTTTAGTTGGTTTGCGTTGATTAGCGTTCGTGGTTACGGCCGCCGCTCCGGCGCCGCTGCGCGCGAGTTGCTGAATGAACTGCAATTGCGAAATGGTCCGCGAAACCATGGCATTGAGTGCGGGAGCGTTGAGGGTTGCGCCGTTCTGCAACAGAATGTCAGAAACGGCCTTCCTTACAGCCGGGGTATTGCCCGTCACGCCGCGCACGCCTGCGTGCAGCATTGATCCGATTGCGCCGGACCAGTTGCCAGTTGCGACGTGCATGACCGTCGTCGGATTGACGCCTAGCGCTGCGTGGTCGGCGAGATTGTCGGCGGTGCGGCTGCCGCCTAACGCCTGATTGCGCGTCTCAAACATCGTCTGTTCGCGACCAAGCTGCCGCTGCATCAAATCGTTGCCGGGTGCCGTTGCGTCCGCCAGGGCGCGGAATCTGTCATTCGAAAACGGCCGTGCCGAATTCACGCCGTCGGCTGCGCCCGTGACTTTCGCAATTGCCGGATCGACAAAGCCGGTGCGGAAGGCTTGCTGTCCGCGGGGCTGTAGCGAATTGAAGTCAGACAAGATGTCGTCGGTACGTCCGCGAGCGAAAGCTTGCCTGCCCTGGTCGATCGCGCCAATGTCGCGAGTGGCCCGAGAGAAATTGGAATTGGCTTGTTTGAACCCCGACGAAGCATTTTCCAGGGCGCTGTCAAGCTGGCGCTGCACGCCACCGAGCAAACGCGCCTTGTTGTTCGCGCCGGATTGCACTGCGCTCTGAATCGTATCGCTCAAATCGCCGCGAATACGCTGCGCTCCGGCGAAGTCGTCGGGATTGATACGCGAAATGCGACCGCGGATTCCCTGCAACGCGGACTCAACGGAATCGTTGGGCAACGCGCTGCCGACGTTTGCCAATTGCTGATCCTGCGCCGGTCCCAAGATCGAATCGATATGATCCAGAACCGGAGTGACGTCGACGGGGCCGGCGTCGTTCCGCACGGCGCCATATTCGGCGTCTGCATTCGCTCCGCGCGCCGAAGTCATCGCGTCTTCCAGCGCGGCCGGCGTCATGCGGCTGCCAAAGCCCTGTTCCAGCGAGTCGACGATACGGCCACTCTGGCCATTCTGGCGGTTGTTCAAAGCGTTCACGACGTCGGTGCGGCCTTCACCTGGCGCGCGTGCCACGGTCGAAAGCATGCGTTGGCCAGGATTGCCGAGCGCGTCGGCCAACGTGAACTGTGGCTGATTTTCTGCCGCGGCGTCGGTCACGGCCTGGCCAAGTTGCTGCGGCGTCTGTCCGGATTCACTCACGGCGCGCGCTACCTGGCGATTTGCGGCGCCGGTCGGGTTGATGCGGCTCATGATGCTCGAAATGAAGGGCGATGCCGCGGCTTCGGCAACCGGTGCAGCGCCGCCGATTAGACCGCCAGCAATCGCGCCAGCAACGGGATCACCGCCCCGGATAGCCGCATCAGCGCCGCCGAGGGCTGCATTGCTGGCCGCACCCATGCCGATGCGCGCACCAAGACCGCCAGTTGCGCCCCATAGCGCGGGCGCAGCGGCAACCACCGGAGCCATAGAAGCAACGCCGCCGGCAAGCTTCGCGCCCGTGTCGATGATCGGGTGTTGAGTCTCAAATTTTGCATCGCTGCCCTCCTGGTCGCGCAACGAATGCGCATAGCGCCCGGCGAAAGTATCCTCCGGCAGTTGGTCTTTGGGATCGAAGAAACTATTGAATGCCGGCGCGAGCGCGGCGTTTGTTGCGGCGTCCGCTTTGTTGAGCAAGCCGCCAATGATCGGAACGCCGGTCGCCGCGGAGCGCGCAACGTTGTTGACCGAAACGTCGTCGGGCTTCGGCGACAAACTCGCCGCAATATGATCGACCGTCGTTTGCTGATCTTCCGGCGAGAGCGCCAGGAATGAGTCGTCGACGTTGACGTGCTGGCCGTCGATGTTGAGAGTTGCCATTACTGCACCACCGACCACTTAGTGCCGGAGCGCACGACGTTTTTAGCCGAAGGATGATCGTCCGGCGAAATACTTGATACTATCCAGGCAACAAGTTTTTGCTGTTCCGCAAGCGATTTTGATTTGAAACTGTCGCTGACTTTGACGCGGTAGCCGTTGATGTTAAGCGTTACCATTACTGCACCACGCTCCATTTGACGCCAGTTGGCGCGGTGCCTCCGGCCGCCGCTCCGGGCGCGCCCATTGCCAGCCTTGAGCCAACCGTCGATACGCTGCAAGACTGCCTGTCCAGTGGGCTTGATAAGCGGCCCCTGCTTCTGCGCAGCCATTGGCCCGATCGAATTGAGCCGCTTCTCTTCAAGGGCATCAAGCGAGCCGTGCAGCAATTCGGAAAGCTTCCCAATCTGCGCGCGCTGTTGTTCGGGCGACATGTTGGGCGAAAGATTCTGTTCCCAAGAGCGGATTTCGGAATCGCTCATATTGCTGCCCTTGAACACTTTGGACATTTCCTCCGCGACAGCGTGCGCATTCGTGGTGAACGCACCGGGCGCACCGCTGCCCATCGCGGCGCTGGCTTGGTTGCCAACCCAATTGAGCGCGGGATAATTGCCGTTATGCAGCGCGTCGGCGGAGTCGAGCAGTGAATTTACATGCGCAAGCGTTTGGTTAGCACTGCGGACCATTTCCGATGATTTGCCAGCGCTGAAATCCTTGACGCCTGCAACCCGGCCGGCCCAATTCGCGCCGTCAAAAGTCGGGTCATAGTTTTTCGCCGCGGCGATGCGATTGACCCATGCCGTTTTTCCCAGTGCGAAGGCGCTTGGCGGAGCCTGAGTTCCTTCGGCCATCATCTTCACAATGTTGGCTTCTGACTTCGGCATGCTGGCCAGGTACGCATCGCCGGTCCGGTTCATGTCACCAAGGCCGCCGCCGCTGTCCGTGGCACCGGGAGCATTGTAAGGCTTGATTGATCCGTCGCTCGGATTGAAAACGCCGTATTGCTCACGGCCGAGTCCATCCTGGCCAATCTTGAGCAGCTTATTTTTGTCGTCGGGCTCGTAAGCCTTGATGGCTTTATTCTGGCGCGCATCCCAAACGTAGCCGTTGCCAAGTGATTGCACAGTCTGCGGCCCGATTTCTGATTCAATCAGCTTCCTGCCGGCTTCCGGATCGATCGCGTGAATGGTGGCGAGTTGCACCGCCCGCTGTTGCGGCACGCCATTAGCTGTCAGCACCGCCGCCATCTGTTGCGCCTGCACTTGCCGTTGCTGCGCTTGGTCGGCGAGAAGCTGCGCCTGCGGATCGCGGCGCTGACCAGTGACCAAGCTTGTCAAGCCGCCGATCAAACCGCCGCCATGACTCATGCTTTGATCGGATGCGTTGAGATGGCTGCGGATGGTGTCGAGAAATGATGGCGTGGGCGCCGGAGTGAGAGCGGCCGGCTGTGTCGGTTGCTGCGCTGGCGCTGCGGCAGGCGCGGGAGCGACCGTTTCGCCAGTGTCGCTATTGATGGCCGGCGGAGCGAAGCCCGAGCCAATGCGGGGCATCTGGTAATCGCCAACCGCGACCGGGGCGTTCTGCGGCTGCGGCGCTGCGGCCGGTGCGCTCGCCTGCGCGTCCATCGGCGAGCTCGGAAAGCCGGCGCTCGGCGTCGGAGTCGCTGCAACGGATGCGAGAAGCTGATCGAGAAGGCCGCCTTGAGCGCCCTGGTAGGTCGCGGGATCGTAATCGTCGAAGAGGCCCATGGTCAGAAGCCCCGCTTGCGGTCGTCTTCGTTAATCAAAGCGATCAGATTTCGCTTCGCGTGCTCCCACTCTGGAGTAAGTGCGCGCTTGACTTCCCCTGCCGATGTCACCAAGGAAATATGTTTTTTCGTTTTGAGCAGATCGTGGCCGCTGCCTCTCGGACTCGGAATTTTTTGCTCAAGGGTCATGTCGGCGAGATGCAAATGATAGTCGAGCGCCATGAAGCGTTCTGCGGCTGCCAATAATGCGTCGTCCATGGGGCCTATTCCAGTTCGGTCAGGTAGAGATTGCCGGCTGCGCTTACCTGCGCGACCGTGAGGGCTTGGCCACCGCTGACCAGGAAGACTTCGGGGAAGTTGGCGGCCAGGTAGAGGTTCGTTGCGTCGCCGATCGACACGAGCGCCGCGGTGGTCGCGACCAGGCGCACGCGGTTCGTCTGCGGTCCGATCGCTGCCGACGTGGCCGGCGTGCCGGTGTACGGGATGACCTGAGTTTTGCCGGGGCGGCCGTGGGATACGATGGTCATGACGGTTCGTCCGGAAAGCTGAGTCGGGTGCCGATGCCTTCC
>Ga0182024_10024665_pt1 | contig 10672 bp, 8 predicted proteins | sample P32metaG_FD_120480 | JGI IMG/M metagenome (GOLD analysis project Ga0182024, IMG submission 120480) | Permafrost microbial communities from Stordalen Mire, Sweden - P3-2 metaG (Illumina Assembly) | ecosystem: Environmental > Terrestrial > Soil > Wetlands > Permafrost | place: Sweden: Stordalen...
ACCAACCAGCTGCTGATCGCCATGCCGATGATGGGGGATCCAAACTTCGCTCAGACCGTGGCGCTCATCTGCGACCATGGTCCCCGCGGAGCGCTGGGACTCATCGTCAACAAGCCCCTGCCGATGCGGATGAGCGAGATCTTCGAGCAGCTCGAAATCGAGCTGCCGGGGGGACCCTTGCGCGAACGCCAGGTCCTGCGCGGCGGCCCAATGCAGACCGACCGCGGTTTCGTGGTGCACCGAGCCGGCGGCGAGTGGGACTCGACGCTCAAAGTCTCCGATTCCATCCACGTCACCACATCGCGCGACATCCTTGCCGCGATGGCCCGGGGTGAAGGCCCCATGGAGGCCGTCGTTGCGCTCGGATATGCCGGCTGGGGCGGCGGGCAGCTCGAGGATGAGATCAAGGCGAACGCGTGGCTGAGTGCGCCGGCCGATTGCGGCGTCATTTTCGACCTTCCGTTCGAGTCGCGCTGGCTCGCCGCCGGACGGCTGCTGGGCGTCGAGCTTTCCCGCATCAGCCCGATCAGCGGCAATGCCTGATGAGGCCCCGCGTGTCGGGCGCGATCCGCGCGAAGGACGGCATCTCATTCTCGCATTCGATTTCGGCAAGCGGCGCATCGGCGTCGCCTGCGGCGACACCGTCAGCCGCGCCGCCTCGCCGCTCGGCGGCATACCCGCCGGGCCGCAAGGTCCCCAATGGGGCGGCATCGATACCTTGATGCGCGACTGGAGCCCCACCGTGCTGGTGGTCGGGCTGCCGTATAATGCCGACGGCTCCGAGGGGCCTGCCGCAGCCGCGGCGCGCGGCTTTGCTGCCGAGCTCGGCACTCGATACGCCTTGGCCATAGAGCTCGTCGATGAGCGCTACTCATCGCTCGAGGCCGGGGAGCGGCTCCGAGGAGCGCGGGAGTCGGGGCTGCGTAAGCGGCGAGTCACGAAAGTCGACGTCGACGCGGCGTCGGCTTGCGTCATCTTGGAACGGTGGTTCAGCGAAAAAACATGAGGCGCGAATGCGTGCACAAACCGATGGCGCCGGGGGTCTGCGTCATCTCATCTCCCTGGACGGACTGACGCGCGAGGCGCTCACGGCCATCCTCGACCGCGCCGAGAGCTACCGGCGTTTCCCGGGACAGCCGGCCTACGAAGGACGCGAGCTCGCCGGCGTGACGCTCGCGAACCTGTTCTTCGAGCCGAGTACCCGCACGCGTGCATCGTTCGATCTCGCCAGCCGGCGGCTGGGCGCGCACGTACTGAACCTCGACATGCAGTCCAGTTCTCGCGTCAAGGGCGAGACCATGCTGGATACCATCTACACGCTCGAGGCGATGAACACCGACATCTTCGTGATCCGCGACTCCGAAGCGGGGATGCCGGAATTCCTGATCGACCATGTCGCCCCGCACGTGTCCGTGATCAGCGCCGGAGAGGCGCATGTCTCCCATCCCACTCAAGGGTTGCTCGACGTGCTGACGATCCGAGCCCACCGGCGCCGCTTCGCGGGCCTCAAGGTAGCCATCGTCGGCGATATCCGGCACTCGCGCGTGGCTCGCTCCACGGCGCGCGCGCTGCGCACCCTCGGCACCTCGGACGTGCGCCTGGTGGCGCCCGAATCGCTGCTGCCGACCGAGGACGAATTTCAGGGGGCGCTGCGCTTCACCCGCATCGAGGACGGGATCGCCGGCGCCGATGTGGTGATGATGCTGCGCATTCAGAAGGAGCGCATGGCGCGGGCCGCCTCGCTCGACGATGCCGCCTACTTCCGCGAATTCGGATTGGACTCGAAGCGCCTGAAGCTGGCCCAGCCCGATGCGCTCGTCATGCATCCCGGGCCGATGAATCGCGGCGTCGAGATTTCCTCCGACGTGGCGGACGGCCCCAATTCGGTGATCCGTGAACAGGTCAACAACGGCGTCGCCGTTCGCATGGCGGTTCTCGCATCCATCGCGGCGACGCTGACGCGGCATCGGAGGCCGCTCTGAGGCCCGAGTTGGAGCAGATTCAAGAATATTTCGCGGCCACGGGCTTAGCGATCGAAAAGCGGAGTACGTACCCCAAGCGTCGAGCAGAATATGGCGTTCAAGATCGTAGTTTTTGTAGATTCGGTCACGTTGATTCGCCCAAACGAGAAGAAGGCGCAATGTACGACCTAAGCCGGCTTACCAAAAAAGGTAGCCCTGCGATGTCGGCTGCAGCGGTCAATAAATCAATTCACAGAAGCGCTGCGGCTTGATCCCGTAATGTCCCCCTCGACCCGGGGGCGACGGTCGCGGGCGTCCGCTTCAGCGATCACCATCTGTGCCTGCCAACCGGTCGGCGAGCGCTTTGAACAGCTGCTGGGTTCGACATTACAAAACGCTACAATTAGCCGCTAGCGAAGTGCACTCCAATTTGCAACGATTGCAGCAGAGATCGAGAGGCCACGGAGGGTATTGAATGAACCATGCAGCTGCATATTGGCTGCTCGCGCTGGGCACGGTTGTCGCTTCAACTCCCGCTCGCGCTGACTCGCTTGGGATGTACGTTGGTGCAGCTGTCGGCCAGTCGCGGGTTTCCAGCAACTTCAGTACTGTGCCCGACTCCGTGCCCGTGACATCCGACCATTATTTTGGCGCGTGGAAGGGGTTCGTCGGTGCACGACCGCTCTCCTGGCTGGGCATCGAGTTGGCGTACATCGATTTTGGTAACACCAGTCCGTCGCCGACATCCTCAACCATCTTCGGGTACTTCAAGGGCAACCTAAAACAGACTGCTCCGGCACTATTCGGCGTCGGTTACCTGCCGCTTCCGGTTCGGTTCGTCGAACTGTACGGAAAGCTGGGTATCGCGCGACTTCGTTCGGACGCGAGTGAATCCTACTCTCCACCCAGTTGTCCGGCGGGATTTACTGTAATTGCTCTGTTCCGTACACCGTGCGGCAGATTCAATCAACCACGGATTTTGGTTATGGCGCAGGGGCGCAAGCACGCTTCGGATCGATTGCCGTCCGAGCTGAGTACGAACGAATCAGTGCGGGCGGCGGGAGCCCAGCACTGCTTTCTATTGGAGCCACTTGGAATTTCTAGAGCAAGCTTTTCGTCAGAGTCCGGAAGATCTGCGGATATGGTTGGGGCCCCTAGCGATCCAATGAAGCACGGTCGATTCGACGCCTGACAGTCGCATTAGAGTTGCGTAGTCATCATCGACGAATCCCCGCCCGCCCCCGAATTACCGTGGAATGTTATTCCCAATCAACCCGATCTCGTCGTAAACGCGGTACATGACAAGATGGCCGTGTGGCACGGAGACTCGCGTCGCCGGACATTTGTCGCCGATTAAAATTAGCCGAAATCCCTCCAAGTCGTCGTAAATCGCCGTAATGCTCGTGGATGGCACGTCGCGGTACCACCACCAAGGATCCCAGCGATGAAAAATCTCCGTTATCACGACCATCGCCCGTTGAGACATCCACCAAGCCTACCGTAAGCAACGAATGTCGGCTAACAGGCGCCTATTTCGATGCTCTGCATTTCCCCTTTTGGCCGGACACAGCCGGCGGGTCCAGGTGCCCGTCTCCGATCGACCCCAATTGGTCGGTCTCAATAAGCCTATTGGGATGCAACCGGCCCCCGTCCGCAAACAATCCAGGATGGGCGGGTGGCGCAGTTGCTCAGTGGGCGCCGTCACCTAATTCAATCCTGCAATCAGGCGCTGAAACTGCTTCTCCATCTCGTGCTCCGAGAGCGGATAGTGATGGTCCATCCACCACACCATCAAGGTCATGAGCGTGCCGGCCAATTGTTGCGCAAGAATCATCGCGGGTATTCTGGCGGTCGTCGATACACCAATGCGCACAGCGAGTACCCGCTGCTCGAATACCTCGGCGATGTTGTTGTGCCATACCTTCAGGATGAACTCGGTTTTGCGCGCGCGGGCCAACGAGTCGAACAGCGGCTTCATCAGCCGTACATGCTCGAATAGCCCGCGCACGGGGAGGCGATAGCTCTCAAGCGGCGCGTCCCAGGCCAGCTGCCCACCGAGTGCGCGACCGAACACCACGGTATGGCGGATGAACAGCTCATCCTTGTCCTGGAAATGCGCATAGAACGTGGAGCGCCCGACCTGGGCTCGCTCGCAGATCTCCTGCACGGTGATTTCGTCGAACCCTTTCTCGTGCATGAGCGCGATGAGCGCGGAGGCAAGCTCATCGCGCGTGCGCACGGCGCGTAAATCGTCGGAATCTCCGGGAATGGGAATGTATTTCGGCACAGTAGGCCCCTTGGTGTTCCGGAACTCCGCACGCGCAGTGACGCCGACCCAAGCCTCGCATATCGTTGCAACCCTTGCACCTTGGGAGGCTCATTTGCGACAGGAAACCCCGTACGGCGCCCTACTGATCTTAGGCTCTGCCATGTTGCTCGTGACGGGCGCAATACACCCTGGTTCCATTCCCTTCGACGACAATGCAGCGCTCGCCCGGATGGCGTTGGTTGACGCTTTCGCACACAGCCTCGCGATCTTGGGCACGTGGCTCGTGCTGGTGGGGCTCGTGGGTCTGTCGAGAATGCTGGGATTGACGCGCGTTGCCGTGATGGCAGCGCTGGTCGCTTTTGCGCTGGCGGCTTCGGGCGTGATGGTAGCGGCCGCACTCGATGGCTTTGTGGTGCCCAAACTCGCGGAACAGTGGATGGACGCGGACAATATTTCACGCGGCGAGCTGAAGCAGCTCATCCGCTTCAGCGTGCTGATCGCGAGCTCGCTCACGCGTGTCTACCTGCTTTTGGGGGCCGTCGCGATAGCGCTCTGGTCGTGGGCGATATATCGAGATCGCCAGAGCTCGAGTTTGCCGTGGGTAGGCGCCGTGGTCGGTGTTGCGGGAATTGCAACGCTTATCGGCGGGCCCGCCTATGTCAGTACGCATGAAGTCCTCGCATTGGTGGCCGGTCAAGCGGTGTGGATGGTCCTTGCGGCTTTGCTCACGATCCGCCGGGACGTCGCGGCCTGAACACCCGGTTCAAGGCAACCAAAATCGCCAACTTTCCAAAAACCGAGCTTTGGCGCTGGTGCATGATAGAAGACTCATTCGCTTGCTAAAGATACCATCCCGCGCAGTAACTCGCCCATTTTCGGCGACCCACTGAGCCCGCCGTCATTTGTGGGAAAATCGAGCGCTCTTCAATTGTTCCGTGATGGGCGCTTCGGTTCTTCCCTGTGCTTCATGATGGACAGCAAAGCGTAGTTCTCATTGGGACCCCGCGTCAGCAAAGTTACATCGACCTTCCCATCCTCGAACGTGTGTGTCCAGTGGATCTCGGTTGCATTCGGCGGTTTGTTCACCGTGAGCGTCGGATCACCGAAAGAGCTTCTGCACCAGGACTGAATAAAGGCCGTCGAGTCAGACGGTGTCGTAACGGCACACGTGAATGTGTGGCCATGAGATCCGCTTATCCCCTCGATAACTATTATTCCAATCGGACCAATCACGGTTTTCGCCTCCCTGATATTCTTGTGTGCGGGGCTGCCGTCAGGTGTGGGAACGTCCTCCGAAGATATCAACGCAAGATGACGCTGCTCTGCCAGTTGCGAGACTTCCTGTAATGACTGAAAAGTTGGAGAGGTGGGAAAATCACGTGCTTATCGTCGTCGGCTGAGTAAGTATTGGCGAAGCCCAATACATAGGCGCCAGCGACCATGAGTGAGGTTCGGTGGAAGTACGACGGCTTGATCATTTGTCGAATTTTTATGTCCAGAACGGAGGAACCGCTGTAGCCTTTGGGACCTTACGATGCTCGGGCACTGCCGACGTTTCCGCGGAAACGTGCGCCGAGCCAATTACGAGCGTTGTTCGGAAGAGCTACCGGTTGAAATCCACATGCTTCGTTTCAGGCCCGGCGAGCGCGCCGAGAATGAGCATCAGTCCCCCTAGGGCGAGAAGCACAACCGGACTGAGCTCGTATGGCATGAGCTTGGCCAGGCCCAGCATGTAAAAGGAATAAAAGCCGGGCAGTATCGTCGCTAGACTGTAGCTGAGCCCGTATCCGCACGATCGGATTTCAGTTCTAAAGCTCTCTGCCAAGTAAGGCGTGATGACCGCCCATACAGGAATCGTGAGCACCAAGATGAGTGCGATCAACGCGACCAGCATGGCAGAGTCCTGATAGGCGCCCGCCATCAGGACGTAATACAACGCACTTGCCGGTCCGAGATTCAACAATCCAAGGACGATGAGTGTGGGACGGCGCCCGAATTTCTGACTCAGAATGCCGATCAGCGGAAAAATCGGCACCGAAATGGCTGCGCCGATCAGGATGCCGGTGTTGACGTCGGGCGACTTCACCCCAAGTACGGTATTTACCACGCCTGGAAGCGCCGCCACGGTCGCGTCGAGCGTGAGCCACGCGCCGCTCATGACCACGATGAGCTGCCCTAAGCGGCGCAAATCAGCACCCGCAAAGATTTCCTTCAGAGGAGCGGCGCTTTTTTTGGACGAGCGCCAGACTTCGGATTCAGGGACCGCCAGGTAGTAGTAAAGGAAAAGAGCGCCGGCGAGCAGTGCTCCGATTATGAACGGAATGCGCCAGCCCCAGACCGCATACGCTGAGCTGCGATCGCCACCGGGCGCCAATCTCAGCATGAAGGCAGTGAGCATGGACACGCAAACCAGCGCGGCAGGATAGCCCACGTGGATGAACGCGGCATTGAGTCCGCGCTTTTCTTTTGGTGAATATTCCATGGCCAGAGGATTGGCAGCGGTATATTCGCCCCCGATGAAAATCCCATCTGCCAGGCGCAGGGCTAACAGTGCTGCAATGGAGGCGCCACCCCAAGTCTGGTACCCCGGAAGTGCGGCGACCAAAAGCGTCGCGATGGCGAAGCCGGCGACTGAGATCAGCGTTATCCGACGCCTTCCCAATCGGTCCCCAAAATGACCAAAGACCATCGAGCCAATCGGCCGCCCCATCAGTGAAATCGCGAACACCACGGAGAAAATCGTTGCTTTGGCGGCTGAGCTCAGGCCGGAGGGGATGAAGTAGACGAGCGCCGGAGCCAACACCGCGATGGGCAGATAAACCTCGAACATATCGACAAAAAAACCAAAGTAGGCCGCGCGCACCGCTCTCTGCGCGATGAGGTCCGGAGCCGTTGTTAGTTCTGCGAAATCAGGATTCAGATATTGTGTGGTCATCACGGTATCCCTTGTTTTTGTTAGGCCACGCATCGGCTGGAATGCCAGAAATGGAGCCTCCTTCATCGCGGATCAGAGTGATCGGCTGGTTAGACCGCTGGTCGACGGACAAGCGGAAAACATCGAACCGGTTGTAGGAACCGACGATGTCATGGATTTGCTTCTGTTCAATCGAGAGCGAGACGTCGATCTCGGCCAGGACCATGCCCTCGCCACCGACGTGAGGCTCGGCGAGCAGATCGCCTTGGGGGCCTACGATCATGGAGGTTGCGGGAGGTGCCGATGTCAGAATCCTGCGCACTTCGGCGTCGCCCCGGGAGACTTCGGCGATTGCCTGCTCGTCCAGCGCGCACGATGCCACCACATTGAACACCTTGCCTTCGAAGGCATGCGCGGCCGAGCGAATGCGAATGGCGTCGGTTAGATTGTAGTTCTGGTTCGCTCCCAGTCGGTGAACGGGCCACGCCGGCGGATAGGATGCGATATGTACCTGTTCGCCTTGGGCCAGCAGGGCAAAGCGCGCCAGCGTGTTGGTGTTCTCGCCGCAGATCAACATGCCCAGCTTGGCGAGCTCCGTCCGTTCCACACGCAAGTTGGACGCGTCGCCGTTTGCCCATGTCAGCTTCTCCGCCCACGTCGGCACCAGCTTGCGATGGCGGTTCTTGAGCTTGCCGTCCGCATCGAACAGCAAATTCGTGTTCCACATCGTCCCCATGCTCTCGGCCGCCTTCTCGGTTACGCCGACCGAAAGGACGACCTGGTGACGGCGGGCAATGTCTCCCAGCTGCTCAACCTGCGGGCTCGGCACCTCGATGGCGTTGTCGTACAGGCGCCGGTAGAACGCATGTTGATCGATCGGTGCGTACAACATGTTCCAGAGCGGGAATGCGGGAATGTAGGATTCCCCGAAAACGATCAGGTCGGCGCCGGCTGCTTTGGCTTTGGCGACCCATTGTTCTAGTCTTAAGATCGAAGCGTCGCGATCCAGGAATACGGGGGCCGCTTGCACTGCGGCGGCGCAAAAGCGTGGATAGACGTCACCCCCCATATCGGCTCCCTGCTCGGTAAGCGTCGCCTGAAGTGATCCTTCCGGACCTTACCACGTGCAGGGTCGCTGCGAAAAGACCGCTTCGGTCGACGTTTCCGCGGAAACGTGCGATTGACGGCATTCTAAGTCGGGCAGCAAACCGGTGATGCGATGCCCATCGTGCGGCACGATGTCCATTTCGCGAAAGGCACGCGGAAAATTGCATCCGTTTGGGCACGTAGAGTGCCCGGCATGCGAAGCCCATCTGCGACTGAAATGGGGCCGCACGGTGCTGTCGGGCTATTTGGCCTTACTGGCGTTGCTTGCCGTCGGCGCGCTCGTGGAATTTCCAGGGTTCCATCACCTTCCTGCCGTCGCAGTCATTTGGATTTTCTGCGTGGGTGCGTCGTTCCCCAATCTCATCAGGCGTCTTCCGCTCGAGCCAAAGCCTTAATCACGAGCGAGGGCTTCGCGGCGCCCGGATTTGCCCCTCTTTCCGGGCCTCGGTTCAAGCGCTTCAATTCAGGCGCATCAGCGCCTCCCCCATGCGCAAGCGCGCCCCTTCTCCGATTCCCGCGGCGACCGATGCACCCTCCGGCGCGAACACGATGATGGTCGAGCCGTGCTCGAACCACCCCAGTTCCTCTCCCTTGCGCACGGCCACGTCGCACGGAATCACGTTCGGGCCGCGGTAATTCAGGTGCAGCGGCACGTCCAGGAACTTGAGTCGAATACTCGCCACCAGGATGGCCGCCACCGGCACCAGCGTAAGCAGGGCGCCCGAGGGCAGGCGGCAGCGGATGACGGCGCGTTCGTTCTTGCAGAACAGACGCTCCACGCGCTTGAGCGCGATGGGATTCACGTTCCACGTATCGCCCGAGATGTAGGTCACCCGCTCCACTCGGCAGTCGTATGGGGCGTGGAAGCGGTGATACATGCTGGAGGTGAGGCGGAGGGTCGCGAATTGACCATGGCGGTAGTAATCAATGAGCTCGGCGTCGCCGAGAAGATCGGCCAGCGGATACGGGAACCCCTTGGCCTGCAACGCCATGCCGTCCTCGACTTGCCCGCGCGCGCCCACCAGCGCATCGCAGGGGCTCGCGACGACCCCGGGGTCGGCATCGATCCGGCGGGCGCCCGCCTTGAGCTCGCGTGTGAAGCATTCGTGCAGGCTCTTGAACCGGTCCGCCTTGGCCTCGCTCAGGTCCAGATCGGAAAACAACCGCCAGACCGCAATCGCGGCCGCGCAGAACCACGGCCGCTCTATCCGGCTCAACCGGCCCATGAGCTGAGTGAGCCAGCGGCGCGGAATTCGGTTGGTCAGCAGGAAATTGATGTCCTCCTGCTGCAGGACCCGCATCCACCGGGCGCGGGCCGTCATGTAAGTGTCACTCGCCTGAAATACAGTCCGCGCGGAGGTCCAAGGTGAGCTATACGACGATCATCGGGATGACGGTCGCCTGTGCGGTGGCCGCCGCGCTGCCGAAACTTCGGCTGCGGCTGCAACTGTCGCGGGCCAAGCACCGCTCCATCGCCGGGCATTCGCGGATGGCGCGCCGCGTTGCCCGACTCATTCCGTACTACGAGTATGGCGAGGACCGGATCTTCCGCATCGATGACCCTCCTCCGCACATCGCCGACTCGCGCCGGGCGGGCTTCATGCGCTTGGCGTCGACTTTCGCCGCGCGTAGTCCCAAGAATACCGCCCTGACCGCGGACGTCATCGATGGCATCTCCGATCTGCAATTCACCAGCCGTTACCGCGTTCCCTATCAATTCAGCGGTTTTGTGCGCCGGCATCTCAATGGCGTCGCGTTCGCGGCGGCCTCGTCCGGCGTGACGCTGACCGACGTGGACGGCAACCAGCTCTACGACGTCACGGGGTCGTATGGCGTCAACGTGTTCGGCAACGATTTCTACAAGGGCTGCATCGCGCGCGGCAGCGAGCGGGTGCGCGAGCTGGGTCCGGTGCTCGGCAGCTACCACCCGGTGGTCGCCTACAATGTGCGCCGGCTGCTCGAGATCTCCGGCATGGACGAGGTCTCCTTTCACATGTCGGGCACCGAGGCGGTGATGCAGGCCGTACGCCTGGCCCGCTTCCACACACGGCGCAGCCATCTGGTGCGGTTCTGCGGCGCCTACCACGGCTGGTGGGGCGATGTGCAGCCTGGCGTCGGCAATCCGGTGACTGAGCGCGAGACCTACACCTTGCGCGACATGGACGCTCGCTCGCTGCGCGTGCTCGGGAGCCGCCGCGACATCGCCTGCGTGCTGGTGAATCCATTGCAGGCGCTGCACCCCAACTCCGGCGCGCCCGGGGATTCCGCACTCCTCGATAGTGGGCGCAGAGCGCAATTCGACCGTGCGGCCTATACGCACTGGCTCGAAGAGCTTCGTGGGGTGTGCGATGAGCGCGGCATCGTATTGGTCTTCGACGAGGTGTTCGTCGGCTTCAGGCTCGCGCCCGGCGGCGCTCAGGA
>Ga0182024_10024666_pt1 | contig 10672 bp, 11 predicted proteins | sample P32metaG_FD_120480 | JGI IMG/M metagenome (GOLD analysis project Ga0182024, IMG submission 120480) | Permafrost microbial communities from Stordalen Mire, Sweden - P3-2 metaG (Illumina Assembly) | ecosystem: Environmental > Terrestrial > Soil > Wetlands > Permafrost | place: Sweden: Stordalen...
CACCGTCACCACCCCGAACGAGCTCGAGATCCGCGTCGAGCGGATCTTCGATGCACCGCGCGCGCACGTCTTCTCCGTCTACACCGACCCGAAGCTGATCCCGGAATGGTGGGGCGACGGCACGGTCGTCGAGGAGATGGACGTCCGTCCCGGCGGCACGTACCGCTTCCGCACGGCCTTCGGCGTCGTCGAGGGCGAGTACCGCGTGGTCGACGCGCCCGAGCGGCTCGTGCAGACGTTCCAGAACCACGTCCAGACGCTCGAGTTCGAGGATCTCGGCGACCGGACGAAGCTGACGCAGACGATGCGCTTCGCCACGACCGAGGAGCGCGACACAACGATGCAATACGGCGTCGAGGAAGGAGCGAAGGGCGGCTTCGCGCGCGTGGACGCGCTGCTGCAGCGGCTAGCGCTCGACGCGTAGCCGCCGACGATGGCTTACGAAAGGAAGTGAGACCGATGAAGACAATGCGATGCGAGCAACTGGGTGGGCCTTGCGATCTGCCGCATCATGGAAATACTGCTAATGAGGTTATAAAAGCGCAAGACAAGCACTTGAAGGAAATGGTCGCAAGCGGTGATGACACCCACAAGAGTGCTCTGAAAGAGATGCAAGGTAGGTGGAAGAATCCCGTATCAGGCATGGCGTGGTATAGGAAAGCCAAGCGTGATTTCGCTGCTCTTCCGGAAGCCTGATGAGCGCCGACCCCCGCTCTCGTGCTCAGCGTCGTCGCGACACCGAACATCGGCTCACCCTCGACATCGATGTCTGGGTGGCCAGTGCCTCGGCGGACGGTGCGCCGTATCTGGTGCCGCTGTCCTTCGACTGGGACGGCGAAGCGCTGCTGGTGGCCACGCCGACGAACAGCCCGACCGGCAGGAACCTAGCTGCCACCCGAGCCGTTCGGCTGGGGCTGGGCAACACCCGCGACGTGTCGATGATCGATGGCGAAGTCGAGGTCCTCGAGATCGACGCGCTGCCGCAGCAGCGGGCTGACCGGTTCACCGCACGCACCGGCTTCGACCCGCGTGCGCTGGGCACGCCGTACCGCTGGTTTCGCATCTCCCCGCGCCGCATCCAGGCTTGGCGCGAGGTGAACGAGATACCCGAGCGCGAGCTGATGCGCGACGGCCGCTGGTTGGCCTGAGGCCTCAGCCGGGCGCTCCGCGTGGCCGGGGCGGCGATGCGGCCAACCCCGGTCCGGCTCATACGGATCCCCGTACAACAAGAGCCGGTGCAGAGTGCCGCCCGGGCCGGAGCTCTCCTCCTCGTCCTGGGCGCTAGTGAGCGAGCCGCGACCGAGAGTGCTCTTGACACGCGAAAGGAGAAGCGGCCTCGTGTTGCGCTACTGCCAGGCGGGACCGCGCGGCTCGAACGTCGTTGCGAAGAGCTTCTGCGTTACAGCCTCGGCATCAGCGTCCATCGACCCGACAGGTGCATCGCTTATTGGTCGCGGTCCGGAATCGGCTCAGCTAGCGCCGCGCGCGCGGGGGGAGCGGGGAAGGGGTCGGCGAAGTACTGGGTCTCGTGCGTTACGAGCCCGTCGGTGATCTCCATGATGCTGAGCGAGTATGTGGGCGCGCCGTCATAGGTGATCACGCACTCGCTCACCCAAAGGTCGCCGCTGCCCAGGATCCGGCGGATGGTGAAGTGGCGTTCGGCCGGGTGTTCGCCGCGTTGCGCTTGGATCCTAGCCCGGCCCCTGAAGCGCTCGCCGGACTGCGGGTAGTCCAGGATCGCGTCTGCAGCGTAGATCGCGTGCTCTAGGTCGACGTCCCCGCGCTCGGAGGCCTCCCAGTGCTGCTGGATGCGAGCCCGGATATCGGCATCACGATCACTCGCGCTGTTCACCACCGTTAGCCCCCATGAAAGTAGGAATGAACCCGAACCCGTCATGCGCGCCCAGGTCGGCGAGCGTGTGCGTGCGCCGAGCCGTCACGAGGCAGGCGACCGTGCTCGCCCGGATCGGTCGCCCAAGCTGCTCGTATAGTGCCGTGTTCTCGTCCGTGAGAGCCTCACGCTGGTCTGGAGAGAAGCGCGCCCAGAATGACATCGTGCCCAGGAGGGCGTTGAGTTCGTCAGCCGTGTGTTCGATGAGAGCTGGGACGGTTGCAAGCTGTACGTCATCGAACAGGTCGGCTGCGTAGCCCCGCCCCACGTCGTAGCTTCCCAGCCAGCCCCAGGCGTCCGCGACGTTTGTGCGGCGTTCCCGCACACCAGCGATCGTCGCCTCAAGGTCGCGATACGCCGGCCAGGTCGCGGCGAGCTCGGGTGCGTGCCTGGCCATGCCTGACAAGACTGCCTCCTGGTCGTCGCCGCTGCGCTCCTCCTGGAGGCCGAAGTATGAGATGAGCGCGAGTGTCCCGGCAGGAGTAACCGCGTCTGCAATCTTCCGCCAGCTGACATCGGGATTGATCCAGTGAATCGCGGACGCTGAGAACACAGCCCGGTAACGGTCTCGGGGAAGCTGTGCGTCCTCAAGCCGCGCGTTAATGAACTCCACGTCGCCTGCGCCCTTGAGATTCCGCGCCGCGAGTGCGATGAGCTGCCCGCCAGGTTCGAGCGCCGTCACGCGCAGACCCCGCACAACCAAGCTGCGGGTCAGCTGACCGGTCCCGCACCCGACCTCAAGCACTTGGTCACCGCTCCCGACCCCCGCGACCTGACATGCGTGATCAACGAGTTCGTTTGGGTAAGTCGGGCGGTTGCGGTCGTACTCGGCCGGGATCTCGTCGAAGACCTTGCCGTAACTCCGTGCGAGCGCTCCGTCAGCCATACCGCGACCGTAGACGCGGTGCCGGACGGGAACCAGGCTTTCGCCCAGACCTCGGTCCGCTTGAGGCCGCGCGTGCAGCCGAGGCGAAGTGGCGGGCGGTCGGGGGTGCCCCGTCGAACTGCGAGAACCGCGCGGCGATCATCGACGTGATGACGCGCCAGCTCGCGTCCGCTACCTCGTCGTCAGCGTCGGCGGCGACCGAGTCACAGAGCTGAAACGCTGCGCCGACCGCGAGACCGCACTCGCCTACGCCGGCTACGGACCGATGTACTGCGACGTCAGCCGACCCCTGACGCGGCGCCCGCACCCTTCTGGTCGGCGCGCGGCCCGAGCGACTCGGCGCGGCCCTTGGGCTCCTCCCAATCCTCCTGGCGGCCAAGGGCCGTCATGTCGAGGTAGTAGTGCGTGCCGCCAACCTGCTCGGTGCCGCGCCCGTAGGTTGAGTAGGTGTGGAAGACGCGATCGTCGACACGCAGGAACACACTGGTTCCGTGGAGCTCCGTCGGGAGTTCGGTCAAGCCGTGCGCCTCGACGATCGCGGCGACGGGACGGTAGTTGTAATGGGGATCGTCGACGGTGTCGTCGAACGACACGCCGTAGTCGAAGTTGAACCGACTGCCGTAACTCGAGTACCAGGGGAACGTCCAGCCCATCTTGTGCTTCCACCGCTCAATCTTTTCGATCGGCGCGCGGGAAACGACGACGATCGTCGTGTCGCGCTCGTGCAGGTGCGCCGTGTTCCCATACTGGTCGACCCGGCCGGCGCAGCTCATGCACCCGTCCTCCCAGTCGGGATCGAACATGTAGTGATCGACGATCAACTGATGGCGGCCCTCGAACAGGTCGAGCAGTGTCCGCGAGCTGCCGTCGGCCGCGGTGAACCGGTAGTCCTCGATGACCTCGACCATGGGCAGTCGGCGGCGCTCGGCAGCGAGCTCGTCGCGCTCCTTGGTGAGAGCCTTCTCACGATCAAGAAGGGCGACACGAGCGCGAATCCACTCCTCGCTGCGGACGATCTCGGGCAGGCTCATGGCTCGTTCCTCTCGGGTTGGCGCATCCACATGTAAGGGTAGACCGGCAGCAGCTGGAGATCTCATCGCGCCAGCCCGATCGAGATCAGCTTCTGTATCCAGCGGGGCGTTCCGCGCCGGACCGCGTGCATGAACTGATTCGTTTCCTGCCGGCGCATCAGTCGTGGGCGAGCGGCATAGCCGACGATGTCTCTCTTCCGTTCCACTGCGGCTGTTCTGGGTACAGCGAGAGTGCTGCGCCTGGTCTGCTGTCTGCAAGCCCTGCGGTCTCGGAGATCAGCTCGGGTACTCGTCCTTGCGCCAGGCGCGGGGCTCCCCGAACCCAGCCTTCGGGGTTCGGTCGAGCAGGAACGAGTCGTACGGCGCGACGAACGGATCGGGCGCCGTCACCGTGTAGGTGTGGTGCACGCTTCCGTTCTCGCGCGCGAATGCGATGAAGCCCGGATTCTCGCGCAGGCCGTCCTCAAGCTTGGCGCCCACCTGTCGCCCCCACTCCTGGAGCCACTCGGGAGGGTTCGCGATCATCTCCCTGACCGCGGGGATCCCCTGCGCCTGCTCGGGCGTGAGAGCGAGCCCGAAGTCGAACGGGAACTCCGTCCCGTTGGTCGAGACGTACGGGAACTGCCAACCCATCCGCCGCTTGTAAGCGACTAGCCGATCGATCGGCGCGCGCGAGAAGCAGATCAGCGTCACGTCGCGGTGGTTCAGGTGCACGCGCGTGGCGTCGAGCTCATCCCCCAAGTTCGAACAGCCGGGGCAGGCGCCGAGCTCGTAATCGGGCCCGAACATGATGTTGTAGGCGAGCAGCTGCGAACGCCCGTCGAAGAGCTCAGCCAGCGTCTTCTTCCCGTCCTCCGTGTCGAACTCGTACCCCTTCTCGACGGGAACCCAGGGAAGCTGACGCCGCTGCTCGGTCGCCTTCTGGCCGAGCTTGGCGTGCTCGGCCTCGAGCTTCGCAAGCTCGTCGCGAGCCGCCTGCCACTCCTCACGGGTTCCAACCTTGTACTCGGGCACTATGACCTCCTTAGCGTTCGTCACATCGGTGTGGGGCAGTCGTGGACCGTCGCCGACCGCTTTCTACGCCATACGGTTAAGACCGACGCGCCACGCCAACCTCATCGCGGCAACGAGATGACCCCAGAGACCTCGTCTTGCAATCCGGCAAGCATGTGGACGCCGCAGCCTAGCGACCCGCGTTGCGCGGAAAGCAGGCGCGCCGGCGTAGCCAGCGCGAGACGCCCGAGTTGGACGAGCTGCAGAAGCCCGTCGCGCTGAGTCGCCGGCTCCCGCTCCCGCCCAGAAGCAGGCGTCGGCCCCGGCCGCTGCGACACGGACCGGTACTGCCTTCTGCGAGACAGCCGCAACTGCCACTAGCGGTGCGGCGCCGGCCTCGCCGGCCACCACGCCCCCGCCATTGCGACGATCTGCGCAACCAGCGTGCTCGTCGCCGCGGCGCCGTCGAGGATCGCGTCCGCACAGCCCCTGAAGGCCGCCTCGCGACCCGCAAGCAGGGACGCCAGGGCGACCGGGTTCTCGCCGAGCCAAGCCCGATCGGTTCCCTGGATTCGTCTCTCGAGAACCGCCACCGGCACCTGCAGGTACACGACGCGGCCGCTCGCGCGCATCCGCTCGACCGTCGCCTGGAGATCGACGACGCTCGCGGCCAGCGTCGCGACGAGCGGCGGCCGCTCGGCGAAGAACGATTCGGCGACCGCGAGCTCCGCCGCATGCACGGCGGCACCGCCGTCCTCCGCGAGTTCGCGGGCGCTGTGGCCACGAGTGCGCGCAAGCTCGACGTCGTTGTCGAGGTAGCGCCAGCCGAGCGCGACGGCGGCGGCTCCGCCGGTCGTCGACTTCCCCGCGCCCATCGGGCCGACCATCCAGATCCGCGCAGGCCGCGCAGCACCCCCCGGTCCGATGTCCGGCCCGGACGTCACTCGAACGCGAGCGTGCCGACGTCGACGACGTGCGCGCCCCCGTCGGCGATCAGGATCGCCCCCGTGACGAACGACGCCTCGGAGGAGGCGAGGAACAGGCACACCGAGGCGAGCTCCTCGGGCTCCGCCATCCGCTTCAACGGGGTGTGGTGTGCCAGTCGCGCCCGTGCTTCCTCGATCGGGACGCCGGCGCGGTCCCCGACCATGCCGACGATGCCCTCGGTGACGCTCGTCTTGATCCAGCCTGGGCAGATCGCGTTGACCCGCACGCCGACCGGGCCGTAGTCGCGCGCCAGTGAGCGCGTCAGGCCGATCAGCGCGTGCTTGGATGTCGTGTAGGCCGCGATCCGCGGCCCCGCGCCGATGCCGGCGACCGACGAGATCAGCACCGCAGCCCCGCGGCGTTCGATCAGCGACGGCAGCGCCGCGCGCATCGTGCAGAACGCGGTGGTCGGGTTGGCGTGCCAGCTCTCCGCCCATTGCTGGTCGGTCGTCTCGACGGCGGCGTTCATGTGGCCCTGGCCGGCGTTCGCGATCACGATGTCAAGCCCGCCGAACCGCTCACGCGCGCGCTCGACCGCGCGGCGGGCGTCGTCGGGCTCGCCCGCATCGCCGTGCACCGCCTCGCCCCCAACCTCGGCCGCGACCGCGTCGATCAGCTCGGCGCGGCGTCCCATCAGGACGACCGAGGCCCCTTCGGCGACGAACCGGCGCGCGACGGCAGCGCCGATCCCCGTGCCGCCGCCCGTGATCAGTGCGACCTTACCCTCGAGCTGCATCGCAACACCTCCGTCTCGGTCCGTGGGCTGCGCGCCGGGAGCCGAGGGCCCCGCCGCGTTGTCGTCTGGCAAGCTTGCGTGCGCACAGCGACTCGGGAGCGCGCATGTCAGTCACGGGCCGGGCGGCCATCGTCACGGGGGGCGGGAGTGGAATCGGTGCGGCCACAGCGCGCCGCCTGGTGGAGCTGGGCGCGCGCGTCGCCGTCGTCGACGTCAATCTCGAGGCTGCCGAGGCGGTTGCGTCGGCGCTCGGCGAGGCTGCGATCGCGGTCGGCGCGGACGTCTCGGTCGAGGAGGACATCGAGCGCTACACGCGGACCGCCTGCGAGCGCTTCGGGCGTGTCGACCTCGTCCATCTGAACGCCGGCATCTCCGGCCCGTTTGGACCGTTCCCCGACGTCAGCACCGAGCAGTTCGACCGCGTGATCGCGGTCAACCTGCGCAGCGTCTTCATCGGCCTGCGCGTCGCGCTGCGCAGCTTCGCCGAGCAGGGCGGCGGTGGCGCGATCGTCGCGACCGCGTCGCTCGCCGGACTGCACGGCGGAGAGTCGCTCGTCCCCTACACGGCCGCCAAGCACGGGGTGATCGGGCTGGTCAAGTCGGCGGCGGCCTACGGCGCGAGGATCGGTGTGCGGGTCAACGCGATCGCTCCCGGCATCATCGAGACCGGCCTGATGGACGACCTGCGCACGGCCCTCGGCGACGACCCCCTCGGTCGCCTCGAGTCGCTGCGCGCCGCGATCCCGCTCGGGCGTTTCGGGGCGGCGGAGGAGGCCGGCGCGCTGGTCGCCTTCCTGCTCGGCGACGAGGCCTCCTATCTGACCGGAGCGGTGATCCCGATCGACGGCGGCGTGCTCGCCTCCAACCCGCTGGTGGCCCGCCGATCCGGGCCGGACTGATCGGCGGCCATGGTAGGGTCGCCGCAGCAGGCGACAGTGAGCATCGTGATCGACAGCAGCGTTCCGCAACTCGACGTCGACCCCTACTCGGACGACTTCCTCGCCGACCCCTACCCGCACTACGTGACGCTGCGCGAGGCGGGGCCGGTGGTCTGGCTGCGCCCGCTCGGTGTCTACGCGGTCGCCCGCCATGCCGAGGTCGCCGCCGTGCTCCGCGACTGGGAGACGTTCACGACGCGACGCGGCTTCGGCCTGACCGACATGGCGGTCGACGTGCCGCTCGTCGACTCGCCGGAGTATGCGCAATTCGCCGACAACCCGGCGATGAACACGTTCGGGATGCGGATGCTGCTGGACGGCGCGCGTCTCGACCCGCCCGATAACGCCCAGTTTCGCAAGGTCTTCACGACGCTGCTCGCCCCGGGCGCGGTGCGACCGCTGCGCGAGCGCTTCGCCGCTGAGGCCGAGGAGATCGTCGCGCGCATGATCGCGCGCGGGAGCTTCGACGCGGCGCGCGAGCTGGCCGAGGTCTATGTCCTGAAGATGCTCTGCGACACCGTCGGCCTGCCCGAGGAGGGTCGCGAGCACCTCTTCCTCTACGGCGACATGGCGATGAACACGAGCGGCCCGCGCGACCGCCGCTACCTCGACTCGATCGCGGCGGCCGTGCCGGCGGTGGAGTGGGTGGCGGGAGTCTGCCAGCGCGACCGGCTCGCTGGCGAGGGGATCGGCGCACAGCTGTTCGCGATGGCCGACGAGGGCATCATCACCCACGAGGATGCAGGCAACTATGTCCGTGCGTTCCCGACGGCCGGCGTCGACACGACCGCCAGCACGATCGCCAACGCGATCTTCGACCTGATCGAGAACCCCGACCAGTGGCAACTCCTGCGCGAGCAGCCCTCGCTGGCGCGCCGCGCCTTCCAGGAGACGATGCGCCGCGACGTCGCCCCGCAGCCGCTGTTTCGCACGACGACCCGCAGCGTCGAGCTCGGCGGCGCCACGCTCGAGGAGGGCCGCAAGGTGCTCGTCCTGCTGGGCGCGGCCAACCGCGACCCGCGCCGCTTCGAGGATCCCGACCGCTTCGACATCCGCCGCGACGCCTCGGGCCATCTCGGCTTCGGCACGGGTATCCACGCCTGCCCCGGCCAGACGCTCGCGATGCTCGAGGGCGAGTGCCTGCTCGGCGCGCTTGCGCGCCAGGTCGAGCGGATCGAGCTGGACGGCGAGCCGGTGCGCCGCGCCAACAACACGCTGCACACCTGGGCAAAGCTGCCCGTTCGCGTCAGCGCGAGCGCGCATACGCCTTGAGATCGAAGTCCGCCGCAGCAGCGGCCGCAGGCGAGAGGCCGGGGTCGCTCGTGAGCAGCCGCCGCGCCGCGACGTGATCGCCGGGACGCCCGACCGACTCGACTCCGCACAGTCGCTCCTCGCGGAAGCACAGCGCCGAGAAGCGGCCCGCCTCGGGGTCGCCGCAGACGACGACCTGCTCGGCGTCGGCGCTGCGCCCGGCGATCTGCAGGCGCAGGCCGGCCTGGTCGCTCCAGAACCACGGCACGGTGGCGTAGGGAGCATCGCCGCCGAGGATCCGCATGGCCACCGCGTGTGCCTGGTCGGCGGCGTTCTGGACCGACTCGAGCAGCACCGGCGACTGCCACAGCGCGCATGGGAAGCGCGCGCAGTCGCCGAGCGCCGAGATCGCCGGATCGCCGCTGAGCAGCTGGCGGTCGACGAGGACGCCGGCGGCCACCGGCAGCCCGGCGTCGGCGGCGAGCTCGTCGTTGGGCTGAACGCCGACGGCGATCAGGACGACCTGGGCCGCGTGGCGGGCGCCGTTTGAGTCCTCGACCGCGCTGACGCGCCCGCCGCTGCCACGCAGCGCGCGAACCGCCGAGCGGAACTCGAGCCTGACGCCGTGCTCGCGGTGCGCCTGTGTGAAGAAGGCGGCGGTGGGAGCGGTGCTGGTGCGCGTCATCGCTCGCTCGGCCAGCTCGAGGACGGTGACCTCGCGGCCGGCCCTGCGCGCGACGCTCGCGACCTCCAGACCGATGAAGCCGGCGCCGACGATCACGATCGACTGCGCCTGCTCGAGGCGCTGGCGCAGCTCGAGCGAGTCGGCGAGCGTCCGCAGGCCAAGCACGCCGTCGAGCTCGAGGCCCTCGAGTTCGAGCGTGCGGTTGCGCGCTCCGGTCGCCAGGACGAGGTGCTCGTAGGGCAGCAGCGTCCCGTCGTCGAGCTCGAGCCGGCGGCCGGGGCGGTCGATGCGGATCGCGCGGCGGCTCTCGAGCAGCTCGATCTGGCGCTCCTGAAAGTAGGCCTCCGGGCGCAGTGCCAGCTGCTCGGGGGCGATCTCGCCGGCGAGCAGCGCCTTGGACAGCGGCGGGCGCTCGTACGGCACGCCCGGCTCCTCGCCGACCATCGTCACGGTGCCCGCATAGCCGCCCGCGCGGAGCGCCGCCGCCACCTCGCAGCCACCCTGCCCGGTGCCGACGATGACGACCGAGCTCGGCGCTCCCACGCTCAGAGCTGCTCCGCCGGCAGGCGCAGGATCAACCCGTCGAGCTCCTCGGTGAGCTTGATCTGGCAGCTCAGGCGGCTGTTCGCGAGCCGCTCGCCTGCGGTCGACTCGAGCATCTCCTCCTCGTCCTCGCTGATCGCGGGGAGCAGGTGCAGGAACGCCTCGTCGACGTAGACGTGGCACGAGGCGCACATCAGCTGGCCGCCGCACTCGCCGATGATGCCGTCGACGCCGTGTGCGAGCGCGACGTCGCGCGCGGTCGCGCCGAGCGGCGCATCGATCTGCGTCGGGGGACCGTTCTCGGGCTGGTAGGTCACGCTCGGCATCGGCTCAGCCGCCGCTCAGCGCGCGGTCACGCTCACGGGCAGCTTTGCCCAGGTGTGCAGGGTGTTGTGCACGCGCCGCGTCGGCTCGCCGTCGAGCCGCAGGTCCGCGACGCGGCGCGCCAGCGCTCCCAGCACCGCCTCGCCCTCCAGGCGCGCGAGCGTCTGGCCCGCGCAGGAGTGGATGCCCGAGCCGAAACCGAGCTGCGCGCTCGCGTCGCGGCGGATGTCGAAGACGTCGGGGTTCTCGAAGACGCGCGGGTCGCGGTTGGCCGAGCCGAGCAGCAGCATCATCTTCGTCCCCGCCGCGATCGTCTGGCCGGCGAGCCGGCTCTCGAGGTTGGTGGTGCGGTAGAGCGGATGGATCGCCTGCGTGAAGCGGATCGTCTCCTGGAAGGCGTTGCGTGC
>Ga0182024_10024667_pt1 | contig 10671 bp, 9 predicted proteins | sample P32metaG_FD_120480 | JGI IMG/M metagenome (GOLD analysis project Ga0182024, IMG submission 120480) | Permafrost microbial communities from Stordalen Mire, Sweden - P3-2 metaG (Illumina Assembly) | ecosystem: Environmental > Terrestrial > Soil > Wetlands > Permafrost | place: Sweden: Stordalen...
TCGCGGACGAGCCCACGACGGCGCTTGACGTGACGGTGCAGGCGCAGATCCTCGAGCTGCTCAGCCGCTTGCGAGACGAGCTCGGCTGCTCGGTGCTCCTGATAACCCACGACCTGGCCGTCGCGTCGCAGATCGCCGATCGGATCGCGGTGCTCTACGGCGGCCGGATCGCCGAGTTGGCCGCGACCGGTCCGCTGCTGCGCGGGCCGCTGCACCCATACACGGCGGCCCTGCTGCGGAGCCGGCTCGGTGTCGGCATGGACACGAGCCGGCCGCTGCCGACGCTCGAGGGCGAACCGCCAGATCTCCGCCACGTCGCGGCGTGCTGTCCGTTCGCGCCGCGCTGCACGTTCGTGCGACCCGAATGCGAGCGGGGCCTACCCGAGTTGCGCGGTCCGGCCGACCATCGTCATGCCTGCATCCGCGGCGACGAGCTGGACCTGGCGCCCACGCAGGTCGCGGTTGAACCCTGGGATCCGCTGCTCTTCGACGCTACCGCCGGAGCGGCACTCGTCGCCGAGTGTTTGGAGGTGGACGCGCCGCGACCCGGCCTGCGACGCGGTCGCGGTGTCCGCATCCTGCGGGGCGTCGACCTGCGGGTGGGTGCCGGCGAGGCGGTCGCGCTCGTGGGCGAGAGCGGCTGCGGCAAGACGACCCTGCTGCGCGCAGCGGCCGGGCTCCTTCGCAGCGAGCGAGGCGAACTGCGCCTAGCCGACGACGCCCCGCAGATGGTGTTCCAGGACGCTGGCTCCTCGCTGACGCCGTGGTTGAGCGTGGGGGAGATGGTCGAGGACCGCCTGCGCTCCAACAAGCTGTCTCGTAGGCAGCGCCGCGAACGGGTGGTGCAAGCACTGGCAAGCGTTGGCCTGCCGCCGCAGGCGGTCAGTCTGCGGCCCGCTCAGCTGTCTGGCGGACAGCGCCAACGCGTCGCCCTCGCGCGAGCGATCGTGGTGCCGCCGAAACTGCTCTTGTGTGACGAGCCCACCTCGGCTCTCGACGTGTCCGTAGCGGCGAGCGTGCTCAACCTGATCGGTCGGCTGCGACGCGAACTGCAGGGCATGGCGGTACTGTTCGTCACCCACGATCTGGCCGTTGCCCGAGTGGTCGCCGATCGGATCGCGGTCATGTATCTGGGACGCATTGTCGAATGTGGGCCCGCCGACGAGGTCATTGCGCGGCCCGCGCACCCCTACACACAGGCGCTGATCGCGTCACTGCCCGGACCCGACGCCAGTGCAGTGAGACTCGCCGGCGAGCCGCCGAGTCTCTACGCGCCCCCGTCGGGATGCCCGTTCCATCTGCGCTGCCCGCAGGCCCTGGCGAGCTGCGCGCAGCGCGAGCCGAACTTTCAGGCCCTCGCGGGCCGGCCGGATCACGGAGTCGACTGCGTGCTGGCGGAGCAGAGCTGATGGCCGCCGTCGAGCCGACCATCCGTCGGCGTCCACTGCTGCACAGCTTCGCCCTGTCCGAGCTGCTGCGAAGGCTACGCTGGACGGAACGCTTCGCGCTCGCGGCGCTAGCGTTCATCACGCTGCTGGCGCTGTTCGGGCCGCTGCTCGCGCCCCACGACCCGAAGCTGGCCACGGGTCCCCCGTTTCATGCCCCGAGCGGCGCCTATCCATTCGGTACCGACGACGTCGGTCGTGACCTGTTCAGCGCCGTGCTCTACGGCATCCAGACCACTTGGCTCTCGGCACTCGCGGTGATCGCAAGCGGCGTCCTGGTCGGCGGCACCGTCGGCCTGGTCGCAGGGTCCGCGGGCGGCTGGATCGACAACCTGCTGATGCGGATCACCGATGCCTTCCTGGCGCTGCCGGCGCCGATCCTAGCGATCGCAGTCGTCGCTGCGCTCGGTCCGTCCCTGACCCACGTGCTGATCGCGGTGTCGATCTTGTGGTGGCCGTACTACGCGCGGCTCGTGCGTGCCGAGGTGCGGGCGCTCGCCGTGCGGCCGCACCTCGAAGCCGCGCGCCTGGCGAAGATCAGCTGGCTGCGACGCGTGACCCGACACCTGCTCCCCGGAGCGATCCCGGTCACGATCGTCGCAGCGAGCCTCGACATCTCCAACCTCGTCATCATGCTGGCCGGCCTGTCGTTTCTGGGCTTGGGCGCTCAGCCCCCGACACCCGAGCTCGGCGCGATGACGGCCAATGGTCTCCAGTATCTGCTCGAGGATTGGTGGATCCCCGTGATTCCCGGGGTAGCGGTCTTCGTACTCAGCTTGGTCGGCAACCTGGCCGGCGACACCATTCGCGACATGGTGGACACCTGATGCTCTCCTTCACGCTACGCCGGCTTGCCTCGATGATCGTTGTCCTGCTGGTGCTCACCGCCTCGCTGTTCATCCTGCAGCAGGTTTCGCCGATCGATCCCGTTCGAGCGCTGGTTGGTCAGCAAGCAGACAAGGCCGTCGTCGATGCGGCGCGCAAGCGCCTGGGGTACGACGACCCGCTGCCCGTGCAGTACTTCCACTATGTTGAGAACGCACTCAGGGGCAACCTGGGGGTCTCGCTGCGCACCGGACAGCCAGTGACGAGCGACCTCGCGAGTCTGCTGCCGGCATCGTTCGAGCTCGTCCTATTCGCGCTGATTCTCGCGGTGCCGCTCGGCCTGACCCTGGGGATCGTCAGCGCCGCGCGCTGGCGCGGCTCCGGGATTTTCCGCTTCGGCCTCTTGAGCTTCGCGGCGATCCCTCAGTTCCTGCTTGGCATCCTTTTGATCCTGCTCTTCTTCAGCCACCTGAACTGGCTTCCGGCGACGGGGCGCACGAGCTACGTCAACCCTCCCACGGGCCCGACGGGGTTGCTGACGATCGACGGCCTCCTACATGGAGAGCCCGCGGTGTCACTCGACGCGCTGCTTCACCTGATCATGCCAGGCCTGACGCTCGCGCTGTTGCCAGCCGTAGCGGTCGGACGCGTGCTGCGCGGAAGCATCATCGCCAACCTGCGCGCCGACCACGTACGCGTGGCTCGCTCCAAAGGGCTGAGTGAATGGCGCGTGCTGGTCCGCCACTGCCTGCGCAACTCCGCTGGGCCGTCGCTCGCGATGGGCGGTCTGATGCTGGGGGTCGTCTTTCAGGCCCTGATCGTGGTGGAAACGATCTTCGCCTGGCCGGGCATCGGCTCCTATGTGGGTCAGAGCATCCCAAAGGACGACTTCCCGGCGATCGCCGGCGTGACGCTGCTGCTCGGCGCGGCCTACGTGGTCACAAACACCGTGGTCGATCTGCTCCAGGCCGCGGCGGATCCGCGTATCCGGTCCTAGCCCGTTTGGACTACGGGTCTTGCTCGGGGCCCAAGGCGAGTAGTGAGCGCGCGTCGGCGGGCGAGGCGACCGGTCGGCCTAGCTCCTCGGCAAGGCGTACGATGCGCTGCACGAGCTGAGCGTTGGAAGTCGCCAGCTCGCCACGTCGATAGTAGATGTTGTCCTCCAACCCCGTGCGAACGTGGCCGCTCGCGGCGAGCGTGAGTAGGTTTACCTCGAGCTGGTGACGACCGACACCCAGTGCGCTCCAGAACGCGCCCTCGGGCAGCCGTCCAACCAGATGTGCGAACGTTTCGAGGTCAGCCGGCGCACCTCCCTTGACGCCCAGACACAGCTGCCACACGCCCGGTCCCTTGATCAATCCCTCATCGATCAGCCGCCGACCGTTCGCGATCATGCCGGCGTCGAACACCTCAATCTCCGGTAGCACGCCGTGGGCGCTCATCTTGGCGGCCGAGCGTCGGAGAAAGTCGAAGGGATTGTTGAAGACGCGTTGGTCGCCGAAGTTCATCGAGCCGCAATCCAGCGTCGCCAGCTCCGGCTCGAGCTCGAGGCACTCCGTTCGCTCGTCCAGCTCGGCGCGCCCGCCGGCGCTGCCGGTACTGAGGTTCAAGATCGCATCGCATTCGCGTTTACGGATGCGCTCGACGAGCTGCTGGTAGATCTGCGGGTCCTGGGTTGGGACTCCGTCCTCATCACGCGCGTGCAGATGGATGATCGCCGCGCCCGCGCGCCAACTCGTCACTGCCTCCTCGACGATCGCGTCCCAGCTGATAGGTAGATGCGGCGTGTCCTGCGCCGCGGTCACGCTACCCGTGATCGCGGCGGTGATGACGAGCGGGACGCTCACCGCGACGTGTCAGCAGTTCTCATACACGGTCACCGTCTCGGTGTAGAACTCGAGAGCCGCCCGTCCCTGCTCGCGCGGGCCGTAGCCCGATGCCTTGCTGCCGCCGAAGGGCACGTGTAGGTCAGCTCCGACGGTCGGCGAGTTCACGCGCAGCACACCAGCCTCCACACCCTCGAGGAACGCCCGTACCGCGTGGGTGTCGCGCGTGAAGATCGCGGCCGAGAGGCCGAAAACGACCGAGTTGGCGCGCTCGATGGCTTCGGTGAGCTCGGCGAAGCGGTGTAGCGAGCTGATCGGGCCGAAGACCTCCTCGCAGGAGATGTAGGCATCGTCGGCGAGACCCTCGAAGAGGGTGGGCGCCATCAGGTAGCCGGCCTCGTCGCTTCGCTCCCCACCGGCGAGGAGGATGCCGCCGTCCTCGCCACTACGTTTCACGGCGTCGAGCGCGACCTGGAGCTGTTCCTCGCTCACGAGCGGCCCAACCTCGGTGTCCGGATCCATGGGATCGCCGACGGCTGCCCGCTCGATGCGCTCGAGCAGGCGCTGTTTAAACTCGTCATAGATCGGGTCCTGAACGAAGATCCGCCTGGTCGACATGCACTTCTGTCCGGCCGACCAGAACGCGCCCGCGAACGCCGCCTCGACCGCCCGCTCGAGGTCGCCGTCCGCGAGGACGATCAACGGATTGTGACCGCCGAGCTCGAGCTGGACTCGCTTGCCGCGGCGAGTGGCCTCGTCGCGGATGCGATGGCCCGCGGCTACGGAGCCGGTGAACGAGACCGCCCTGACCAGCGGATGGCTGACGAGCGGGGCCCCGGCCTCGGGCCCGTCGCCGAGAAGCACGTTGAAGACTCCGGCCGGCAGTCCAGCCTCGTCGAACGCCGCCGCGAGGTGCAGGCACGTCAATGGCGACTGCTCCCCGGGCTTGACCACGACCGTGTTGCCGTAGCTGAGGGCAGGGGCGGCCTTCCAGATCGGGATCAGCGCGGGAAAGTTCCAGGGCGTGATGAGGGCGACGACCCCGATCGGGGCTCTCAGCGTGTAGATGCTGCCTCCGCCCGACGACTGCTCGAAGACCTCGCCCGTCGGCCGCCAAGCCTCGCCCGCGACGTAGCGGAGAATCTGTGCCACACGCGCAACCTCCGAGCGTGACTCGCGCAACGGCTTCCCGGTCTCGAGCGTCATGTCCTGCGCGATGTCCTCGAGGCGACGCTCGACAGCGTCGGCGGCCCTCGTCATGAACCCGCAACGTTCGGCGGCAGGCATGCGTGACCACGGGCGGAACGCCGCGTCCGCAGCTACTACGGCGGCATCGGCATCTTGCGCAGTCGAAGCCGGAAACTCGCCGACGAGCTCGGAGGGACGCCATGGGTTGTACCGCTCGTAGGTGTTGCCGGAGGCGCTGGGTCGCCACTCCCCGGCGATGTGGTTGGCATGCGGTGGCCGCAGCGTGGGAACGAGGGTCTCATGCATGGTTGCCGTCCAACGGCGATCTACGCGATAAGCGCGTGGGATTCGGCGAGCGCATTGTCGATGCCTTTCACTATGAAGTCGATCTCCTCGGGCGTGATGATGAACGGGGGTGAGATCTGCAGGACGCGTCCCGAGATCGCGCGCAGGATCAAGCCGCTCTCTTGTGCGGCTCGGACCACCCTCTGCGGCAGGGTGGGGTCAGCGGCGACAGCGTCCGCAGAGAGCTCGACGCCTCCCATCAGGCCGATGGAGCGGACAGCGTCGACGAGCGTGTGGTCGGCGAGCCCGCGCAGCGCGGCCGCGAAGATCGGCTCGAGCTCGCGCACCGTCGGCACGAGGTTCTCGGCTTCCAGTATCGAGAGGTTGGCGAGGGCGACGGCGCACGCGGTCGGATGCCCGGCGTAGGTGTAGCCGTGCTGAAAGATCGCACCGCCGGTCCAGAACGGCTCGCGAACGCGCGCGCCGCACAGGACCGCGCCCAGCGGTAGGTAGCCCGACGTGATGCCCTTAGCGCAGATGATGATGTCGGGCTCGATGCCGAAGCGCTCGCTGGCGAACCACGTTCCGAGGCGGCCGAAACCGGTGATCACCTCGTCGGCTACGAGCAGCACGTCATACTCGCGACACAGGCTGCCGATCTCGTCCCAGTACCCGTCGGGCGGTGGGTATACCCCGCCGCCCCCGAGTACGGGCTCGCCGACGAATGCCGCAACCTCCCTGCCCTTCTTTCGGAGCAACGCGCGAAACGCGTCGGGGTTTCCGTACGGAATGCGGACGACGCCTGGCACCAGTTGGCCGTACCCCTCGCTCCACACCTCGAGGCCCGCGAGGCTGGTTCCGAACGCGTTCATGCCATGATACGCGCGCTCGTGCGCGACGATCGTCTGGCGCTCGGGCGAGCCGACCGCGTTCCAATATCGACGCACGAGCTTGGCGGCCGTGTCGACGGCGTCGGAGCCGCCGTTGGTAAAGAACACGGCCGCGTCCGGGATCGGCGCGAGCGAGCGCAGGCGAGCCGCCAACTCAACTGCGGGGGGGTTCGCGAACGACCCGAACGTCTGGAACGCCTCTAGGACCTCCATCTGGCGGGCGGCCGCGGCCGCGACCTCCGCTCGTCCGTGCCCGATGTTGCAGTACCAGAGGCTTGCGATCGCGTCCAGGTAGCGCCGGCCCTCGACATCCCAGACCCAGCTCCCCTCGCCGCGAGCGAGGACGAGTTCGTCGGCGCCCGCCACGCTCATGTCGGCGAACGAATGCCAGATCCAGCTCATCGACGTTGTTCGAGGCGGCTGGTCGTGGACGTCATCACGCCGTCACCGTGTCCCGCCGGTACATGGCCAGCAGCGACAGCATCTCGAAGCACGCCGTCGCAGCCACGAGCGCAGTCGTGGCCGTGGGATCATACGGTGGCGCGACCTCGACGCAATCGAAGCCGCGGAAGTCGATGCCCGTCAGGCTGCGCACGTACTCGAGGGCGCGACGGCTCGACGGCCCGCCGACCTCCGGGGTTCCAGTCCCCGGCGCGAACGCCGGATCGACGAAGTCGATGTCGAAGCTCAGGAACACCGGTCCCCCGCCGACCCGCTTGCGTGCGCGGTCGCCGAACTCGGCGGCGCTGAGGGCCGCCAACTGGTTGTATGTCAACGCCTCGACTCCAAGCTCCGCAGGCAGAGAAGCTTCGCTGGCTTCGACGAGTGAACCGCGCAGCCCCGCCTGAATCGAGCGCGACGGATCGATGTGACCCTCTTCGATGGCGCGCTTGATCACGCTTCCGTGAAAGATTTTCTGGCCCAGATAGTCCTCCCACATGTCGTGATGGGAGTCGAGCTGAATTAACCCGACCGGTCCGTGCGTGGCGGCGACGGCGCGCAACTCGGCGAGGATGATGCTGTGATCGCCGCCGAGGCAGAGGGTGGTCACGCCCTCGCTGATCACGCCGTCGAGATCGCTGGCGGTCCGCTTGAGCGACTCCGGCGTATAGCCGGGCACCGTCGCCGCGTCGCCCCAATCAACGACGGACAGGTGCTCGAAGATGTCTACTTGCTGAACCGGGTTGTACCCGCGGATCAGCGCAGACGCGCTACGGATGCCCTCGGGTCCGAAGCGCGCCCCGCTGCGGAAGGTGACCGCGTCGTCGGTGGGCACGCCGATTACCGCGACATCCACTCCCTCGGTGGCATGCACGTAGGGGAGTCGCATGAATGTTCGCGGTTGCGAGAACCGTGGGATCTGGCGTGAATGCGGCGGCCTGTAGTGAGCCAAGCGCTATCTCTCCGGTAGTTGGGGTTGCCAGCGTCGCTACCCGACCGCCCCGTCGAGCGCTGGCATCGCTGCCGGGGCGATGCCCCTCAGCGCCTGTTGGCCGCTCCGAGCCGCCGACGATACAGCGATGATGGTCGCGAGAGATGCTAGTCGCTCAAGTCGGGCGGGCAAACTGGCTGTCCAGCTAGATTAAGCAGCCATAGCATAGTCGTTCGGCCAGTTGATATCGGGGCGCAACCAACGTTGAATTTGACCTCTCCCGGAGCCGGGGAAGGTGCCGGGCAGCGACCGCGCGAGTCGGCCACTGCGTTGCCCTCGCGAGCCTCTGCACGACCACAGCGAAAGCAGTCCCGATCACCCTTCGGACAGCGCTCATTGGCGAAACCACGCATCGACACCGCATCGTCGGTACGGGCGGAATGGCGATGGGATCGGTGTCGGCCCAGATGTCGACAACGCTCGCCCCAGCCGTGTTTCGCTCGTACGGCGTCGTCGGCACGGCCGGCGTGCGTCTGCTGGTGGCGGCAGTTGTCATCGGCGTCGTGTGCCGCACACGGCGAGCGTCATACCATTCGCTGCGCGACGCTCTGCGCGTCGGGTTGCTGCTCGGACTCGCGCTCATCGGCCTGAACGTCGGCCTGTACGAAGCGATCGCCCGCATCCCGCTGGGTACGGCCGTCACGCTGATGATCCTCGGTCCGCTCGCGGTCTCGCTCGCAGCGAGCCGGCGGCGGCGCGACATCGCGGCGGTGATCCTTGCCGGCGTCGGAGTGGTGCTCATCGTCGGGGTACAGCGGCCGAGTTCGCTCACCGGCGTCGCCTGGGCGATGGAATCCGCGGCAAGTGTCGTGGGATATCTCCTGGTCATCCGACGGCTCGGCCAGCGCGCGCGCGGTCTCGAAGGCGTGGCGATCGGCGTGGCCGTCGGTGCCGTCGCGTTGCTCCCAGTGACGGTCGGCGCGTTGGGCAGGACCGAGCACGTGACCACCGCGCTGGCGGCCTGTGTGCTCGGCGTTGCTGGGCTCGTCGTGCCGCTCGTGATCGAGGCCTGGGCGGTGCGGGTGCTCACGGTGCGCGTGGTCAGCCTGATGCTCACGCTCGATCCGGTGGTCGCCGCTGTCGGCGGCTGGCTCGTGCTCGGGCAGGCGCTCGGCATCGCATCGATCACGGGCATCGCGTGCGTCATCTCGGCGGCCGGGGTGAGCATAGGATCGCTAGCCGCGGCGGCGCGGGCGCTATAGGTGTGACCCCCGAACATCACCTCGTCTCGGTACTGCCATGGCTGGCCGTGCCCGATGCCAGGATTCGTCGAGATCTACGTCCGGCGCGTCGCGCGCTTCAAGATGCCGTAGACCACGACCAACATCTTCTGGATCGTGCGGCGCGATAACCCGTCCTCGTCGAGTAGGCGCTCGCGCACCCATTTGATTCGGTCGTCGTGATCTTGTCAGATGAGTCATCTAGCTTTCTAGGAGTCCCATGTAGATAAGGTCCCAGTAGCCGTCGCTAGCCTTGCACGCGTGTCGCGCGAGGCCCTCTTCTCTGAAGCCGGCACGCCTGTAGCAGCGCAGCGCGGGCTCGTTGAGGGAGACCACGACCAGCTCCAGCCTGTGCAGCGCGAGATGGTCGAAGGCCAAGGCGATGAGCCAGTCCAGCAGCTTGCCCGCGATCCCTTGGCCGCGCATCTCGGGGGCAACGGCGACGCGGTCGATCCGGCCAAGGTCGTGTTCGGGCAGGATCTCAAGCTCGGCGTGTCCGAGCACCGTGTCGGTGTCGCGGTCAACGGCGCAGATCAGATGGCGCCGCTCGCCGGCCGTTGCGGCGTACTCGATGAGCTGGCGCTCATCAAGGGGGAAGATGAAGCGCGACCCGGCCCACTGGAGGAGCTCATCGGGTGTTCTCGCCCAGCCGACCAGCGCCCCCACGTCGCCGAGTCGTAGCGGGCGAAAGCTGATCTTCTCGGACGCGGAGGCCATCCTCAGAGCAGGCTATTGCACTTCCGCCTGCCTCTCGTCCCGCAGGAGACGTCTGATCGGCACGAGGCGTCCTGGGGGTGCCGCCGCTTGGCCTCGACTTCACCGGTGACTCGCTCCTGTGCCGACCCTTCACGCTACTCGGGGCGCCGATGCTCGCGCTGCCTGGCGCCTGGACGGCTGAAGGCGTGCCGATCGGGCTGCAGTTGGCTGGCCCGCTGCACGCCGACCGCCGGGTGCTGAGCAACGCGCGCTGGCTGCTCGGGCGGGTGCGCGGCCGCTCGTGTTCGCGTGGCGGCGATCGGTCTTGACGCGGTCACCGGCGCGGACGGCGATCAGCGACTCGGCGGTTCGGTCCGGCGAAGTCATGGAAGCAGCATGGAAGCGACAGAGCGCAGCAGACGGCGACAAGCGGACGGCCGGTCTGCGGCGATCAGCCCCAAATGCAGGCGATCGGCGCCAAACCGCCGTAGACAGCAGCAGCCGACGCACGCTTTGCAAGCAGGAGGTCGCCGGTTCGATCCCGGCTGGCTCCACTCGCAGACCGCCTGCAAAGCGGTCTTCGTAGGCGCGGCGCGACCGCTCGCGCGTACACGAGAAGCTCAGGCGCGACTGCTATCCGGACGGGCACGGGCGCTCAGCTTCGCACGGGTGGCTTGGGTACGGCTCTGCGACAGTCTAGGAGGGTGCCCGGCGTCTGCTGCTGCCCCTTCGGGTGGCGACCACGACGCGTTGGTTAAGCGGAGTGCGGCGCAGCGCGGCGCAGTTGTGGCGCCTCGGCAGTGCGTTGTCGCAGCTCGACACGGGTCCTCCACTGAGAAAGCAACAACGCCGAGGCGTTGCGCA
>Ga0182024_10024668_pt1 | contig 10671 bp, 9 predicted proteins | sample P32metaG_FD_120480 | JGI IMG/M metagenome (GOLD analysis project Ga0182024, IMG submission 120480) | Permafrost microbial communities from Stordalen Mire, Sweden - P3-2 metaG (Illumina Assembly) | ecosystem: Environmental > Terrestrial > Soil > Wetlands > Permafrost | place: Sweden: Stordalen...
CGGCGAGATCAGCACCTTCCACCTCGACGCCCGCTCCGCCCTGCCCAAGACCATCCTCCGCGCCGTCGTAGCGTCGCCTGAGAACCCATTCCCTGCATCCACCTTCTCCGGAGCCTACGTCTACTTCAGCGTCACGCCGCACTCCTCCGCCTCCGCCTGCGCCCGCCAGGCTCGAAGCACCTCCATCGTCAAGAACGCTCCGCAGGTCAAACCCGGCGAAAAAACCCAGATCGCCCGCATCCCCTTCACCCACGGCCACGACGAGCAAAAAGACATCTGCATTACCCAGCGCGACGAGATCTACACCACCTACCGCCGCGGCGCCTGCTATCGCTTCGACCTCAGCATCAACAACTTCTGCGGCGGCGAGGTCTCCGGCGTCAAGGACATCACCCCCCAGGAACTCGACCAGGTCCGCGCTCGCCTCGAATCCATCCTGTCCACCCTCCGCTTCGACCCAAAATAGCCGGTGCAAAACCCCGTCGGAATTATGTTGTATACTCGACAGACGGTAATCGGTCATCCGATTACTATTGTGTGTACCGAGCAAGGGAGGCCCCCCAATGGCTGTCAACCCCAAACGCGACCCACGCAAGCGAAACAAGGACCGGCCTTCCGGCTCCATAGACCTGACCTCCTTCGCCACTGTCGCCAGCTCCAGCTTCTATTGCGGCGTCGTTGACCAGGCCCTCATCTGCGATTCAGCCTTCCTGGCCGAGCGCGGCATCTTCACCCGGATGGAGCCGGTCAGGCACTCCGCCCCGCCCGGCGCGCAAGCCTACAATCGGCGCGGACAAGCCGCCGCCTAGTACCCGCCCGCGCCTCTGTTAGCCGGGTCGCCCGGGCACGCCTCATCGCCGCCCGGCGAATCGCAGCCCGCGAAATCCCCCTCACCGTCTCCAAACCAGCCGCCAACAGCCGGGCGCCCCATTTTTGCGCCGGGGTATTTCAATTCCGCTACTTGTCGACAGAGAGAGAAGGCGGGTGGGCTCGAGGGACAAGGGACAGGTCAACGGTGGCGATGTAAACCGCCAGAGCCGCGAAGACGAAGAACGCAGCGGTCCACATGCGCCAATCTCGATGCGCTCGCTTCCAGTAAGGAATCGAGTTGTCATGGTCGGATGGCGGATGCGGCCCTTCGTCAGGGTGATGATGGTGCTTGATTTCAGTCATTCGGTCCGTTCTCGTCAGCCCAGTTCAGCCACCCCGCGCCCTGCTCAGTTGTACGCTCGGCCAGAGGAAGGAACCTGTCCGGAGCCCAGTACTTTATTTGTACCGCGTCAGAGACGACAGAACTGTACCGAAATGCTCATTGCGCAAAGGTAAACCGGCGTGAGTGGCTCAACGCACATGCGGAGGGCAGATCTCTCCATGCATGCCTTAAGTCGCTTATCTGCCTTGAAAGGTACGGGCTTTACAGCTGCGGAAAACTTCGTCTTCGTTAAGGGCACGGGTTTACCCGTGCCGTAAACGCCACAGAATCAGAGGGGCTTCAGCCCCTGAGGTCACTGTACGCGGCTGCCGAAGACTTTTTCCGCATCCTCTTTAGCCCCTGGGACATGCTTTTCCTGGCTTTCCGCTCGAAAGCATACTTTTTCCGCAGCCTGTTTAGTCCGCACGTAAGGGCCGCACGTCGAGCCGCCGTCGGCGAACTAGGTCGCCGCCAACCCCGCGCTTGGTCGTTCCCGCACCGGAAATCCTTGACACCCTGCATATAATTAAAGGCGGATAGTTCACTTGACGAAGGGTACGGAGAAGGTGTCAAATGACGCCTAAGCCGTTGAAGGAGTGTACCCCGCCTCGGCCTAAAGAGAGGCCAACCCGTATGACGATGATCGGAGCTATGCGCTGCTCAGACGGCGTATTGTTGCTTGCTGATGGGCAGGAAACCATTACCGACTACGCCAAATGGGACACGCAAAAAATGAAGGTGGCAACCTCCCATCCGACGCGCATAGCTATGGTCGGAGCGGGAGACGCCGACACTATTGATATGGCATGGGACAAGATTTCGGAAGCTTGGGGGGAGATGGAAGCTCGTATTTTGACGGCTGGAACGCCAACACGCCAAAACTATCTCTGCCGGAGTGGAGAAGGAAGATCGTCTCTGTGGCTCAGGACGTATACAACGTCACCAAAATCGAAATCGAAATGATATGGGTGGTTCAAAACGTCTCGCCTACCGACCCACGCCGAGGAATTGAACTATTTCGAACGTATGGACTGCGCGAGCGAAACATCAAGCCTTACTACTTTGGCGGAAACCCGCTTCTAATTTCCAGATTCCTTTCGGACATGTATCTGAGAGGTTCCTTATGGAACCTTGAGGAAGCGCGCGCTTTAGCTGTATATCTGCTCTGGGAGGCCAAGGAGCGCGATCCCACCGTAGGTAAACAGAGCGACATTGTTCTATTCAGAACGGATGGCTCCGTTCGTTTACTAGGCCAGGACGAGGTGTCCTACTGGGAAGAACACTTTAAAATTCTGAAAAGAGAGATGGCAATCTTGCCGATTCTGTCATGTGCAACCGGAACTACTCAGCAAATCTATAAATTGCAAGATCGTCTTGAGCGTCTAGCCCTTTCCGTAAAAGCTCTCTCAAAAGAGCAAGAGAAGATGAGGTTAGGCAAGCGACGACCGGGCCGTATCGATGATGTGTTAGTCCCCCAAATCAGGAGACTTACAAAACGGCAAATGAACCGAGAGATCAGGCGGTTAAATCCTGAAAAGTAAGAGGATCAGCAGTGACCATGTGGCGCAACGTGTCGATGAAAATGTCGGAACGACCACGGCGATTGAATCGGAAACTCATTTCTTCGAGGTAGGCCGGAAGATGCTTTGCAGAGACTTTATGCCACGATCCCACGATGCCGCGCTTCAAGAGCGAGAACGCGGATTCGATGCCATTGGTCGTAATGTCTCCGTCAACATAGACCTTCGCGCTGTGGTTTATGCTCTTGTGCTTGTCCGGATCGATTCCAAGTTTCTTCATGGCCTTGGGGTAAGCCTTCCAGTCGTCCGTCATAATCACGTCTACATCTTCACTGACGTTTTCCTTGATGTACTGGGCCAATGTTCCCGACTTCACGTCCTCAGCCTTGAAGAAACGAAGTTCTCCACCGCGTTGCTTGATTCCAATAACGGGGATTTTGTTGCTCTGCGCATAGGGAACGCGACCAGCCCCTTTAGGATTTCTCTCGCGCCCACCGATCCAAGTTTCGTCCATCTCGACCGTACCGTAGAGCATGTTCTTTTCCGCCGATGCCATCGCCGCGCGGATGCGGTGGCAGAGATACCACGCCGTCTTGTACGAGCCTTTATGCTCACCCCAGATCGTGCGCCGAAGCTGATTCGCACTCATACCTTTCTTGGCCTCGCAGATCAGCAGGACGGCGAGAAACCAAATCGGCATCGGAAGGTGCGTATCGTGAAAGATTGTGTTCGAGGTCACGCTGAATTGGTAGGTACATCCGACACACTCGAACTTGGCATAATCCTTCAAGCGAGACACCCGCGTGTCTTTGCAGCGGGGACACATAACGCCTTCAGGCCAGCGCAGCCGTTCCAACAGTTCGCGACACCGGGCTTCAGTCGAAAATTGCATTGTCACTTCAGGGAGAGTCATGGCCACACCTCGTAAAACCACATCGCCGTTAGCGAAAGTACCTACTAGAAAGCTGATTGCCAGCATTAAGCAGGATTTACGCCGTATTCCCTTAGCTTCTGCACCGGATAAACCAAAGAAAGGAAAAGGATAACGGCTAACATGAGAAGATGTTAGCAAAACCGTTACCCTTCGTCAAGTGAATAATATTGAATTAAAGAAGGGGCAGACAACCGCAAATATCGTACCGGAGCATGGAACTCAGGGCACGGTTTCCGTATATACTATAGTATATACTAGGAAAATATGTGGTGTGTAATCAGTATCTTGGGTATATCCCCCCCCCCGGGGGGGGTACCTCACCGGCAGAGATTCAGGTCCGGCAAGGAAACGTCCCGCCACTCGGCGAGAGTTTAGCGGTATGATCCAGACCACACGCGGAGAAAAATATTTATGCCACGCATTTCACGACTCAACCGCAGTGAAGTTCGCCCTTCTTCCGTCGCCATCTACGACCGCACTCTGCGCGACCGCGGCAACGTCCCCAACATGTTCCGCACCCTGGCGCATCGCCCCGAGATCTTCGAGACCATCATCGCCCACATGGACGCCGTCCTGAACACCGGCACGCTTCCCAAGGCGCTCAAGGAACTCGTCATTGTGCGCACGTCACAGTGCAACCGCACGCCCTACTGCCTCGCCTCGCACTCTGCCATCTGCAAGCGCCTCGGTTGGACCGATGCTCAGCTCGAAGCCCTCAAGGACGCAGCCGTAAGCGACTTCACCGACGCCGAAAAGGCCGCCATCCACCTCGCCGAGGTGATGACTCTCTACCCGCACGGCTACACCGAGGCCGAATTTCAGCGCCTGCGCAGCTTCTACTCCGAGGGAGAAGTCGTCGAACTGATGGCCGCCATCGGCCTCTTCAACTACTTCAACCGCTTCAACGACCTCCTCGAAATGGAGCCCACCCAACCCGCCCCCGCCCAGGAACTAGCCGAAGCCGGAATCGAGGTGCCCATCGCCACCTAGCAAGAGCTGAGTTCGCCCGCAAAAGGGAGGTCGTCCCAAAAAAGAGGTCGTCCTAAGAAGAGGTCGCCATCCTGAGCGCGGCGAAGGACCGCTGTATTTGTCTTTGTGCAGCCACCAACCTCACGGATAAAGCTTCGCCGGCCGAATCTCCGGCTCAGGCTCGCCCGCCGCGACGATCAGTTTTTTCAGCTTCGCCTGCAGTTCATCCGCCTGCTTGCGAAACTCCTTCCGCCCAGCAAGATTCACCTGTTCGTAAGGATCGTTGCGCTGATCGTACATCTGGTATTCCTGATAAACCGCCGCAGCCTGCTGATTCGTTGTCCCGGTAATTTCGGCCACGCAGTAAGTCCAGTCCTTCGTCCGAATCGCGCGTCCAGTCATCGACTCGCTGATCTGGATCAGATGTTCATTCGGCCAGTCGGCACGCGCCTTTTCATCACGCAGCAAAGGCAGCAAGCTCGTGCCCTTGATCGTCGCTGGAACCGCAATTCCAGCAGCTTCGAGCAACGTTGGAGTGATGTCGATAATTCCAGTCATCTGCGTAATATGCTGCGCATTCTCGAATCCTGGACCGTGAATCAGCAACGGAATCCGCGACGAAGCATTATGCACGCTGCGCTTATATTCCTGGTTGCGCGTCATGAAATGGCAGCCATGATCGCTGAAGAAGACGAAGATCGTGTTGTCCGCGAGCTTCTCCTCTTCCAGAATCTTCCGCACGCGACCGACCGAAGCATCGATCGCCTCGCACGCGCCGTAGTAATCCGGAAGTTCCTGCTGCCAGTTTCCCGGCAGATTGCGCAGGTCCGGCGGAACATACGAGTTCTGGAACCGCTCCACCGAACCTTTCGGCCCGATGATGCGATTGTCCATGTCGTTCTGCTGATGCGGTTCCAGTTGCGAGATGAACAGCAGAAACGGCTTGTCGTGCTTCTGCCGCAGGAACCGCTCCGCGCGATCGGTGATGAAGTCGACGCGATATTGATCCTTGTACGTGATCTCCTTGCCGTCGCCGTCGTAGATCGTTCCTTCGTAAGGATGTGTCGTATGTTCGAGCGCGTTCGACCCTTCCCAAAGATCCATGAAACCGCCGCGCCACTCAGGCTTCACGAAGCCCGGTCCTTCAGTGTTGGGCGCAAGATGCCATTTCCCGATCAGGTTGGTGCTGTAACCAGCCTTGTGCAACTCAGTCGCCAGCGTTGGCAGCGTCTGGCTCATTCCAAGACCGTTGTGCCAAACGCCAGTCTCAGTCGCGTAGCGTCCAGTCAACAGAACCGAGCGCGCAGGTGCACAAACTGGCTGATTCGTCACCGTGTAGCTGAAGTTCTTCCCGCTCGCCGCAAGCGTGTCCAGATTGGGCGTTCGCGTCGATCCATTCAGGCCGTTTGCGCCGAGGAAGTCCCAGCGAAACTGGTCCGAAAGGTACAACACGATGTTCGGCTTCGGAGCCGCAGTCTTCGCCGGTGCAGCTTGCGCCATCGCGCCGCCAAGTCCCAACGCAGCTCCAGTAGCAACTCCAGACATCAGGAACTGACGCCGGTCGACGCCCTTCTTCTCACTCAAGCCATCCTCCAACGTCTGCACGCGCAGACAGAAGTCGACTTAAGGGTACAGCAGGACGGCGAAGTTGTAAGACGTGAATGGGCTCGACGACGCGTTCGGGCACGCGCCAACAGCGGCCTGGTGATATCGGCCCGAAGCCATCCGCGTTGTCAGCTGATCGGGCAACCGAGTCAGGCTGTCCGACGTGAAGCGCATCACAAACCATGGCTGAACCGATCCCGCATATCCGGTCGACATGGTGCAAGTCTGCCGCGCCGCGGAGATCTTTTCCGGATCGTTGGCCAGCGCAATCTTGCCGTGCTGAGCCAGCAGCGCCGCAATCGCCGCCTCCTGTTCGCTGAGGCTGACGTTCCGCACTGTCCTGGCGAAGTCTTCGACCGCATAGAGTTCGCCGTTGCGCACGATCACGCTGATGCCGGCCGAGTCGACTCCAGGATCGAGCAGGTTTGCGCGGTGGTGTTCGCTGTGCATCCACATATCGTGGATCTGCACCGCATTGGGCGCTTCGGCGACGTTCTCGGAGATTGCACTGAACGCCACGCCGGCCCTCGCGCCGCGGTCGGTCAGCTCGGGTTCGCCGGGAAACTGGTGCGAGATCGATTCATGTTCCGCCATTACGCGGGCGTGTCCCGCCGCCGCGCGGGCAAGCTGCGGATCGCGATGCAGCTGTGGCAATCCGCGTGCAGCGCGCTCCTGGTTGGCGGCGGCGAGCAGGTATTGTTCTGCCACCGTCGTCGAACCTGCCGACTGAGAAAGCGCGAGCGGCAAAAGCCCGAGCGTGGTCGCCAATCCGAGAGCCAGAACGACATGTTTTACCGGGCCCGAAATCATGCGCACAAAACCTCACCTCTTATTGAACCCGGATCGGGGCAGATCGATGAATCAATTCGAAGGGCCGCGCATGTCACTTTCGTGGTATGGATTATCGGATCAATTGGTCGCGTACGGCGTCCCAGGTCCGCCGTATTCCTTGCTCCAGGCTCGTGGTGTGGCGCCATCCCAAGCCGTGAAGAGTGCTCACATCCATTAGCTTGCGAGGTGTGCCGTCGGGCTTCGAGGCGTCAAACACCAGCTTGCCATCGAACTCGAGCACGCGCGCAACTGTCTCGGCGAGTTCGCGGATGGTGACGTCCTCGCCCGTGCCGATGTTGATCAGCGGTGGAGTGTCTTCCGTCATCAGGGAACCAAAGCGCTTTTCGTCGAGGTTCATCAGGAAGCAGCACGCCTGCGCCAGGTCGTCGGAGTAGAGCAGTTCGCGCCGGGGCGTGCCCGAGCCCCAGACGATGACCTCCTTTGTGCCCAAGGCCTTCGCCTCTGCCGTCTTCCGAATCAGCGCGGGCAGAACGTGCGAGCTCGCCAGATCGTAGTTGTCGCCAGGGCCGTAGAGATTGGTGGGCATCGCCGCCAGATAGCGCGTGCCATACTGGCGGTTGTAGCTCCAGCACATCTCGATGCCCGCAATCTTGGCAATTGCGTAGGGTCGGTTAGTAGGCTCGAGTGGGCCGGTGAGCAGGTATTCCTCTTTGATTGGTTGGGCGCAGAGCTTGGGGTAGATGCAGGACGAGCCAAGGAACAAAAGGCGTTTCACCCGGGCATTGCGGCTCGCCTCAATCACATTGGTCTGAATGATGAGATTGTCGCGGATGAAGTCCGCGGGGTAATCATTGTTGGCGAGGATGCCGCCCACCTTGGCGGCGGCGAGAAAGACAAAGTCTGGGTGCTCCGCGGAAAAGAACGCGTCGACCGCAACCTCGTCGCAGAGATCGAGTTCCTCATGGGTACGCGCGAGGATGTTATGGTATCCGCGGCGAAAGAGTTCGCGGTGGATGGCGGAGCCCACCAAGCCTCGATGGCCGGCGATGTAGATGCGGCTGTCGGCATGCATGAAGCGGTAGTCGAGAGAGCTTGTTGGATCGGGGTTCTCTACCATCGTCAGGTCTCGCGTACATTGTAAGCGTCGAAGCCGTGACGAAGAACCAAGGTATCGCGCTTGGCAGCCTTCAGATCAGACTCCACCATCTCGCGGACCAGTTCGTCGAAACGTCTTCTCCATGAATCATGCGGGCCGAAGACTCCACTCATCTCGCGTAGGTTTAGGCAAGACACGTGGTGGCGTCCCCAACTCGAATCCGCATCACCCTATGTTACTTGACTCGTGCAATTAAGAGGTGTCTACCAGGGCTTGGAGGTCACGCTCAAACTGTTCCAGGATCTGCTGCTTGCCCATGTGCTCGACGGCGTACTCGCGGGCTTCACGGCCAAGGTGCAGGCGCAGTTCCTTGTCCTCGACCAGTTGCAACACCGCTGCATGCAGTGCTGCGGCGTCCTCCGCTGGAATTGCGAGGCCACGGCCCTCCACCACCTGGGCAACCTGGGTTCCTGGATGCGCAGTGGCGATTACGGGGCGCCCGCTGGAGAGCATTGCGCTGAGCCGGGAGGGCATCACCAGATCGGCGGCGCTGGCCCGTTGCGGAAGCAGGTGGATGTCTGCCGTATTCAACAGACAGTTGAGGCGGTCCAGCGGCTGCAAGGGAAGCAGCGTTACGTTGGGCCGGTGGGCGACGAGGTCCTCCAGCCGCTTCCGGAATGCGCCATCGCCGCAGAAGATGAAATGAACCCGAGGGTCATCGGCGAACGACTCAGCCAGGGGCGCGAGCAATTCAAGCCCTTGCTTGGCGCCCATATTGCCCGAGTAGAGCAAAATCACTTTGCGGTCGATGCCGGGAACCTGGGGCGCAAGCTCCCGGCGAATGGGGTTGGAGCAGTTTGCGCTGGGATCGAGGGGATAGATTTCACCGGTGTCAACCCAGTTTGGAAAGAGCGCGACGTGGTGCGGTGGAATGCCTTTCGCAATTCCACGGTCGACCATCCGGGACGAGATACCCGATACCCGGTCGAAAGCAAACGTAAAGAATTTCTCAATGCGCAGCGCGGCATCGTGCACTGGCCCCTGCGAAGGGAGCAGGCCAAGTTCAAAGGCGGCGTCGACTTCGAAGTCCTGCACATGCAGCCAGCAGCAGGCGCCCGCGCTCTTGCCGACGAACAGGGTCAGCGGTGCGCAGAAGAATGTTGGCTCTATGGTGAACACCACGTCCGGCTGCCAAAAGGTCTGGCGCAACATCACAGGAAGACTGCCCAGCATAAACGAGACGAGATGCGCAATCCGCCTCAGCCCGGTCGGCCGTTCGGGAACATAAAGCGGCGTGCGGTACACGACCGGCTGTCCCGGCGCGTGCTCGGTGCGATACCACGTGCCGCGATAGTCTTCGCGAATACGCCAGGCAGGATAGTAGGGCGGCGCAGTGACCACGCGGACCTCATGACCGCGCTCCGCCAGCCAGGCCGCCATCTCGCCCGTATATTTCCCGATTCCGGTCAGTTCGGGAGCATAGTTTAGTCCGTAAATCAGGATTCGCAAACGTGCCTTCCGTTGCGGCACAAAGGTATCATTCCCTATGCTGAGCCGCACACACCAACTTCCCATCATAAACAGGGATCGGTCGTCATGAACATGCAACCTTCGAGACAGCGTTTCATATTAGTAACGACGGTTTCAAAACAGCCACTGGCTGCTCTAGGTGTGATGCTACTTTTGGTCTTCGTCGCGTGCGCGCTACTCGCTCCCTGGCTGGCGCCCCAGGACCCCGCGCAACTCGATCTCGGCGGCCGGTTGCTGCCGCCTGGACACGGCCATTGGTTCGGCACCGATGAGCTTGGGCGCGACATCCTTTCGCGGACGCTCTACGGCGCTCGCATTTCCCTGATTGTCGCGGTGTCGGTTTTATCGCTCTCGCTCGGGATCGGTCTCATCGCAGGACTTGCGGCGGGGTTCTATGGAGGGTGGATTGACACTGTGCTCAATGTTTACGTCACCAACGCATTTCTCGCGCTGCCAGGCATCCTGCTCGCGATTGCTTTCGTTGCGTTTCTTGGGGCCGGCCTCTTCAACCTGATTCTGGCGTTGTCGATCTCTGGCTGGGTGGGATACGCGCGGCTGGTGCGCGCCCAGGTGATGGCCGTCAAGGAGCGCGAGTTTGTCGAAGCCGCTCGCGCGCTTGGTGCATCCGACATCCGCGTTCTCGGCCGCCACATCCTGCCCAACATCGTGCAGCCGCTGATCGTGCAGGCTGCGATCGGAATGGCCGGCGCAGTGCTCGCCGAGGCAACGCTCAGTTTCCTCGGACTCGGCGTGCCGCCGCCAACCGCAAGTTGGGGCGCAATGCTCAACGACGCGCGTTCGCATCTCTTCGATTCGCCGCACCTCGTCGTCTTTCCAGCGATCGCAGTCATGTTGGCGGTGCTCTCGTTCAACTTCATTGGCGACGCGCTGCGCGACTTTCTCGATCCGCGAACGCGCATCGCGACTGGCCTGTGAGCACCGCGAAGAGCAAGGCTTTCACCGTCGGCATCATCTCCGACACGCACGGACTACTGCGGCCCGAAGCCGTCGAGGCATTGCTCGGCGTCGACCA
>Ga0182024_10024669_pt1 | contig 10671 bp, 7 predicted proteins | sample P32metaG_FD_120480 | JGI IMG/M metagenome (GOLD analysis project Ga0182024, IMG submission 120480) | Permafrost microbial communities from Stordalen Mire, Sweden - P3-2 metaG (Illumina Assembly) | ecosystem: Environmental > Terrestrial > Soil > Wetlands > Permafrost | place: Sweden: Stordalen...
CAAAGCCTCTGCCTGGCGCAGGACGGGAGGCTTGTGTCGGAATCGCGGCTTCGGGCAGGGATAGCGGGCAGAACGCGCTGAAATCCGCCTCGGAATTCCAACGATTCTCAACGCGGTCTTCTGCGTGGAGCGTCCGACTGGAGAATTGACAATCGCCTGCCGGACCTCTGTAATGATCAGCATTCCATCCGCCCGGTGCGGGAGATTGTCGGGCGCAAGGGTGGCCGCCGGCGCAAGCCTACGGCGGTGTCCTGCCCTTTCTTGAGACCCAAGGCTTTCCGCCCCGCGTTTCGGTAAAGGAATCCGAACCATGTTCCGGATTCAAACGACGATCCTCGCAATCCTCGGCTTATGGCTCGCCGGGCCTGCACGCACTGCGGAGCGGCAACCGAACATTGTCATTCTCTTGGCAGACGACCTCGGTTACGCCGACGTCGGCTTTCAAGGTTGCCGGGATATTCCCACGCCGAACATCGACGCGCTGGCCAAGGGGGGCGTCCGCTGTACCAGTGGCTACGTCTCGGGCCCCTACTGCAGCCCAAGCCGCGCCGGGCTGCTGACCGGCCGCTATCAGCAGCGTTTCGGACACGAATTCAACCCCGGCCCACGGGGCGAGTTCGGCGGTAACGGCAGCTCCATCGGTCTGCCACTGTCGGAAACGACGATGGCAGATCGTTTGAAGGCAGCCGGGTACGCCACCGGAATTGTGGGCAAATGGCATTTAGGAGTCGCGTCGAAGTTCCATCCACAACGACGCGGCTTTGATGAGTACTTTGGATTCCTCGGCGGGGCTCATGTCTACTTGCCCGGCTTACCGAATATTGTCTTCCCTGGTCTGCAGCGTGTCCCTGGGCGGCAGACGGCCCCGATTTATCGCGGTACTGAGGTGGTGCAGGAACCAGAATACCTGACCGACGCGTTCGCCCGGGAAGCCGTCTCGTTTATCGAAAGGCACCAGAAACAGCCGTTCTTCCTCTATTTGGCCTTCAACGCGGTGCACACGCCGATGCACGCCACGGATAAACGGCTGAAAAGATTTGCGTCGATTACGGATCCCATGCGGCGCACCTATTGTGCGATGACGCTGGCCCTGGACGAAGCCATCGGCAAGGTACTCGATAAGCTGCGAAGCACGAAGCTGGAACAGGACACCCTCATCTTTTTCTGCAGCGACAATGGTGGGCCGACCGTCCGCCGCGCGGCGCTCAACGCATCGCGCAACACGCCGCTGCGAGGCTCGAAGGTATCGACGCTCGAAGGCGGCATCCGCGTGCCGTTTGTCGTCTCTTGGAAGGGTAAACTCCCGGCCGGCAAGGTTTTCGACCAGCCGGTCATTCAACTCGACTTTCTTCCCACGGCGCTCGCCGCGGCGGGAGTCGAACCGAAAACCAATTGGAGGCTGGACGGCGTCAATCTGGTGCCCTACTTCAAGGGCGAAACAGCCAGCGCCCCTCACGACGTGCTTTACTGGAGATTGGGCCAGCAAATGGCGATTCGCAAGGGCGATTGGAAGCTGGTCAAGTATTTACATGAGTTCGCCGGAGAAGTGTCCAGCTCGTCATTATCACCGCTACGGCTCTACAATCTGAGTCGAGACATCGGAGAGAGCAGTGACCTGGCCAGCGCTCAACCGGATAAGGCCAACGAACTCAAGGGCCTATGGGACCAGTGGAACCAGTCCTTGATTGAACCTCTGTGGCCACAACAGTCGAGCGCGCCCAGGTTTTGAAAAAAATCGCTGAAATTGGGGAAAGGCGCCTCATCAACTCGTCGAGTTCGGAACCGCTTGATCAAACAAACGTTTTACGATTCGAGTTCAAATCCGGTCGCCTCGACTAGGTTTGCGAGAAGTCTTATGCCACGTCGAATGCTGCCGGAAGACCGGGTGCGGGCCGACAATTGGAGCCGCCGCGAGGTGCTCCGGCAGGCGCTGGTGGGAGGTCTTGGACTGAACCTCGCCAGCCTCATCTGGGCGAGCGAGGCAATCGCGAATCAGCCGAGCCTGGCGATGGCCGCCTCAAAGATCCGGGCCTGCATCCTGATCTTTTATTATGGCGGCCCGAGCCACATCGACACGTTCGACCCGAAGCCGTCCGCACCCAAGGAAATTCGTGGCGAGTTTCAGGCGATTTCGACATCGGTCCCGGGACTGGCCATTTGCGAGCATCTGCCTCACATGGCCCGCGTGATGCACAAGGTGGCGATCGTCCGCAGCATGCATCACACGAACCGCTTACACGATTCGGCTTCCACCGAGGTGCTCACCGGACGCCAGTCGCCTAACGGCGATCGGGAAGAGGCTACCGCAGGTCCGCAGTACTTTCCCTGCTATGGAGCGGGCGTCAGTTACATGCGACGCGAAATGTCGTTCGTCGCTCCGCACGCCGCCCTACCGTTTGTCTTTCACAACGCCGTCAATACTCCGTGTCAAGGAGGCGGGTTCCTGGGCGCCGCCTACGATCCGCTGCAATTCCTCGTGGACCCGCAGAGTAAGACCTATTCCCTTGGGGACCTGCAACGCGACCCACACGAAACGCCGAGGCGGTTCAATCAACGTCAACAGCTCTTGCATTCGTTGGACCAGCACGCACTCGCCAACGAAAACCTGGCCGCGGCCTCAAGCTCGTTCGCTCGGTTTTACGACAAGGCCTATCAACTATTGGATTCGACCGCGCTACGGCGAGCGACGGACCTGACTGAGGAGGCTCCCGCAACCCGGGCGCGTTATGGCTTTTGTCCTTCGCATCCCCCTGGGCACACCGTGGGGGCTCAGTTCGGCTTTGCCCGCGAGATGCGCGGCCAGAACCTGCTCTTTGCGAGGCGGCTGGTCGAGGCGGGCGTTTCCTTCGTGAATGTCTATGACTTCCGCCAGCAGGGTCAGAACTGGGACGCGCACGCCGACAACTTCGGCCAGCACAAGAACTTTTTGCTGCCGATCGCCGATCGGAGCTTGTCGGCTCTGATCGAGGATCTCGATCAGCGCGGGCTGTTAGAGTCGACTTTAGTAGTGGCCACGGGGGAGTTTGGCAGAACCCCCCGCATCAATCGCAACGGCGGACGCGATCATTGGCCCGACTGCTATTCGATCCTGCTGGCCGGAGGGGGAATCCAGGGGGGAACGATCTTAGGCGCCAGCGATCGCCACGGAGCCTTTCCCGCGACCGACCCGGTTTCCCCGGCCGACTTGGCTGCGACGATCTACTGGCGCTTCGGCATCGATCCCGCGGCGCAGATCCGGGACCACATCGGCCGACCATTCAAGTTGGCCGATGGCGCGCCGCTGGCCCAGTTGTTCGGCTAAACGCTCGGAGCTGTGATCTAGGTTTTGTATTTTGCTGTGTTCTAAAAAATGGGCCAGCGAACGCAGAAAACCCCATCGGTCAGGATGTCGCACGAAGGCCGACGCCGAAAAAAGCACTCGTCGATCCGCCAACCAAAGGCCCGCAACGCCGCCGGCCTTGTCGACGCCGGATCACATCGCCGATCGTTTCAGCAGGCGGAGGAATTCCTTGAGGAGCAGCGTGTTATCAAACCATCCGCGGGCCGTGACGAGGTTTCCGTCGACGACCACGGGGCGATCGACGTAGATCGCGCCCGCCTGTGTGGCGTCGAGCGCACATTTGGCGATCGTTGTGACCGTGAGATTTCGGATGCAATCGGCTGCGGCGATGATCTCGATCCCGTGGCAGAGCGCCGCCACGGGCCGTTTCGACTCGAAGAACCAGCGCGTGATCCGCAGCAGGTCGGCATCGTAGCGCAGATACTCTGGAGCGCGTCCGCCCGAGCAGAAGAGGCCGGCGTATTCGTCCGGACGCACGTCGCGAAAGGCGATGTCCGACGGCAAGTGGTAGCCGGGACGCTCCTGCGTGATGTCCCAGCCCGGGGGCTGCTCGTGCATCACCAGATGATAGAGCCGCTTCTCGGGGGCGGCGACAACCACCTCGAAACCGTCTTCCGGAAGGCGAAAATACGCATACATCGTATCGAGCACTTCGGCCGCATCCCCAATGATGAGCAAAACCTTCGGCATGCGATCACCCTTTACGTCTCCCAACCTCTCTTCAATCGATCCCGGCTCTCTCCGCACCGCCGCCACCAACAATCATCGACCCAAGCACCTCAACGTCCCGGAGCTGGGAGCAGGTCAATTCCCGAATGGTCGCTCCGGACCCGCAAACGCATTCCCCAGATGGCCTCGGTCTGCGCGTCCTTGGCGGCATGGCCTCCTGTGTGGATGTACGCCATGAAAACGGAGCCGTCCGGAAGGAGGGTTCCTCGGCCGTAGCCATAGACCGAAGGGTCGACGGCGAAGCCGTGGTGCTGGGCGGGGGCGATCCACGTCTGGCCGCCATCCATGCTAAAGATGGCACGTTGACCACCGGCCCCATAGGAACCGTGCAAGCAAAGCAGGGTGCCGTCAGACAACGACAGTAGGCTCGGCTCGAACATCCGCATTCCAAAGGTGACCGGCGGAGTCCACGTACGACCGCGGTCGTCCGACCATGTGATATCGCCTTCGGGGCGGCAAATCATCACCAGTCGCCCGTCCTGCAGTTGCGCAAGGCCACTCTCGCTGAGTTCGTGATCAGCCTTCACCACCGCCAACAGCTGCCACGTTTCTCCGCCGTCAGCGGTTCGGAAGACTGCTTGCTGTTCCTTACCTCCTTCCTGGGGCGTGCCATAAACAGCGAGCAGAACCGAACCGTCCTTGAGCAAGATCGGAGGCCCGTCGGTGGCGTCCCCAAGGAATGGGGAGGGCAACCTGCGTGGCTTTTGTTCCCAGGTCCGTCCCTTGTCAAAGGAGCGGATGACGCAGGTCCTGTGGGCCAGTTCCGGATGCTCTTTGAGACTTGCTCCGGAGTACATAAAAAACGAACACAGAAGCGCGCCGTTGGGTAACTCCAAGAAGGCGGGAGATCGATCGTCCCACGGCGTATCGATGATCGGCTGGGGCTTGCTCCAGGTGAGTCCTCCGTCCGACGAACGGATTAACAGGGCGCGACCCCCGGTGGGAGCATTCAGTTCAACCGGGAATCCGATCTTTAACCATTCCCGCCGGGTTTTGGCGTCCAGTAACAAGGGCGTTGGCGGCGACGCGTGCCAGTAGCCTGTGGAGAAACCGACCAGGATCGTGCCGTCACGCAGTCGGATCGGGTACTGCCAGCCGACAAAACCGGCGTATCCAGGATGGGGCTCAGGCTGGTTGACGCCAGGGCCCACAAGCATTCGCCGACATCCGGCGTACGATGCTGCCGATTCGCCCCCTGCAACAACCTTGACGACAACCTTTTTGGCCACGGCCTGCGGCGCCGAGTGGATCACAATTCCTGCACTCAGCAGCGCGCAAAATAGGAACCGGATGGCATGCGGGACAAGAGGAAGTTGTTTCACGGCCGTCAGGTTTCCATTCGTAGGAGTACTAATGGACGAACGAATGCTGAACGGCTTCGAGAATTCGTCACCGTCCGGGCTGCGTCGCGAGAAGTCTCCGGCTAACGACCTCCGCTCGGTCCAATGCTATCGGGGCGGTCGTTACGCCGCCACAAGAACGTGGAGCCGGAATGGGCTCGAAGGCCATCGGCCAATCACCGGCGACCACAGCGTCGCCGTCGATGTCGTCTTCCACCATGCTCCTGCCTCGAGGGCATCCAATTCACTGGATCGTCCCGGTTCCTTATACTGCTTGACGTCCGCGTACCGAATGGGGCGCCGACGACCAATGTGACGGCTCAAGCGATGGGAATCAGCTTGGTGAGCATCAGCTTCAACAGAAAAGCGGTCTGCTGGTGGTCGGGAGCGATCACCGTGTTCGGCGTCGGTCTTGTACCGCGCGCGGCCGCCAACGACGAGGTGGCGATTCGGCACTTTGAGTCGCGTGTCCGTCCGGTGCTGATGGAACGCTGCTACAAGTGCCACGCGGGCGGAAAGGCCAAGGGGGGCCTGCGGCTCGATTCGGCGGCCTCGTTGCGACGCGGCGGAGAGTCAGGCGTTGCCGTCGTCCCGACGAAGCCGGAGGATAGTTTGCTCATTCAGGCGGTGCGTCATCAAGGCGGTCTCGACATGCCGCCGAAGGAAAAACTGTCCGACGATCAGATCGCCGATTTGGTTCGCTGGGTCAAGATGGGTGCCCTTTGGCCGGAGGAATTATCTCATTGGGCCTATCGTCCGGTGCGCGACATCGCGCCCCCGGTCGTAGGGCAGAAGCTGTGGGTCAAATCGCCGGTCGATTCGTTCATCCTCGCAAAACTCGAAGAAAGGAACCTGGCGCCCGCACCGCCTGCCGATAAACGGACATTGCTCCGCCGAGCAACATTCGACTTGACGGGCCTGCCTCCCCAGCCAGAGGAGATCGAAGCATTCCTAGCCGACGAAACGCCCACCGCCTTTGCCCAAGTCGTCGATCGACTCCTGGCCTCGCCCCTGTACGGCCAGCGGTGGGGGCGGCATTGGCTCGACGTTGTCCGCTACGCCGATGCCCGTGACCTGATCCAATTGCCCCCGGAGAGTGATTTCCGCGAGGCCTGGCGGTATCGCGATTGGGTTGTCGACGCCTTCAATCGAGACCTGCCGTACGACGAATTCACCACGCGCCAACTGGCCGGAGATCTGCTCCAACCGGCTGACCCGACAAAGATCGACAAAGAGGCGCTCGTGGCGACAGGGATGCTCGCCATCGCCGACTTCGTACCGGGCGATGTCGACAAGGAACGAATGATCGCCGACTACGTGAACGATCAAATCGACGTGGTTGGGCGGGCTTTTCTGGGTCTGACGCTGGCATGTGCCCGCTGTCACGACCATAAGTTCGATCCGATTCTCGCAGAAGACTACTACGCTCTCGCAGGGATTTTCTTTAGCACGCGAGTGATTCCAGGTCCCGTAAAAGGTAATACGCCGCTGGTGAAGGTACCACTCTTGTCCCCCGGCGAGTTGCAAGCTGCCGGGGCCCAAGCGGCGCGCGACAAAGCACATCTGGCCGAGCTGACCAAGGAAATCACTACCCTGACCGACGGTGAATTCCTGGCATACCAGGAACGGCTGTTGATCGAGGAGCCACCACGTTATTTGCTGGCGAGCTGGGAATTCCTGTATCCTCCGGCAAGCGAAAATCGGCCGTTGCTCAGTGAATTCGCTACGGCCCGCACGCTCGACAAGTCCGCTTTGGCACGGTGGATCAAGTATCTGGAAGAAGACCACCCGCATCCGGCAATTGCTGCACTGCTGGCCGCGCACAACCGTGCCGCCGGCGAACGGATGGCTCAGGAACTGGGGAAGAAACTGTCGGTGATCGCAGCCGAGCGCCGGGCAAGAGTGGCCCGAGATCCTGTGGCCCGAACCCTGGCTGGATCCGAATTTCTGCGGCTTCGCGCCGACGACCAGCGGATCGTGACGGACAAAGCCCGTCACGTCATGATCTGGCCAAACCGTCGTGGGGTTGCCGACGACGCGATGCCGGTTCCCGACACCCCGGCACCCGTGCTCGCAACGACGAGAATTCGGGGCGAGACACGCCCAGTGATCCGGTTTTCTGGAAAGGAACTGTTGCAAACCCCGCGCAGCGCGCTTCCGATCGGCAGCCTGTTCGTGGTGTTCCGAGCTGACAAGGAGTCAGTCGCCGGACAACGCCTTGTCGGCTGGGAGGATTCTTCCTCGGGACAACACGGAGTGGGGTTTATGTCCGACGGCACGGGCGCGGTCCACGCCGTTCTTCGTCGTAACGGCGCGAACGGCGATGTCGCGGCGTCCGGCCTTGCCGTGTCCGAGTTCCAGGTCATTGCCATCACTTGGGGACCTGCCGGAGTCGCCGTGTTCCGTAATGGCGAGGCGATCGGCACGAATCGGGGAATCGATTCCGTGTCGTCAGATCCGGCGATTACAGCCTTGAAGATCGGCGGTCCGGGCTCGGGATCGAGTCCGCGATATCATGGCGACCTGGCGGAGTTGCGCGTCTATGCCATACAGGTTGACGACCAGGCACGCGCTCGGATTGAAGCCGAATTCAAGCAGCGTTGGTACGCCTCGCCTGGTCATCGGGAGGCCGGCGATCCGGTGGTCGACTTGTACGACGAACTTGTTTCGCCGCAAGGCCCTTTCCGCGTGCACGCGGCCGAACGAGAAACGTTGTTGTCAGACGACGTCCGCACCCGGCTCGCCTCGTTGCGTGCGGAACGCGAAACCCTGAAGAAAAAACCACTGCTGGAAATTCCACGCGCCGTTGTCGTGCTTGAAGGGGGCCCGCCCGGCACGAAACATGAGGGTTTTCATGACGCCCAAGTATACATCCGCGGCAATCCTGCGAATCCCGGCAAGACCGTACGGCGCGGATTCCCCAAATTCTTGGTGGGCGCAAATCAGCCGTCGATTCGGAAAGGCAGCGGTCGGCGGGAACTGGCCCGCTGGCTGACCCGACCCGATCATCCCCTCACGGCGCGAGTCATGGTCAACCGCATCTGGCAGCACCATTTCGGTTTCGGCCTCGTGCGGACTTCAACGAATTTTGGCGCCATGGGGGAGCGTCCCAGCAATCTGGAACTGCTCGATTATCTCGCCGGTCGGTTTGTGTCGTCCGGTTGGTCGGTGAAGGCGATGCACCGCCTGATCATGCTTTCCAGTGCGTATCAGCAAAGCACGCTGGCGAACGCGGCCGCATTGGCCGTCGATCCCGAGAATCGGCTCCTGTGGCGGATGAACCGCCAGCGGCTCGAGGCCGAGGCGATTCGCGACAGTTTGTTGGCTGTGTCCGCCCGGCTGGACGCCACACTTGGAGGCCCAGGAAAAACGGATGTCGCCACACCGCGACGCAGCCTGTACCTGATGTCGGTGCGAACCGGGGCGAAAACAGCCGACTTCGGTTCTTTATTTGATGCGCCCGATTGCAGCGCCATCGTTGAACGGCGGAATGAGTCAATCGTCGCTCCTCAGGCGCTGTTCCTGTTAAATGACCGGTTGATGATTGAGCTGGCCGCGGAACTGGGGGAACGCGTCTCCCGCGAAATTCCCAAAGGGACACCGCGCGAGCGGATCGGTCGACTGTACGAGATCACCTTGGGCCGCCGGCCGACTTCGGACGAGACGGAAATTGGTTTGCAATTTCTCGCCGATCACGCCAGGACGGACGCGTGGTACCGCTATTGCCATTTGTTGGTGTGCACGAACGAGTTTATCTATGTCGACTAACATGAATCGTCGCGAACTCTTGCGCCGGACGGGGGGCGGATTCGGTGCGCTCGCGCTGGCGGCCCTTCTGGCCGAAGAGTCGCTCCGGGCGGCCGACAACCGTTCCCGCGAAACGAGGGATCCACTGGTTGCCAAGCTGCCGCACTTCGCGGCACGGGCGAAGCGGGTAATCTTCTTGTTCATGCCCGGCGGCCCCTCGCAAGTCGACACGTTTGATCCCAAGCCGCGACTCGCACGGAACGAAGGCCAGCCGGCGCCCAAATTGTACTTGGGGCAGCGCCGCAACCTGCTGGCTTCCCCGTGGAAGTTCGGTCCGCACGGCGAGTCGGGAATTGAGGTCAGCGAGCTGTTTCCGCATACGTCGGCGTGCATCGACGATATTTGCCTGGTCCGTTCGATGGTCACGGACGATCCGAACCATCCCGGTGGCTGCCTGCTGATGAATACGGGGGAACGGGTCTTTTCGCGACCGAGTCTGGGGGCGTGGGTCACGTACGGATTGGGGACTGAGAACCAGAACCTGCCCGGCTTCGTGGCCATCGGCCCAGGCCCCATCATCGAAGGCGCGCGCCAGTACGGCGCGAGTTTTCTGCCGGCCGCGTACCAGGGAACGTTTGTGTCGAACATGCAGCAGCCGCTCAAGAACCTCAAGAATCCTCAATTAGGACGAGAGCAACAGCGGCGTGACCTTGACACACTGGCGCGACTGAATGAGTTGCACCTGGCGACCCGTGTGGACGATAGTCGCCTGAGTGCCCGCATCGAATCGTTCGAGTTGGCCTATCGCATGCAAAGCGAAGCGCCCGAGGCATTCGATCTGGCGCGGGAAACGGCGACCACCGCAAAGGCTTACGGATTGGACCAGCCGGCGACCAGGGTTTTCGGCCGGCAGTGCCTGTTGGCCCGGCGGCTGGTCGAGCGGGGCGTGCGATTCGTACAACTCTACCATACCACGGGCGGCTTTCAGCCCTGGGATCAGCATAGTGATCTGAAGGCTGGCCATGAAAGAAATGCGCTCGCGACCGACCTTCCAATTGCAGGACTCTTACGAGATCTGAAGCAGCGCGGTCTTCTGCACGATACCCTGGTCATCTGGGGCGGCGAGTTCGGCCGTACTCCTGCCCGCGAAGGCAAGGCCGACGGTCGTGATCATCATCCGTTCGGGTTCACGATGTGGTTGGCCGGGGGAGGGACCCGAGGCGGATCGACTTATGGCGCCACCGACGAATTCGGCTGGGACGCTGTCGAAAACCGGGTGCACGTCCACGACCTGCACGCGACGATCTTGCATCTGCTGGGGCTGGACCACGAACGACTCACCTACCGCTTTGCGGGACGTGACTATCGACTGACCGACGTGTACGGCCAAGTCGTGGATGGCGTCCTGGCATAGGTTGTTCTGATCCAACCGGTGCAATAGGAAGGCCTCGAAAAATCTTCCTGCGTCGTGTACGCCGGGGCGGCGCCGACCGGTCAGCCGGCACGGTGGTCCAC
>Ga0182024_10024670_pt1 | contig 10670 bp, 12 predicted proteins | sample P32metaG_FD_120480 | JGI IMG/M metagenome (GOLD analysis project Ga0182024, IMG submission 120480) | Permafrost microbial communities from Stordalen Mire, Sweden - P3-2 metaG (Illumina Assembly) | ecosystem: Environmental > Terrestrial > Soil > Wetlands > Permafrost | place: Sweden: Stordalen...
CATTGCCACCGAGTTTGCCAACCTCATTGTCGCGCAACGTGCATTTGAGGCGAATGCGAAGGCGGTAACTACCTTCGATCAGATAACCCAAGACACCATCAACCTGAAACCGCAGTAGTGGATGTTTTGCGCCCTGCCTTCGTTTGAAGGCGGGGCGCATTTCTGAGTCGTTCCTAATTAGAATTCTGTAGCCTCTTCGATTGCTGGGGTGCAATTTTCCTGGCGCGGTTGTTTCACAATTAGCGCTTTTTCCTCTATCTCCATTCGAACCAGCGGGTTCAGGGCAAGCCTTTGCGGTAACGCGAACCCCGCTTATCCCTGCGCCCTTGGGCACCCGAGTTGCACTGTCTTTTCAGGGACCGAGTCTGAGTTAAGCATCCGCTCGAAATCTCCGGTTCCGGTACTGATATGGCAGAGGCTGTAGTTGTCGCCCCACCCGAGAACACTGTTGCGGATCCCGAGGCATGGGCGCAGGTATTGCCTTTGCCCTGCCGCTTGACGGTGGATGTGCCATTACCAGGATTTACCGTGGCCGACGCATTGCGGCTGCGGCGCGGTTCGGTAATCAATTCGCACTGGCGGGTGGGAACTGACATTTCTCTCCGGCTGAATGGAGAACTGATGGCTCGCGGCGAGTTCGAGGTGGTTGGCAACCATCTGGCCGTACGGATCACCGAGTTGGTGTGAGTGTTGGAAGAAAGCAGGCTAGTGAAAGTGTCTGGAAATCAACTGCCGAAAATATTGCGCTGGCTAACCAATATTAAACGCGTCTGGCGCCAGCATCCATCGCGGCAGCTGTGTTTGCGGGAAACTCTGATGCTGGGAGACCGGCGATTCATTTCCGTGGTCGAGTTCGAGCGGCAGCGATTCTTGATTGCGGGAACCAGCGGTTCGGTGGTGATGCTGGCGGAGCTTCCCGGCGAGGTCAGTGCGCGGGAGGATTTGCAGGCAAAAGCAAAAGAGGAAGGAGTTCCGACTTGGGTGTTTGCCAGAGAAACATCGGTGCGGCAATTGATTCGCAGATGAATCGCGCGAAAGCAAGCAAGCGCCGGTGGACAACTCGCGGAATATGGCTCAGCGTAGCCTTCGGCTTGTTGTCAGTTCCCTGCGCCGGAGCAGCCATGATGCGGCCTCGTTCTGCGGCAGGCCTGCCGTGGAACGGCTCGGGAGGAGCGAGCGGCTCGGTGCCCTGGAATATTGTCGTCCTGCTCACCCTGCTCACCCTGCTGCCATCGCTTCTGTTGGCCATGACTCCCTTTGCCCGGCTGCTGGTGGTGTTTCACTTTCTGCGCCAAGCATTGGGCACACAGACTGCGCCCAGCAATCAAACGTTGATTGGACTGTCACTGATACTCACCTTCTTTCTCATGCAACCGGTGATGGCCACCATCTACGACACTGCCGTCGTGCCCTATGAAAAAGGCCGCGTGGATGCGGTGGCTGCCGTGGAACTGGGCGCCCGTCCGCTGCGCCAGTTCATGCTCAAGTTTGCCCGGGAAAAAGATCTGGCTTTGTTTCTGGAGTTGGCCAAGGAGCCACGCCCAGCGCGGCCTGACGACGTCGCCATGCGTGTGGTGTTGCCCGCTTACATCCTCTCGGAACTGAAAGCCGGCTTCCAGATTGGGGCTGCGCTTTATCTGCCTTTTCTGGTGGTGGACATGGTGGTAGCGGCGATCACCACTTCGGTGGGCATGCTGCAATTGCCGCCGGTGGTGATTTCGACGCCGCTCAAGATTCTGCTGTTTGTCATGGTGGATGGATGGAATCTGCTGGTGGGGTCGTTGATGAAAAGTTTCAGTTAAGGAGAAAGCATGTCTCCCCAACAAACCGTGGAACTGGCGCGCCGAACGCTTGAGACCGTGCTGTGGATCGTGGCGCCGCTGCTGCTGGTGGCCACGGTGACCAGCTTGATTATCAACATCGTGCAGGTGCTGACTTCGCTGCAGGAGAGCACACTCTCGACCGTGCCCCGGTTGGCGGCGGTGGCGGTAGCGATCTTTTTTCTTCTGCCGTACATGGTGCGCCGTCTGGCGCTGTTTACGGTCACTTTGTTTTCCGACTTTCATCCGTTCCTGCGTTAGCCGCTCATGGAGACTCTGCATCTCGAGACAATCGTGGCCGCCATGATGTTTGCCGGCCTGCGCATTGGCGGCTTGATGTTGTTCGCGCCGTTTCTGAGCAGCGGCAGCATACCCGTACAAGTGAAGGCTGGTTTGACGGTGGCGCTGACCGCATTGCTGTATCCGGTGTATGGCGCGGTGCAACTCGAAAGCAGCGGCCTCGGCTGGATGCGCATTTGTGTCGGCGAGGTGGTGGTAGGCCTGCTCCTGGGACTGACGTTGCAATTCATTCTGGAAGCGGCGCAGATGGCGGGGCAGATCCTGGGAGTGCAGGCGGGTTTTTCGCTGGTCAGCATTTTGGATCCGCAAACCCAGGCGGATACGCCCGTGATCTCAACGTTCATTCAGCTGACCACGCTGCTGATTTTCCTCGAACTCAATGTGCATCACTGGCTGCTGCGCGGGGTGGCGGCCAGTTTCGTATACCTCCCGCCGGGCTCGGTGATTTTGACTCAGAGGGTGGCCTCCAGCCTGCTGCAGGCGGCAGGCGCGATTTGGCTGGTGGGACTGCAGATTGCGGCTCCGGTAGTGGTGGCCACTTTGCTGATCGACGTCACCCTGGGTTTTCTGGCCAAGTCTTCGCCGCAAATTCCGATTTTGTTCTTGGGACTTTCTATCAAGACGGTGGTGGCGCTGACCGTGCTTTCGGGCACCCTGATTTTGTGGCCGCGGGTATTTGAACATCACTTCGCGGCTGGCATCTCGATGGGCGAACGGCTGTTGCATTTGGCCAAGTGAGAAAAGATGGCAGACAGCAATAAAACCGAACAAGCATCGCCGCGCAAGCAGCAGAAGGCGCGCGAGAAAGGCCAAGTAGCGCGCAGCCGCGACCTGATGTCGAGTCTGGCCGTCGGCACCATGGTGCTGCTGCTCGCCAGCCAGGCCCCATCTTTCTCGGCGCAGTGGCGGGCGTTGCTCAGCCGCAGCCTGGACGCGGCGGTGATTGGCGACTTGAGCGAGACTCCGCTGCTGACCTGGACGGGACTGACTGTAGTGCGCGCTATCAGCCTGATTGTCTGGCTGAGTTGGATGGCTGCCATGCTGGGAGCGCTGGCCCAAGGCGGTCTGGTGTTCGCGCCCACGGCGTTGCAACCCAGTTTCTCGCGGCTCAGCCCGGCCTCGCGCATGGAACAACTGTTTTCCCTGCCCTCGATCGGGCGCTTATTTAAATCGCTGGTGCCAGGCGCCGCCATTATTTATCTCGCGGTCGGAATATTGTCGCGCGAATGGAACACCATCATCGGCGTGGTGCACTTCGGCATAAACCGCCTGGCCGGCTATCTCATGGGACACATTTTCGAGCTGGCGTGGAAGTCCGCGCTGGTGCTGCTGGTGTGGTCGGGAGCGGATTACGCGATTGAGAAACACAAACTGGGCAGCGAACTGCGCATGAGCAAGCAGGACCAGCGCGACGAGTACAAGGAGATGGAAGGAAACCCCGCCACGAAGGCTCGTATTCGCAGGCTGCGGAGACAGATCCGGCGCAAGCGGATGCTGGATGAGGTCAAGAAGGCCTCGGTCGTCATTACCAACCCTAATGAATTTGCGGTCGCGCTCGAGTATCGGGTGGACATGCCAGCACCCGTGGTAGTGGCCAAGGGACGCAATCTGTTTGCCCAGCAGATCAAGCAAATCGCGCTGTGGAATGGAATCCCCATGGTGGAAAACCGGCCGCTGGCGCACGCCCTCTACCGCGCAGTGGAAGTGGGGCAATCGATTCCGCCGAAGCTCTATGCGGTAGTGGCAGCCATTCTGGCCGCTATCTTCCGCGCCCAAGAGCGCGCCGGCGGCCCGAAAGCAGGACGCTGAGCCATGGCCGAAACCACCAAACCGCTGGCGCTGGTCGGAAACGGAGTCGTGGAATGGGCGGTTCCCATTGCCGCGGTGGCTCTAGTTTTCGTGATGCTGGTGCCGCTGCCGTCGGTGCTGCTGGATATATTGCTGGCGGCCAGCATTACCGCATCGGTGCTGGTGCTGTTGTCGGCGATTCATATTCTTCGTCCCGCGCAATTTTCCGTTTTCCCCAGCTTGGTGCTGTTGCTGACCCTGGTCCGACTGTCGTTGAATCTGGCTTCCAGCCGGCGCATTTTGCTGCATGGCAACGAAGGCGCTTCCGCCGCGGGAAAAGTGATCGAAGCTTTCGGACAGTTTGTCGTAGGTGGAAATTATGTAGTCGGATTCGTCTTATTCCTAGCCCTGATTGCAATTCAGTACATCGTCATCAGCCACGGCGCGGTGCGCACGGCCGAAGTCACCGCCCGCTTTACTCTCGATGCTTTACCCGGCAAGCAGATGGCGATCGACGCCGATTTGAATGCCGGGCTGATTGATGAAGTCGCGGCCCGGGCCCGCCGCGAGCAGATTGCCCACGAGGCCGAATTTTACGGAGCCATGGACGGGGCGGCGCGCTTCAACCAGCGCGACTCGCTGGCCACCATTCTCATCACTGCGGTCAACATCATCGCCGGTTTTCTCATTGGCGTCTTTCAACTGGATATTCCTTTTCACGAGGCGCTGAAGACTTACACCGTGCTTACCGTCGGTGACGGTCTGGTCACCATGATTCCGTCGCTGCTGGTTTCGATGGCGGGCGGCATCGTGGTCACCCGCGCGTCATCCGGATCGAGTCTGTCCACCGATCTCGGCAAACAGCTGCTTTCGGGGCGGCGGCCGCTGATCATCGCCTCCGGCGTCATGTTGACGCTGGCCGCCATTCCCGGGCTCCCCAAGTTTTCTTTTCTCCTGCTGGCGGCCGTGGTGGGCCTGCTGGCCTGGCGCGCGCCCGGGATGACGGCGGATAAGCCCGGCAAGTCGGACGCAGGAACCGAGGTAAAAGGCAAGAAACCGGCCAGCGAATCGATTGAAGATCTGCTCAAGCTGGATGAACTCAGCCTCGAAGTTGGCTACGGCTTGGTGGCGCTGGTCGATCAGGAGCATGGCGGACAGTTGCTGGCGCGAGTGCGCGCCTTGCGCAGCAGTTTGGCGCTGCAGTTGGGTTTCATCGTTCCCTCGGTACACATCACCGACAATGCCCGGCTGAAAGCGCGGGAATATGTGGTCTCGCTGCGTGGGGTTGAAATCGCCCGCTGGGAGATGCATGAAGATCATTTGCTCGCCATCAGCTCCGACGCTGCGCCGCCTCCGCTGGCCGGCACCGCCACGCGCGAACCCGCTTTCGGAGTTTCGGCCTTGTGGATTATCCCCGGACTGCACAACGAAGCGCTGGCCAAGGGCTATGCCGTGGTTGATCAGACCTCGGTTCTCGCCACCCACCTGGCGGAAGTGATCAAGCAGCACGCTTCCGAACTGCTGACCCGGCAGGAAGCCAAGCGCCTGCTGGATCGCCTGGCGGAGAGCCATCCCAAGCTGGTGGAAGAACTCGTACCCAAACTGCTGACCCTGGGCGAGGTGCACAAAGTCATGCAGCAATTGTTGCGCGAGCAGGTTTCAATCCGCGATCTCTCCACCATTCTCGAAGCTTTACTGGACACCTGCGGGGTGAGCAAGCAGCCCGTGCTGCTGGTCGAAGCTGCCCGCCAGGCTCTCGGCAGAGCCCTGGTGCAGCCCCTGCTGGCCGAGGACGGCCACCTGCGGGTGGTGACTTTGGACAGCTCGATCGAAGAGGAACTGAGCCGCGCTTTCAGCGCACCCACATCGACTACGGCGGCGGCCGGTCTGCAGCCTTCGCTGGTACGCCGCCTTCTCGAAGGCTTGCGCAAACTGGCGGGCGAACAGGTGACCGTAGCCAGCCCCGTGCTTTTGTGTTCGTCGCCAGCACGCTTCCATTTGAAGCGGCTGTTGGAACCGTTTGTACCCAAACTGATCGTGCTGGCGCCCGGCGAGATTCCGTCCGTGGTTTCGGTGCAATCGCTGGGAGTGTTGCGCTAAGCCGCGCGGCAGCGGCAACCGCAACAGGAGGACAAGATGCAACACGCGAAGCAGGCCTACACCGCCTGGCAGGGTGACGAGGAACGCGAACGTCTGCTGCTGGAGCAACTTCCGCAGGTGCGCTACATTGCGCGCCGCATTCACGAGCGCTTGCCCCGCCACGTGCCCTTTGAGGATCTGGTGCATGCCGGCGTGGTCGGATTGATTGACGCTCTGCACAAATACGATAGCGGCAAACACGTGCAGTTTGGCTCCTACGCCAAGTTTCGCATCCGCGGCGCCATCCTCGACAGCCTGCGGGAGATGGACTGGAGTCCGCGCGACTTGCGCCGCAAGGCGCGCCGCATGGAAGAGGCGAACAACACTTTGCGCTCGCAACTCGGACGCAATCCCACCCAGCCCGAGTTAGCGGCGGAACTGGGAATCGATTTGCACGGCCTGCAAATATTGCTGGGCGAGATTGACGGGCTCGAGGTAGGCAGTCTGCGGGTGCAGTCGCGCCAGGACGGCAAGGAAGAAGATCTTTGTGAGTACCTGCCGGACGATCCCGAAGAAACTCCGCTGCTGATTTGTCTGCGTTCGGAGATGAAGGAATTGCTGACCCGCGCCATCGCCGACTTGCCCGAAAAAGAGCGTCAGGTTCTAGCCCTTTACTATTACGAAGAATTAACCATGAAAGAAGTGGGCGCGGTGATGGGCGTGGGCGAGTCGCGGGTCTCGCAGATTCATTCGATGGCCGTAGTCCGGCTGCGGGCCCGGCTGGCGGAACTCACCGCAGTGCGCGGCCAGGCGGCGTGTTCGGCCAGCGCTGCCGGCGCCAGTTGAGAGGAGAACGTAAATGGAAAAAGTACTGAACCAGGCGGAAATCGATGCCATGGTGCGCAAGGCCCGCGGCGGCGAGACTGCGGGGAAAAAAGAAGCCGCGCCGGCGGTGATCACGGTCTGGGATGTGCGCCAGGCCGGGCAAATTGGCCGCGAGCAGGTGCAATCGATCAGTACCCTACACGAAGGTTTTGCCCGCAACCTGACTCATGCCGTGGGCGCGTATTTGCGCATCGAATTCGCGGCGGCGCTGGTTTCGGCCGAACACTTGACCTACGGAGAAGTTTTGCAGCGCGTTCCCGAAGTGAGTTACCTGGCCAGCTGCAAGCTGTCGCCGGTGGGGGCAACCGCGTTGCTGCAACTGGATCTCGCGGTCGCTTTCCCCCTGATTGATGTGCTGCTCGGGGGCAAGGGCAGCAGTTCGGCGCCGGGACGTCAACTGACGGAGATTGAAGAACAGATTCTCGAAACTGTGATGCGCATCATCTGCCGCGAACTGCAGACTGCCTGGCAGGTTTTGTCCCTGGAATTTGAATTCGAGTCGCGGCGGCAGCCTGAGCAAGTGCAGCGCCTGATGCCGTCGGAAGAAAAAACTCTGTCTTTAGCCTTTGACATTACGGTCGCGGAAAGCCGGGGCACGCTGAATCTGGTATTTCCCGCCGTAGTATCGAATGCGCTATTACGCAAACTGGCGGCGGGATGGGTTCGCACCAAAATGCGCGCCCGGCCAGATTCCGAACAGCGCCTGCGGGAGCGCCTGATGGCTTGCCCCTTTAATCTTGATCTGGCAATCAAGATCCCGGGAGTACCGCTGCCGGAGTTGATGAATCTTACCCGGGGATCGCTGCTCGCGCTGAGATATCCGGTGGAAAAACCTGCTGGCTTGCGAGTCAGCGGCTGCGAGATGTTTGTGGCCAGGGTAGGCAAGCGAGGCTGGCTGCGGTCGGCGCAGGTGCTCGAACGTTGCCGTCCGGAGCCGGAAGGGAAATAACCTCATGCCTGACGAAACTACGCCTTCGTCCACGCCCGAAGTTCCGCCATCCGATAACGACGCTCGTCCCTACATGCAGGTGTGGGCCGAGAGTCTTGCTCAGGTCCTGGGCCAGGTTGCGGGCTCGCCCTTCCCGGTGGAATATCTGACAGCGGCTCCCGCCGAAGGCCTGCCTTCGCAGGAAACTGATTTGCGGGTGATCCTGGTGGCGGCGGGCGCGCTGCGCGGCGAAATGAGCCTGCGCATTCCCCGCGTTGCGGTTTTAGCTTTGGCTCAGCTTTTTCTCAGTGAAGCGCAGGATCCGGCCGTCGAATTCAAACCCGACCATCAGGAGGCTGTCGAGGAGTTGCTGCGCCAGGTTGCGGGACACGCGGCCACCGCCCTGAAACCGCGCTGGGGAGAAGTGCAATTGCGGCTGGAATCGGGCCCTCCGCCTGCCTGGGCGGCGGGCGCCAGTGGCTGGCTGGCTGCGGGCAGTGGCACGGTTTTCCCTTTAACCCTGGAGTGGCAACTAAGCGCTGCCCTGAATGCCGCGCTGACTGCGGCTGCGAAACCGGTGGAGAGCAAGCCGGTCGACGTCCCCACACCGGATGTAGCCGCGGAAATCGATTCTGGCGAAAACAATCTCGACCTGCTGCGCGATGTCGAGCTGGAGGTGACGCTGCGCTTCGGGGAACGCATCATGCTATTGCGGGACATCCTCGAATTAGGCGAAGGATCGGTGGTTGAACTGGACCGTCAGGTGGAAGAACCGGTGGACCTGTTGCTCGACGGCAAACTGATAGCCCGCGGCGAGGTCGTCGTGGTCGACGGCAGCTACGGCTTGCGAATCCATGAAATGCTGACGCCGCTCGCGTCCGCATGAGCAGGCGGAGATCAAATTGAGCGCGAAGCGTTGTCCGGGATGGCTGTCGCGCATACGCAACCGCTGGGCAGCAGCCTATCCGCCTTGCGCCCAGCGCGACTGCACGCCCATGCGCAGGATGTGGCGCCGGCTGGGCTGGTGGAATGGCCGTATTCGCTTGCGGGATTCATCCTATTGCGCTCCTCGATGCTTCGAGAAGGCAGCCCGCGAATATTTTGCCGCGGCTTGCATCCCGCCAGTTGCTTCTTCTTTCGAGCACCGCATTCCGCTGGGTTTGCTGATGCTTTCGCGCGGACAGCTTACCCGCCAGCAATTACAAACCGCGTTGCAGGCACAGCAGGGCAGCCGTCACCAGAAAATCGGGATGTGGCTCGAGCAATTGGGATATGCCAGCGAACAACAGGTCACCACCGCACTGGGATTGCAATGGGCTTGTCCGGTGCTGGCGTGGAAAAACCCGCCGGATTCAGGTCACAGCCGGCTGCTGCCGTTCCGCTTGCTGGAACGCTTCCGCATGTTGCCGGTGCAATTTGTGTCTTCCACCCGCATTTTCTATGTGGCGTTCTCGGATGGCATCGATTACACAGCGCTTTATGCCATTGAACAGATGCTCGACTGCCGCACCGAAGCTTGTTTGATCAGCCGCAGCAGCATGGATCGAGAGTTGGAGCGTATCGGGCACGAACCTCGCGCCGGCGACCTGCTGTTTGAAAGCTGGCACGATCCCGCGGCGATGGCTCACATTACCTGTAATTACGCCCTCAAGCTCGGCGCCGAACAGGTTCGGATTGTCGGTTGCGGCGACTATATCTGGGTGCGTCTCGAGACCCGTCGTGAGCTCGCGACCCTGCTGTTTCGGCACCCGCCACCCATGCCATCCCAAATCGAGCCTGCTACTGGAGAACATTTCTGCCCGCCGGGCCACCCGCTAAAGTCGCGTCCTGCATAGCCGATACAACCCGATGAGTAACAGCGCGTTTGGCTGCCAGAACGCAAGTCTGCCAGCCTGCCTGGTGGCACTTGTTGCTTCACCGGCTCGGTGGTAAAGGGCTTGCGAATATAACCGCGGTCGCCAATCGGATGGTGGGATACCATCTGGAGAGGCGGAATCCGTCGGCCGCGGCACCCTTCGAATTCACCTCCATGATTGGTTTTGCCGGGCAATTATGCGGCCCGGTTGACCATGCGTTCCCGCAAACAGTCTGCAGTTGCGATGGCGTCGAAGATGCTGGCGTGCCCCTGAATCACGATGATACGCAGATTTGGGACGCAATTGGAGAGATTGCCAATATGATTGCCGACGACTTCAAGAACAAAATCGTGGGACTGGAAAACCGCTGCATGCTATCCCTGCCTACCGTCATAACCGGCTCCGATTTCCTCGCTTCGCGAGGAATGACGCCCATGAGGCAGGATTTTTCTACCTAATCAAAATATCTACTCGCCCAGCCACGCGCCGTAGGGTTTCAGAGACCCGACGTGGGCAAAAATAATCCTCAGAGCGGCGGTAATTGGAATCGCCAGCACAAGGCCCATGGCTCCCCACAATGCTCCCCAAACCAACAAAGCCATGGTTACCGCTAATGGATTAAGCTGCAAACGCCTTCCGAGGAATCGCGGATAGAGAACATTGAATGCGACCAGATGGAGGCCGAGCACGGTTGCGATGACGATCAGGAGTTCCTGGGAGCCGGTGTGTCCGAGCCCGACGAAGATTGGCGGGACCAGTGCAAGGAGGACTCCCATGTACGGAACCAGGCTTAAAATTCCGCTGACGAATCCCGCGAAGTAAAAAAAAGGCAGGTGAACAATACCAAAGACGGCGCTGCTCACTGCCCCGAGGAATAGCCCGATCAAAAGGTTGCCCACCATGAAGCTGCGAACCATGGCGGAAATTTGGCCAAGGGTCACGTAGGCGGCGTTGCGATTCTCCAGGGGAAAAAGCATGACCGTGGCCGAGCGCACGTGCTCTTGCCAAGTCAGC
>Ga0182024_10024671_pt1 | contig 10670 bp, 7 predicted proteins | sample P32metaG_FD_120480 | JGI IMG/M metagenome (GOLD analysis project Ga0182024, IMG submission 120480) | Permafrost microbial communities from Stordalen Mire, Sweden - P3-2 metaG (Illumina Assembly) | ecosystem: Environmental > Terrestrial > Soil > Wetlands > Permafrost | place: Sweden: Stordalen...
AAAGATAAATTCAGCGCGCAGGAGCTGGCTGACCTGGAAACCTACCTGCTTTCCTTGAGAGGTGTGAAATGAATTGCTCGCTGCGCACATTCTTCCTTTTGCTTTTTGCCGTCATGATTCCATTGGCCGCGCGCGCCCAGGTTAGCAACGATCGCCTGCTGCACGCGAGTGACGAGCCGCAGAATTGGCTCACCTACTCGGGCAGCTATGCCAGCCAGCGCTACAGCCTCTTGAAACAGATTGACCCCGGAAACGTAAAGAACCTGGAACTGAAGTGGGTTTTTCAAGCGCAATCGCTGCAGAAATTTGAGGCCACTCCGCTGGTCGTCGACGGAGTCATGTACATTACTCAGTCGCCCAACGATGTCGTGGCGCTGGACCCCAAGTCCGGCCGCGTTTTCTGGATTTACCACTATGTTGTATCTCCCGCCGCCCGCCCCTGCTGCGGAATTGTCAATCGAGGCTTGGCCATTCTGGGAGACACGCTGTACATGGCCACGGTCGATGCGCGCCTGGTAGCCATAGACGCAAAAGACGGTCACGCCGTCTGGATCCAGAAAGTAGCAGACCCAGCGGCCGGCTATGCCATGACCATGGCGCCGCTGATAGTTAAGGATAAAGTGATCGTGGGAGTGGCCGGGGGCGAGTACGGCATTCGCGGCTTCGTCGCTGGCTTCGAAGCCGCAACGGGGAAACAAGTCTGGCACACCGATACCATTCCCGACCCCGATCAGCCCGGCCACGACAGCTGGCGCGGAGCCGACTGGGAACACGGCGGCGCGCCGGTCTGGATGACCGGCTCCTACGACCCCGATCTCAACTTAACTTACTGGGGCACCGGAAATCCCGGCCCCGACTTCAACGCCGACCAGCGCATGGGAGACAATCTTTACTCAGACTCGGTGCTGGCTCTTGATCCCGACACAGGCAAGATGAAGTGGTACTTCCAATTCTCGCCGCACGACCCCTACGATTATGATTCCGTGCAGGTTCCCGTGCTGGTCAACGGCGATTGGAACGGCAGCCCGCGCAAGATGATGCTCTGGGGCAATCGCAATGGCTTCTTCTACGTACTGGATCGCACCACAGGCAAATTTCTATTAGGCAAACCCTTTGCAAAGGTCAACTGGGCCAGCGGCCTCGATTCCAACGGCAGACCCATCGCCACGCCGCAGCCAGCGGGCATGCCCACTTTTCCCGGCATTCAGGGCGCAACAAACTGGTATGCGCCGTCCTACAGCCCGCACACAGGGCTGTTCTATCTCTCGACGTGGGAAGATTACGGCACGGTTTTTGCCGAAGTGAATGTGGATTACAAGGAAGGCACACGCTTCGCCGGCGGCGCCAATACCAGTCCCATTCCCGGGGCCGATAACCCCGGTGGCATCCGAACAGGTCCCATCAACATGTACACCGAAGCGCTGGCCACAGGTGGCGTTGTGGCCATCGACCCACACACCGGCGATAAAAAGTGGAAGTTCGCCATGCACGACGTCAACACCAGCGGAATCTTGACCACTGCCACCGACCTGCTTTTTGTGGGTGGCCGCGAGGGCTACTTTCAGGCGCTCGATGCACGAACGGGAGCGCTGCTGTGGAAGCAAAACCTAGGCGGGGATATCATCGCAGGTCCCATCAGTTTTCAAGTTGACGGCAAGCAATACGTCAGCATCGCAGCAGGGAATAGCCTCTTCACCTACGCGCTCCGCGAATGATCCCCAGGCGCCCATTCCTGGCGTCGAATGGGCACCTTCACCCAGCTGGGATCCGCGAAAACCCGTGTGCCGGATTGGTCTAGTTTTCGCCCTGAAGAGATGCTATTATTCCGCAGTTGACACGACTAAACGGGATTGTCCTCTGAGTCGGGTGGAGGGCTGAATCATGGCCCCAAGGGCATATCTCGGGCGCGTGTTCGGCCCGCTTCGCCATGGGTCCCCAAGGCGCTGATTGGCCATAGTTTAGCGCTCATTACCGGGCGCGACGAGAGCCTACATGAGAGCATTTGAAGTTTTTTCGGCCAAAGATTCCCACGATGCCGTGGCGCTGCTTGCCAAGCACTCCGCAACCTCCAAAGTCAGGGTCATCGCAGGCGGCACCGACCTCCTGGCCGACCTCAAGTTCTCCGCGCACTCTCCCAATGTGGTTGTGGACATCTCCCGCGCGGAAGATCTGAAATCGATAGTCGCGACCGGCGACGGGCTGCGAATTGGGGCGCTGGTTACTCATTCGCAAATTATGCGGTCAGTAATCATCAAGGAAATGTTCCCGGCGCTGGTCGACGCCGCCCACACCATCGGTGCAGTGCAGACCAGGAATCTTGGCACCATTGGCGGCAATCTGGTGACCGCGGTTCCGTCCATGGATAGCGGTGCAACGTTGATGGCCCTGGAGGCCATCGCCAGCATTCAGGGGCCTGACGGACGCCAGGAAGTGCCATTGCTGGACTTCTTCCTCGGTCCCCGCAAGACCATATTAAAACCAGATCAAATTCTCGCGGAAATCATCATTCCCAAGCAGAACCTCGGAAAGCCCACGGCCTTTTTGAAGTTTGGATTGCGCAAGGGGCAGGCCCTGGCCCTGGTCAATGTCGCGTCGAGCTTCTGGGTCGATTGGGAAAAGCACACCTTTGTTGCGCCGCGTATCGGACTGGGCGCGGTTGCGCCCAAAGTGATTCGCGCCATGCAGGCAGAGGCGTTTTTGGAAGGCCGCAAAATCACACCGGAAGTGATGGCCGAGGCGGGACTCATCGCCGTAAACGACGCCAAGCCTATCAGTGACTTCCGCGCTTCCGCGGGATACCGGAAAAACCTGGTGGCCGTCCTTACCAAACGAACTTTGGAAGGCGCGTACGCGCTGGCGCAAGCCAAACGATAGGGAGATATGCAATGTTGACAGTTACACTAAAAGTAAATGGTGAGAGCCGCACGGCCAGCGTGCCCCCGGAAACCACCTTGCTGCGCATGTTGCGTGACCAGCTGGGTCTGACTGGCTCCAAGCTCGGATGCGACGTCGGCGATTGCGGCGCCTGCACGGTGATCGTGGACGGCAAGCCGGTCAACTCCTGCCTGATGCTCGCCATGCAAGCCGAGGGCCGCGAAGTGCTGACCATCGAGGGCCTGGCCACCATGGACCGCGTGCACCCCATTCAAAGGGCCTTCGAGGATTGCGCTTCGCTGCAGTGCGGTTTTTGCGGGCCGGGCGTCATCATGTCGGCCAAAGCGCTGCTGGATGAAATTCCCGATCCGACCATCGCCCAAATACGGGATGCGCTGGGTGGAAATCTTTGCCGCTGCACCGGCTACGTCAAGATGATTGAAGCCATTCAGATCGCCGCGCGCAGCATGCGTGGTGAGCAGATGGAAGCCAATCGCTAGTGGATCGCACAGGATTGTTCAGGATCGAGAAGCAAGAGAAAAGGGAGACCAACCGTGGATAAAACCGTGGACAAGAATCCGAAAGTTGCAGAGAAAGTTTCTCCGGCGGAGACAATTCTGAAGGAGCCGGGCATACTTCGCGAACCCGTGGCCGCGCCACTGGTCACCTATCCGATCGAGGTTGTAATTCCCAAGGCCCGCCAGCAGACTCCCGCCGTCGGCCAGCGCGCCACGCGCCTGGACGGCCGTTTGCACGGCCTCGGCCAGACAGGCTACATCGACGACATGACTTTTCCTGGCATGTTATACGCCAAGATTCGCCGCGCAGGTGTAGCCTCCGCGCGCATCAAGAGCATCGACACAAAAGAAGCCGAAGCCATGCCCGGCGTGATGGCCGTCCTTACAGGAAAAGATGTTCCCAACAACTCCTTTGGCCCATCCATCAAGGATCAGCCGGTGCTGGCTTACGAACGCGTGTTCCATGCCGGCGACGGAGTGGTCGCGATCGCCGCGGTCACCGAGCAGATTGCCGCCGAAGCATGCGAAAAAGTAAAGATCGAGTACGAGCTCTTCACGCCTGTGCTGGATCCCCTCGAGTCCTTGAAGCTGGAGACTCCCGGCGTTCACGCGCCCTCGGCAAACATTTACCAGAAAAAATTTATCAAGAAGGGCGACATCGAGAAGGGCTTCGCGATGTCCGATCACATCGTCGAGGGCCACTTCACGACGCAGATGGTCGAACACGTACCTCTAGAACCTCATGCCACGATTGCTATGTGGGATGCCAATGGCCGCCTCACGGTGTACTCGACCCTGGGACGAATCACCCTCGGCCGAGCTGACCTCGCCAGCACACTGGGAATTCCCATCAGCCGAGTGCGAATCGTTGCCACTATCGTCGGCGGAAATTTCGGCGGCAAGAACGAAATTACCACCGAGCCGGTGCTGGCATTGCTTTCCAAGAAGACCGGCAGACCAGTGAAGAGCGTGTTCACTCGTCCCGATGAGTTCATCGCCTCCACCACGCGCCATCCGCTGATCATGGATTACAAAACCGGCGTGACCAAGGACGGCAGGATTCAAGCGCGCAAATTGCGCCTGGTGCTCGATGGCGGCGCCTACTGCTCCTGGAGCGAAACAACTCTCAGCAAGGCCTGCATTCTGTCCGCCGGACCCTACAATATCGAAAATCTTTACGCCGAAGCATACGTCGTCTACACCAACAAGACAATGACCGGCGCGATGCGCGGATTCGGCGCGCCGCAGGTTTGCTTCGCCTATGAATCGCACATGGACGACATCGCCACATTGCTGAACATGGATCCCCTCGACATTCGCTTGATCAACGCGTTTCACGAAGGTTCCATTAGCCCCACCGGCCAGAAGCTGCAAAGCGTGGTAGTGAAAGAATCGCTCTTGCGGGCCGCGGAGCGTTTTGGTTGGAACGGCAAGGGCAGCACGGCCGGGGGCTCGAAGGTCCTGCCGAAGGAAATCACCAGCGGTACGACGGTGCGAGTATGAAAAAGCGCGGACGCGGCATGGCTTGCATGTGGTATCCGATCGGCTTTACGGTAGCTGCTAATCCAAGCTCCGCTGTAGTAAAGCTGGATGAAGACGGCACCGCGACTTTGCTCACCGGCACGGTTGAAACCGGGCAGGGGTCGCTCACCATTCTCGCGCAAATTGTCGCGCAAGAATTGGGCATCTCCACGGACGACGTGAACGTGGTCTCTGCAGATACCGATTCGACTCCCATGGATACCGGCGCGATCGCCAGCCGCACGACCTATGTGACAGGAAACGCCGCACGGCTTGCCGCGGAAAAAGTCAAACTAATGCTGTTCGATGTCGTTGCACCGCTCCTGAACGTGAAGCCCAATCAATTGGAAGCCAAGGACCACAGAATCGTGGTCAAGGGTTTTCCGCAGCGCAATATGCACATCGGCGATGCCGCCAATCACGCGCGCACGGTTACCGGCGAGCCGCCCATAGGCAGCGCTTCCTTCAATCCCGCGACGGTGGCGCTCGATCCGGAAACCGGGCAAGGAAAACCGTTTGGCACTTACGTGTATGCCACGCAAATTGCTGAAGTAGAAGTGGACGACGAAACCGGTGACGTGGAAGTGCTGCGCATTGTGGCTTCGCACGATTGCGGCACGCCCATCAATCCCATGCTGGTCGAAGGCCAGGTCGAAGGCGGCATTTCCATGGGCGTGGGATTTGCGCTGCAGGAGGAAATTCTGTTCAACGCCAACGGCGTGCAGATCAATCCCAACCTCACCAACTACATCATGCCCACTTCGCTGGACATGCCGGAAGTGGAAGTCGATATCGTGGACAACTACGATCCGTCCGGTCCCTTCGGCGCCAAGGGCGTGGGCGAGCCAACCTTGGTTCCCACGGCGGCGTGCATCCTGAACGCGATTTACAATGCGGTCGGCGTGCGCATCACTTCGCTGCCGGCCACTGCAGAAAAAGTCTTCAACGCGATTCAAGCCAAGCGCAACGCAGAACCAAAGCAAATTACCGCTTGATCGCATTTGGATTTAGATTGCTCTACTTTCGGCCTCAGCGATGAAGCTTCCCTGTGAAGCCCAATCCGCATCCACACGTGGCTTCTGAATTACAAGGAGGGGGACCGATGCCCATTAATCTAAATCTGGATGTCTTTCTTGATTACACGGAATGGGAGCGGCAGGAGTGGCTGGATTTCCTCCGTCAGCATGGTGACAAGGTTCTAAAAATCAGTGTTGGGCCGCATGCGGATAATCGATTTGCCACTGTTGGTGATTTGATTAAGCACGTGTTTTCCGCTGAAAAGCGCTACATCGATAGGCTCTCTGCCCGGAAGTTAACCGACCCAGCCACCATTCCAAACGACAACATCGAAACGCTCTTTGCATTCGGCCGGCAAAGCCGGAAAGAGTTAAGAGAATTTGTAGAAACATTTCCTGCCGCTGAATTGGATGTCCCTGAGGAGCACACGATAGTGAATCACGTAATAAAATTGACCCCCAGGAAAATTCTTGTGCACGTTGTCGTGCACGAAATCCGCCACTGGGCACAGATCGCCACATTATTGCGCTTGAATAGTTTAGCGCCAAAGCCCCACGATTTTTTGTTTAGCCCGCTGATGAGCGATTTGCCCATGCGTCAGTAAATTCGTACCTGATTCTGGGGGAAATTGGTTTGCTAATCGGCAGCTATCAGCATTTTCTTCCGCGATTTCGGAACGGAAGGCGCAGCGGCCGCAGAATCCTGCATGGGCAGTTTGAACCGGCGGATTCCATCGTAGGAGTAAAGCGCGCTGGCTACTGCGCCGGTGGTCGCCACGCAACCGATTTCCCCCACGCCCTTGGACCCGTAGCCGCCAATTTCATCGGGAACTTCAATCAAAATAACGTCAATCTGAGGCGTATCCTTGGCGCGCACAATTCCGAAATCGCGCATCAGCAGGGAATCGGGCCGCCCGTCCCGGTAAGGAAAATTTTCGCTGAGGGCGTAGCCCAGCCCCATGTGCACTCCGCCCTCCATCTGTTCGGCGCAGAGCCGCGGGTTCAGCGCGCGGCCCACATCATGCGCGGCCACCACGCGCTCGATCCTTCCATCGTCGTTTAGGATAACCACTTGTGTAGCATAACTAAATGTTAAGTGAGTCGTCGGATTCGTGAACGATTCAGGAGTGCCGGGCCGGGTCGTAAAGTTGCAAACAATTTCGCCGTCGTATTCGCGGCCAACCAGTTCTTCCAGGGTGTGTTCTTTCATGTCGGCGGCGAATTTCTGTCCCGCTTTCTGTGCCGCAGCGCAGCTCAAAGTCGTGCCGCGCGAGGCCCAGGTCTCTCCGCACTTTTTCCCAAGTTCCTTATCCCAGCGCACCGACATAATTTCCGCGGGGAGACCGGTCTCCTCGCACACGGCCTGGCGGGTGGCCGTATAAATCCCCTGTCCCATTTCCGTGTAGCCGTTGAGGATCTCCACGCGCGGGCCTTCCACCACGCGAATTTTTATGAATCCGCTATCAACCGTGCCGTTTCCAATGCCGGTGCTCTTGATCCCGCAGGCGATGCCGGCATGTTTGGCGTGACGGTAGGTATCCTTCACGGCCTCCAGAGACCGCCGCAGGCCCAAGACACTGTTGCGCATGATCTGCCCGGTGGCAAATGCGTCGCCGGGATTCAGGATATTGCGGCTGCGAATTTCGTAGCCATCGACGCCCACTTTTTCGGCCAGCAAGTCCATGGCACCTTCCATGGCGAACTGAGCTTGATTGCTGCCGAAGCCGCGCATGGCGCCGCTCGTGGGATTGTTGGTATAGACAGCCTTGGATTCCACGTCCACGTTGGGCACGCGATAAGCGCCGCACGAATGGCACGCCGCGCGCAGCAAACATTTCGCGCTGGTTCCCGCATAACCGCCTGCGTCGCCAACAATCCGCGCGCGCACGGCCAGCAAGTGGCCCTCGGCGTCCGCGCCGACGGTCAGATGGAGAGTCATCGGGTGGCGCTTCACGTGATGCTGTGTGGATTGCTGTCGCGTGAGCACCGTCTTCACCGGCCGCTGCAGGAGAAACGCCGCAAGCGCCGTCTGCGCCTGAATGGAAAGCTCTTCCTTGGCGCCGAACGCTCCTCCGCTGGCCGCCAGCGCGATCTCCACATCGTCCAGCGGCAAATTCAAAATCGCGGCAATCTGTTGCTGATCGTGGACCGAACCCTGGCTTTGCGTATGGACCTTCACACCCTTGCCCTGCGGCAACACCAGGCACGCCTCGGGCTCAAGGAATGCAGGATCGATCGCCTGCGTTTGCCAGACGTGATCGATCACATGCGTTGCCGACGCCAGCGCAGCATCCACATCGCCACGCGAGAACGCCGTGGTGCCCACCAGATTGGGCGCGGCGCGCAGAGTGTGAGGTCCATGCACTTGGATCGCGCCAGGTTTCAGCGCCTCGAATGGATCGGTCAGGGGAGTCAGCACTTCATATTCGACGTTCACTTCTTTTGCAGCCTGCCGCGCGTGAAAATCAGTGTCAGCCACGACCATGGCCAGAAAATCGCCCACGCAGCAGGTTGTTTCGCCCACGGCCACGAAAATCGGAAGATCGGGAACGGCGATGCCTGCGCCTCGTTGCGCGAACACATCGGCCGCGGTAAAGATTCGCACAACACCGGGCATTGCCAGCGCTTCCGATGTGTCGATCGCCAGAACTCTGGCGCGTGGGTGCTCGCTCAACACCATGGCACCGTGCAGCATTCCCGGTGCTCTCATATCGTCCACGAAAGCCTTCTCGCCGAGCGTTTGATCCAATCCGCCGTAGCGCAGGGGAGACTCTCCAATCCCATCCTTGCTCTTGGCTTTTCCGTTGCCGGCGACCGCGAATTCCGGATTGCGGCTCATGCCAAATTCCTCGCCGAAGAAGCAATGCCGGCGTGGCTCGTCGCTGTGCAGCTTCTTGCCGTTCTTCCAGGCCTCGCCCGCGGTTTGAACCGCATCGAGGATGCGCTCGTAACCGGTGCAGCGGCAAACATGGGCGTCTAGCGCCTTGGCAACAGTCTGGCGATTATCCGCCGTACCCTGCTGCATCAGGGACGTTGCTCGCACCACGATCCCAGGGATGCAAAAGCCGCATTGGACGCCCCCCTCCATTACAAAAGCTTCGCTCAGCACCCGGCGCATATCCTCCGGAATGCCTTCTAGCGTGACCACGTCGCGGCCTTCCATTTGTTCCGGCTTGCGCAGGCAGGCCATCGCGGGCCGCCCATCTACAATAATGGTGCAGCAGCCGCAGGTGCCCTCTGGGGCGCAGCCATTCTTTGCGGAGACGATGCCGCATTCCTCCCGCAGCACTTCAAGGAAGTGCATGCCCGGCTCATAAGAGCAGGTGGTGCGTTTCCCGTTAAGCGTAAAGCTAAGATTCGGCATAGTTTGGCCCGGTTTTCGATTAAAACCAGCGCTGCTTTTCGAGCGCCTATCTCTTTCAACCTTTAACGAAACTGTTGCACAAGAACTGATAATTAGATGTCCTGAATTGGGCAAAGTTAGAATTACTTCCTGATCGCTCCGGGTCGCTCGGAGTCTGGAGATTGATAATGCGCGTAAGCTATTCAATTACTGAGCTTTAGCGAAGTATTTCTTGAATGGATTTTGATTCCTCTGAATGTAGGGCCGCACCCTTGAAACAAGCCAAAGCTGCAGCGGGATTCGCCTCTGGGCGAAGGTGTTGTATACTTTCGGCGATCGAATTCTAAATTAAAAGGTGCCGCATACGAGTTTCACACTAGGGGGACGAGTCATGAAGTTGGCAACACGCATTGCACCGCTGGGCGCATTGGTTGTCGCATTTTTTTCCATGCATGTCGGGGCGCGCGCGCAGAGCGGTGCAGCAGGCGCGCCTCCCGCTTCCATCCACACATTTTCCACAGCGGACGTGGCCAGCACCGGATTCTTTTACGTTGGAGGCCAATATGTCGGCGCACCCGGCAAGGAAGTCATGGATGGCGCGGAATATGTGGAAGTGATGGTGCCCAAAAAGATTCGCCATCCCTACCCGCTGGTATTTTTTCACGGCGCGGGGCAGACCGGCACGGATTGGCTGCAGACTCCGGACGGGCGCGCCGGCTGGGCATACTTTTTCCTCAAGCAGGGCTACACCATTTACATGGTGGATTTTCCATCGCGAGGACGGTCCGCTTACAATCCAAGTTCGGATGGTGACGGCAACCTGACCATTCGCACCGCTCTGCAGCTCGAGCAAATCTGGACGGACATCGGCGCACAAGGGAACTGGCCGCAGGCCAAGAAATTCTCGCAATGGCCGGGTGACGGCCCGAACAAAGGCAAGATGGGCGATCCAGTATTCGACGACTTCAATCGGACGCAAGTGCAGTTCCTCGCCGGCGGCAAACAGGCCAAGCTGAATCTTGACGCGCACATTGCTCTGCTCGACAAGATTGGATCGCCGGTTATTTTGATTACCCACTCGCAGGGCGGGGAATTCGGTTGGCAAGTCGCCGATGCGCGGCCAAAACTTGTGAAGGCAATCCTTACCGCTGAGCCGGCCGGTCCTCCAATTATGAATGTGGACACTTCCAAGATCGCGTACAGCGGACCGGGCGGTCTGGTGTGGGGCGTTACTTCACTGCCATTACATTATGAGCCGTCCGTCAGCAATCCCGCCGACTTGCAGCCCGTTCTGGAAGCCAAGGCCGATGACCCGGACACGGTGCCGTGCTACGTGCAGAAGGAGCCGGCGCACAAACTGGTGAACATGAAAGACATTCCGGTGCTGGACGTTTCCAC
>Ga0182024_10024672_pt1 | contig 10670 bp, 9 predicted proteins | sample P32metaG_FD_120480 | JGI IMG/M metagenome (GOLD analysis project Ga0182024, IMG submission 120480) | Permafrost microbial communities from Stordalen Mire, Sweden - P3-2 metaG (Illumina Assembly) | ecosystem: Environmental > Terrestrial > Soil > Wetlands > Permafrost | place: Sweden: Stordalen...
AATGATGCGACATAGACTTCGTATCGACCAGATTCGTTCGAGTAGTATGCCACCCACCGACCGTCGGGAGAGAAGTGACCCGCGATCTCATTGAACTGCGTGTTCAGGAACGGTACCGGCTTTCGATCTCTGGAAAGCGGCAAAACAAACAGATCGGCTCCGGTTTGAGAAGTGCTGGTGCCAGTAAAGTAGAGAATGGTTTGGCCGTCCGGAGACCAACTCGTGGGATATTTGTTCCCCACGTTATCCTCTAACAACAATTGCTCCGTGCCTACTCCGTTGGACGCCTTTTGGTAAAGGTCCAAATACTGTTTACGTCTTGAGCCAAAAATTAACGATGTGCCATCGGGTGACCAGATCACGCCCTGTTCATCTTTCCCGTCGAATGTAAAACGCGTTCGAAGACCCCGCGCCACATCGTAAAGCCAGATGTCCCGCCCCTTTCCCGCTTGACCTTGAATGCTGACCGAAGCCCGCTTGCCGTCCGGAGAAAGCTCCAGGTCGGCATACTCAGCCGAGTCTCCCACTACGCCGATCTGCTTGCCTGTGCGGTCGAACCACACGAGTTGAGAGCCGCCCCCAGTTCCCGTTTCGTAGACCAATACTCCGTTCTCTGACGTTGAGAAGACACCATACGGGTTAGTGCCTTGAATCTGAATCTGCTCGGCAATAGGAAACGCCTCACCCGTCAGCACGAGGCGACGCGTGTCAAATGGCTGCGCCATCAGAGTCGTCTCGCGTAGGAAGAGTAAATAGCCTTGGCTGTAGAGGACGTTCGTCGAATCGGCGCTTAACAACAACTTCCTCTCGGCGGAATCGAGTGAGGCCAAGTAAGTGGACCCCGCCGCCGGACTTGGGTTTACGTGGTACAAGAAGTGCCGACCGTCAGGTAGGAAGACAGGCTGCCAGTGACCGCTCTCGTTTTGGCCGAGCGCAGTGGCTGCGGTGGGAACACCGCCGGCAGCAGATACTTTCTGTAGCGCCGACCTGGTTCTCGGGGCAAATACAATCACTCCATCTCGATTCCATGTCCCGCCGGCGGGAGGACCTGGCGCGTCGCACAACGCAATGGGCGGGCCACCCGAGACCTCGATCTTCTTGAGCTTTCCGTCCGCAAAGAAGCCGATAAACCGGCTGTCCGGCGACCAGAAAGGTGCCAAGGCACTCTCGGTTCCGGCCAGCGCCTGCGCGGTGAGAGAATCGAGCGGGCGAACCCACAGGTGATATTTGCCGTCAGTGCTCCTGGCAAGGAAAACGATCCGACGACCGTCTGGCGAAACCGACAAGGGGGCTGATACCCCCGAGGTCGAGGCACCTGGCCCTGCCAAGCTCCACGTCTCCGGAAGGGAAACAAAGAAGCGCATGGCCTCGGGCGGCTTCGGCGCACGCAGCACGAAACCAATGGCAAACGCGATGGCGATCAGCGCCAGACCTGTCGCCGTGGCTGCCCATGCCAGCCGCTCGCGACTCTTGTGCGGTGCCACGACTAGCTCGGTAGATACGGCGTCTACATGCTCGATGGCGATCCGTGCCTCGCCGATGTGCTGAAGCCGCTGACGCGAGTTCTTTTCAAGGCAGCGGCGCAGAAGATTGCGGATTGTGGGCGGTGTTTCGGATGGCAAGCGATCGAACGGTGTCTCGTCCTTCATCACTGACGCCAGCGTCTCTGCCGCGGTCTCGCCCGTAAAAAGCTGCTTGCCTGTCAGCATCTCAAATAGCACCACGCCGAAGGCCCAGATGTCCGCCCGGCGGTCCACGGGCTTGCCCTTGGCTTGTTCCGGCGACATATAGGCCGCCGTGCCCAAAATCGTCCCCGCCATCGTTGCGGCCATCGAAAGGGTGGGCGAGTTACTCATGTCCACTGCTGTCGGGTCGTCCAGCAGTGCTTTGGCCAAGCCGAAGTCAAGCACTTTGACCGTGCCGTCCGGCTTCACTTTGATGTTCGCGGGTTTGAGGTCGCGATGAATCACGTTGTGGTCATGCGCATATTCCAGGGCCTCGGCAATCTGTTTCGCAATTGGCAGAGCTTCGTCGATAGAAATCGGCCCCGAGGCGATCCGATCGGCGAGAGTCGGACCTTCGACGAGTTCCATGACGAGCGCGTTGGTAGAACTGGATTCCTCAAGCCCATAAATCGCAGCGATATGCGGATGGTTGAGCGAGGCCAGCAACTTCGCCTCACGCTCGAAGCGTGCCATGCGTTCGGAGTCGGCGGCGAAGGCATCGGGAATGACTTTCAGCGCGACGTCGCGGTTGAGGCGCGTATCGCGGGCACGGTAAACCTCTCCCATGCCGCCCGCGCCGATTTGCGCGACGACTTCGTAAGAGCCGAGTTTGGTGCCTGCAGCGAGCGCCATCACTTTTTCCCCGTAGGAACTTTTTGCTTCAATTCTTCAAACCAGTTCACGACGACGTTGATCTGCGCCGGCGGCGCCGTGGTTTTCAGCATCAGGAATTTCTGGCCGTCGGCGGTCACGTCGTAATTGGGAGTGGAATTGGCGAGCGTCACATATTGACCCTGGAACAGCATCTTAGGAGTGCCCGCGGAAAAACCCACTTGCGTATCGATCGGCGCGGCCATCATCTTGTTTCCATTCCGGAAGAACAGTTCGCGCCCGTTGCGATTCCACAGCGGTTCCCGGCCTCCATCACTCGAAATTTGCCACTTTCCTCCCGGACCGGGATAAGGCACGACGTAGATTTCATTGTGGCCCGATTCATCCGACGAATACGCCAGCCAGCGCCCGTCTGGAGAAAATTGTGGCGCACTCTCATTGGACTTTGTTTGCAGGAAAATCTGCGTCTTGTGGTCGCTGGGCGTCATGGTCCAAATGTCATATCCCAAGTGTGGGTCAATGATGGAATAAGCCAGAACTTTTCCATCTGGCGACCACGAACCGGGGATGCTGAGTTGCGGACTGGTATTCAGCCTGTCCAAACCTCCGGTTCCATCGGCAAATTGCCAGAAAATATTCCTTGGACCAGTTGAGTTTGAAATATAGGCGATGCGTTTGCCATCCGGTGTCCATAACGCGCCCAGGTTGTTTGATCCTTGAAACGTGAACCGGTTTAGTGTGTCGCGAGCAATATCGTAGATATAGACTTGGGCATCTTTTTCAGTGATGCCAATCGCGATCCGCTTCCCATCCGGAGAGATTTTCGGGAGAACATAGACATGGGGCGTGACGGGCAATGGTAATTCGACTCCGTCCCGGGTAACCCATTCGAGATGGACTGGAGCGTTACGCGAACTCCCCAGCACATAGACCAGCGTGCCATTCGATGAAAGGCTGTAATCGGTGGACGACGAAATGGAGTTGGATGAGCCATGCACCAAAAGTCCATCGACTACAGGCACAGGATTTCCAGCGATTTCCAGCCTCTGAAGGTCAAAGGGAACAGCCATCAATGCGCCCGCCTGCGTGAACAATAGATGCCCGCTCGGCGAATACGTGGGATCGGTCCCACCTATCAAATTTCGCACCTTCCCCGTGTCGAGAGAAAGCACTGCAATCTGTGGAGATGTTCCGTTGTCGGCGGTAAAAAGCACGGCGTTAGATCCAGGCAGGAAGGTCGGCCAAAATTGGTTCAATGGCCCGCTTGTCGGACTGGTCAGCTGCTTCGGTGTTCCGCCTGATTCCGACACTTGCCAAAGGCCATCGGCGTATCGTCCAAAAATAATATTGCCCCGCGAGCCCCAGGTCACGCCGTCGGTATCTCTCGTATCTACGACGCATACGACGATTGGCTGGCCACCATCCACGGAAACTTTCTTTATTTTTCCTTCGCTGCTGACATACCCCAGCCAATGCCCATCGGGGGAGAAGAAGGGCGCCGCGACTGACGCATCTTCCGGGCTGGAGACGAGCCTGGGTTCTAGGTTATCGGAGGATCTCAGGTACAGCCCCTCTGCACCATTTTGTATTGCTCTGTATGCGATGTACTTCCCATCCGGAGAAATGGCCAATATATGAGAGCTGGAACCATTCAACACGTCCAGTCCTTGCGTCGCAGGAACCGTGATGACATAGCGCCCTACGGGTTGCGGCGGGGCTGAGGACTTGCGATTCCACGCAGCGAGGCTCGCGATTATTGCTACTAACAGTAAGGCACCGGCAGCAGCGAATATGCCCAGTCTGCCGGACAGGCGCATCCCTTTCGCCGCGACAGCTGGCGCAAGGCTGGCCTGCGAGCCGCCCTCGGCAATCCACTTCAACTCCCCGCAGAGGTCGCTGGCCGTTTGCCATCTTTGATCTGGTTCCTTGGCTAAACACTTCTTCACCGCACGATCCAGTTGTGGTGGCGTCATCGGCTGTAGCGAGGACATAGGCGGCGGATCGAGATGCATAATCGCGCCCATCACACTGGCTGAACTCTTGCCCTCAAAAGCCCTCTTGCCCGTCGCCATTTCGTACACAACTGCGCCAAACGCAAAAATATCCGTCCGCGCATCTATTTCGTTTTGCTTGCCCTCGACCTGCTCAGGCGCCATGTACTGCAACGTGCCCAGGATCGTTCCTTCGGCTGTCACCGCGCTCTTCATCGTCGGAAGCTGGGATTCCGGAATGATCGGAGATACTTCTTGCTTCAGCTTCGCCAAACCAAAATCCAGCAGCTTCGTCCCTGACTTCGTGAGCATGACGTTGCCGGGTTTCAGATCGCGGTGCGTGATGCCCTTGCGATGAGCCTTGTCCAGCGCGTCCGCAATCTCGATGGCGTACTGCAACACCTGCTCAATCGGAAGTGGACCTTTTTGCAAACGCTGCGCCAGCGTTTCGCCCTCCAGATATTCCATCACCAGATAATCAATGCCGTCCTGCTGGCCAATGTCGTAGAGGACGCAGATGTGCGGATGATTCAGGCTGGCGATGGTTTTTGCTTCGCGCTCGAACCGATCACGCAATTCAGCTCGGTCGGCAAGATGTGTTGGCAAGACTTTGATCGCGACGATTCGATCGAGCCGGGTATCACGGGCTTTATAAACCTCGCCCATTCCACCCGCACCAATGGCGGAGAGGATTTCGTAGGGCCCTAGACGTCTGCCAGGGAGGATCGTCATGGGCTCCTGCCGACTAAGAATTGGCAGAGTATAACTCTGTTAGGTGATTACTTGCCTGTAATTTCTTGAGGGATGCTGACATCCTGCGGTTCACGTATACGCAGGGCCACACACCCTTGCGGGATCGCAGTTTCTATAACGGAGTAGCCAGTCAAAGAATATATTAAGAATACCGACTCTTCGGCGGTACGACTGGACAAAGGGGGGCGGCGGGAGGAGAATTCGCTCCAAGAACAGCACGTCAGCAACGCTTAGCACTCCGGGTCCCACAAGAAAATCGAAACGAGGCAAGATGAGGCGAGTCGGAGAGGAACGGCGCCGCGAACTCCGTGCCAGGGTGTCACAGCGTTGGCGGATCCGCATCCCGGATTCGGATCATCCTCCCGAGATTTGCACGACACAGAATGTATCGAGGTGCGGTCTATATTTCTTGACGTCTTCCACTCATTATCTTCCGGGCATGACAGTACGGGTGATCCGCAACTTCGATCCGGATGACCAAATAAGTACAGAAGAGATGGGGAAAATTGTGCGCGTGGACAGTTATGAGGGAGGTCGAAAGGGTGTAGCCATTCAAGTCCTCCCGGTGCGATGACACCGTGTTCCCAATTCCATTTCCCCGTGTGGCCAGAAAGGCGACAGGGGATCAGTCTCAAGCACTACTCACCCAGACAAGCTCAGCACTTCAAGTGAAATTCAGGATGCCCTACGCATGACAAAATCCCTATGCGCCCGTCGAAGTCTGGGTTATGCTCCCCCGTCCTCAATTCAACCTTAATTAGCTTTTAGAATCATTCACCCGTTATGGAGGAGTAGACGATGATTATCGGAGAGCGTTTGCGTATATTGCGTGAGGGGAAAAATCTTTCACAAGGCGATATTGAGGAAAAAACGGGTTTGCTCCGTTGCTATGTCTCGCGGGTCGAAAATGGACATACGGTTCCAGCTATCGAGACACTTGAGAAGTTTGGCCGTGCCCTTGAAGTTCCGATGTATCAACTCTTCTACGACGGAGAAGAGCCGCCCAAGCTGCCAAATCTCTTGAAGCGCAAGTCTGCTGACGACATTCTATGGGGTAGCACGGGAAAAGATGCACGGTGGCTTCAGAAGCTTCGCCGCCTTCTTGGGCGCACGGAAGAAAGCGATCGAAAAATCTTGATGTTCATGGCTCAGAAGATGGCGAAGCGGAACGGCGTTTAAGCTGAAATGCTGTGAGGTCGGGGACTCCGACATCCGTGGGTCACTCGCGCATACCTGGTGCTTGTTCAATCGTTGATAATTGCTCCAAGACTAGGAGTAGAATCGTTTAATGCGTAAGAGCCTGATTACTCAGATTCCGCAGAACGCCCCACTTCGCGATCAAGTTTGGATGGACGTGGACCGTATAGCTTCGGTTGAGGTCTCGTCGGAAGAGAGCGACTATCCAATTGAATCTGCGTTATTACTGGAAGGAAAGGGAGGCTGGCGTGCGGCTGACCCTGGGATGCAGACAATTCGTTTGATTTTCGACGAACCCCAAAAGCTAAGACGGATCTTGCTTGTTTTTGAAGATACCGCGAACAGCCGAACACAAGAATTCGTCCTTCGGTGGTCACCCGATATCCAGTATTCTTCTCGCGAAATTGTCCGCCAGCAATGGAATTTTAGCCCGCCGGACTCAATGCGGGAGACAGAAGACTATCCAGTTGAACTCTCGGAAGTCAAAGTACTTGAATTAGTGATAGTTCCTGACAAGAGCGGTGGAGAAGTCCGGGCGTCTCTCGTGAGTTTGCGCGTAGCTTAGTTCATAGGTTGTGCTCACCTGTTACCCTCTCCCCCTTTGCATAGTTTGCAGAACCTATGACCGCAGTTCTGGCAGACCTGCGTGAACTTGCGCGTCCGTTTTCCGCATTTGCAGCATTTCAATTGGGTCACTTTTAATCCGCCTTCGCGGTCTTCCGCTCTTCAACAACAAATATGATACTTGGGCCGATGAACTATCGGCAAATCAAACCAATAGAAGTCATCGTGTTCGGTCGGGTTTACGCGATCCGTTTATAGTTCAGATGTCGGACATCGATGAGTAACGGAACTTCGCCGCGACTGCGTCGCTGCTGGAAGGAAGTTGTTGGCCTAATAGGCTTGCGAAGCCGCGGCTATGGCGGGACTTCAAGTGCCGCGTCTTGTTCTCATGATTTCTGAAAGGTCAAGATTCGTTAGTTTGTTCTCGTGCTCAAGCTCAATGAGTTCTTGAGTCGTAAAGGGAACGCCCCGAATTGCGAATCGCGGTTCGGCTTGACCGCTCGTGGTGAATTTGATTTTATTTGCGATCAGCATGCGCTTGATTTTATGAAAGTCGGATTCGGGCATCAATCACCTGGGCGTCTAGCGGGTTCATGCTGATGCATCGTAACACGGATTGAATACAAGAATTTTGACGGTGATTTGCGTGATTTGATTTCTGAGCCTTATTCTAGACTAGGCAGGATGGGATGAGTGTGAGCAGGTAAATTCTCTTCTGGTTTATTGCCGAACGCACAGAGTCCGAGAACGTCGCCCATGCGGAGAAGGAACTCGAAATCTTGGATGATGTTGTGGTGACAAACCCTGAACCTGACATTGGCGCGTCGTCATTGTATAAGCGCAGGTTTCCCCTTGAGAGTTTCCCTATTTGTGCCGATGATGCGGACTTCCTTTCCGCGGAGACCAGCGAACTTTATTGCCATCCCGAGAAGTGCGTACTCGTCTTGTTGGTAGTCTGCGGCAAATGAATCCTGATGCATAATCACTACGTCTTCATTTTTAAGGCACGACCTGACGAAGTCAGGCAATAAACGCCTGATCTCTGCCGAGAGAGCCGCCTCTTTTTGTTTTAGTTCCTCATCTGAAATTCTGGGCATTTTTCTGTGCCTTCCATTGTCCCAACTTGATTCAGGCTTCGTTCTTATGCGGAGCTACAGTATATCGTTCGACTGGCCGGGTGCGAAGAGGGAGCGATAAAACCTATGGAAAAGTGGAATCGGGGCAATGAAGTCGCTCTACGTGTGACAAGAAAAGGAGCACCGGCCTCTGGCGAGCCAGTCCGACCATGATGGTCGGTGCGTCGAAAATGCTTACTTTCTGGGCAAGCAGGAAAAACCTGCCTGAGTTGCCGTCCTCCAGTCCGTTACAATCGTGAAACAGCACGTTAAAGGCGTTTGTGGCCAAAAACTACGCAGTAACGCTCAAGTGTCCCCGCGGGGATTCAGACGATTTGCTCATTCTCCGGAATCGCGAAGAAACCCTTGAGCAGATTCTGAACGCCACGTGGCATTTTGAGTGTCCAGTCCACGGGGCACAAAGAGAGATTCCGGTCGGGGTAAGAGAAATCGGCACTCCCATCAGCTCAGAGGCACAACCGAAAAGAGTGACCGCTAGGATGCCTAAAGCCTCCCGGCGCAGCAAGAGGGTGTCACTTCGTGTGTCCGTCGTTGTTTATGGGCAAAACAGAAGTGTGGGTACTTTCCGCGAAGAACCCTCCACAAATTTGGTGAGTGCCTACGGCGGATTGGTAGCTCTCACCGCCCGGGTTGCTGTCGGCGAAACCGTTCTTGTTGTTAACAAGGCAACTCAAGAAGAGCAGGAATGCCGAGTTACCTACGTGCATTCTCTGGAAGGCCCCAAGAAGAAGGTAGGACTTGCGCTTTTGCGAACCTCCCCCAACTTCTGGGGACTCAATTTTCCGCTTTCCATCTCGCCAAAACCGATCGGTTCGATACATGGATGAGGGTCTTCGTTGCGTCAGCGACTTCGTTGAACTCGGATTCTCGGAATGTGGGATCCAGTTGCTCGTAGACAAATTTCCGAGGATGTGGACGACGTTACTTGATATTTGAACTGTAGGGCACACGCTGGGCGGCAGGACAAGGTTTGCCTTCGTGTCCTTTGGCCCTATGCCGCTTGAGTTCGACGTAAAGGCTCTCACGCCGTTCCTGCACTACCGCTCGCGCTTGCTGACTATGTAACCAAGCGGGACTGAGAGTATTCAGCTTGCTGTTCAAAGCGATGAGCTGATTCACGAGATCGTCTTTCAGATTGCACTTGCTTCCCGATGTCATATGGTCAAACCTCTCTTCTAGTCAGTGCTCATTGGGGCTCGACGTTCTTCTTAGCTTCCTTCTTGATTGTCTTCAATGTGGGTTTCTGCTCCTCTGCGGCTGTGCGGATGTCCTTCGCATCATGGGCTGCGAACAGAGCGTTAAATTTGTTACGGGCAAGTTCAGTAGGGTCCAATGTATATTTCCTTCTTGGTTCAAGTTGAAAGGCTGACCAGTGTGACCGGGTTCTATTGTGTGCGGAGCGTTGCTAAATTACAGGGGTTGTGATGCCCACGTTGTTCAGATAAACACCAACGAGGAACTAACCAGTACACTACCTGGAGGCCGGTGCTTAATATGATGCGGACTGACCCCGCCGGGTTGCTGGATAAACCAGAAACATCCTCCTGCCTTCAATGGCTGCGGCTGACATCCCCGGGAGGCTCCTCTCAATCGAAACAGTTTCCCGGCCTTAAACGTCCGAAGTTTCATCCATCGTCGGCGCTATGGTTCCGAGACTCGGCACCGCTTTAATGGTTCTGGCTGTCGCCAGGATTTCTCTTGAGCACTGGCCGGTTCGGATCGGAATCCTAATTGTTCTCCGAGTCCGAGCTAGCGACGTCGTACACGTATCTAATAAAGATCGGCGCATTCGATTCACCGTTGTCGATGTGTAGAGTCTCGAATAACTGGAGTCCGTCTCGGGATAGCTCGAACGTTCGGCTCATTTTCCCGCCTAGCGGACTTTTTTCATCCGTCAGAAGCTGGCTTCCAGTCCAATGCGCCGCGACCTCCTGATCATTGCTGTCCTTGGACTTCTGCAACTTCCGACCATCCGTGTACAAGCTCAGCTTATGTTGATCATCGTCCGTAACATCGATTTCGGGGCTTTTCAGTTCAATATCGAGCAAACCTGAAGGGTGAATCAGCGGCTGCATTTTGGGGTTGGCTTCAATGTTCTGGCCGGCGTTTTGTTGTCCGCCGTAGGGTCCCCCGCCTCCTGAGGGATAACCGCCCCGACGGCCACTGCCGGGGAATCCACCACCAGGATAACCGCCACCGGGGTTTCCTCCGGGATAACCGCCTGGGTAGCCACCCCCGGGATTTCCGCTGCCCGGATACCCTCCCGCGGAGCCACCGTTTGAGCTTTCCGCAGCCCGAACCCTTTGCAGGGGATCATCGCTTTGGTCACGATTCAGCTTCCAAGACCCGGCAAGAGTTGTCCTCGGTGGCTGTTTAGCGGAAGACTGCGTAGAAGACTGCTCCTGTGATTGGGCAAGTGAATCTGGCGGCACATGCGCATTCAGCCGCTTTGGCACCATGAGTGAAGAGGTAATTAGAAATCCGCAACAGAGAAATATTGCAGTAAGGCGCACTTTCAAGTTTGTCATCAACTCCAACGTGAGCGCGGCGATCATCACGCAATAGCTGGAGATGTGGTTCTCAGTGCTTTAGTTGCCTCTCACAAGGGCATTGCGAAGCCCTCCCGAGGCCTTGTGAACTATCATAGAATCCAGCAACAAATCGAGGAGCATGATGGCCATTTCCTTCGAGCA
>Ga0182024_10024673_pt1 | contig 10670 bp, 14 predicted proteins | sample P32metaG_FD_120480 | JGI IMG/M metagenome (GOLD analysis project Ga0182024, IMG submission 120480) | Permafrost microbial communities from Stordalen Mire, Sweden - P3-2 metaG (Illumina Assembly) | ecosystem: Environmental > Terrestrial > Soil > Wetlands > Permafrost | place: Sweden: Stordalen...
ATGACCGGATGTTCTGCTGTCGATACCAGTACCACGGTCTCGACCTGGTTCAGGATCAGTGCCAGCAGGAACGCGACGGTTGCGGCGATGACCAGCTTCATCCATGTTTCGATAGGAGCCCGTTTTGTTTTGCCCGGCTGCGCTTTGTGATGGCTCACCGTCACGAAGAAAATCACGAACGCAATCAACTGGAGCGCCGCCGAAACCGGCAACAGAAGACGCCATTGAAACTCCGTGACATTGGCCACCCATCGCATTGTGACGCCACCCGTCCACAGAGCCCAACTCGTCCATGCACGGCTGACGGCGGCCGGCTGCAATCCACCCATTTTTGAGAGCGAATAGTAGCCGATTCCGATGACGAAGGTGCCAATCCAGCCGAAGATTTGGGCGTGTCCGTGCGCCTGTAGCCAGGCTTGGGAGAGTCCGGCCAACGAATGGCGTCCGCTGATGGAAACCAGATTCCATACGCCGAGGAATGTACCGGGGAGCACCAGAAAGAGCAGGCCGGTGACCACATAGATGGTCACCATCCGCTGTAAGGCGATCTCGGTTTCGGCTGGAGTTTTTGTAGCCATGGTCGTGCGCTTTCCGCCTATCGTTTCTCCAGTGCAATCGCGCGCGGGAAGAGAATGTTGTTCTCCAGGTGGATGTGCACGTGTAAATCCGCCTCGAGCACCTGGAGACCTTCATAGAGCGCCTTCACCGTGCTGCAGGCATACGGGGGCAGTTCGAAGTCGTTGGTTAGCGTCCGGATTTCGCCAAGCGCGTCTCCCGCGCTCACGTGCTCGCGTTCCATCATCGCGATCGGGTTGGCGATAGTTCCAAAGGGAACCGGGGGCATGGGCCGATTCTGGACCTCGGCGCGGCCGTACTGCTCGATGAACGGAAACAGAATCGCCTCCTCCTTGTGCATGTGCAGTTCCATCTCCGCGCGCAAGGCCGCAAAAACCTCCGCCATCCGGGGAAGGACCTCGGGGTCGCGGGCGCCGTGGACGGAAACGACTTTATCCAGGCGATGGCCCAAGACCGGCAGATCCAGTTTCAGGTACTCGTGGTGAGTTCCCACGATGTGCTTCACCAACTCATCGAGCGGAGCCGTCTGCCAGTCCCGACCGGCCACGCTGGCCACCTTGGCCTCTTCAATCTCCCGGATGATGGTCTGCGGCTTGACGCCCTTGGCGAGGCAAGCCTCCTCAAATGGTTGTTTCCCGCCGCAGCAGTAGTCCAGGCCGTGTTGCTCGAGAATGCGAATCGCGCTCAACGAGGTGGCGGCCAGCTCAGCCAAAGTCATGGCAGTCGTCATCGGATCTCCTTTTGTTGCCCTTCCGATTGATCTTGGCGTCAAAGGGCGGCCCTGGTCAGTGACTCAGGTCACAGGGAATTCCGCGGCTGGCGCTAGCGGCTCAAATGTTGCTTCCTGGCGCCAGGAAGCAAATCAGACTGGGCTGGCGAACCGGCAAACGCGCCGGCCTGCCGTCCGGATTCACTCCAATTTCGAGCGTCACAAATGACCGCCCAGAACCGATCAAGAAGATCTCCTATTCGGAATCACAGCGCCAAAAGCTCTCCGCGCAAGACTCTCTGGAGACTATCGTGTTCGGCTTGCAGCTCGCGGATCGATTCGGAATTGATCGGGTCCGCCGATCACCGTCTCCCAGGCGGCTTCACCAGGCCGCAATTGTTCCAGTTGGGCTCGTAGCGGCAGCGAATCGTGATCGTTCACGATGAAAAATGACTTACCAACAGTTAGGCCATCGAGCGTATAGAACACCGTCGAGTGGCGCCGTTCGCGCGTAGTCTGGCGTAGGTCCAGGCCGCGCCCGGCAGACGCTACCGTAATCCGTCCGTAAGTGGGAGGGACATTTTAGGGTAGCCGGTGCAGGGTGTGGGCAAGGCAGGTTTATTGAGTTCCGCTGGTGTGATTTGGAAGCCGGCGCAGCACCGAATGGGTGCGGAATTGCTAAGCGTTGCGCGATGTCCCTCAAGTCCAGGCGTTCCTCAGCCGAAGGCGAACTCCTGTTCGAGATTGATGAACAGCCGACGGAGGAGTGTCTCACTGCGTTGGGCGGCGTGCGGCTGTTCGTGGGCACGGCCCGGTCGCTAGATGTGCCCGGCAGCGTGAGGCGGAACCTAGCGTTGAAGATGCCGCCGCACGCCTTCCCTTCCCAGAATAGCATTTCGTCCGGAGCGAATCGCCTCTCCATAGCTCGCTTAGCTCGCTTGCGCCACTCCCTGAATTTCACTTAGCTGCAAATAGTACAATCTCTGAAAGAGCTGCGATTTTCTGTGGCAAACATCTATCGTAATACGTAACCTCGGCTCCCGCCGATATGCTTATGCGACGAATCGAGAAGAGTGATGAAAAAACGAGTGGCGCATACGTTTACGTGCGGGACGTGCACAAATAAGTGAAAGTGCCAGAGGACGGAATGCTCTGAAATGAACCGGAGGGCCGATGTTGACGGGCTGTTATTCGTCACGACTCAGGATTACTCAGGATGGGTGTCTGGCATGAAAGAGTGCGCGTCACCAACACCGTTGATCGTCATGACCATTGGGCATTCCACGCGCTCGGCAAAGGAGTTCATCCACATCCTGAAAGCACACCAGGTACGGCGGCTGGTCGATGTGCGTACCGTCCCACGTTCGCGACATAATCCGCAGTTCAACCGAAGCGAATTGTCGACCGCTCTCCATTCGGCTCGCCTTCATTACCGGTACATGCCCGGACTGGGCGGCTTTCGGCGCGCGCATCGGGATTCCCTCAACACCGGCTGGCATAACGCCAGCTTCCGTGGCTTCGCCGATTACATGCAGACACCTGAGTTCCGCAAGAACCTGGATAATTTGATCGCGCTTGCCGAGTCAGAACGGACTGCTATCGTGTGCGCCGAAGCCGTTCCCTGGCGCTGTCACCGCTCCTTGATAGCCGATGCGCTGTTGGCACGGGGGATTGAAGTACGCGAAATCACCAGCGCGACTCGTTCACAAACTCATACGCTGACGCCTTGGGGGAAAATTGATGGGACGCAGGTTACTTATCCTGCTGAACGCAAAGAGTAGAGCAAGAGGAGATCACACCGATGGCACGATGGCAGACGACTTCAATGTAGGAGATCACGTTGAATGGAACTCGGAAGCAGGGCGAGTCCGGGGGACGATCAAGAGGAAGCACACCTCAGAGATCACGTTCAGGGGCTAGACGGTTCATCCATCGAGCGAAGAGCCGCAGTATTTGATTAAGAGCGACAAGACCATTTAGCGATGCACAAGGGTTCGGCTCGCCAAAAGGCCGCAAAAGGCCGCAAAAGGCAAGTAAACTCGGCCTGTTCCCGGTTGCGTTCTCCGGCCGTCCGAAACGCAACAGGCAGTGCGGTTCCTCCGGCCAGAGAGCCTGCCGCCGCGCCCGGTGACCAAAGGGGCCACTAGTATTCCCCGGGTCGTTTTCGGGAAGTTTAGAGACTGTCGCCGTCCTGCTGTCTTCGTCTCTCAATCTTGGCGCAATCCGGTAGCGAACGTCGTGATCGTGACGTCAGTCACCCGGATCGAATCCAGCAGGGCTTAGACTTGCCAGGAGGAGGGCTATGCTTAATCGCCGCCACGTAGCACTCGGAACCATCTCATTTACGGTCTGCTTTGCATTGAAGCAAGGGGGCTGATCAGCACCTTCGCGCCCGCTTCCGCGAGGCCTTTCAACTGACAGCTTCGGAGACCGCCTTGCTCGTGGCGCCGTGCTCCTTGGATCGCTAGCCAGAATCCCAATGGGCATTCTCACCGACCGTTTTGGCGGCCGTGCCGTCTTTTCGATTCTGATGACGGCGGTGGCGGTGCCGGTCTGGCTAAGGCACCGCTTTCGCTGGACGAGCTGGCCGGTCGCTACGGCCCGCATCTGAACTACGTACCACAGGGAGGCGCCGGCCACCAGCCCGAAAAACGCTTCAAGGCCCACTCCTGTTTCTGCGGCCAGCAGCATCCAGGACTTCCCGCCCTCATATCGATGGCTTGAATTCCATTATGCGTCATTGCGCCGTAGTTTTCCGATAGTGCTCCTCGTTGATTTGGGTGAAGTGGCTCCATTGGGCGGGCAAATCATCGAGTGCAAAGATCGCGGAGACCGGACAAACCGGTACGCAGGCGCCACAATCGATACATTCCTGAGGATCGATGTATAGTTGTTGCGCGCCTTCAAAATCGCTCTCGTCCTTTCTTGGATGGATGCAGTCCACTGGACAAGCATCCACACATGCAGTGTCTTTTACGCCGATGCAAGGCTCGGCGATCACATAAGCCATGGCTCCCCCTCACAAGGTGAAATCGACAATTGGCTAGACCCGTTGGTCTGTAGGTCCCTTTTCTATTTCAGCGTGGCTCCGTCCGATTCGCCGGGCAGTGACTTTAGTCACAGAGCCCACTATTTGGTCGGGTCCACGCGTATTCTACTCGAGGCGTGTCATCGTCGTACACGGTGAGATCGAGCAGCACGATGATCCGCGGGGTCCCCAGCAGAGTGGGTCCAATTCTCGGCGGGTGGCCAGTATTCATCGTGCGTTCTTGACCGGAGCGGCACTTCCTACAAATCCTCGGTGGTGTGACTCCTGTCACTGGCAATCCTCTCTGAGTGCTCTATGATCGAATTAAAGAGGCTGAGATACAAATGGCAACATCCACTCAGAGGCTGCAACTCACTGATAACGTGATCGTTCCGCATCGGGTGACATTGGAGCTCTACCGCAAGATGCTGACGGTCTTCTACATCGAAGAGCGAATGAAGGTATTTGTGCGCCAGGGCAAGTGCGGTTTCCAGGCGTCCACGCGCGGCCATGAGAAACTCCAGATCGGCATGACGATGTTGCTGAAGCCTTGTCACGACTGGTTCTTCACCTACTACCGATCGAAGGCCGTTGCGGTGGGACTGGGCATGCCCATCAAGGACATCTTCCTCGGCATGCTGGGGCGCGAGGGCGATCCGAACTCCAACGGCCGCAACATGCCGGAGCAGTGGTCTTCCCGCAAACTGCGGCTGGTGGCTCCAACGGCGGTAACCGGCACGCAGTATCTGAACGCCGTGGGAATGGCCCGTGCAGTCAAAGCGGACGGCGGCGACGAGGTGGTACACGTCTCTTCCGGGGAGGGCGCCACTAGTGAAGGTGAGTTCTTCGAAGCGTTGAATTGGGCTTCACGTGAGAAACTCCCGGTGCTGTTTACGGTGCAGAATAACGATTACGCGATTAGCGTGCCCCAGACGAGCCAGACCGGTTCCGAGGTGCACCGAATCGCTCAGGGTTTTGCCATGCCTGCGCTGCGCCTGGATGGCACCTGGTTCGAGCACCTCTATGAAGAGCTGCCGCCGGTGATTGAGGCGATGCGGCACGGGACAGGCCCCGCACTGGTGGAAGCGATGGTTGTTCGGCTTGATCCCCACTCCTCATCGGATGACCAGCGTAAGTATCGTGGCGAAACCGAGTTGCAGGCGATCACCGATCGCGATCCGATCCTCCAGACCGAACGGTACCTGTTGCGGAACGGTGTCGTAACAGATGAAGCAGTGGCCTCGCTGCGTGCGGAACTTAAGGCCGAGGTGGATCGTGCCGCGGATGAGGCGGATCGCTATCCGCAGCCCGATGAATCCACCGTCATGGCTCACATCTATTCCAATGACGCCGCGTTGCTGGGAGAGGCGCAGCCGCCGCGCTACCTGTCCGGCCAGGAAGTTACCATGATCGACGCCATCAACCACGGCCTGCGGGAGGAAATGGAGCGCAGCCCCAAGATCGTGATGTGGGGCGAAGACGTGGCCGACCCGAAAGGTGGCGTCTTTGGCGTGACCCGCGGGTTGAGTACCGCCTTTCCCGGCCGCGTCTTCAACTCGCCGCTGGCCGAAGCCAGTATTGCGGGCGTAGCCGCGGGGATGGCGATCGGCGGCTACAAACCGATTGTCGAGATGCAGTTCGCCGATTACCTCTGGCCGGCGGCCTTGCAACTTCGCGACGAGATTCCCACCGTCCGGTGGCGCAGTCAAGGCGAATGGGAATGCCCCGTGGTGGTGCGCATCGCAGTGGGCGGATATATCAAAGGTGGCCCTTGGCATTCCGCGAACGTGGAATCTTTCTTTGCGCATATTCCGGGCTGGTACGTGGTGTACCCCAGTTGCGCGGAAGACGCCAAAGGGCTCATCAAAGCCGCTGCGCGGTCCAAAGACCCCGTGATCTTCCTGGAACATAAGGGTCTCTACCGGCGTGTTCAAGCCAAGACTCCCGAACCGGATGCCGACTACATCGTGCCATTCGGCAAGGGGGTGATCCGGCGGGAAGGCAAGGACCTGACCGTCGTGACGTGGGGCAGCACTGTCTACATGGCCCTGGAGCTGGCGCGCCAAATGGAGAAGGATGGCGTATCCCTGGAGGTCATTGACCTGCGCTCCATCGTGCCTCTGGACGAAGAGCTCATCTACCAGAGCGTGCGCAAGACGAGCCGCGTCATGATCGCCCACGAAGATACGCTCACTGCCGGCTTCGGCGCGGAAGTGGCAGCGCGCATCGCGGAAAACTGCATCGGTTCACTGGATGGGCCGGTGGTGCGGGTCGCAGCCAAGGACACGTTCGTGCCTTCGGCTCCGAATCTCGAGTTGGCTGTACTGCCTTCGGTCGCCGGCCTGCGGCTGGGGGCTGAAAAAGCACTGGCTTTCTGAGCTGAGCCCGTTACCCCAACGTGTACCCAGTACAAAAGTGTTGATTCCCATGACAAACAGATCATTGCCAAGCGGTGCCGTTGGGACCACAGTAAGAACATGATTGCGCGAAGGCGATCACCCCGTGCAGGTCCGCTTGCTCTCCAGCAGGCCTCGGTCCACCACGCGATGGCTTATATCTGTGAATGCGGGAAAAAGTGGGTGTTTATGCGAAACGAAATAGCCACCAAGGAAGAGCATACCTTGAACTGCGCCTGCGGTAGAACGATCGTGACCCGGGGCGGGATTGTCTATGGCACCGGCTCTCCGTGCGCTGGTTCCCGCAAACAGACCACCTGACGCCGCCAAGCACACTACCTGCTGGCATGGCGGTACAGCTTTTGCTCCATGGGGCAAAGTGGGCTGAGCGCCCGCTGGCCTTGATCCGGTGTACCGCGTGTCCCTTGGGACAGAGTTTTTGCTGGTACACCATCCGAACCCTGACGTACCCGGCTGGAGAATCCCGAGAGCCTTCTATCCCCGTGCCGCGCAGTCTGATGGCCTTCCGCAGTACAGCTCTCATGCAGCGGTAAAGGGGGCTCAACCCTGGCTCGACCAGTTGGTCGACTCGGCCGAGGGGCTGAATTCTGGCCGCATACAGGATCTCATCGGAGTAGATGTTGCCGATGCCCGCGATGAATGTAGGAGTCATGAGGAGCGCCTTGATGCGTCCTGTTCTGCCTCGAACAGTCTTGCGAAATCTGAAAACGTAAACCTTGGGTCCAACGGCTCAGGCCCCAGGCGACGGATCTCGTCCAGGTTCAGTGAAGCGAGTTGATGCCGTGCCGCCATGATGGCCAGGTTCACGCCACCGATCCTCCATCAGGATCCGGCGGGAGATCTCGTCGTCCCTGAAATCGTGGAATGTCTGAATATCGGCTACGTGGAATTCACGTGCCGCATGTGACCGGCTAGCGGCTTCCGTCGCGATGGGAGATCTCGTCCTCAATCCACGTCATTGCCGCGTAGGCGCTGGGCCAGCCTATGGTAGTGATCGCCAGAATCGCGACGTGCTCGATCTCCTCCCGCGCCACTCCGGACTGCAAGGCATTCCGCATGGCCGAGTGGACCGCTCCTTCGTGGCGTAAGCCCACGGCCATCGCCAGTTTGACCAACCTGCGGGTCTTCTCATCCAGCGGACCGGTTTCATGGCAGGCTTCGCCCAGCTTGGCGAATGCCTCCCAGACGGCCGGGTGCTTCTTTTCAAATGCCGATATCGAATTCGGCGGCGGTTCCTGCATCGCTTCACCCCTGCGCGCAACCAGCACGCGCACAAATCAGCGTATCGCAGTGTCATTTCTCAGCGCTACCCCTCTGTGCCAACATAGGTGAGACGCTCTTCGTTCCTTAATTGCAGTGCAGGGCGGAGAAAGATTCACTTCGTGAACAACTTGAACGATCATATGGGTCCTGCTCCTTCCCCAGCCGGCGCCGCCGCGAAGCCCCGCCCCGATCCCGAGGTCGTGGCGCAAGCTAAGCGCCGCCGCTTCACCGCTGAATACAAGCAGCGCATTCTGGCCGAGGTTGACCGGGCCAAAGGCTCCGGCGGTGTCGGAGCGCTCCTCCGCCGCGAAGGTTTGTAATCTTCTCTGTTGACGACGTGGCGCCGCGAGCGGGACGCCCTCATCCTCCTGGCATTGGCTCCCCAGAAACGCGGCCCCAAATACAAGCGTGATCCCGTCGCGGGAGAAAACCAGCAGTTGCACCGCGAAACCGAGCGGCCTCACCCAGGCACTGCGCAAAGCTGAGATCGTCATCGATATTCAAAAAACAGTGGCCGCTCTGCGGCGACGCGCACCAGCACGTTGAGAAACCGGTCAATGCGGCGGTGGCAATCGCCCAGCATTCCGGTAGGGTCCGTGAAATCGCTCTCCCGCTTCGCTCCGATAACGATGGGCATGAATTCAACTCCTTACGATCGCGTTTCCGACGGCTGGCCCGGGTGAGGATAGGCGTCGTGTTCCCGCTGGTTGAGCGGCTGGGTCAGACAGCGGAAGTCCTTTTCAATCGAAATAGCGAGGGCGCCGGATTGCGCATAAACGCCGACTTCCTCCGAAGCCGCCCAGGCTTGAGCAACTTCGTGGCGACCGAGACGGTCACGGTGCCCTGGCGGAATCGAGCTTGCACAGCACCCGGCTCCAGATGGCTCAGCAGCCGGTAAGCCAACACCTCGCCGCCGCCGAAATCGACTGACTCCTCCACCAGCCCGATGTCCCTCAGCCGTTCAACTTCTGACCGTGTCAGCGAAGCCGCAGCGAATTGCCTTGCAGTCGCAGTTTCATAAACCTGGTCCATACTACGCCCATCCCTGGTTCTCTCCAGTGACTTCGGTCACCACCGCTACTCCGCCGGCGAGCGATCATGAGGCGTGAACGTTTTCCGTTTGCCCGACCAATGGCGGTCCGCGTTCGAGCGCGATTCGGCAGAAAAGCCGGCCCTGCCCGATCCGGTACCAGAACGCAGGTTGGCGCGACTACTCGCCGCCTACGTTGTCTTCGAGCCTGTTCTTCATGATTTTGCCGGGCACGGTGCTCGGCGTCTGGAATCTGGTCGGGATCAGTTCGCAGCGGGAGATGGCGGCCGTTTCGACGGCATGGATTCAGGCCCATGGGCACGCCCAGTTCTTCGGGTGGTTTGGGACTTTCATCATCGGGATTTCGCTATACACCTTTCCGAAGTTCCGGGGCTCCGCGTGCCGCTCCATTCCCCTCGCCTGGATCATGTGGGTTATGTGGAGCGTTGGCGTGGGGCTTCGATGGCTGGCGGGCGTTCAGAACGTCGCGATCCCAGCGGCGTTCCGCATCTCTTCGGCGCTGGAACTTGGGGTTGCGGTGCTGCTCCTCTGGCAGGTGACCGCCTCGGGTCCAAAGCAACGGAAGGGTCAGGCTTGGGAGGCCCCGATCTTCGCCGGTTTCACCGCACTGCTCCTGCTTCTGGGGTGGCAATTACTGCTCACCATGCGGCCGCTCAGTTCGCCCTCCCTGCCGGCCTTGCCGAACCGTATTCTGATCTCGTTGGCCGTCTGGACCTTCGGCTTTCCAGTGGTGGTGGGATACTGCGCCAAGTTCTTCCCGGGTTTGCTCGGAACTGCAGTGGCAAACGTAACGGGAATCCACCTGACGCTCGGGCTGGTAGCCATTGCAGCCGTTGGCTTCGCACTGGATTCGGCTGTTCTGGCTGGGTCCGCTACTTCCATCGCTGTGGCGCTGGCGTTGTGGTCGTTGCGCGTATTTCATCCGAAGAGGGGAAATCCGAAGACCACCGGGGTATACAGGCGCTATCCGCAATTCGCGCGACTCGCCTATGTCTGGCTGGCCGTCTCCGCGGTCCTCGGGTTCGGCGTGTCGCGGCCAGGTATGCTCGGCGCGTCGCGGCACGCCTTCACAGTTGGATTCCTCGCAACGCTGATCTTCTCAATCGGCCCGCGCATCTTGCCGTCGTTTCTGAACAGCAGAAAATTATGGAGCGCACGGCTGATGCGGTTCTCGCTTGTGCTGGTTACTGCGGGCTGCGCGCTGCGGGTCATCTCCGAACCCTTGGCCTATGGCGGCATTGTCGCCTCGGCATGGACGGTTCTTCCCGTTTCTGCCTTCAGCGAATTGGCGGCCGTCCTGTTATTCGGTTTCAATCTTGCGATGACTCTGGCGGCGCCGATTCCGTCCTGGTTCGGACGCAAGCAGGTAAACGATCGAATGAGCATTTACTGGCTGATCTCGAGTTACCCTGCCACTCGTAAGATCCTGGTCGATAACGGCTTGGTCACGCTCGGCGGAGCGGACAGGGTTCCCAAGAGTCTCTCCTTGGGCGAAGCGGCTCGAGCCGACGAGGTTCCGCCCGAGATCCTGATCGAAAAACTGGGCGATTTCTTTGAATCGCGCCTGCCGCGGTCGCTCCGTCAGAACTCTGGCGCCGTGTGATCACGGTTCCTGTTGCGTTGGCG
>Ga0182024_10024674_pt1 | contig 10669 bp, 8 predicted proteins | sample P32metaG_FD_120480 | JGI IMG/M metagenome (GOLD analysis project Ga0182024, IMG submission 120480) | Permafrost microbial communities from Stordalen Mire, Sweden - P3-2 metaG (Illumina Assembly) | ecosystem: Environmental > Terrestrial > Soil > Wetlands > Permafrost | place: Sweden: Stordalen...
CATGGCGTCTCCGTGGCGCTTGCCCTGGGCCTGGTCGAATTTGGCCTTGCTGTCACGCGCAGTTTCCTGCGTCTTCTGCGCGAGCTGGGTCGCCTGCGCCTTGACCTTGTCCATCAATCCCATGTATCACCTCTCGATAACGCTCTGACCTGGTCAAACCTTCGAAAGAGAGCCAAAAATGGCCAGGAATCATCCATCGCCCGCTAAGCTTGACCGACCAGGGCAACATCAGCAAACCCGGCGAAATCCGCCGGGATTAATCAGTACCCGTGCGCTGGCATCGCTGAGAGGCATGCCCGTGGACTGGGAATCTGAGATCTTGCTGTATGAGCTGACCTGCCAGAGCAGGGGTCAGTCCGGCCGTACCATCATCACCCGATTGTGCTCCGTCCGCTCGATGGCGAGGAAGCTTGCCACCTGCGGACCGCACCAGGTATGCAAAGCCGACATGGTCGCCTACCTGGCGGCCGAGGTACGGCGCCGACACGGGGCCGGGCCTGCCACCCACTACGCGGACTGTAAGTCGTTCTGGTCCTGGTGGGCAGCCGAGAATAACGCCTCATCCCCCATGGAGGGCATCAGGCGCCCGGCCAACCTCGTCAAGACCGACACACATGTCCTGACCCCCGGGGAACTGCGATCGATCTTGAAAGCCTGCGAGGGTCCCAATTGGATGGACAAGCGGGACCGCGCGATCGTGCTGATGCTGATGGCCACGCCCACCCGCCTGGCAGAGCTGGCCGCACTCCAGGCCGGTGACATCGACCTGAGAGAGCGCGAGGGCAGGATCGCCCGGGGGAAGGGCGGCCGGGCACGGGACCTGGTGTTCGGCGACGAGACCACTCTGGCCCTGGCCCGCTGGCTGAAGATCAGGGAACAGAGGCGCCCAGACCACGGATTCCTGTGGACCGGACGGACCGGGGCGCCCCTGACCGCTGCTGGCATCGCGGAGATGCTGGCCAGGCTAGGCGAGCGCGCCGGGGTGCCCAGCCTACGGGCTCACCTGTTCCGGCACCGATGGGTCCATGCAGCCCTGGCAGGCGGCATGGGCGAGCGCAACATCATCACCCTGGCGGGCTGGACCTCCTCTAAGCAGCTCGGCCGCTACGGCGCCTCCCTGGCATCCGAGCGGGCACGCGCCGCTGCTCACGCCCTACCGCTCGACTCGGTCAGGAAGAGAGGTGACCAGTGAACGCCGACAGGGCCATAAGGCTCCTGACGGCCGCCGTCGTCTTCACCGTGGCCGCCTTCGCCGCCGTGGTCAGTTACTCCCACATCTACGACCTGGGCAGGCTGCACGGGCAGTCCGGTACAGCAGCCAGGCTGCTGCCGCTGTCCGTGGACGGGCTGATCCTGGCTGCGTCGCTGGTGCTCCTGCATGAGGCCCGGAACGGGCGCTCGGCACCCGCACTGGCCCGCTGCATGCTGGCCCTGGGCGTCGCGGCCACCGTGGCCGCGAACGTCGGCTTCGGCGTGGGCTTCGGCCCGGTCGGCGCAGTGGTATCTGCCTGGCCAGCCGTGGCGTTCATCGGCGCGGCCGAGATGGCGCTGGGGATGATACGAAGGGCGCGCTCAGGCGCCGCGCCCGTCACCGCTCTCAGGAGCGCTTCCGCGCTCAACGGCAAGGCGCCTGGGGAACGCACCAGCAGCGCGCCCGGTAACCGCACCCGGAGCCGCTCGCGCTCCCGCCCCCGGCGCGTACCCGTGACCGCCCAGGACGCCGAGCGCGAGTTCATGACTGACCTTGCCTCGGGCACGATTCCGTCATTGCGCTCGATCCGGGCGCGGATGCACGTGGGCCAAGAGCGCGCCCGGGCGCTCCGGGAGCACCTGGAGTCCGTCACGGCCTAGCGCCACCCAGCGCGGGAAAATAGTGAGTGCCACCCGGTCAAAGGCCGAGCATTTGTATGGGATGTCCGAGACCGAGGCGTCGATGCCGGGGATAATTCCCGGGTGACCACCGCCTCACCACGCAAGATAGACATTTACGACATCGCCGATCGCCTGTGGGAGACGGCGGATGAGCTGCGCGCCAATTCCCACCTGAAGGCGGCGGAGTACTCCGTCCCGGTCCTGGGCCTGATCTTCCTGAAGTTCGCCGACAGCCGGTTCGCCCAAGCCCAGGCCGAGCTGACGGGCAGCGGCACCGGCCGCCGGGACATCGGCAAGGCCAACTACCAGGCCAGGGGCGTCCTGTACCTCCCCGGGCAAGCTCGGTTCGCGAACCTTCTCCACCTGAAGGAGGGGGACAACCTCGGCAAGGCGATCAACGACGCGATGGCCACGATCGAGGAGGAGAACCCGGCGCTGAAGGGCGTTCTGCCCCGGACCTACCAGTCGCTGGCCAACGCAACCCTGGTCAGCCTGCTGCGCTCGGTCAATGCCATCCTGGGCGACATCCAGGGTGATGCGTTCGGCAAGGTCTACGAGTACTTCCTTGGCAAATTCGCCGTCGCGGAGGGCGCCAAGGGCGGGGAGTACTTCACGCCGACCTCGATCGTCCGCCTGATCGTGGAGATCATCGAGCCGTTCTCCGGGAAGATCCTCGATCCCGCTTGCGGATCGGGGGGCATGTTCGTCCAGAGCGCCAGGTTCGTTGACGAGCACCGCAACGGCAAGGCGCGGCGCCTGGCCATCTACGGCCAGGAGCGGGTGGACGAGACGCTGCGCCTGTGCAAGATGAACCTCGCCGTGCACGGGCTCGAAGGCCAGGTCAGCCAGTCGAACACCTATTACGAGGACCCGTTCAGGTCAGCCGGGCAGTTCGACTACGTGATGGCGAATCCGCCGTTCAACGTCAACAAGATCGACAAGCCCAAGCTCGAAGGCGACCGACGGTTCCCGTTCGGGCTGCCCCGGGCCGACAACGGCAACTACGTCTGGATCCAGGTCTTCTACTCCGCGCTGAACGAGGAGGGCCGGGCTGGATTCGTCATGGCGAACTCTGCCGCTGACGCGAGCGGGACAGAGCTGGAGATTCGCAAGAAGCTCATCGCGGACAAGGCCGTTGATGTCATCGTCGCTGTGGGATCGAACTTCTTTTACACCGTCACTCTGCCGGTAACCCTGTGGTTCTTCGACCGAGGCAAGCGCGGGACGGAGCACGAGGACAAGGTCCTGTTCATCGATGCCCGCAAGATCTTCCGCCAGATCGACCGAACGCATCGAGACTGGCTACCCGAGCAGATCGAGTTCCTGGCGAACATCGCCCGGCTCTATCGCGGCGAGAACGCCGAGACCATCGGAGGCTCGACGGCATTGATGTCCGCGTCATTCCCCGACGGCATCTACGCCGACGTGCCCGGGCTATGCGCGGCAACGACACTCGACCAGATCGAGAAGGAGGGCTGGAGCCTTAGTCCTGGCCGGTATGTCGGTGTCGCCGCCACCGAGGATGACGGCATCGACTTCCGCGTGCGGCTGGAGGAGTTGAATGAAGAACTGGAGACGCTCAACGCTGAAGCCGCCGTGTTGCAAGAGCGGATCGCACTGAACGTCGCAGAGCTGCTGGAGTGACCAAGACGATGTCAGCAGCTGCCTGGGACCAAGTACAGCTGGGCGATATTGTTACTTTGCACAGAGGGTACGATCTAGCGTCGAGTCAGAGGCGCAAAGGCACGGTCCCGATAGTTTCCTCGTCCGGCATCACGGGATATCATGACGAGGCGAAGATTTCGCCGCCAGGAGTCGTCACCGGCCGATACGGCACCTTGGGCGAAGTGTTCTATGTCGAGGAACCCTTCTGGCCACTCAATACAACGTTGTATGTGAGCGACTTCCATGGCAACGACGAACGCTTCATCAGCTACTTTCTCCGGTGCCAAGGAATCGGAGCGCAAGACTCTGCAGCAGCTGTGCCTGGCGTCAACCGCAATGTGCTCCATCGCCTACCAGCTCGTCGCCCCCCGCTTCCCACCCAGCGAAAAATCGCAGCTGTCCTCTCCGTTTACGACGACCTGATCGACAACAACAATCGCCGGATAAGACTCCTGGAGGAGATGGCTCAGCGGATCTACCGCGAGTGGTTCGTCGGCTTCCGCTATCCTGGACACGATAACGTTCCGGTCGTGGAATCAGAGCTGGGCCAGATTCCTGAGGGTTGGCAGCCGTCGTCATTGGGGGCGATTGCCAAATGGACCTCTGGTGGGACTCCTCGCACCAGTGTAGCCGAATACTGGGACGGGTCCATTCCTTGGATTTCGAGCGGAGCACTGACCGATTTTCTAATTCACCGATCTGACCGCTACATTACCGAGCTGGGCGCTCGCAATGGAACACGTCTTGTCGATCGCGATGCGGTGATCCTTGTCGTGCGCGGTATGAGCCTCGCTAAAGAGGTGCGGATGGGTATTGCCGAACGCACCGTCGCGTTCAGTCAGGATTGCAAGGCCCTCGTCGCAATCCCAGGTATTGATCCAATCTATCTGGCGTTCACGTTGAAGTCACTCTCTGAGAAGTTGCTTGAGATGGTGGAGTATGCCGCTCACGGTACGGGGCTTCTCGCGACTGATCGGATTCAGGCCATCAGCATCGCAGTACCAACGCCAGGAATCATGGAGCGCTTCTCCGAATTTTCGGGATCCATCCGTCGTGAGATTGCCGCGCTGACAGCCCAAATCGCCAACCTTGACGCTGCCCGTGACCTACTGCTACCGCGCCTCATCTCAGGCGAGATCGACGTCACGAAACTCGATATCGCGATGCCAGAGGCAGCTACGTGACGCCGCTACCATCCTCCGGCCGGTACTCCGAGGATCAGCTGGTTGAGCAGCCTGCGATCAGGCTGTTCGAGGAGCTTGGCTGGGATCACGTCAACGCGTATTACGAGAAGCTCGGCCCGGACGGGACGCTCGGCCGGGATAACAAGTCGGAGGTGTTCCTGGTCCGGCGGCTGCGTGCTGCGATCGAGCGGCTCAATCCGGGGATGTCGCCAGAGGCCGTCGGCCTGGCGGTCACCGAGATCACGAGGCCGCGCACCGTCGTGCACTACGCCAGAGCGAACCAGCAGGTCCACGCCCTGATGCGTGACCGGGTCGAGGTGTCCGTGCGCCAGCCGGACGGGACGACGGTGCCGGGGAAGCTGGCTGTCATTGACTGGGAGAACCCGGAGAACAACGACTTCCTGCTCGTTTCGCAGTTCTGGGTTCATTCCGACTTGTATCACCGGCGGACTGACCTGGTCGGGTTCGTGAACGGCATCCCGCTGGTGTTCGTCGAGCTGAAGGCGTCACACCGCAACCTGAGGCACGCCTACGACGACAACCTGCGCGATTACCGCGACACCATCCCGCAGCTTTTCATCCCGAACGGGTTCCTGGTCCTGTCTAACGGCGCGGAGACCAAGGTCGGGACCATCACCTCGGGCTGGGAGTTCTTCTCGGAGTGGAAGAAGATCAACTCCGAGGGCGAGGAAGGGTCGGTATCTCTGGAGACGGTCATCCGGGGCATGTGCGCGAAGGAGCGCCTGCTTGACCTGATCGAGAACTTCGTCGCGTTCCAGGACCTGCGCGGCGGGTTCGTCAAGCTGCTGGCCCGCAACCACCAGTACCTCGGCGTTAACAACGCCATGGCCCGGATGGCGGAGCTGCGGAACGCCCCGCCCGGGGAGCGGGGCAAGCTCGGCGTGTTCTGGCACACCCAGGGCTCGGGGAAGACCATGTCGATGCTGTTCTTCTCCCAGAAGGTGCTCCGCAAGGTGCCGGGGAACTGGTCCTTCGTGATCGTCACCGACCGGGAGGACCTGGACGAGCAGGCGCACAAGGAGTTCCAGTGGGCGGGCGTGGTCACCGAAAAGCACGTCCGCGCGACGGGCGCGGCTCATCTGCGGCAGCTTCTGGCCGAGGATCACCGCTACGTCTTCACCCTGATCCACAAGTTCCGCACCGAGAAGGGCGAGACCCACCCTGTGGTCTCCGACCGCGATGACGTGATCGTGATCACCGACGAGGCGCACCGCACCCAGTACGACACGCTGGCCCTGAACATGCGGAACGCGCTGCCTAATGCTGGGTTCCTGGGCTTCACCGGGACGCCGCTGATCGCGGGTGAGGAGCGTACCCGGGAGGTGTTCGGCGACTACGTGTCGGTGTACAACTTCGCGGCGTCGGTGGCCGATCATGCGACGGTGCCGCTGTACTTCGAGAACCGGATCCCGCAGCTGCAGATCGACAACCCCACGTTCGGCGATGACCTGATGGCGATCGTGGAGGACGCTGACCTGGATGAGGCGCAGGAGCGGCAGCTCGCGCGGGCGCTGGGGCAGCAGTACGCGCTGATCACCCGCGATGACCGGCTGGAAGCGGTCGCGAAGGACATCGTGAGCCATTTCCTGGGCCGGGGGTTCCCCGGCAAGGCCCTGGTGGTGTCGATCGACAAGGTCACTGCCGTCCGGACCTATGAGAAGGTCCAGCGGTACTGGGCGCAGAGAATCGGGCAGGACGAGGAGTCGCTGGCCCGGGGTGAGCTGACCCCGGAGCAGGCGGACCTGGTGGAGCGCGAGATCAGCTTCATGCGCAGCACCGATATGGCGGTCGTGATCTCGCCGTCGCAGAACGAGATCGCCGACATGGCCCAGCGGGGGCTCGATATCAGGCCGCACCGCAAGCGGATCGTCGAGGAGAAGCTGGAGGACAAGTTCAAGGACGGCCAGGACCCGTTCCGGATCGCGTTCGTCTGCTCGATGTGGACGACCGGGTTCGACGTCCCGTCCCTATCGACCGTGTACCTCGATAAGCCGCTGCGCAATCACACGCTGATGCAGACGATCACCCGCGCCAACCGGGTGTTCCCGGAGAAGAACAACGGCCTGATCGTTGCCTACGTGGATGTGTTCCGGAACCTGCAGAAGGCGCTGGCGATCTACGCGGTCGGCGGCAAGCCCGGCGAGGTGCCCGTGGAGGAGAAGGGCGCGCTGGTCGATGCCATGCGCGCGGCCGTGGAGGACCTGCGGGGGTTCTGCGCCGCGCGGGACGTGGACCTAGATGCACTCGGCCGCCTGAAGGGCTTCGATCTGGTCGCAGCGGGCAGGCAGACCGTTGAGATGCTGATGGCCGATGATGACGAGAAGATCGCGTTCCTGTCCCGCGCCGCCCTGGTGGATCGCATCTACAAGGCCATCCTCCCCGATACCCGCGCCAATGAGTTCAGCCGGATCCGGGCCGTATCGAAGTTCCTCGCCGACGCCATCGCCGCCTACACCGAGCGGGCCGACGTCTCTGGTGTCCTGGGCCGGGTCGAGCAGCTCCTGGACGAATCCGTGGCCGCACAGGAGTACCTGATCCCCGACAGCGAAGCGGAGGCCTTGTTCGATCTGGCCGCCGTGGACTGGCTGGGTCTCGAAGAAACCTTCCGGCAAGGACGCCCCCGCACCGCCGCGCAGCGGTTGCGGTCGTTGCTGTCGGCGCGGCTCACGGCCCTGGTCCGCCTTAATCCGGTGCGGGTTGACCTGGTGGAGCGGTTCGAGAAGCTGGTCGCGGACTACAACGCCGGGAGCATCAACACCGAGACGTTCTTCCAGGAACTGCTGAAGTTCAGCAGCGCCCTGACCGAGGAAGAGGCCCGCTCCCTGTCCGAGGGCCTGACCGAAGAACAGCTCGCCATCTTCGACCTGCTGATGAAACCAGCACCAGACCTCTCCGACGACGAGAAAGCCCAGGTAAAGAGGGTTGCGGAGGAGCTGCTGGACATCCTCAAACGGGGCAAGATCGTCCTGGACTGGCGCAAAGAGCAAAGCACCCGCGCGGCCGTGCGCGTCGCCGTGGAGGAGACCCTGGATCGGCTGCCGGAGAAGTTCACCCGCCAGATCTACGTCCAGAAATGCGACATCGTGTACCAGCACGTCTTCGACTGCTACTGGGACGACGGGCACACCGTGTACGACAGGGTCGCGTGAGCCGTGGCGCACGGGTACTGGGCAGGTGACGCTCTCGATCCGGCCCCCGGGCGGGTCCTGGTGGCCGGGGACTGGCACGGTAACCGGGAATGGGCGCTGAGCGTGATCAAGCGCGTCCCTCAGCTGCTGGCCGGCGAGCAGACGCGGCTGATCCTGCAGCTGGGGGACTTCGGGATCTGGCCGGGAACCGAGGGCAGGCGTTACCTGGACTCCGTCAGCGCGGTCCTGGACCTGGTGAACGCCCAGCTGTGGTTCGTTGACGGGAATCACGAGGACTTCCCGCAGCTTGCCCGGCTGGCCGGCGGCACCGTTGCGGGCGGGCGCGTGGCGGTCCGGCCGAACGTCTGCCACCTGCAGCGCGGTCACCGCTGGCAGTGGCACGGCCGCACCTGGCTGGCCTGCGGCGGCGGCGTGAGCCTGGACAAGGCGGGCCGCACCGAGGGTATCGACTGGTGGCCGCAGGAGGAGATCACCAGCGCGCAGGAAACGGCCATCACCGCCAGCGGCCACGCGGACGTGATGGTGTGCCACAACTGCCCGTCCGGCGTTGCCCACGCCTTCGGGCGCCCGCCATCGTGGTGGGCTCCCGCCGATCTGGCGCGCAACGACGCGCACCGGGAACGGCTGCAGCGGATCGTGGACGCCGTGCGGCCAGCGCATCTGATGCATGGCCACTTGCATCGGGCCTACCAGCGCACCTGCGACTTCGGCTACGGGGCCGTCCAGGTCACCGGGCTCGCTGCCGACGGCAGCTTGCGGAACTTCGCGGTGCTGGACGTGGCGTCGATCACCTGGAAGCAGCGCCGCCGGGGCCTGCTGGACTTCAGCAGGCCTCGCTAGGCAGCCGGCAACCCAGACCGACCGGACGGTATCGAGTTGTTCAACCTGAACACGACTTCGGTACGGTCACCTGTCGGAGGATCGCTAAGACCGGAGCTCCTGACTTCGCCCGCTTGGGGTGATCAGACCATCAAGGGCGGACTAATTCCCTTAAGCGCCGCCTGAAGCTCAGGGTCAGCAAAGACGAGCGTGGCATCAAAGCGGTGTTGAAGGTTGCTAGCCATCCTAACGACGCTGTTACCGCAGCCCCCCTTGGGCAGATAAATCCTCAGCCATTTCTCGCCGATATCGATGCGCAAGACTTCGCCCACATGCAAATCAACTGCTTCTATCTCCGCGACGCCGTCTTCGATGCGTGGAACCCCCCATAGACGGAACGGCTCGCGTGACGAGAATAGAGAGTCTACGAAGCGTTCGATGTCATCAATTGATCGTGAGAAGCTGATGACGATAGGGCCACCAACCATCCGGCCACCGCTCTCAGACTGGGAACGATCGAAGCCGGTCCAGGCAAGTGCCTTCTGTTCACATAGTTCGACGAGTTTTCGGTAACGGCCGACCACAGTCTCGACGAATTGAACATGGAACTCTAGGGAGTTACCCGATACTGCGAAGCGGCCCTTCCGATCTACAGCCTCGGTTATGCTCCCGAGGTTAGGATCATCTAGTGCAACCTCGATCCCGTCGAATGGTACGGCTGATCGTATCTCTGGATCCCGGGAGAGGTATTCCAGAAAGAATTCAACGCTCCGCCCAGCAAGCTTGATACGGACATCATCGAATGATCCAGGTCCACGCAGAAGCTGTCCTTCGAATCTTGAACGGACACCTCGGGTAGGGGCGTTCGGCCACACTGTCCGAAGATGATCGGAGGGTAGCCATACCCAATCAAGATCATGACGGGAGCCAACATGCTGCTTAAGGTAGCGACTTGCAGGTGCCGCCGGCATGTTTGTGTGGAAGCTCCAGAATCTTTCGTCTAGCTGATCGACCCAAAAGCAATTTTGCTCCTCAGGTACCCATAGACGGAATAGGAAGGCATCGTCGGTTGCCTCAAGACACTCTGGGCGGCCAGCTAGTTCCTGCAAGAGCAGCGTCGAGTCACTTGCAGGATGAGCCTCTATTACGAAGGTTTTGGTTGGCGTTGAAGCGTCAGCGGAGAGGATTTCAGAGAGATCTGCCCTGGTCGTCACATCTCATCCCTTTCTTCCTCTTCAAATGCGGACTCTTCATTACCATCGGCCTTTTCAAGCTCATCGAGCAAACTTCCCTGACCAGGTATTTCCGGTCGTCGTCTCCTAGTTCGCTGTGCCGTCCTCGCGAGCCCTTGGTAGCCTTGCGTCCGGCCTCGCGGGTCGTTCTGTTCTGGGCTATGAAGAAATTTCACGAAGGCATCATGATTACCCTGCGATGGGCAATATTCGAAGGTAGTCGCAGCATTGGCGGCAATATTCCTAACGGCCTGTCCGACCTGTCGGCGTAGCCGCCCTTGAGCCGTTACTGCATACAGCACGTAATGAGGCGTGGCTCGTTCTGTGAGACTAGCAATAGAGATTGTTGGCATGTGCTGTGCAAGCGCCGCAACCAGGGCCGCTCTCACATGTGGTGTAATGAATTCTGGGTCGGATTCGTGATCAAATGGGATATAACTGGCGGGCGGCGCGGTGAGCGTCGCCGGGGTCGCAAGCGCACCTCGCAGCAGCTCGCTCGCGGCCTCGCTGTTCTCAAGCGCGATCTGTTGACGGGACGTGGTGATCAGGGGAAACCCGACACCTGCTTCGTTAAGGCTGAGAAGCATGCGTTCCTTGTTCTCGGCTAGTACGGCAGCCGCCTTTCGGGTCGTGACCTGCAGCGGGGCGGGAGGATCCTGGTTCGACATAGCGCAGCCGCCTCGCGATCATGCGTGTGTGAAGACAACAAAACCGAAGGCGGCTGCGG